>Ga0207664_10000696_pt1 | contig 23011 bp, 22 predicted proteins | sample LARL83metaG_FD_184349 | JGI IMG/M metagenome (GOLD analysis project Ga0207664, IMG submission 184349) | Corn, switchgrass and miscanthus rhizosphere microbial communities from Kellogg Biological Station, Michigan, USA - LAR L8-3 metaG... | ecosystem: Host-associated > Plants > Roots >... | reverse complement strand
CGCCGCCTGTCCTCGCCGAGGCGATCCGCGCCGTGCAGACGCGGATGTCGACCGACGTCGTGCGCCATTTCGACATCAAGGCCGACGGCAGCTTCACTATCGACGTGGCGACGATCGAGGCCGAGCCGATCTGAGCGTTCGTCACGGAATCGCCCGCACCACGCCGCCGTCGACGCGGAGGGCGGCACCGTTGGTGGCCGACGCCTGCTCCGAGGCGACGTAAACCACCATGTTGGCGACCTCCTCGACGGTGGCGAAACGTCTGAGCAGCGACGTCGGCCGGATCGTCGCGAAGAAGTCGCGCTCGACCTCGGCCTCGGAGACGCCCTTCTCCTTCGCCATGCCTTTGACGAAATCGCCGACGCCTTCGGAGCGCGTTGGCCCCGGCAGCACGCTGTTCACGGTGACGCCGGTGCCGGCGGTGGTTTCGGCGAGGCCGCGGGCGATGGCGAGTTCGGCCGTCTTGGTCATGCCGTAGTGGATCATCTCGGCCGGAATCTGCAGCGCCGATTCGCTCGAGACGAAGATAATGCGGCCCCAGTTCTTCGCCTTCATCGCCGGCAGATAATGGCGCGACAGGCGCACGCCGCTCATGACGTTGGTCTCGAAGAAGCGGAACCAGTCCGCGTCCGGAATGTCGCCGAACGGCTTCGGCTCGAAGATACCGAGATTGTTGATCAGGATGTCGGCGTCGCGCGCTCGTGCGATGAAGGCGTTGACGCCCTCGGCGGTGCTGAGGTCGGCAGCGATGCCGTCGACTTTCGCCCTCGGCACGCGCGCTTTGAGCTTCTCCACCGCGCCACGCGTCGAGGCTTCGCTCCGGCCGTTGACGACGACGGCCGCACCGGCGCGGGCGAGGCCCACAGCGATGGCGAAGCCGATGCCGGCGGTCGAGCCGCTGACGACGGCGCGATGCCTGGAGAGATCGATGTTCATGGAGAAGCGTCCTGGAAAGGAGGGAGCGCGCTGCGGCGCGCGGCTTCTACAGGTAATCGCCGGATCGCCGTTGTCCAGGCACCGAAGGAAAACCGAAACGAAGCGCGAGGCCTTTCGCGCGACGGCGGCATGAGAACGAAGTCATGCCCTTGGCGCGATTCTCCGGTAGCTCAGCGCCTCGGCGATGTGAATGCGCCGGACTCCGTCGGCGCGATCGAGGTCGGCGATGGTGCGCGCGACCTTGAGCACGCGGTGGAAGCCCCGCGCCGACAGCTTCATCTTCTCGATCGCCTCGGTGAGAAGGGCTCTGCCGCCCGCATCGGGCGCCGCGACCAAATCGAGCAGCTCGCCGTCGGCCTCGGCGTTGGTGCGGACCGGCACCGGGCCCGAGGCGCCGTCGCGGGTGCGACCGCGGAAGCGGGCGAGCTGCCGCTCGCGCGCCTCGCCGACCCGGGCCGCGACCTCGGCCGAGCCTTCGGCCGGCGGCGGCAGGGTCAGATCGCTCGCCGAGACCGCGGCGACATCGACATGGAGATCGATGCGGTCGAACACCGGCCCGGAGATTTTCGACTGGTAATCCTGGGCGCACCTCGGCACCCGCGCGCAGGCGAGGCCGGGATCGTCGAGATGGCCGCAGCGGCACGGGTTCATCGCCGCGATCAGTTGAAAGCGGGCCGGATAGGCGAGATGCGCGGCGGCGCGAGCGATCACCGCGCGCCCGGTCTCGATCGGCTGGCGCAGCGCCTCCAGTGCCCCGCGGGCGAACTCCGGCAGCTCGTCGAGGAACAGCACGCCGAGGTGGGCAAGCGAAACCTCGCCCGGCCGCGCCCGCGTGCCGCCGCCGACCAGCGCCGGCAGCGACGCCGAATGGTGAGGGTCGCGGAAGGGCCGACGCCGCAGGAGCCCGCCGTCGGGCAGCGTTCCCGCCAGCGAATGGATCATGCTGACCTCGAGCGCCTCGTCGACGGCGAGCGGCGGCAGAAGCCCCGGCAGGCGCTGCGCCAGCATCGATTTGCCCGCGCCCGGCGGGCCGATCATCAGCAAGTTGTGGCCGCCGGCCGCGGCGATCTCCAACGCCCGCTTGGCGGTTTCCTGGCCTTTCACGTCCTTGAGGTCGGGACCGAGGGCGCCGTCGGCGGCAAGGCGCGGGCGCGGCGGCGTCGCGACCTGAGTGCCCTTGAAGTGGTTGACCAGGGCGATGAGGCTTTCCGGGGCGATGATCTCGAGGCCGTCGACCCAGGCGGCTTCGGGCCCGTTGGCGGCCGGGCAGATCAGCGCGCGCTCGCGCCCATGCGCGTGGATCGCTGCCGGCAGCACCCCGGCGACCGGCGTCACCCGGCCATCGAGCGCCAGCTCGCCGAGCACGACATGCCGCGCGAGCTCGATCGGATCGACCACGCCCATGGCCGACAGCAGCCCGAGAGCGATCGGCAGGTCGAAGTGGCTGCCCTCCTTGGCAACGTCGGCGGGCGCGAGGTTGACGGTGATGCGCTTCGGCGGCAGCGACAGCCCGAGCGCCACCAGGGCGGCGCGCACCCGCTCGCGGCTTTCGCCGACGGCCTTGTCGGGCAAGCCGACGACGGAGAACGCGGGCAGACCCGCCGCGACCTGCACCTGCACGTCGATGGCGAGCACCTCGACTCCCTGGAACGCTACGGTGCTGACACGCGCGACCATCCGATTCCCCCCTCGGTGCGCCGACCCATTCGATTCTCCTCCCGACTATGGCAAAGCGTCGCTCGATACGCCATCCCGTGGGCGACAGGGGCATCCGCCAAGGCCGCGCCACTCGACACATCGCCGGGATACACGGCAGCCACCCGTTAAAATCGCTGTGGAAAGCTGCGCGCGCCCCGTTAAATTGCGCACCTTCGTCAAATCAACAAAAAAGCCGGAACCGGCTTATTCCTTTCATTGGAGGAAACGCATGATACGCCTTCGCCTAGCCGCTGCGGCTGCCGCGGCTCTTTGTGTTGCCGTCCCGGCATTCGGCCAGTCCGCCGATTTCTACAAGGGTCGGACGGTTTATCTGTGGATCGGCGAAGCCGCCGGTGGCGATTACGACACATGGGGCCGCATCGTCGGCGCGCACATCAAGGATCACATTCCCGGAAACCCGACGATCGTTCCGCAGAACGTCGAAGGCGCCGGCGGCCTAACGGCGATCAACCGGATCGCCATCACGGCGGCAAAGGACGGAACCGTGTTCGGCGATATCAATCGCGGCCTGCCGTTCGAGCCGCTGCTCGGCGGCACGGGCGTCCACTTCGATCCGCGCACGCTCAACTGGATCGGCAGTCCCGAGCTCGACGTCATCGTCTGCACGGCCCGCAAGGATGCGGAGGTCAAGACGCTGAAGGATTTGGAGACGAAGGAATTGATCGTCGGAGCGACGGGCTCGGGCGCGGACACCCTGACCTATCCGCAATTCCTGCAGGGCCTTCTCGGCCTCAAGTTCAAGATCGTCAAGGGCTTCCCCGGCTCTGGGCCGATCGTGCTGGCGACCGAGCGCGGCGAAGTGCAGGGACTCTGCAATTCCTACAGTTCGGTGTCGCGTCAGGCCTATTACCGCGAAGGCAACCTCAACCTTCTGTTCCAGGGCTCCGAGACCCCGGATGCCCGCATTCCCGACGTGCCGACGCCGTTCGAGCTGGCCAAGTCCGACTCCGACCGCCAGGCGCTGAGGCTGTTTCTCGCTCGCGCCGCGGTCGGGCGGCCGTTCGTGGCGCCGCCCGGCGTGCCGGCCGATCGTATCGCCATTCTGCGCAAGGCCTTCGCGGAGACGATGACCGATCCGGTGTTCGTCGATGCCACGAAAAAAGCCAAGCTCAACCTGAGCCCGATCACCGGCCAGCAGATCGCCACCGTGATCGAGAACGCCTACAAGACGCCGAAGCCGGTGATCGAGCGCACCAAGCAGCTCATGGGCCGCTGACGGTCCTCCGGCGGTGACGACGAACGAGGGGAGGTCCTGAGAAGGGTCTCCCCTTTTCTATAACGGACGGCAAGGATCGCTCCCGCTGCATTCGGCGCCGCTGCGACGGAACCCACCCATCGCGCCTCCCCTCGCATCCTGCTATGGTTTTACAAAGAGCGTGGCGGCGCGGGTCCGCGCGCTCGCGAAAATCCACAGACGACGTCAGATCGTCGGGAGGGGGCTGGCCAATGAGTCGATCGATCGCCCGCAGCTTGTCATCGGTCGTAAACGGCGCGACGCGATGGATGAAGCCGTCGCGGCGCCGCATTACCCGGGCGCTGATCGCCGAGCGACTTCTCCAGGAAGTGGAGGTCGAGACCGCGGCGGGAACGCTCCGCTTCCGGTGCTCGACGGCACGCTCGCTGCACGACCCGCAGCGGTTTTTCGAAAACGAACCCGAAACCATTCGCTGGCTCGACGGTCTGCCGGCCAACGACGTTCTGTGGGACATCGGCGCCAACATCGGCATCTATGCGCTTTACGCGGCGCGCATCCGCGGCCTCCGCGTCCTGGCGTTCGAGCCGAGCGCCTCCACTTACGCGGCGCTGGTCCGGAACGTCGAAATGAACGGGCTTGCCGATCGCTTGGACACCTACTGTCTCGCGTTCGATGAAGAGAGCCGCCTCGACCATCTCAACATGGCGAACACCGGAGAAGGTCACTCCATGCACGCGTTCGGCCGCAGCGAAACCGTGCAGGGCGCGATCAAGGTCGCCTTCCGCCAATCGGTGCCCGGCTTTTCGATCGACGATTTCTGCCGGTTCTATTCGCCGCCGCCGCCCGACCACATCAAGCTCGACGTCGACAGCATCGAAGAATCGATCCTGAAGGGGGCGCGGGAAACGCTTCGCCGCTCGGTCCGCTCGGTCCTCGTCGAAGTCGATGGGACGACACGCGAGCGGGGCGGTGTCGGAATTCGCCGGTTCCTGGCTGGGCTCGGATTTCGCGAAGACGAGGCATGGGCACGCCCCGACGACGCGCGCAACGTTCTGTTCCGAAAATTCAACTGAGCGCTGCGCTCAGGGCTCGCGCACGTCCCACGCGGTCTGAGAAACGTAGCGCGCGTGAAGCGTCTCGACGCCGCGCCTGAGCCAAGCGAAGGCCCAGCCATGGAGGCCAAGGCGCTCGGCGACGACCGCCGGCACAAGACGCAGCAGGTAAAAGCGCGAGAAGATGTTCCGCACGTCGCGCGCTGGAATGGCCGCGAGGATCTTGCACGAATTCTCGCGGTACCAGTCGAGTGCGCCCGCGCCGAACGGCTGGTTGACAAGCCAGACGTCGCGCAGGCGACGCACGGTCCTGAGCTCGAAGCAATCGTCCGCAAGCCCGATCTCGCGGCACGCGACGGTGGTGAGCAGGCAAGGAGCGCTGGGTTGGCAAAGCTTGCGCGTGTACTCGTCCCGCACGTGCACCTGGAGGCTCTGCGCCGCCTGCACGGCTGCCGACAGATTTCTTGCCGAGATGTCCCAGTGATATCGGGAAGACCCCACGGTTATCCGAACGGTCGAATCTCTCACCAGCATCTGGTGCGCCGCGGCGCCGCTGTTGGGAAATGGTCGGAAATAATCGTTGGAGTAGAGAGACTGTGAGAACAGCAGATAGTTCCCCGAATAAACCTCGTAAAATCCCTGTTCGCCGGGGCCGAAAATCGGGATGTTGTTGGCGTCGTCGGTCTTGCACTGAAGCGTGATCGAGTCGGACGCCGTTTGCGAATCGCCGTCATGCTGGAACGTGAACGGAACGATGTCGACGTAGCCGAGGGTGTTACCGGAACGGATTCGGCTACTCGACAATGACACCGAGTATCTTTCCTGCTCGGCCTCGAATCGATCGGCTTCGATGATGAATTCGGCGTATTGCTCCCGGCTGCTGCAATCGGGCAGACTCTGCGCATGTGTCGACTTGCCCTGCGCGAACGCGAACGGCATCGCCGCCGCCATAATTCCGAACGCCCGTCTGGTGATCGCCTTCCCCGTGCCCATGTGCGTTTCCCCCCGAAACGATTTTGCACTGTCGACGACTGTAAGCGTTGCGTTACCTTCCTATCTTAGGCGTGTCCGTGTTTCAGCCGCGCCTCGATCGCGTCCCAGATGCGGGCTTCGAGCGCCACGCCGTCGAAGCGATTGATCTCCTGAATGCCGGTCGGCGAGGTGACGTTGATCTCGGTGAGGTAATCGCCGATCACGTCGATGCCGACGAAGACGAGCCCCATCTCGCGGAGACTCGGGCCGATCGCGGCGCAGATCGCGCGCTCGCGCTCGGTCAGCTCGCTTCGGGTCGCCGTGCCGCCGACATGGAGGTTGGCGCGCGCCTCGCCCTTGGCGGGAACGCGAACCACTGCGCCCGCCGGTTCGCCCTCGATCAGGATGATGCGCTTGTCGCCTTCGCGCACTTCCGGGAGATACTTCTGCACCACGATCGGCTCGCGGAAGAGCTGGGTGAACATTTCGAGGAGCGCATTGAGATTTTCGTCCTCAGGCACGATGTGGAACACGCCGGCGCCGCCGTTGCCGAACAGCGGCTTGACGATGATGTCCTTGTGCTGACGACGGAACGCGAGGATGCGCTCGCGGCTTGCGGTGATGAGCGTCGGCGGCATCAGGTCGGCGAAGTGGGTGACGAACAGCTTCTCGGGCGCATTGCGGACGTGGACCGGGTCGTTGACGACGAGCGTCTTCGGATGAACGTGCTCGAGAAGATGCGTCGCCGTGATGTAGGCCATGTCGAACGGCGGGTCCTGGCGCATCAGAACCACGTCCACCTGGGCAAGATCGAGAGTGACGGGATCGCCCATCGTGAAGTGATCGCCGGTCTTGCGGCGCACCGAGATCGGCCGCGCCCGAGCCTGGAGCGTGCCGCCTTCGAGCGCCAGCTCCTGGGGCAGGTAATGCCAAAGGCGGTAGCCGCGGGCCTGGGCTTCCAGCGCCAGCGCGAAAGTGGAGTCGGCATCGATGTTGATGCGCTCCATCGGATCCATCTGGAGCGCGATCTTGAGACTCATGCTCTCCCCCTGCGGCTGCCAACCGTTAGCACGGCCGGGGCGGGAACGGAACCGGGCCGCCGGCTCGGCCGGTACCTTGAGGCGGGTTCAATGAACCGCCCGGGCGAGCTTGGCGGCGAGGCGCTCGGCGGCGGCGCGCTCGGCGGCATCGGCCGTCCGGGCGGCGAAGCCGTTGAGCAGCGCCTGGGCGGCGCGATAGCTGCCGGCGCGGGCGTGCAGGAGCGCCGCCTCGCGTGCCAACTGCCAATGGGTCGGGGCAAGGCGCAGCATGCGTGTCGCCACCCGCGCCGCGTCCGCGAATTTCTCCTGCGCCGCCAGCCGCGCCTTGATGTTGTTCTGAAGCCTGAGCAGCACGCCGCGGTCCGAAATCGGCGCGAGCTGATCCGGCGACAGCTCGGCGTCTTTCCCGGCGACCGCCTTGAGGAAGGCGCGCACGTCGTGGGCGCCCTCCAGCACCCGGCCGGCGAACGGGTCGAGGAGGGTCCGGTCGCGCTCGGCCTCGACCGAAACCAGAAAGTGCGACGGGAAGTTGATACCCGTCATCCGCCAGCCATGGGCACGGCCGACATGGAGATAGAGAATTCCGAGCGCGACCGGCAAGCCTTTGCGCCGGTCGAGAACGCGGATGAGGTTGGCGTTCTGGAGGTCGTCGTAAGTTAGATCGTCGCCGCGAAAGCCGAAGCTCTTGGCGATCACGTCGACCAGAACCTCCGCCGCTGCCTCCGCGCTGGCGCAACCGTCGAGCGCTCCCGCGGAGGAGGCCATGTCGCCGAGCTGATTGCGGTAGCGGGCGAGGCCGACCCGGGGCCGATCGAGCGCCGCGAACAGGAGCGCCGCCGCGGCGATGTCGAACGCATCGCCGGCTTCGGCGAGCAGCCCGTCGAGAGCGCGCTCCAGGTCGACGGCGTCGGGATGAACCGCGCTCGTGCCGGCTTGCTCGATGTACGGGCGCTCGCTCATGTCTTCCGTGCCGGGTCGGTCTTGAGGATGGCGTGGTTGACGACCTTCTGCACGTAGCGAATGTTCCGCGCATAGCCGATGACGCGATCGAGCTCCGCCTGCGATTGCGCGACGCCCATGATGTAGACGACGCCCCGCACCGAATCGATCGAGTAGTTGATCGCGCTGACGTTTTTGTCGATGAGGAGCTTGGCCTTGAGCTGAGCGGTGATGAACGAATCGGTGGCGAACGTTCCTGTGCGGCCCGACGGGTCGACGACGATCTCGTTGATCACCTCGCGCACGCCGTTCACTTTCCAGGCGAGTGCCACGGCCTCGTCGACCTGCGCCTGGGTCGGCAGAATGCCGGTCACCATCGCTCGTCCCTCGTAGACGGCGAGGTTGAGCGAGTGGAACATGTCGACGTTGCGGTCGAGCCAGGCGTAATTGATCTGCGCGGTGATTTCCGCATCGCTCAGGGAGCCGCCGATTCCGCGTTCCTCGGAGGCCGCCACGCCGGCGGTCGCTCCGCCGCCGACCGCAAGATCGGCGGTCGAGCATCCGCTCAGACACGACGCGGCGAGGACGAGCGGCGCGGACGCCGCAAGCGCGCGGCGCAAAGGCCGAAAGATCGGGACTCTGGCAATCCGTGTATTCCAACGCACAGCGATAAAGTGCCCCTGGAACGGCGTGCTGGCAAGGCAAGAGAGAGACGTCGCTCCCCGCGCATTCCTCCGCCGTCTATGGCCGCCAGGCGTCGGCAAGGTGACGCGGGAATTTTCCCGCCGCCACGAGGATCGCATCGAAGCGGATGCCCAGTCCGCCGAGGCGCGGTCGGGCGGCGATGAATTCCTCGGCGGCGGCGGCGATGCGGGCGCGCTGCCGCGGGCTTACCGATTCGGCGGCAGCGGCGATGCTGGCCCGATGCTTCACCTCGACGAACGCCAGAATGGAGCCGCGGCGGGCGATGAGATCGATCTCGCCGCGCTGTCCCCGGAAGCGTCGCGCCAGGACGCGGTAGCCTTTGAACCGCAGAAGCGCCGCGGCAATCGCTTCGGCCGTACGGCCTGCACGCTCATCGGCACGCCTGGCGTCGCTGACGGGGCCGCGCACGCTCATGGATCGCCCGTGCCGCCGCGCGAGCCGCGCAGCGCCAGCGCTCGGCTGTAGACGTCGCGCCGCGAAAGGCCGAATTCGCGCGCCGCGGTGACGGCCGCCTCCTTGACGCCGACGCGATCCAGGAGCTCGGCAAGGCGCCGCTCGAGAGCGGCCTCTTCGGCGGCGGCATCGACGACCGCCGGCCCTGGCGGTGCAACGACGATCACCGCCTCGCCTTTGGCCGGCGCCGCGCCGTAGTGCGTGGCCAGCGCCGCGAGGGTTCCGCGCCGCACCTCCTCGTAAAGCTTGGTGAGTTCGCGACCCACCGCCGCTTCGCGCGCGCCGAGCGCTGTCGCCATGTCGCCCAGTGTGTCGCCCAGCCGCCGCGCCGCCTCATAGACGATCAGCGTTGCCGGTATTGCGGCCAGCTCGGCCAGGACTGTTTTGCGCGCGCCGCTCTTCGACGGGAGGAAGCCTTGGAAGAAAAAACGATCGGTGGGCAGCCCGGAGACGACCAGCGCTGCGAGCGCCGCTGAAGGGCCGGGAATGGGGATCACCGGAAGTCCCTCAGCGACCGCCTCGCGCACCAGCTTGTAGCCAGGATCGGAGATGAGCGGCGTCCCCGCGTCCGAAACCAGCGCCACGCGCTCGCCCTCCCTAAGCCGCGCGAGGAGGCGCGGCCGCATCCGCTCGGCGTTGTGCTCGTGATAGGAGAGGAGCGGCGTCGCGATGCCGAACGCGTGCGCGAGCTTGCCGGTCACCCGCGTGTCCTCGCAGGCGATCACATCGGCGCCCTTCAGGACCGCGACGGCGCGGGCCGACAGATCGCCGAGGTTGCCGATCGGCGTTGCGACGAGATGGAGCCCGGGCGCGAGGCGGCCGTCGTGCGAGGCGGGCCTCACCATCGCGTGCCGTTCATCGTGCGTCTTTCGTGTCGTGCATGGACCCGCCGTTTACTTCGCCCTGGCCGCCGGATAGCCTACGCGCTCCGGTTTCGCAGGCAGCCTGCGCGGCCGTCGAACTGCGTGCCGACCCGGTCATGATGACGTCGATCTTACCCTACCAGCCCCGTCTGCCCGTGAAGCCATGGCGCCTTGTCGCCAGCGTGCTTGTTCTGGTCGCGCTCGCCGGTTGCCAGACCCTGCAACGTCCGTCGAAGGTAGCGGAGCCGCGGCCGCCGCCGCAAGCGACGGTCCAGTCGCCCGCCACCGCGGCGCCGGCGCCGATCGAACCTATTCCGGGCGAGCCGCTCGGGACCGGCAAAGCGCGGGTGGCGCTGCTGCTGCCATTGAGCGGATCCAATGCACCGCTCGGCCAGGCGCTCCTCAACGCCGCCGAGCTCGCGCTGTTCGCCTCCGAGACCGACAGCGTCGAGCTGCTCCCCCGCGACACCGAAGGCCCGGGCGGTGCGGCGGCGGCGGCGGCCGGCGCCATCGGCGACGGCGCCGAGCTCATTCTCGGGCCGATCTTCGCCGCCACCGTTACCGAGGTCGCGCCGGTCGCGCGGGCGCGCAACGTCCCGGTAATCGCGTTCTCCAACGATGTTGCCGTTGCCGGCGACGGCGTCTTCGTCATGGGGTTTACGCCGGAAGACCAGATCAATCGCGTCGTGTCCTACGCGCGTTCGCGCGGCGTGCAGCGCTTTGCCGCCCTGGTGCCGGATTCGACGTTCGGAACCCGCGCCGCCGATGCGCTGCAGAAGGCGGTGACGACCTACGGCGGTCGTGTCACGCGCGTCGCGCGCTACGCGTCCACCGACAACGAAGCGCTGGCGCCGGTGATCCGCCGGCTCGCCGATTACGATGCGCGGCGCGCGGCGCTGAGGGCCAATCGCCAGACCCTGGCGAGCAAGGGCGATGAGGCTTCGAAGGCGGCGCTCCGGCGGCTCGAGGGCGTCGACACGTCGGGCGATCCCGACTTCGACGCGCTGCTTATTCCGGAGGGTGGCGCCCGGCTCCGTGCCATCGCGCCGCTCCTGTCGTTCTACGACATCGACACCCGCCGCGTTCGCCCCCTCGGCACCTTCGACTGGAACGATCCGCTGACGGAAACCGAGCCCGCGCTCGCCGGCGGTTGGTACCCGGTGCCGCCGCCGGACGCGCGCAGTCGGTTCGAGAGTACCTATAAAGGCGCGTTCGCCGCCGCGCCGCCGCGCATCGCGTCGCTCGCCTTCGATGCGACGCTCTTGGCCGCCACGCTGGCGCGCACCGAGGCGGCACCCGGTCAAGGCCGCTTTGCCCGCGAGCGTCTCACCCAGCCCAACGGCTTTGCCGGCGCCGACGGAATCTTCCGATTGCGTGCGGATGGTGCCGCCGAGCGTGGCTTGGCCGTCATGGAAGTGCATCTTCGGGCGAGCCAGATCGTCAGCCCGGCGCCCACCACCTTCGAGCCGCCTTCGAATTAGGGGAGAAGCAGCGCCAGGACGGCGTTGAGGCGCGCGCGGCCTGCGGCGGTCGCCGAGATGCCGCTCTCGCCAACGGCGAGGAATCCGCCGCCGATCAGGCGCTCGAGCGCGCCGGCGTCGAACGCTGCCTCGATCGGCTTGCCGGCGACGCGTTCGAAATCCGCGCGGGCGATCCCCGACGTCAGGCGCAGGCCCATCATCGTCATCTCGCGCACGCGCACGTCGCGGTCGAGCGGTGTCGCTTCGGCGATTGCCAACGGATCGGAGCCAAGCGTCGCTTCGATCCAGGCTTCGGGCTTGCGGTGCGCCGCCGTGGCAAGACCGCCGGCCCCGCCGGGGTACGTGAGGCGGCCATGGGCGCCCGGCCCGACGCCGAGGTAATCGCCGTAGCGCCAGTAAACTAGGTTGTGGCGGGATTCCGCGCCCGCACCGGCATGGTTGGAAATCTCGTAAGCGCCGAGGCCGGCGCGGTCGAGCGCCTCCTGCGTCGCTTCGTAGAGCGCGGCCTGCGTGTCCTCGTCGGGCATCGCCAATGCGCCGCGCGCCGCCAGGGCGAAAAACGGCGTGCCCTTCTCGATGGTGAGCTGGTAGGCCGAGAGATGCGTGGTGCCGAGGGCAACGGCGCGCGCCAGCTCGGTCATCCAGGCGTCCATGCTCTGTCCTGGCCGTGCGTAGATGAGATCGAGCGAGACGCGCGGAACCGCATGCTGCGCCGCGGCGACCGACGCAATGGCCTCGTCCGCGTCATGGGCACGACCGAGCAGACGGAGGGCTTCGTTCTCAAGCGCCTGGACGCCGATCGAGATGCGGTTGACGCCGGCGTCGGCGAAGGCTTCGAAGCGCGCCGCCTCGGCGGAATTGGGGTTGGCTTCGAGCGTGACCTCGAGATCGGCGTCGGTCCGCCACAGGCGCTTTGCCTGGGCGATCACCGCGCCGGCGGTATCGGGGTCCATCAGCGATGGCGTGCCGCCGCCGAAGAAGATACTGACCAGCCGGCGCCGCGGCAGGAGCGCCGCCCAGGCGGCGAGCGCCCGCCCATAGGCCTCCCGGAACGCGCTCTGGTCGATGCGCTCGCGCACATGGCTGTTGAAATCGCAATAGGGGCATTTGGAGACGCAAAACGGCCAGTGCACGTAAAGCGCAAGCGGACCTTCGGCCGCGAACGGACCGAGCGCGGGCGTGGTCATGACGGCAGCCGGGTGCGTCATTCGTCGTTTCCGAGGCGCGCGACAAGCTTGGCGAACGCATGAGCGCGATGGCTGATCGCATGTTTGGCGTCGGGGTCCATCTCGCCGAACGTCATCGTCTGGCCGTCGGCCACGAAGATCGGATCGTAGCCGAAGCCGTTGTCGCCGCGCGGCGGGAACGTCAACTCGCCCGCGACCGTTCCTTGGAAAATCTCAGTGGCGCGGCCATCGGGGTAGGCAATCGCCAGCGCGCAGACGAAGCGCGCACGTCGTGGGGCATTGGGAATCCCATCCAAGACGCGCTCGATCCGCGCCATCGCGGCGCCGAAGTCGCGCGTCGGCCCGGCCCATCGCGCCGAATAGATGCCCGGTGCGTTGCCGAGCGCCTCGACCTCGAGCCCCGAATCGTCGGCGAGTGCCGGCAGATGAGCGCCAGCCGCCGCCGCTTCCGCCTTGAGGCGGGCGTTGTCGGCGAACGTCGTTCCGGTCTCGTCGGGCTCGGGCAGGCCGAGCTCCTCCGCCGAGCGTGCTGTAACCTCGAACGGCGCCAGAAGATCGCGGATCTCGCGCACCTTGCCGGCGTTGTGGCTGGCGACCACCAGCGTCGCGCCGCGCAGCGTCGCGTTCACGCGCCGGCCTTCGCCGCCTGCTCCAGCGCGGCCTTCTGATGCCGGACAAGCTCGCCGATGCCTTTCTCGGCGAGCTTGAGGAGGGAATCGAACTCATCCTTCGAGAACGGCGTGTCCTCCGCCGTCGACTGAATTTCGATGATGCGGCCATTGCCGGTGAGAACAAAATTCGCGTCGACCTGGGCCTTCGAGTCTTCGACATATTCGAGATCGAGGATCGGTACGCCCTGATGAATGCCGCATGACACTGCGGCGACGTGGTCCGTCAGCGGCACGCGCGGCAATTTACCCGCTTTGACCAGGCGATCGAGGGCGATGTGGAGCGCCACATAGGAACCGGTGATCGAGGCCGTCCGGGTGCCGCCGTCGGCAACGACGACATCGCAGTCGATCTTGACCTGTCGCTCGCCGAGTGCCGTCAGATCGGTGACGGCGCGCAACGATCGTCCGATCAGGCGCTGGATTTCCATCGTTCGTCCGGTCTGCTTGCCGCGCGCCGCCTCGCGGTCGGTGCGGGTGTGGGTAGAGCGCGGCAGCATGCCGTATTCGGCCGTGATCCAACCTTTGCCGGTGTCGCGCAGGAACGGCGGCACGCGCTCCTCGACGGTGGCGGTGCACAGCACCTGGGTCGCGCCGAAGCGGACGATGCAGGAGCCCTCGGCGTACGGGTTGCAATGGGGCTCGAGCGCGATCGCGCGCAGCTCGTCGTGGGCTCGTCCGGATGGGCGCATGGCTCGCCTGTGCTGGTTGGAAGGATGATGTGGTGGACCGAGGGTGCCGCATCGGCCGGCGGGCGCCGCGCCGGCTTGCGGAGCGCCGCACCCTACGCCGGGGCCGCTTCCTCAATCAAGCAACCGGCAGGCCGGTGGGCGGGCTGCTATCGGTCAGCACCATTGACGCGCCTGGGGCCGCTCACTAGATTCAGGGAGGATTGGCAGAAAAGCCAGAAAACCCCTTTGAGTTCAATGCCGAACGACGCACTCCCAGGACGTGCGCAGGCGCCTGGCTCGGCGATTGCCGAGCTTTCGGAGCGTTCGCGCGAGATCTTTCGCCAGGTCGTCGAGGCGTACGTCGAAACCGGCGAGCCGGTCGGCTCGCGCACCCTCGCGCGCCGGCTCTCGACCGCGCTGTCGCCGGCGACAATCCGCAACGTCATGGCGGATCTCCAGGATGCCGGTCTCCTCTACGCACCGCACACGTCCGCCGGGCGCCTGCCGACCGAGGCGGGGCTTCGGCTATTCGTCGATGGCCTGCTCGAGCTTGGCGCCCTGTCGAAGACCGAGCAGGCGGACATCGAGCGGCGCTGCAGCGCGTCCGGGCGTAGCCTCGAAGAGGCACTCGCCGAGGCCAGCGAGGCGCTGTCGGGCCTGTCCCATTGCGTGAGTCTGGTGCTGGCGCCGAAATCCGAAGCCGGCCTGAAGCACATCGAGTTCGTGCCCCTGTCGAACGGCCGCGCCCTGGTGGTGATGGTTGCCGACAGCGGGCTGGTCGAGAATCGCGTCATCGACCTTCCCGTCGGGATGCCGCCATCGTCGCTGATCGAGGCGACCAATTACCTGAACGCGCGCCTGGTCGGGCGATCGCTCAAGGACGCCCGCGACGCCATCACCCGCGAAATCGAAGATGGCCGCGCGCAGATCGACGGCATGACGGGAGAGCTGGTTTCGCGCGGGCTCGCGACATGGGCGGGCGAGTCGCCATCGGGGTATCTGATCGTCCGCGGCCAGGCGAATCTCCTGGAGAACGTGACCGCCCTGACGGAGCTCGATCGGGTGCGTGGGTTGCTCCAGGCGCTGGAAACCAAGGAAACGATGGTGCGCCTCCTCGATCGCACTGGCCAGGCAGACGGCGTGCAGATATTCATCGGCGCGGGAAATGCGCTCTTCAACGTCGCCGGCTGCTCGATGATCGTCGCCCCGTTCGCGGCCCAGGGCGAAAAGATCGTCGGGGCCATTGGCGTGATCGGGCCCGCGCGGCTCAATTATGCGCGCATCATTCCCATGGTCGATTATACCGCCAAGGTCGTCGGCCGCTTGCTTGGCTGACCCATCGTTCCTATTTGATCTTCTCCGGTTTTTCGTGCATCCCATCGCACGGCTCCGGCCCGTTGCCATAAGCTGAAGCGAGTTCCGATGACTTCCGACGACTTCGAGAAACCCGATCCGATCCTGTCCGCCGACGTTTCCGGCGGCGCTTCCGAATCGCTGTCCGCCGAGGACACCGTCGCGCGCCTCGAAAAAGAGGTCGCCGACCTCAAGGACCGGTTGCTGCGCGCGCTGGCCGAAACCGAGAATGTCCGACGCCGCGGCGACCGCGAGCGCGAGGAAACGGCAAAATACGCGGTGACCGGTTTCGCCCGCGACGTGCTGCCGGTCGCCGACAATCTCGGTCGCGCGCTGGCCGCGATCGGACCCGAGTCGCGCGGCAAGGACCCGGGCCTCGACGCTCTTATTGCCGGAATCGAGCTGACCGACCGCGATCTCAAGACGACTTTCGAACGAAACGGCATCCGGCGCATCGATCCCATGGGCGAGCGATTCGATCACAACTTCCATCAGGCGATGATGGAAGTGGAGGATCCGACAAAGGCACCCGGCACCGTGGTTCAGGTGCTGCAGGCAGGCTACGTGTTGCGCGATCGACTGCTGCGGCCGGCGATGGTGGCGGTGTCGAGGGGTGGCAAGTCCGATGCGGCTGTCGAACCGGAGGCCCAGGATGCGGGCCATACCGTCGACACGAAAGCGTAGCAGCGAGCCGTTGCGTTACGGTTGAAGGTGGCTCGCCCCGGGCCTAGGCTTCGACGCTTCGAGCAACAGGGTCCGCCATGGCGACATTCCTCTCCGCGTCATCGAGTGTGCGCGACGAGGCCCGCGCGCAACTCGCGGCCGAGACGGCACGCATACGCGCAGAGACGCTGGCGCTCGTCGCTCCGCTCTCGGCCGAAGACCAGCAGGTCCAGTCGATGGCGGACGCGAGTCCGACCAAATGGCACCTCGGGCATACGACGTGGTTCTTCGAGACTTTCGTCCTCGCGCCGAACGTGCCCGGCTTCGCGCCGTTCGACGCCACGTTCGGCTATCTCTTCAATTCCTATTACGAGGCCGTCGGCCCGCGGCACCCGCGGCCGGCCCGGGGACTTCTCACCCGGCCGCCGCTCGCGCGCGTGCTGGCTTGGCGGCGATGCTTCGACGAGGCACTGGCCGGCTTCTTCGAGACCGCGTCGGACGAGGCATTCGCCCGCGCTGCGCCGATGATCGAGCTTGGCCTCCATCACGAAGAGCAGCATCAGGAGCTTATCCTGATGGACGCGCTCCATCTCTTTTCCTTCAATCCGCTCGCGCCGGCGTATGCCGCTATGCCATCGTCGCCCGCGACCGTCTCGCCGGCGCCGCACCGGTGGATGGGCTTCGCAGGCGGACTCATCGAGATCGGCCACGACGGCCCCGGCTTCGCCTTCGACAACGAAGGGCCGCGTCACAAGGTCTGGATTGAGGATTACGCGTTGGGCGATCGGCTCGTCACCAACGGCGAATTCCTCGAATTTGTTGAAGCGGGAGGCTACGAAAATCCGCTTCTTTGGCTGGCCGATGGATGGGCGTCGGTATCGTCCGACTCGGTCCGCCACCCGCTCTACTGGCGGGCGCAGGATGGTGTCTGGCGCGAGTTCACGCTGCGCGGTCTCGAGGCGCTCGATCCGGCGCGCCCGGTCGCCCATCTTTCCTACTTCGAGGCGGACGCCTATGCGCGCTTTCGCGGCGTCCGTCTGCCGACCGAAGCGGAGTGGGAGAACGCCGCGGGATCGTCCGTCGCCGCGGCGCATCCGCCCAATCTCTTAGAGGCCCGCACGTTTGCGGCCCGGGCGGCGCCGCAGGGCAATGGGCCACGGCAACTGGTCGGCGATCTCTGGGAATGGACCCGGACGGCCTATGGTGCGTACCCGCGGTTCCGGCCGGCGGAAGGCGCCGTCGGCGAGTACAACGGCAAGTTCATGTCGGGGCAGATGGTGCTGCGCGGCGGCTCGTTCGCGACGCCCGAGCGGCACATTCGCATCACCTACCGGAATTTCTTCTATCCCGGCCAGCGCTGGATGTTTTCCGGGCTTCGCCTCGCGGACGATGCTTAATGGAGAGCCGGCCGTAAGGATTCGTAACCGCGTGTCGGCGTGGGACTTTCTCCACAGTTCTCCACAGATGGGGATTCGTCCAAAGCCCGCTCGCGCCGCTTGCAGGCCGATTTTTCCGTCCCTATATACCCCCTGTCTTTGGGAGATGGCGTCTTCCAACCGAAATCGATCTCCATGTAGAGGGGCTCCGACGGGCGCCGGTCGCGGGCCCACGCGAGCCCGCTGAAAGAGGAATGTGATGAGCAAAGTCGTTGGTATTGACCTTGGCACGACCAATTCCTGCGTGGCCGTGATGGAAGGGTCCCAGGTTAAGGTGATCGAGAATGCCGAGGGCGGGCGCACGACGCCGTCCATCGTCGCCTTCACCGAATCGGGCGAGCGCCTCGTCGGCCAGGCCGCCAAGCGCCAGGCCGTGACCAACCCCGAGAACACGTTCTTCGCGATCAAGCGCCTGATCGGGCGCACCCACGACGATCCGATGACCCAGAAGGACAAGGCCATGGTGCCTTATCGGATCGTGCGTGCCGACAACGGCGACGCATGGGTCGAGAGCCGCGGCCAGAAGTACAGCCCGAGCCAGATTTCCGCCTTCATCCTGGTCAAGATGAAGGAAACCGCCGAGGCCTATCTCGGCGAGAAGGTGACCCAGGCGGTCATCACCGTTCCGGCCTATTTCAACGACGCCCAGCGTCAGGCGACCAAGGACGCCGGCCGCATCGCCGGCCTCGAAGTCCTGCGCATCATCAACGAGCCGACCGCCGCGGCGCTCGCCTATGGCCTCGAGAAGAAGAAGGCCGGCACCATCGCCGTCTACGACTTGGGCGGCGGCACCTTCGACGTCTCGATCCTCGAGATCGGCGACGGCGTGTTCGAAGTGAAGTCGACCAACGGCGACACGTTCCTCGGCGGCGAAGACTTCGACAAGCGCATCATCGACTACCTCGCCGACCAGTTCAAAAAGGACAACGGCATCGACCTGCGCAGCGATCGCCTGGCCTTGCAGCGCCTCAAGGAGGCTGCGGAAAAGGCCAAGATCGAGCTCTCCAGCGCGATCGAGACCGAGGTCAACCTGCCGTTCATCACCGCCGACCAGAACGGTCCGAAGCATCTCACGTTGAAGATCAGCCGCTCGAAGCTGGAATCGCTGGTCGACGACCTTGTCCAGAAGACGATCGAGCCGTGCAAGGCGGCGCTGCGCGACGCCGGCCTCAAGGCAGCCGACATCGGCGAGGTCATTCTCGTCGGCGGCATGACCCGTATGCCCAAGGTTCAGGAAGTGGTGAAGAGCTTCTTCGGCCGCGAGCCCCACAAGGGCGTCAACCCCGACGAAGTGGTCGCGATCGGCGCGGCGATCCAGGGCGGCGTGCTCAAGGGCGAGGTGAAGGACGTCCTGCTCCTCGACGTGACGCCGCTGTCCCTCGGCATCGAAACGCTGGGCGGCGTGTTCACGCGGCTCATCGACCGCAACACCACGATCCCGACCAAGAAAAGCCAGGTCTTCTCGACCGCCGAGGACAACCAGACGGCGGTCACGATCCGCGTCTTCCAGGGCGAGCGCGAGATGGCGGCCGACAACAAGCTCCTCGGGCAGTTCGATCTCGTCGGCCTGCCGCCGTCGCCGCGCGGCCTGCCGCAGATCGAGGTGACCTTCGACATCGACGCCAACGGCATCGTCCAGGTGTCGGCGAAGGACAAGGCGACCAGCAAGGAGCAGCAGATCCGCATCCAGGCGTCGGGCGGACTCTCCAAGGACGACATCGACCGCATGGTGAAGGACGCCGAATCGCACGCCGCCGACGACAAGCAGCGCAAGGAAAAGATCGAGGCCCGCAACCAGGCCGACGCGCTGATCCACACCACCGAAAAGAATCTCACGGAGCATGGCGACAAGGTGGATGCGGCGGTGAAGTCCGACATCGAGGCGAAGATCAAGGATCTCCGCGACGTGCTCGACACCGCGGAGACGAACGAGCTGCGCAGCAAGATCGAGGCGCTGGCTCAGGTGTCGATGAAGCTCGGCGAGGCCATGTACAAAGCCAACCAGACGGCCGAAGCGGCGGGGACCGCGGGCGCCGAAGGAGCGACGGCCTCGGGGTCGTCCGAGAAGGACGACTCCTCGGTGGTGGACGCCGAATTCCATGAGGTCAATGACGACAAGAAGAACAAGTCGGCCTGACGGCCGATTGAGATGCGCGCCGGGCCCCCATGCCCGGCGCGTCTCGTTAGAGTTGCGCGCGCGAGCGGGTGGGTATGGCCAGGGACTACTATGAGATTCTCGGCGTCGAGCGGGGCGCCGACGGCGACACGCTGAAAAAGGCGTATCGGCGGCTCGCCATGCAGCACCACCCGGACAAGAATCCGGGCGACGCCGAGGCCGAAAAGCGCTTCAAGGAACTCAATCAGGCTTACGACGTCCTCAAGGACGATCAAAAGCGCGCCGCCTACGACCGCTTCGGTCATGCCGCATTCGAGAACGGCAACGGTGCCCGCGGCGGCGCCGACTTCGGATTCAATTTCGCGTCGGGCTTCGCCGACATCTTCGACGAGATGTTCGGCGATTTCACCGGCCGCGGCCGCGCCGGCGCCACCGGAAACGGCGCCCGCGGCGCGGACCTCCGCTACAATCTCGAAGTCACTCTCGAGGACGCGTTTCGCGGCAAGCAGGCGACGATCCGCGTTCCCACTACGGTTTCGTGCGAGGACTGCATCGGGACCGGCGCCGCCAAGGGCAGCAAGCCGACCTCCTGCGAGCATTGTCATGGCCGCGGCCGCGTTCGCGCGCAACAGGGCTTCTTCACCATCGAGCGGACCTGCCCGGTCTGCCAGGGCTCGGGACGGGTCATCAAGACGCCTTGCAAGACCTGTCATGGCCACGGCCGCGTGCGGAAGGAAAAGACGCTTTCGGTGAACATTCCGGCCGGTGTCGAGGACGGCACGCGCATTCGCCTGGGCGGCGAGGGCGAGGCGGGATTGCGCGGCGCGCCTCCGGGCGATCTCTACATCTTCCTGTCGCTGGCCCCCCATCGCCTGTTTCAGCGCGACGGCGCCAACATCTACTGCCGCGTGCCGATCCCGATGACGACGGCGGCGCTGGGCGGCTCGATCGAGGTGCCGTGCGTCGACGGCAGCCGCGCCCGCGTGACGGTTCCGGCCGGTACGCAGCCGGGTCATCGGTTCCGGCTCAAGGCCAAGGGCATGTCGGTGATGCGCGGCGCGCAGCGCGGCGACATGTACGTCGAGACCGCGGTCGAGACCCCGGTTCACCTGAGCAAGCGCCAGAAGGAGCTCCTCGAGGAGTTCGAGCGTGCCGGGCGGAAAGAGGAAACGAGCCCCGAGTCCGAGGGCTTCTTCTCCAAGGTCCGCGAGTTCTGGAACGATCTCACCGAAGGCTGAGCCCGCGCGTTCGGGTGTGCGCCAACAAAACTCTGCCGTTCCGTTGCGCCTTGGGCTTTAATCGGGCGCGAAGGAGATCGTCATGGCGGACATTCGGATAGGCATTGCCGGTGCCGCGGGTCGCATGGGGGCCACGCTGATCCGCGAGGTGTCGGCGACCGCCGGCTGCCGGCTGGTGGCGGCGTGCGAGCGCAGCGGTCATCCGGCGGTGGGCCGCGACGTCGGCGATCTCGCCGGCTTGGGCCCGCTCGGCGTTGCCGTCTCCGATTCGGCCGAGGGCATCTTCCGCTCGGCGGAAGTGGTGATCGACTTCACCGCCCCCGACGCGACCGCGGTTCACGCGGGGTTCGCTGCGCGTCACGGCGTGGCGCTCGTCGTCGGCACGACGGGGCTCGCGGCGAATCACGACGCGGCACTCGCGGACGCGGCGCACAAGGTCGCCATCGTCCGCGCCGCCAACTTCTCGATCGGCGTCAATCTGCTGCTGACGCTGTCGGAACGGATCGCCTCGACGCTGGGCCCGGACTACGACGTCGAAATCGTCGAGATGCATCATCGCCACAAGAAGGATGCGCCGTCCGGCACCGCGCTGGCGATCGGCGAGGCGGTCGCCGAAGGACGCAAGATCGCGCTTGCGACGGCCGCCGTGCGCGGCCGCGACGGCATCACTGGGGAGCGACCGCCGGGTTCCATCGGATTCGCCTCGCTCCGCGGCGGCGACGTCGTCGGCGATCACACGGTCGTCTTCGCCACCGAAGGCGAGCGGCTCGAGCTCACCCACCGGGCGTCGCACCGGCGCGTTTTCGCCAAGGGCGCGGTGCGGGCCGCCATCTGGGCGAAGGGGCGGCCGCCCGGGCTTTACTCGATGCGGGACGTGGTGGCGCTGACCGGGGGCGTGTGACGAAACGCGCTATGAACGCATATGCGGCGCAAGGCGGAGCTCGCTGATCGACTCGCTCAGCGCCTGGGCAAATCCCACCCGTTCGTCCGGCGACAGGAACGAGCCGACCGCCACGCTCCGGCCGTGCGATTGCAGGACGACGCCGGCGCCGGGATCTTCGGAAACCTCGATCCTGAGCCAATAGGGCTGGAACGACCAGCGCCCGGTCAGGCGGCCGTGGCGGCGGCGTTCGACCACGAGCTGGGTTTCCGACAGGACGACGCGCTCGCTGGAATCCGCGGCGCGATAGTTGATGCGGAACGCGAGATAGACGGCGACGAAATCGACGCCGAAGAATCCCATCACCGGCCATGCGCCATGGACGGCGAAGGCGAGCCCGGAAAGAAAGCTCATGATGGCGACCACTGCCATCAGGAGGACGAAGCCGCGCGGCTCCAGGCTGCGGTGAGGACGGAGCGTCGCGTCGAACACCGACGGCTCGCCGCGGTCCTCTCCGATCGCCTCATGATGGTCCAAATGGTCCAAGGTCATTGCGAATCACATAGGCGTTCCGCCACGGCCTGTCAAAACCGTTGATATGGCGGACGCATTCGGCCACCGTTGCCGCCACGCCTCGGTTGTCGCCAGGGCGAGCGCCGTCTTGATGGCCTTCCGCATCGGAAACGCGGCATGAGGAATCTGGAATGAAGCCGGAAACGGTCGAGAAAATCTTTGCCCGCTTCAAGCGCGCCGATCCTGAGCCGAAGGGCGAGCTTCAGCACATCAACCCTTACACGCTTCTGGTGGCGGTGGTGCTGTCGGCCCAGGCGACCGATGTCGGAGTCAACCGCGCGACCAAGGATCTGTTCCCCATCGTCGATACGCCCGAGAAGATGCTGGCCTTGGGCGAAGCGGGCCTCAAGCGCCATATCAGGACCATCGGGCTCTTCAACACCAAGGCCAAGAACGTGATCGCGCTCTCGCGCATCCTGGTCCAGCAGTACCAGGGCAAGGTGCCGCAGAATCGCGAACTCCTCGAATCGCTGCCCGGCGTCGGGCGCAAGACGGCGAACGTCGTCCTCAACATCGCTTTCGGCGAGCCGACGCTCGCCGTCGATACCCATGTCTTTCGCGTCGCCAACCGCACCGGCTTGGCCCGCGGCACGACGCCGCGCGCGGTCGAGGACAAGCTGATGAAGACGGTGCCGAAGAAGTATCTCGACCACGCGCACCACTGGCTGATCCTGCACGGGCGCTATGTCTGCGTCGCGCGGCGGCCGAAGTGCCCCGAGTGCGTGGTGCGCGATCTCTGCGAGTTCAAGGACAAGACGCCGCCCGCGGACATGATGTAGTCCGGCGCGGTCCGCAGTTGCTCGGACGCTTCAGCTCCGCCAGCGCAGGGTCCGCTCGCGCACCGGATTCTCGAACGGCGTGCCAGTGGACT
>Ga0207664_10000695_pt1 | contig 23034 bp, 21 predicted proteins | sample LARL83metaG_FD_184349 | JGI IMG/M metagenome (GOLD analysis project Ga0207664, IMG submission 184349) | Corn, switchgrass and miscanthus rhizosphere microbial communities from Kellogg Biological Station, Michigan, USA - LAR L8-3 metaG... | ecosystem: Host-associated > Plants > Roots >... | reverse complement strand
TCGAGCTTCTCGTCGCCGCCGAGGAGGTTCTCGCCGGGGATGCGGCAGTCCTCGAACTTGAGCTCGGCCGTGTGGGAGGCGCGGCAGCCGAGCTTGTCGAGCTTGCGGACCAGGTTCAGCCCCGGCGTGCCCTTGGGGACGATGAAAAGGGCCTGGCCGCGGTGCCCGGCGTCGGGGTCCACCGTCGCCACCACTACGTGGACATCGGCGATGCCGCCGTTGCCGATGAAGATCTTGTGGCCGTCGATCAGCCAGTCGCCCCCATCGCGGCGGGCGCGGGTCGCGATCGAGCGGACGTCGCTGCCTCCGGTCGGCTCGGTCACGGCCAGCGCCGCGCATTTCAGGTCGTCGGGCGTGCCGAAGCATTCAGGCGCCCATCTCAGCAGCTGCTCGGGCGTCGCGGCCTGGGCGATAGCGCTGAGGGCGAGCGCGGGCATCACGATCGAGAGGCCGATTCCGGCGCAGCCCCAGAAGAGCTCCTCCATCAGGATCGGCAGCGAGAGGCCGGAGGTGTCGTTGATGAGGTCCGCATAGAGCTGGTGGTCGTAGAAGCCCTGGCGGGCCGCCTCTTCGAGTACCGGCCAGGGGAACTCCTGGCGGGCGTCGTACTCCGCCGCCACCGGCCGGATCACGTCACAGGCGAACTTGTGGGCTCGTTCGACCAGCTGCCGCTGATCGGGCGTTAGCTCGAGCGTGAAGCCTTCGGTCACCTCAGCTTGACCATACGAAGGTCATCCCAGGCTCTACAGTGAGCGGGTGCCGCGGAAGAAGCGGGAGGTGCCGGCGGAGCGCGTCTGGTCACCGCCCGAGAAGTCCGATCAACCGCCGGGCGAAGAGGTCGTCCAGGTGAACGACGTCTACTCGGGCGGCGAGGCCCCGCCCGAAGCCGAGCCGATCAAGGAGACCCAGCACCCGACCGGCGGCTGAGAGGGCTGCAAGGCCCCTCCGCCCGGCATTCGCCGGGCACCTCCCCACCAAGTGGGGAGGAGTCTGAGTTTCTGTTGAGCCCCTCCCCAGCCCTCCCCGGAGGGGAGGGAGGTGCGGTCCGCCGAATTGCGGACTGGACAGGTTCGTGCGATTCCGCACATTGTTGCCGCGAATTCGAAGATGGGGGAGGATGTGAAAGCGCTGGGCGGCGCCGACCCGACCTTGCTTGCGCTCTACGAGGTCGCGGTCTCGCTCAGCAACGTCGAAGAGCTGCACCTGGCGGCGGAGAAGATCGTCACCGTCGCTCGGGACCTGTTGAACGCGAACACCTCCACGCTCTGCTGGCTGGACTCGCGCACGGGCAAGCTCCGCACGCTCGCGGACACGTCGCCCGAGATGCGGGTCCCTGCCTGGCGCTGGCCGGGCCAGGGCGCTGTGGGGATGGCCTTCGAGTCCGGCCAGCCCGTCGTCGTCTCCGACTACCAGTCCTGGCCACACGCGCTCAAGCTGGCTGCCGAGCACGCGCCGGCGAGCGCCCTGGCGATGCCGCTGAAGGTCCGGGGCCGAACGCTGGGCGGGCTCGCGGTCGCGACTCTCGTCAGGCGCGACTTCGGACCCCGCGATCTGCAGCTCATGCAGCTGCTTGCCGGGTTGGCTGCTCCCACCCTCGAGCTGGCGCTGATGTTCCGCCAGCTCCGCGGCCAGCGCAGAGCGCGGCCGCGCGCGAGCTAAGGCAGGACTCCTCCCCACCCTGTGGGGAGGTGCCCCGCGCAGCGGGGCGGAGGGGACTCAGCTAGTCCCCGACGATCACCTCGGTGCCGATCGGCGCCCAGGCGTAGAGCTGCGCCGCCGGCCCGTCCATGACGTGCACGCAGCCGTGGCTGGCGTAGCCGCCGTACTCGGAACCCCTGCCGTAGGCGGCCGGCGGCTCCCAATCCGCCGTGTGGATGAAGGTGCCGTCGTGGATGAACTCCATCGCGTCGCCGACCCACGTGTCCGGGTACCAGTACGGCGACGAGTACGGCCAGGGCGAGTGCATCAGGTACCAGGTGGCCTTGTAGAAGATGTGAAACACGCCTCGGCCTGTCGGCAGTGCCGGCCGCCCCGTGGTGACCAGGGTCGCCTGCACCGGGCAGCCGTTCTGGTAGGCGATCAGCTGCTGCGTGGCCAGGTGAACCCAGATCAGCTTGGGCGGCGCCCCGGTCAGGCACGGACCGTTAGGAAGCGGCAGGGTCGGCTCCGTGCTCGCCTCCTTGTTCAGCCGCGCGACCAGAGGCTGGAGCTGCTGGATGGCCGCCGCCAGGTCCGCGTCGTCGAACGCCTTCTTCGCCACCGCGGAGGCCGCCCCGACCGCCGCCTCGTCACCGGGCTGGGTGGTGCCCTGCCATTCCGCCTGCCCCAGCAGGTCTCGGGCCTGCGCGGCGAGCTTCAGCGCCCGCTGCTTGGCGGCCAGCCGGCTCTGCAGGGCGACCAGGGCGGTGTTGAGCGTGCCGATGAGCCGGTCGTGCTCGGCCACCTGCCGGCCGGGCGGCAGCATCGAATACCAGCCCGCGTCGGCGTCCGCCGGACCGGCGGGGTCGACCGCGAGGCCCGCTTTCTGCGCCTGCGACATCGCCGACTCGACCTGCATCGCGAGGAGGCGGACGTCGCTCGACGCCACCTCCGCCAGGGCGCGCAGGGCGGCCAGCTCGCGCTGCTGCTGCAGGTTCTCCGCGGGCGCCCGGGCAGCGACCACTGGCGGTGCGATGTAACCGTCGCTCAGGAAGAGCGCCGCCAGCAGCAGGGAGAGGCAGAGAAGCCGGAAGGCGTTCTTCACCGATCCAGGTCCGGCGGGTCGTACCCGGCGGCGAGTATCCGCCGCAGCCCCTCCTCACCGCGACGCATGGCGGCCGCGTGGTTGGCCTCGAGGAAGCGCCGCAGGCCGACCCTGGCCGCAAGGTTGATCAGCGCCCACCGGGTCTCGGTCTGCTCGTGCAGCGTCATGCGGGTGGCGCTGTCGCCTTCCTCCTCGAGGGTCCAGTCGACCACGCCTTCGAAGAAGCCTTCCACGCGCGTCTTCACGTAGCGCGGCGGCTCGTGCTCCAAAACGTCGAAATGGAAATCGAGCGTGTAGGGCAGGTCGGCCTTCACGCGGGCGTGCCACCGCGAACCGGCGCCGTGGGCCACGGTCGAGACTGGCTCGGTCAGGCGGTAGTCCGGCCACCAGCGCGGCCAGTTGGCGACGTCGTCCACCATCCTCCAGACGACCGACCGCGGTGCTGGGATCGTCCAGACATCGACGAAGTCATAGCGCTCGCCCATGTCTAGCCTCGCCGATTGCGAATCGCGTCGGCGCGCTCAACCGTGGCCCTCAGAATTCGCACGCTCGCCGCGTCGACCATCTTCCCGTCCACGCTGACGGCGCCGAGGCCATCCTCCTGCGCCTGCTGGTAAGCCTCCATCACGTGCCGCGCCTGGGCTTCCTCGTCGGCCGTGGGTGCGAAAACCTCGTTGGCTACGGCGATCTGGCTCGGGTGGATGGCCCACTTGCCGGCGAAACCGAGGACGCTCGCGCGCCTGCATTCGCGCCGGTAGCCCTCCAGGTCGGCGAGATCGGCGAACGGGCCGTCGATCGCCTCCAGGCCGGCCGCCCGGGCCGCGACCACGATCTTGCTGCGGGCGTAGTGCCAGACGTCGCCCGGGTAGTCGGGGGTGTCCCCGCCGATGGCGCGCGTCTTCACACCCTGGGAGGCGGAGAAGTCGCCGGGACCGAAGATCAGGGCCTCGAGACGCGGGCTGCACCGTGCGATCTCCTCGACGTTGATGAGCGCCTCGACCTCCTCGATCAGGACCTCGAGCCTGATCGGCGCCCGGCGCGGCTGCTTCCGATCGAGCTGGTCGAGCAGCGTCTCCACCCACCAGATGTCGCGCGGCGCCTTCACCTTGGGCAGGATCAGCAGGTCGAGGTGATCGCCCGCGCCGTGCACCACCTCGAGCAGGTCCTCGTGGGCCCACTCCGTGTCGGCGGAGTTGATGCGGACGCCGCGGGTCTTGCCGCCCCAGTCGAGCTCGCGCAGACCGCGGACGACCGTCTGCCTGGCCTCCACCTTCGCGCTCGGGGCGACGGAGTCCTCGAGATCCAGGAAGACGAGATCGGCGGTGGAAGCCGCGGCCTTCGCGATCATCTTCTCGCTGTGACCGGGGGTGGAGAGCTCGGAGCGGCGCAGCCTCACTGTTCTGCTTTGAGAACGGCGCCGGAGGCGAAGAGTTCCGCGGTTTCGGACTCGCTGTACCCGATCTCCTTCAGCACGGCCTGGGAATGTTCGCCCAAGAGAGGGGCCCTTGTCCGGACCGTGGCCGGCGTGGCGGTCAGCTTGATCGGCGGAGCGGCCACCTGGCGGGGCGTCGAGCTGCCCGGCTGCTCGACCTGGGCGAGCATGGCGCGGATCGCGACGTGCGGGTCGGCGAAGATATCCGCCACCGACTGCACCGGCGCGACGGGAACGCGCCCGCCGAGGGCTGCCACCACCTCGCGGTTGGTGCGCTCGGCGCACCAGGCGGCCACCATCTCCTCGACCAGGTCGCGGTGGCGCAGGCGAGTCGCATTGGTCACGAAACGCTCGTCCTCGGCCAGCTCCGGCCGGCCCATCGCCTCGGCCAGCGCGGCCCAATGCCAGGCTTCCGGCGCCGCGATGGTGACCTGGCCGTCCTTCGTGCGGAAGGTGTCGAAGGGGGAGAGGAGCGGGTGCGTGTTGCCCTGCGGTTGGGGCACGTCGCCGGTGTAGCTGTGTTGGTGGACGATGCGCTCGCACATGGCGAGCACGCCGTCGTACATGGCCACGTCGAGGAACTGGCCCTCGCCGGTCCGCCGCGAGTGGTGCACCGCCGCCAGCAGGCCGACCGCCGTCAGGACGGCGGGAAAGATGTCGCCGATGCCCGGGCCTGCTTTGTAGGACTCGCCCGGGCCGGCGCCGGTGATGCCCATGAAGCCGCCGAACGCCTGGGCGGTGATATCGAAGGCCGGCCAGTCGAGGTACGGGCTGGCGCCTGTGCGCGGATCTCCGAAGCCGCGGATGGCCGCATAGACCAGGCGCGGGTTGCGCTCGTGGAGCGACTCGTAGCCGAGACCCAGCCGCTCCATGACGCCGGCTCGGAAGTTCTCGACCACCACGTCCGCGTCCTTGACCAGGCGCCGGACGACCTCGCGCGCGCCCTCCTGGGTGAGGTCGAGGGCGAGACCTCGCTTGTTGCGGTTGACGCTCTGGAAGTAGCCGCCGTAGGCGCGCAGCTCGTCGTCGGGCGCATATGGGCCGAGGGTTCGAGAGGTGTCGCCGGCCGGCGGCTCCACCTTGACCACGTCGGCGCCGAGATCCGCCAGCAGCATCGTGCAGAACGGTCCGGCGAGCATCCGCGTCAGGTCGATGACGCGCAGGTCGCTCAGGGGGCCCGGCGCTGCGTCATGCGCGGTGCTTCAGCAACACCCGCCGCTCGCATTCGAAGACCTCGACGCCGCCCTGGTTGAGCCCGGTGTGCTTGAAGGTCACCTCGCCGGAGCTCGCCTTCGCGAGGACCTCGGTCACGGCATACAGCGTGTCGCCGTGCCGGACCGGCGCCTTGAAGCGCACCTTGTCGAGGCCGATCTCGCGGACGGCGTTCTCGGCCGTGTCCTGCGTAGCCAGGCCGATCACCAGCGCGGCGACGACGCCGCCGAAGACGATCGTGCCGCCCTGCTCGCGCATGAAGTCCTCGTTGAAGTGCGCCTGGGCCGTGTTCAGCACCAGGTGGGTCAGCAGCACGCCCTCGAGCTCCGTGACAGTCTTCCCGCGCGCGTGGCGGAAGGAGTCGCCGACCTCGAAGTCCTCGTAGAAGGTCATGGCTTGGCCCCTCCCTGGCCCTCCCCGGAGGGGAGGGGAGTAGGCGAGCCCTCACGGGAGGGGAGGGTGTCTAAAAGGCGGTCCGAGATGATCCGCTTCTGGATCTCCGACGTGCCTTCGAAGATCCTCGTCAGGCGAGCGTCGCGCCAGTGGCGCTCGACAGCGTGCTCGGTGGTGTAGCCGGCGCCCGCCAGGACCTGCAGCCCCTCGCTGGTCACGCGCTCGGACATCTCGCTGCAGTGGAGCTTGGCCATCGAGCACAGCTGGTCGTGGCGGCCACCGCCGTCGACCAGCTCGGCCGCGTGGCGCCAGAGCTGGCGACCGGCCTCGACCGCAGTGGCCATCTCGGCGAGCTTGAAGCGGATCGCCTGGAACTCGGCGATCGGCCGACCGAACTGAACGCGCGTGCGCGCGTAGGCGGTGGCGTCCTCCAGCGCGCCCTGCGCCGCGCCGACCGCCCTCGCCGCCGTGTGGACGCGCGCCTTGTCGAGGCCGCTGACGGCGATGCGGAAGCCCTCGCCCTCCGTCCCGATCAGGTTCTCGGCGGGCACGCGCACGTCGTCGAGACGCAGCCGCCAGGAGCTGAGGCCGTGATAACCGATCTTGTCGATCGGCTCCCCGGTGATCCCGGTGGGGAACTCGCCGCGATTCTTCTCGACGAGAAAGCAGCTGATGCCACGGTGCCGGTTGCGCTCATCGGGCGGCGACGTGCGCGCGAACACCATCAGGAAGTCGGCTGCGAGCGCCCAGCCGGCCCATTTCTTGTCGCCGTTGAGCACCCACTCCTCGCCCTCACGGCGAGCGGTTGTGGCGAGGCCGGCCACGTCGGAGCCGGTCTGCTCCTCGGATAGCGCGAAAGCGCCGATGTACTCGCCGCGGGCCACCCTGCCCATGAGGTCGCGCGCGCGTTGGTGGTCGCCGAGCGCGCCGAAGAGGATCGAGTTGCCGCGCGCGATGATGCTGGCCACGCTCATCCAGGCGCGAGCCAGCTCCTCGGTGACCAGGCAGTACTCGAAGAGCCCCAGGCCGAGGCCGCCGTACTCGACTGGAATCGTGATCCCGAAATAGCCGCGGGCCGCGATCTTCTCGATCAGCTCCCGCGGGATGTCGACCTTCTGCTTGTCGAGCTCGGCCGCCACCGGCAGAACCTCGCCGAGCGCGAAGTCGCGGGCCTCCTGCCGCAGGCGCTCGCGTTCCGGGCTGAGCAGGCTCAAGCCGCCGCGCGCCTGACGACGAGGTTGCTGCGGGTGAACTCGACGACGACCTCGCCGGCGCTGTCGAGCCCCTGCGTGTGCCAGGTGACGATCCCGTGGTTCGGATGGCTGCCCGAAGGGCGCGCTGCCACCACCTCGCTGCGGGCGGTCAGCGTTTCGCCGGGATAGACGTCGCGCGCGTACGTGAGGCCGTCCACGCCGAGGAAGAGTCCGCCCTTCTCACTCAGGTCCTCGACGCTGAGGCCGAACACCGTCGTGAAGACCAGCAGGGGGTTGAGGACCAGGTCCGGGTGGCCTTCGGCGCGTGCGTGGTCCCGGTTGAAGTAGACCGGGTTGAAGGCCAACGTCAGGGTGGAGAACAGGACCGAGTCGCTCTCCAGCAGCGTGCGGCCCCAGTGATGCTCGAACTTCTGGCCCACCTCGAAGTCTTCGAAGCAGCGGCCCCTCGCCCAGACGCGTGGTGTGGTCAGGGGCGCACGAGCTCCGCCACCGTCTCGAGCTCGTCGAGGCGGCGGATCGCGCCGGCGAGGTCCGCGGCCCGGCGCTCGCCCACAACGGGTCCCGCCAGCGCATGGAACTTCGCCTCGAGGCGCCGCCACTGGTCCTCCAAATCCCGGTTGGGAACGCCCGCGTCGAACTCGCGCGTGCGCCGCTTGTCCGCGATCACGACGACTCGGGCTTCCGCTTCTCTCAGCGACGAGTCGCCGGCAACCTCGACCAGATCCCGCAGGCGGACGAGGTTCGCGTCTCGCATGCGCTGATCCGTGAACGCATGGATGTCCGCGGTGTCATCTCCGAGGAGCGCCATCGCGGCCGTGGCGCGGAGGCTGAACTTGCCCTCGAGTCCGGTCGCCGGCGCGGCGATGTTGCAGACCTTGAGCGCAGCGGGATGGACGCTGATGCCGACGGCGCGGATCTCGTCGACGGCCACCCCGAAACCCCGGGCGCACTCGATCGTGCTGTGGGTCAGGTAGCAGGCCGCGTGGTACTTGAACAGAGTCTCGGTGATCAGGTGGCGGCCCTCGAGGTCCTCGAGACGCTCGAGGTGCGCCTGCGGCGCGTGGGTCTCGACGAAGCCCTGCTCGCCATCGACCATCTCGTCTCGCGCCGTGAACCCGCGCGCGGCCAGCCGCGCCGCGAGGAGTCCATTGAAGGCGGCCTTGCCCGCGTGCAGGGGCTTGCTCATGGTGCCGAAGGCAGACTTGAGCCCGGCCGCCTGCGTGGCGGCGATACCGAGCGCCGCCGCGCGCCCTTCCTGGTCCAGGCCCACGAGGGCGGCGCAGGCCGCCGCGGCGCCGAAGCTGGCGAGCGTGCCCGTCGGGTGCCAGCCCGCCGCGTAGTGCCCGGGGCTCAGGACGAGGCCGAGACGGCACTCGGTCTCGACGCCGGCGATGAAGGCGGCCAGGGCCTCGGCGCCGGAGGAGCCACGGGCCTCGGCCTCGGCCAGCACCGCGGGCCAGACCGGCGCCGTCGCGTGCCCCATCATCACGAGGTTCGTGTCGTCGTAGTCCAGGGCGTGCGAGGTGGCGCCGTTGACCAGGGCTGCAAACGCGGCCGAGGTGCGGAGCTCAGCGCCGACGACGGTGGCCTCGGCCTTGCCCCCCGTGGCCTCGGCCTCCGCCCGCAGGATTCGGGCGAGCTCCTCGTCGCGAGCGGCGAGCGTGACACCGAACCAGTCGAGGACGCACTGCTTGCCGATCTCGACGGCTTCGCGGGGCATCGTCGAGAGCTCGCCGTCGCCGGCCGCCACCAAAGCCTCGACGAGGTTCAACGCGGCCCGCACGCGCCTACCTTAGCTGGCTTCTGGCGCAGGATCGCGGGCCGGTCGGTCGTTGTAGGAAACATGAGCATTGCACTGACACAGTTACGAACTCCGCTGAACGCCAGGGCGCTCGGCCTCATCGTGGCCGCGCTGGCGCTCGGCTCAGGCTCGACGATCGCGACCGTGGCGACCGCGTCGCACTCGCCGCTGCCGACCGTCACGACGCACGCCGTCCAGGCGCCGTCGACAGCCGATACCCAGGACTCGGCCGGCACGACGGACGCGACCGGCAGCGACACCTCCACGAACAACGCCAACAGCAACGCCTTCGGTCAGCAGGTCGTCCAGCAGGTGAACACCTGCAAGACGCAGGCCGCCACCGCCGGCACGCACGGCATCGGGTCGTGCGTCAGCAGCTGGGTCCTGAAGAACAACCCCGGAGCGTCGCACCACACGCACTGACCACGCCCAGGAAACCGAGAGAGGCCGGCCGGGAGGCCGGCCTCTCTTCTTTTCGGCGGCCCTTTCTGACAAGAGCGCGCCGTCGAGATACCATCCGAGATCGCCCGATCCGCGGGCAAGGATTCTGGAAGGGGGTTTCTGTATATGCGAAGACGCCTCGCCTATGGTTCACTCGCGACCGCGATGGCCCTGGCACAGGTTTTGGGGGCCAGTCTCACGGCCCACGCCGCGCCCAAAGGCCATAACCAGGTCGTACGGGCGACGCACGTCGGATCCATCAATCTCCGCGCCGCCGCCGCGGCTGCCAAGGGCACCACTGCCGGGTCGGAGGTGAGCCCCGGCGCGCTCGACCCCGGCAAGCCTTCGGAGAACAAGCACCTCAGCCACACGTACGCCGCCGGTCAACCCGCCGTCTCGCCGACCACGGTCAGCGACGCCAGCACGGGCTTCGACGGCCTCAACCACATGCAGCAGCGTTACGCCGGGGCCGGCAACGCTACGTTCCAGAACACGCAGTTCAGCCTGATCCCGTCGGACCAGGGCCTCTGCGTCTCGAGCGGCCTCAGCCCGAACTTCGTGGTCGAGCCGATCAACGACGCGGTTCGCGTCTACGGGACGGACGGCACGCCGACGAGCAGCTATCTCATGCCGCTGGTCCAGTTCTTCAGCCAGCAGCCCGAGATCAACCGCAGCACCGGCGTCTTCGGCAACGCCTCCATCGGGGATCCCGAGTGCTACTTCGACGTTGCGACCCAGCGCTGGTTCGTGACCGTCTACAAGCTCGGGGTGGACACCGTGACCGGCGACTTCATCGCGCCGACGGCGTTCTTGATCAACGTCTCCCAGAGCTCGGACCCGAACGGCGGCTGGGACACCTACAGCGTGGACGGGACCAACCCCAACGGTGACGCGGACTGCACACCGTGCTTCCCCGACCACCCGAACCTCGGCGCGGACGCGAACGGCGTCTACGTCACGACCGACAACTACGGCCTCAACAACACCTTCTTCGGCGGCGCGCAGCTCTACGCCTTCTCCAAGAGCGGACTGGAAGGCGGGACCAACACCAGCGCCGTGCACATGGACATGAAGGGAATCTCCGACTGGACGTTCAGCCTGCCGCCATTCCTGGCCTGGCCGGCGCAGTCCCCCGGGGCTTCCGACTGGGACACGACCAACGGCGGCACCGAGTACATCGGCTCCGCGATGGACATCGCCGGCGGGCCGGCGATCCACGGTGTCCGGGCCTCTTCGTTCGGCGTTTGGGCCCTCACCAACACGAGCTCGCTGAGCGGCACGCCCAACCTCACGCTCCACTTCGTGAACACGCCGACCGAGCTCTACTCACAGCCGCCAAACGCAATCCAGCGCAACGGCCCCTACCCGCTCGGGCAGGGCGCGTACAACCGCATCCTCGGGGAGAAGGTCGACGGCGGGGAGGAGCTGGTCGAGTCGGACCAGGACTTCACGAGCCAGACCTACTACTCCCACGGCACGCTCTGGAACGCGATCAACACCGCGGTCAAGGAACCGAACGGCGCCACGGTCGCGGGCCTCGCCTGGATGGCGTTCACTCCGTCGGCCAACGGCAGCTCCGTCTCCGCCCCCGTGGCGCAGCAGGGCTACGTGGCCGCGCCCAAAGGCAACTACCTCCAGTACCCGTCGATCGCTTCGACGAGCGACGGCAGCAAGACCGTGATGGTCTTCGACCTGGTCGGTCCTGACTACTTCCCCAGCGTCGCGATGACGGCGCTGAGCACTTCCAGCAGCGGCAACAGCGGCATCAACGTGGTCCGCTGGGGCAACGCGCCGCTGGACACCTTCGGCGGTTACCAGGTCTTCAAGTACCAGCCTGGAATGTCTCGCCAGGGCGACTACACAGCCGCCGTGGCGGACGCCGACGGCAACATCTGGATGGCAGCCCAGTGGGTCGAGGGGAACGCCCTCTGCACCGACCCGACGCTGGCCACGTGCGGGTCGGACAACCGCTCCGCTCTGGCCAACTGGGCCACCTGGATCGCTCAGACCTGATCCGCTAGACGTCGACCAAACGCGAGGAGGCCGCCTGCGGGCGGCCTCCTTTTTCTTTCCTGCCGCCAATTCGGACGGTGGCGCCGCACACCTCTTTCCTGATAGGAATGATGTAGGCAATCCCCAGCCGGCCCAACCAACCGACTTAGGAGGCTCGAATGTTCTCGACCCGTTTTCGTGTGCTGGCCATAGCCGGCGGCGCACTCTCCAGCTTGCTGCTCATCACCGTGGCCAGCAGTGCGGCAGGTCCGCCGACCTCGCTGAGCGTCCTGCTCTGTGGAACCACCTCGGGCTTCAGCGCGGACCGCGTGAGCGGCAACAGCAGCATCGACCACCCCAGCGGCCTGAGCGCGTCGGGCAGCGAGTACCAGTTCACTGGCCAGAACTGCCAGAACCCCGGCAGCTCAGGCGGAAGCTTCCAGTGGACCGTCCGGCAGGACAACGTGAACCTCAGCACCGAGCGCGGCAACGAGCACGCTGACGCCGCGATGACGACGCTCGCCGAGACCGGCAGCTTCGCCAACGGGTTCGACGGCCAGGTCTACGAATACGACTTCGCCCCGAACAACGACCCGGCGACGTGCGGCAACCGGACGCTCTTCTACGCCAGCGGGCACGCTTTCGACGGCACCTGCGCCGTCGGCTCCGGCCCCGGCAACTTCAACACCGAGGGCGGTGCCTCGACCAACAACCACTACAACGGCAAGTACGGGACCCTGATCTACCAGGAAGACCAGACCGCGGTTCCGACCACCCAGTGCCCGGACGGCGGTGCGACCTACTGCTTCCAGGCCATCGTCCAGGGCCAGCTCAACTAGCCCGGACTAAGCAACGACCTCTCGAGCCGGCTCCGTTCGCGGGGCCGGCTCTTCCTTTTCCGGCCGCCGCCGGGGCGGGATCAGGTCGTAGCTGCCGGCGTCGAAGCGCCGCATCAGCAGCCGGTACTTCCAGGTGAAGTCGGGCCACAGCGTTGTGTTCCGGCCCTCGGCGTCGAGGTACCAGCTGGCGCAGCCGCCGGTGTTCCAGATCGTCCCCGCCAGGCGGCGCTGGATGTCCGCGTTGTATGCCCGCTGGACCTCCGGCCGGACGTCGACCGCCGCCAGCTGCTTGCGGCGCAGAAGCCGCAGCGCGTCGACGATGTAGGGGATCTGCGACTCGATCATCACGACCACCGACGTGTGCCCCAGGCCGGTGTTCGGCCCGGTCATCACGAAGAGGTTCGGATACCCGGCGATGGTCGTTCCTCGGTAGGCCTGCATGCCGGACAGGGACCAGCGCGCGGCGAGGCTCTGGCCGTCGGCGTCCCTGACCCGCTCGAAGAAGGGGTGGTTGGTGACGCGGAACCCGGTGGCCGCCACGATCACGTCCACCTCGTGCTCGGCGCCGTCTGCCGTCCGGATGCCGCGCGGCGTGATCTCGGTGATCGCGTCGGTCACCAGGTCCACGTTCGGCTGCGTCAGCGCGGGATAGAACTGGTTCGACGGCAGCAGGCGCTTGCAGCCAGGCGAGAAGGCCGGCGTCAGCTTGGAGCGCAGCTCCGGGTCGGGAACCTGCTCCTCCAGGTGCTGCGTCGCGGCGCGGCGGATCGGCTCGACGTAGCGGGTGTTCTTGGCCAGGCCGATGACCAGCAGCTCGCGCAGCCAGTAGACGCCGTAGCGCACGAGGCGCTGCGCGAAGGGCAGGTGGCGGTACAGGGTGCGCTCGCGGGCGCTGATCGCGCGGTCACGGTGCGGCACCACCCAGGCCGGCGTGCGCTGGAAGACAAGAAGCCGCTGCGCCTTGGGCTGGATGCGGGGGACGATCTGCACCGCCGAGGCGCCGGTCCCGATGACCGCCACGCGCTGATCGGCGAGGTCGCGGCTCTCGTCCCACTGCGCGGAGTGGACCACCGGCCCTTCGAAGCTGTCGAGGCCGGGAATGTCTGGACTGCGGGGCTCGCTCAGCCCGCCCACGCCCGCCACCAGCGCGTTCGCCGTCAGCCGGCCGCCGGTGGTCTCGATGCGCCAGAGCCGCGACTCACCATCCCAGCTGGCGGCGATCACCTCGTGGCGGTAGCGGATCTTCGGCGTGATGCCGTAGCGGTCCGCGACCTGGTGCAGGTAGCTCCAGATCTCCTGCTGGAGGGGATAGGTGCGCGACCACTCGGGATTCAGCGCAAAGGAGAACGAGTAGAGGTGCGAGGGGACATCGCACTGGCAGCCGGGGTAGCGGTTGTCGCGCCAGGTGCCGCCGAGGTCGTCGGCGCGCTCGAGGATGACGTAGTCGATGCGCTCCCGCTCCAGGGAGCGGGCGAGTCCGAGCCCCGCGAACCCGGAGCCGACGATCGCCACCGTGTGGTGCTCGGGGACGTCTTCCAGGACCTGGTCAACCGCGTGCATTACCGCCATGCCCTCACCCTAGCAAAGTTATTGAGCATTGCTCAACTTGCCGGCTAGACTGGGCGCATGCAGACGACCCGCGGCCAGCGGCTGACCCGCGCGGAGCGCCGCCGCCAGCTCGTCGAGCTGGGCCTGGAGATGCTGAGCAGCGAGCCGCGGGAGCTGGTCGCGCTCGACCGCATCTCGGAGGTCGCGGGCATCTCACGCGGGCTGCTCTTCCACTACTTCCCGACCAAGCGCGACTACCACGTCGCGGTGGTCGAGGCCGCCTGCGCGCGTCTGCTCGAGAGGACCGAGCCGGATCCTGGCCTGTCGCCGACCGAGCAGCTGCGGGCCGGCCTCGACGCCTTCGTCGAGTTCGTGCGGGAGAACGAGGAGCTCTACCGCGCGCTCATCCGCGGCGCGGCCGGCGCGGACGCCGAGCTCGAGGCACTGTTCGAGCGGACGCGTGGCGTGATCGCCCGCCGCGTCTTCGAGCGTCTGGATGCCGCGGAGACCGAACCGGTGGCGCGCAACGTCGTCCGCGGCTGGATCGGGTACGTCGAGGAGTCCACGCTCGACTGGCTGCGGCATGCCGACTTCGATCGGCGGGCGCTGGTCGAGCTGCAGAGCACCGCCCTGGAGTCGATGCTCGCCGCTTCGGGCACCATCATCGACCGTTAACAAATCTAGTTGCCGCTGTCGCCCACGGGCCTCGGGGCGAGGCCGATCATCGCGGCCGGATGTTGTCTATGACCCCGCCGCCGCTTGCGCTAGGCGCGCTCGAGATCGATGCTCTGCTCGGCAGGGCGGCGCGAATGCTGCTGCGCGCCGGGGATGAGCACGTTCCGGCCTCGGAGCGCGCGAGCCTGCTGGCCCACGCCGTGCGGGAGTCGGTCGCCGGCGCCGAGTGCATAGTCGCCCAGGCGTACCGGCCGCCGAACTGGGAGGTCGAGATCCTGGGCGGCGCAGGCCTTCGCGGCAGCGACCTGACCGGTCGCCGGCTCGACGTCGGCGAGGGGCCGCTGGCGCGCGCGCTCAACGACGGATTGGCCGTCGAGCTCACCGGCGCGAACCGGGCCAAGGGCCTCTTCGGACCGCACGATCGGATCGCCGGCGCCTGCCGGATCCAGCCTGTGCTCGGTGCCGGGCGGCAGGCGCTCGGGCTCCTCGTCGTCACCCGGCCGAGCACCCCGGCCTTCAGCACCGAGGAGCGCGAGGTCATCGTCGAGATGTCGCGCCTCGTCCCCCTGGTCCTGCGCCCGGTCTGGTCCGACGACGCGCCCGAGGACTCCGTGCAGGTCGATGTCCGCGCCGGCCTGCAGATCGCGGCCGATCTCGCGGCCTCGCTGGCGGAGGAGGAGATCGCCGGCCGTCTGCTCGAGCGAGCGCTGGAGGCCGGCGGCGCCGACGTCGTCACCCTCTGGCGGGTTCAGGAGGGCATGGCGGTCGTGGAGGAGAGCCGAGACCGCAGCGGCGTGCGTCCGGCTCAGCCGCGGCAGCACTCGCTTAGCGCCCTCCCACTGCTCGCCCGGGCTATTTCGACGCGGCTGCCGGTCCTCACCAATCAGGACGAGAAAGAGGCGGTCATCCCCCTCTTGCTGGGTGGCGAGGCGCCCGCGTGTCTTGTGCTCAAGCGGACCGGAGGACGCCCGTTCTCCGCTGCTGAGCTGGGCACGCTGCGGCTGATCGGCAACGTGGCCGCCCTGGCGCTGCACAACGCGGACCTCTACGCCCAGGCCCAGGCGGCGAACCGGGTCCAGAGCAGGCTGCTGAACACGGCGGCGCACGAGCTGCGGACGCCGTTGACCGCCGTGACGGCGGCGCTCTCGCTCCTCACCGAAGGCGACTACGGAGAGCCGTCGCCTGATTGGAGACACCCCGTCGAGGTCGCGGCCGCCAAGACTGCCGAGCTCGGTGAGCTGGTCGAGGACCTTCTGCTGGCCGCGTTGCTCGAGGGCGGGCAGCTGGTGCCGAGCCCGATCGACATCGACCTGCGGAAGGTCGTGAAGGAGGCGCTCGGGCGCGCCGAGCCACGCATCCGGCTGCTGCACGCCGACGTCGTGCTGCGCCAGCCCGAAACCCCGGTCCCGGCGTTCGCCGACCCTCTCCACGTGGGCCGGATGGTTGACGCGCTGCTCGCCAACGCTCTCAGCTACGGCGGGCCCCGCCCGCGCATCCGGCTGACCCTGAGCTTGCGGGGAGCCGCCCGCCTCGCCATAGAGGACCGCGGCCGTGGGATCCCGAGCCACATGCAGGATCGGGTGTTCGACGCCTTCTTCCGCCACGAGGGCGAGGGGCCTGGCTCGGGTGTGGGCCTCGGGCTCTACCTCGGTCGCGAGCTGGCCCGCCGGCAGGGAGGCTCGCTCGCCCTGAGTGGCAGCCGGCCCGGCCGCGGCAGCATCTTCACCCTCACCCTGCCCGCTCACTCCTGAGCAGCGCCGCCGTCCCGGCGGCGATCAGGCCGTCGATCACGCCGGCGGCCAGGAAGGGGAACTGCAGGCCGGCGAGCAGGAACCAGCCGAGCGCGAAGGCTGACGAGGTGACCTTGGCGATCAACAGGTATCGGGCCTGGCCGTCCCAGCAGAAGACGGCGATGAGGACCATGTAGGCCGCCGCCAGCGGGACCCAGTAGCCGGGGCTCGCCGGCGTGGCTGACAGGCCGAGCCGCGCGCCCGCTGCGTTGAGGGACTGCACCGTACGCGTGGGGAGGAGCAGGAAGTCCAACGCCCCGAGGGCGAAGACCACGCCCCAGACGCGGAGCCAGAGCTTGAGCACTGCGCCGCAATATAGGGTCTCGGCGTGGCTCACTTGACCCGAGGTCAGCGGGCGGTGCTCGTGGCGCTGGCCGAGACGCTGCTGCCCGAGGGAGGAGCGATCGAGCCCGGCTCGCGCTCCATCGAGCTGCCGGCGCAGTTCGAGGCCTACCTCGGACGCATGGCCCCGCGGCCACGGCGAACGCTCCGGCTGATGCTGTCGGCGTTTGGGCTGTCGTCAGTCGCCACCAGGCACGGGCTCCCATTCCACCGCCTGCCGCCGAAGGCGCGCGTGACCTATCTCCACGCCTGCGAGACCTCGCGCATCCGGCAGCGGCGGGAGGCGCTGGTGGCCCTGAAGGCGCTGCTGCTGATGCTCTTCTGCTCCGATGACCGCGTCACGCCGCTGCTGGGCTACGACGGCCGGCCGCGCAAACGGGTGGAGCACGACCCGGGGTACCTGGACCTGGCGGTGGAACGCCCGGCGGGCCCGCTGGCCGGGCGGGCGCGCGTGGTGGTGGTCGGGTCCGGCGCCGGAGGCTCGGTGGTCGCGCGCGAGCTGGCGCGCGCGGGGCACGAGGTCGTGGTCTTGGAGGAGGGTCCGTACTTCAACCGCCGCGACTTTCAAGGCCCGCTCCCGGAACGGCTGCGGCGCCTGTATCGCGATGGAGGGCTCACCTTCACGCTCGGGACACCAGTCATCTCGTTGCCGCTCGGCCGCGGGGTCGGCGGCTCGACCCTGATCAATTCCGGCACCTGCTTCCGGACGCCGGCCGCCGTGCTGGCGGCCTGGCGCCGTGACGCTGGTCTCGCGCTACCCGAGGCTGATCTGGAGGACGCCTTCGCCGACGTCGAGTCCTCGCTGCACGTCGCCGCGGTCGGGGCCGACATCATCGGTGCCAACGGCGAGGCGCTCGAGCGAGGGCGGCTGGCCCTGGGTCTCAGCGGCGGCCCGATCCGGCGCAACGCGCACGGCTGTCACGGCTCCGGCGTCTGCGCCTTCGGCTGCCCGCTGGACGCGAAGCTCGGCATGCATCTCACCTACCTGCCGGAGGCGGTGGCGGCCGGAGCGCGCCTCTTGGTCGGCGCCCGGGTGGATCGCGTCATCGTCGAGGGCGGGCGAGCCGTCGGCGTGCGCGGCTGGGTCGCCGACCCGGAGACCGGGCGGCGCCTGCACCCGCTGGAGCTGCGCGCCGACGCGGTCGTCCTCGCGGCCGGCGCGGTGCACACACCCGACCTGCTGCTCCGCAACCGGCTGGCCAATCCCAGCGGCCAGGTGGGCCGCAACTTTAGGGTGCACCCTGGCCTTGGCGTGCTGGCGTTCTTCGATCACGACCTCCATGCCTGGCGTGGCGTCATGCAGAGCTCCGAGGTCGACGCGAGGCTCGAGGACGGCATCCTCCTGGAGGCCACCTACCCTCCACCCGGGGCCGGTTACAGTGCCGGCGGCCTGGGCGAGGTCGGCCTCGAGCTGAAGAACGCGCTCGCGCGCTACCCGCAGAGCGCCGCCTGCGGTCTGATCGTCTCCGACACCGGCGCCGGCCGCGTGCGGGCGCTGCCGGGCGGGCCGGCGATGTTCTATTCCGTCGGCCCGGCGGACACGCGACGGCTGCTGGAAGGGATGGCGCTGGCGGCCGAGGTGTTCTTGGCGGCGGGGGCATCGGAGGTGCACACGATGCTGCCCGGGCTGCCCGCGATCCGCCGCCGAGAGGACCTGAGTTGGATCACCGAGGGGCGCTGGAGGGCGGCGCACCTGAAGCTCTCCGCCTATCACCCGATGGGGACTTGCCGCATGGGCGCGGACGCGCGCGCCTCGGTGGTCGACGAGTTCGGGCACGCGCATGACATGCCGGGCCTCTTCGTGGCCGACGCGTCGGTGCTGCCCGGGTCCACACATGTGAACCCGCAGATCACGATCATGGCGCTGGCCACGCGGATCGGCCGCCGCCTGGCGGCGGAGCTGGCTTAGCGCGGAGCGACGACTTGGCCGGATTCGTGCACGAATCCGGCCGCCGCCGCCTTAACTACCTGGGTTGACGCCGCGCCCGGCCCGCCAATACGCTGCCGGCGCACCCCCAGGGCGGGGGGCATTGGCGGTGGGCAGTTGGCCCTAGAGTGCTGGTGGCAGGCCTGGGAGTGCGTGCTCGGAGGCGTACTCGAAGGCGGCAGCACCCTCCAGGCGCTCCCGCGCGACCTCCCTGCCACCCTCGCTCAGCGTGACCTCGAGATCGGCCACCTCGGTGTGATAGCAGACGCGCTGGCCGCCGCTCGGGTCGTCGTAGGTCACGCCGAGCAGGTCCTCGCGGCGCGGCCGGATGCTCACCTCGGCGGTGAGCCCGCCGTCACCGGCCGACGCGTCCCAACCGGCTGGAGAGATCGAGGCGCCCTGCCGGACTGTCGCGGGCAGCGAGTTGACGCGCACGCTCCGCTCGCCGAGGCGGACGCCGAGGGCCGTTCCGCCGAGTGTCACGCCGCCGGGCGCCCGCACGCGCGTCGACACGCCGTCGATGAAGCTGCCGCGGCCGGCGAAGCCGCTGGCGAAACCCCAGTTCCACTCCAGCGCGTGCCGCCTGCCCCAGGTGTGCTGCTGGCCGCCGGGCGCGCGGTCGAGTTGGAACGTCTCGCCGTCCACCGCGATTGAGCCGCTGACCTCCAGCGCCGGCTGGGCCCCGAAGTTGGCGGCCGAAACCAGTTTCAGCCACCGGGGGTCGGGGATCAGGAAGGGCTCGGCGTGCGAGCTCCAGGTGAGGTCCCAGCTGATGGAGCCATCCGGCCCGGCGGCTTCGCCGCGAGCTCCGCGAAGGCTGAGAGTCGAATCGGCGATGCGCACTTCAAACGGGTCGCCGAAGCTCGCCGCCTCGAGAGGATGGACGGTCTTGAACACCCGGTTGCGCTCCGGCGTGCCGCGGCAGAAGATGCCTCCCCAGAGCGCCGATTGCGGCTGATGGCCCGACTCCGGCGCCGGGTTGGAGGTGGTGTACCGGAGCCAGAAACCGCGCTTGGCCTCGGGCTGTGTGACCGTGACGTACCAGACCTCATAGGTGCCTCGCCTGTCACGGCAGCGAGGCCGGTTGGCCATCGCGAGGCGGTCCACCTGACCAACCGTATACTTCCGGTTCGCTGCCCGCGGCGGTGGCGGAACGGCAGACGCGCTGGCCTCAGGAGCCAGTGGGGGCAACCCCGTGGAGGTTCAAATCCTCTCCGCCGCACCACTCGTCTAACCGACGGTGAATGAGGCGGAGGCGCTCCTCGTCGCGCCGTTGAGCGTGCAGCTGACCGTGTGCGTCCCGGTGCCGGGCGTGGTCGTCGACGAGGTCCCGTAGGTCCAGCTCACTGCGCCGCCGGACCCTGCTGTGTCCTGCACCTGCAGGCCGGCAGCCGTGGAGATCCGCCCTGAAGGCAGCTTGGCCTGCGCGGTGCAAACCGCCCCGGGGCTCGTGCTGGCAGCGACGTAGCCGTAGCGCGACGACGTGATGCTCACGGCGAAGGTGGTGGCCGGTGCAGGTGGCGGCGGAGCGGCCGCGGGGGCGGCGTTCGCGGACATCGGGCTGTCGCCGAACATCTCCGCCGGATGGATCTCGTTCCAGCCGTGGTCGCGGTCGAGAACCCAGGGCCCTAACACCGTCGTGTGTGAGCCGATCGGGGGCACTGCCAGCGAGTTGTGATACCCGGCGCAGGCCGATTCCGCGTCTGTCTGCGTGATGGTGTGCTCGCATACCGGCTCGACAACGAGGTCGCCATGCTGCTGCGAGACGTTGGCCGCGTTGAGGCAATCCTGGCCGCCGCACGTCTGGCCGGCGTCCAGGTGAATCAGCACGTGGTAATCCCCGTCCGCCTCGCTGCGGATGACCTCCACCGTCCCGGCGACCAGGACGCACTTGCTCAGGACGACGAGGCGGTCCGGGTTGTAGACATGCTCCATCGGGTCGGAGAGGCAGCCCGAAGGGGCTGGCGCAGCCGTATTCGCGGCGTCGGCCGCCGGGGAGCCCGTCGCCGCATCGGTCGGGGTGGTCGCAGTGCCGCTCTGAGAGGTGGGGGAGCCGCCTGCGGATGGCGTCGTGCCGTTCGTGGAGGACCCGTCACTGCAGCCGGCGGCTACGAGCAGGAGGGCGATGACGGTCAAACCGCGGACAGTCCGGCGGATCACGGGGCAACCTTAGAAATGAGCTGTTGGCACCGCCGGCAAGGCCCGGTGAAATTTTGTTCAAGTCCGCCCGCGCACCCTGGCCAGCGGCGAACTGCCGCCCTGGGACCTCGGACTCTTAACCTGACAGGGTGACCACCACCCGACTGCCCGATTCTCCGGCGGCATTTCGCGACGCTCCCCTCGAAGAGATCGAGTCTCACTACCGCGAGCTGGCCGAGCGCCCGCTCGACGACGTCGAGCAGTGGCTCGCCGACTGGTCCCGCCTGGAGGAGCTTCTCCAGGAGACGCTGATGATCGCCGTCATCGACTACGACTGCGACACCAAGGATCCTGAGAAGGAGCGCGTCTCCCTCCGCCTGACGAGCGAGATCGCGCCCGAGCTGGAGAAGTGGTCCGTCCGCCTGGGTGACCGTCTCGTCGAATGCGGCTACACGCGGCCGGACCTGGAGACGGCCTTGGCCCGGTTCCGCAACCGCACCGAGTTGTTCCGTGAGGAGAATGTCGCGCTGACCGCCGAGCTGGAACGGCTCGGCTCCGAGCACCGCAAGGTCATCGGAGCTCTTTCGGTGGAATGGGAAGGTTCCGAGCTGACCCCGCCCCAGCTGCGCCCGTTCGCCTCTTCCGGCGACCGGGCAGTCCGCGAGCGGGCGTTCCGCGCCTTCTTCGGCTGCTACATCGCCGCCCATAACGAGCTCGCCGATATCTACGACCGCATGCTGCGGGCCCGCGGTCAAATGGCGCGCAACGCGGGCTTCGAGAACTACCGCGATTACGGCCACCGGCTGCACAACCGCTTCGACTACACGCCGGATGATTGCCTCCGCCTGCACGACGCGGTCGAGGAGCACGTGACGCCCGCCATCGATCGCATCTACCGGCGCCGCGCCGAGGTGATGCAGCTGGGTACGACCGAGGTCCGGCCGTGGGACGCGATCGACAGCCACGTCGCCAGCCCTGACCCTCTCGGCCGCCCGGCGATCATGCCCTTCAAGACCCAACACGAGCTGGTGACCGTCGCCCAGCGGGTCTTCGAGCGCGTCGACCCGAACTTCGGCGAGGAGTTCGCCAGCCTCATCGAGAACGAGGTGCTCGACCTCATGAGCCGGCCGGGCAAGGGGCCGGGCGCCTTCTGCGCCATGCTCCCGGTTCGGCGGTTGCCATTTCTGTTCGAGAACGCCTCCGGGATCTCGGGTGACGTCGACACGCTGCTGCACGAATCCGGTCACGCCTTCCACGCGTTCGCGACGATGAACAACCTGCCTCTGATCTTCCAGTGGGAGTACGGGTCCGAGATCGCCGAGGTCGCCTCGATGGGCATGGAGCTGCTCGGGCGGCCCTACCTCCGGGCCTCGGAGGGCGGCTTCTACAGCGAGGAGGACTATCGCCGGATCCAGATCGACCACCTCGAGGAGATCCTGGTCAGCCTCGGGCACATGGCCTCCGTCGACGCCTTCCAGCAGTGGGTCTACACCCAGACCGAGATCCCGGACGTGAGCGCGCGGGACGGCTACTGGATCTCGCTTCGGCAGCGCTTCGAGCGGGGTGTCGACTGGTCGGGCTGCGAGGCCGAGCGCATCGCTCGCTGGTACGAGCAGCCGCACTTCTTCCTCTATCCGCTCTATTACATCGAGTACGCCCTGGCCCAGCTGGGCGCGCTGCAGGTCTGGCGCAACGCCAAGCGCAACCAGGCTGAAGCGGTCGCCGCCTACCGGCGGGCGCTGGCGCTCGGCGGCACCCGGCCGCTGCCGGAGCTGTACGCGGCGGCCGGCGCCGAGCTCGTCTTCGACTCGGCCAAGCTCGCTCCGCTCGTGCAGTTCGTCGAGGAGGAGCTCGACCGCTTGCGCGATTGATCGGGGTCGTCATCCCGGCGCACAACGAAGCCGAACGCGTGCCCGCGGTCCTGGAGCGCCTGCTCGCCGTCGACCTCGGCGGGCCGGCTCTGGCGCCGATCGTCGTCGACGACGGTTCGACTGACGGCACGGCGGCGGCTGCCGCGGCGGGCGGGGCGGACGTCGTCGAGCTCGGGCGAAATCTCGGCAAGGGAGCCGCCCTCCGCGCGGGCGTGGAAGCCGCCCTGCAGCGCGGGGCGGCCATCGTCGTGGTCATGGATGCCGACGGCCAGCATCGCCCCGAGGACCTGCCGGCTCTGGTCGCGCCCCTGCTGAGCGGCGAGGCCGACGTCACCGTGGGCGCCCGTGCCTTCACCGGCGACATGCCGCTGCTGTATCGCTTCGGCAACCTGCTGCTGTCGGCCGCGGTGAAGGTCCTCTACCGCCTCCCGGTCACGGACAGCCAGTGCGGGCTGCGAGCTTTCAGCGCGGCCGCGGCGCCGCGGATCCTCTGGTCGTCCGCCGGCTACGCGATGGAGACGGAGATGCTGGTCCGTATCGCCAGAGCGCATCTCCGCTGGCGCGAGGTGCCCATTCCTTCCCTCTACTTCGACCGCACCAAGGGCACCCAGGCGAGCGACGGGCTCGTCATCTTCTGGAAGCTGCTGCGCTGGCGCTTCTTCGGCCCGCCCCGAG
>Ga0207664_10000694_pt1 | contig 23047 bp, 20 predicted proteins | sample LARL83metaG_FD_184349 | JGI IMG/M metagenome (GOLD analysis project Ga0207664, IMG submission 184349) | Corn, switchgrass and miscanthus rhizosphere microbial communities from Kellogg Biological Station, Michigan, USA - LAR L8-3 metaG... | ecosystem: Host-associated > Plants > Roots >... | reverse complement strand
CGGCATACACGCCATTGGCCTCCATCTGAGGATCGGCGGCCACCTGCTGCGTGCTCGGCACCAGCGACCAGATGACGCCGTGCTGTCGAAAGATCTCCCTCCATTCCTCCACATCCTTGCCGGCCAGCGCCGCGTCGATGATAGCCACCAGTTCCGGTCCGTTCGACCGGCGTAGTTCAGGCGTGGCAAAATGCGAATGGTCGATCAATTCCAGACGGCCCAGGGCGTGGCAAAGATTAGGCCAGTCCTTCTTAGGGTCCAGGCAGCAGGTGAAAATGCGCTGCTGGTCGCGCGTGACGTAATGATTGACCAACGGATTGATGGTTGTCGAGCGCGTCCATTTTGGAGAGAACTGGGCGCCCACCATGGCCGCCTGAATTCCGCAGGCATGCGCCCAGGCGCCATTGGCCATCAACGATGTCGTAACGCTCATTCCTTTGCCGGTGATCTCACGGCGATACAGTCCCAGCATGATCGCTCCGAACAACGCCATGGATGTCGGATGATCACCAAAACCGGCCGGCGACACCGCGGGTTCCGCGTCGCCGTTATGCATGGTAGACATCAGGCCCGATCTCGCCCAGTAGGCCGTAGCATCGTAGCCCGGCTGTTCGCAGTCGTCGCCCGTCAAACCGTAGCCCGTGATCAACGCGTAGATCAAGCGATCATTCACCTGCGCCAGGTCCCCATGCGCGAGCCGGAATTTCTGGATCAGCGGCGCCTGATAATTCGTGATGAACACATCTGCTTTGGCCACCAGCTTGAGCAAAACCTCCCTGGCCGCGGTGTCGTTGAGATCCAGCGCAATGCTCTTCTTATTTCGACCGTCCAAAATCCAGCAATAAGGCAACTGCGACACCGGCATGCCCGGCACTAAGCCTAGATAACGATACGGGTCGCCGTAGGGAGGACGTTCGATCTTGATGACGTCCGCGCCGAAATCCGACATCACTACAGCGGCCGCCGGACCCGCAATGTAAGTCCCGCAGTCAATCACACGGAGACCGGAGAGCGGACCCTTCTCATCAGGCATAAGTACCATCCACTGTGCTGCATGAGACCGCGGAAGTCAACGCAGAGCCGTAAAATAGAATCAACGGGAATTTCGATGAAGTTCATAGTGCCCTTATCGCTTATGGCCGCCCTGGCATGCATTGCCGCGCCGGAGGAAAAGAAGCTGGCCGTTGTGCGGCCGCTGCTCTCGCAGCTGGAGGATGGCGCGCCGGTCTCCTCAGGCTTTGAATTTTTGCCTGGTGAGACCATACACTTCAGTTGTCAGATCGAGGGCTATAAGAAGATCGAGGAGAAGTTCGACGTAAACAAGATTCTCCTGACCTACCAGGTGGAAGCGCGGGATGCGCGTGGTGTCCTGTTGCAACCCGTGCAGGAAGGGAAAGAGGGAGGCACGGTCACTGCCGAAGACAAGAACTGGATGCCGAAGATCCGGGAAAGCATCGTGATCCCGCCCCTGGCGGAATCGGGCGAGTACCAGATTCTCGTGAAGCTGAAAGATGAGATGGCGCAGTCCACCGCCGAAGCTCGCACAGTCTTCACCGTCAAAGGCCCGGACGTCGCTCCCAGCGATACGCTAGTGATCCGCAACTTCCGGTTTCTGCGCACGGAAGAAGAAGGGAAGCCGTTGCAAGTGGCCGCCTATCGTCCTGGCGATCCGGTCTGGGCGCGCTTCGAGATGACCGGCTACAAGCTGGGCGACGGCAATCAGTTCGATATTGAATATGGACTGCAGGTGCTGCGCGTGGACGGATCGGTGGCCTATTCGCAACCGCAAGCCGCCACCGCGAAAGAGCAGAGCTTTTACCCACAGCGCCATCAACCCGGCGTGCTGAACCTGAGTTTGGCAAAGGACCAGAAACCCGGCGAGTACACGATCGTAGTGACAGTCCGCGACAACTTCGGAAAACAGACCTACGAAACGCGCGAGAAGTTTTCGGTCGAGTAGCTATTTCCAGTCCGCGGTGAAGATGTTGAACTCGTAACGCTCTTTGGCATTCCGGTCCGAAGCGAACACGATCTTCTTGCCGTCCGGCGAGAATTCTGGAAAGGCCGTGAATCCGCCGAAATCTGTGACCTGCTCCACACCGCTTCCGTCCAGATTGCACAGGAATAGCTCAAATTTTCGGCCATCGCAATTGTGCTTATTGGATGCGAAGAGAATCTTCTTGCCGTCCGGCGTGAAGGTGGGTGCGAAGGCTGCACAGCCGAAATCAGTGATCTGCTTTGTGTTCTTGCCGTCGGCATCAGCCACTAACAGTTCCATCTTCATCGGGGAGGTCAGATTCTCGCTGAGCAGGTCACGGTATTTTTTATCGGTTTCTGGCGTGGAGGGATGATTCGCCCGCCAGACCAGCTTCTTGCCGTCGCGGGACAAGACCGGTCCGCCGTCGTAGCCCTCACTCTTGGTGATCTGCTTCTTCCCCGAACCATCCGGATTCATGGTCCACAAATCGAGATCGCCGGATTGCATCGAGGTGTAAACAATCTTGTGCGTCTTCCAGTTCACAGTCGCTTCGGCGTCGTAGCCTGGGGCGGACGTCAGCTTCTTTTGAATTCTTCCGTCATCAGTGGCCAGGAAAATATCGTAGCCTGCATAAACGGCCCAGACGTAACCCTTGCTGCGATCGGCGTCCGGAGGGCAAGCGTCGCCGGCGTCCTGAGTAGACGCGTACAGTATGTGCTTGTTGTCCCCCAAGAAATATCCGCAGGTAGTGCGGCCCTTGCCGCTTGAGACCATGTGCTGATCGGACCCATCTGCGTTCATCACGAAAATCTGATCGCATTGCAGCTTGTCGCGGCTCGACTGGAAGATCAGCCGCTTGCCATCCGGCGCCCAGTAAGCTTCAGCGTTCTGGCCCCCGAAGGTCAGCTGCTTGATATTATCCAGATGCGGCGCGATTTGCGCAAACAAACCACTCGACATCAGAATGAATAGTAAGTGTCGATGCAAACCACTATCCTAGCGCATGTACGGGCCGGTGCCCACAACCGGAAATGCACCCACCTCCCTCGAACGAAACTCAGCCAACGGTGACGGTGATTGTACCGACGCTCGCCGCGGATGAGACACTAGCGGAATGCCTCGCATCGCTCGACCGTCAGACGTTTTCGGACTTTGAGGTGATTGTGGTGGACAACAGCGGACGCCGCGCAGTGCAGCCACGCGACCGAGTGCGTATCATTGCTAACCAGACCAATATCGGCTTCGGCGCGGCCGTTAATCAGGCTTTCCACCAATCGGGGTCGCCTTTCATCGCCGTTTTGAACGACGACGCGATCGCGGATCCGCGCTGGCTGGAAGCTCTGCTGGCCGCAGTCGAAGCCCGGCCCGACGTGGGCATGTGCGCGTCCCAGGTGCGTCTGGCCGGCGACGGACGCCTCGACTCGACGGGAATGCTCCTATGCCTCGATGGCAGCAGCAAGCAGCGCGGTCATCTGGAAGCGCCTGAGTCTTTTTCGCGCCACCAGGAAGCGCTGTTGCCGAGTGGATCGGCGGCCTTCTATCGACGTGAAATGCTGGAAGAGATCGGCCTCTTCGATGAAGAGTTCTTCTTATACTGTGAAGATACCGACCTCGGGTTGCGCGCGCGTTGGGCGGCCTGGGAGTGCCTGTATGTTCCCAACGCGATCGTGGAGCATCGCTACTCGCATTCGGCCGGCCAGGCATCGGCTTTGAAAGCATATTATGTGGAACGGAATCGGTTGTTTGTGGCAGTGAAGAATCTGCCAATGCGGGAGCTATTGTTTTCGCCCTTCTACTCAGCGGCCCGTTACTTCTGGCACGTCGTCTTCGCGCTGCAGGGCCGCGGAAAGGCGGCAGAATTTCATCGTGCGGGAAATAGTCCGAAACAATTGCCTCTATATGTGTTGCGGGCGTATCTGGCAGTTTTCCGGCATCTCCCGGCATTGTGGAGACAACGCCGTATGATGAAGCGTCGATTCACGCCTAAGCAGTTTCGACGGCTGATCCGCCGCTTCTCCATTACTCCACGCCAGGTGGCGGCGCTGTGAGGCCCGCCGCAGGTCCGAATCAGTTAATGATCCTGATTCCAGCATTCAACGAAACCGGCGCGATCAGTGACGTAATCCGCGAGGTGCGCCAAGTGATGCCCAAGACGCCGATTCTAGTGGTCGATGACGCGTCCAAGGATGCCACCTATGATCGTGCCAAAGCCGCCGGCGCCGACGTGCTGCGTCTGCCGCACCATCTGGGCTTGGGCGGCTGCGTTCAGGCCGGCTATAAACTTGCGTTCGAGCTGGGCTATGAGTATGTCATCCGCGTGGACGGCGACGGCCAGCATGATCCCAAGTACATCCCCGATCTCCTGAAAATCCTGCGCCAGACTGGCTGTCACATGGTGATCGGATCGCGTTTCTATCAAAACAACGGCGCTCACACCAGTGCAGTGCGCGCCATCGGCATCTGGATGTTCCGGATCGTGCTGCGGCCTATTCTGGGCCAGCCGGTGCACGACCCTACCTCCGGATTTGTAGGCGTGAATCGCGAGGCTTTGCAGGTCTTCACCGGCAGTTTTCCCTTGGAATATCCAGAAATCGAGGCGTTGGTGGTGCTACAGCGGAAGAAATTCCGCTTCCAGGAGGTGCCCGTCCAGATGCGCCGCCGCAAGGCCGGCCGCAGCAGCATCACCGCGGTAAAATCGCTATATTACGTCGTTCACGTGCTCCTGGGAGTATTCGTCAACGTTCTGAAGTTTGAAGGCCGCCGGAGAAAAGAATAAATGCAACGTTTATTAGATGCGATGACCATCCTCAGCCTGGTTTTGATCGTGGTGATCCTTTATTCGGTCAGGCGCTCTCGCATTCGCGTCGAATACTCGGTGAGCTGGCTGGCAGCGGCCATCATCCTGCTAGTGCTGTCGCGCTCGCCTGGAGCGTTTAATTGGATCGCCGAACAACTGGGACTGACTTATCCGCCGTTGGCTTTGATGATGCTGGTCTTCTGTGTGTTCCTGGTAGTGATCTACCGCTTCTCAGTGGTTATCTCCGATCTGAAAGACTCGAACATCGCCATGGCCCAGCGGCTCGCCATCGTCGAATTCCATTTGCAAAATCGCAATGAAGAGCGGTAAGGCGGTCAAAGCGAAGCGCCCGGTTGCGACCATGGTCACAGTCGCGCCAGTTCCCCAACCTTTGCGCTGGCCTTATGCGATCGGGCTGCTGGCAGCGGTCTTCGTAGTTTTCGAAGTGTATTGGCCGGCCATGAGCGGCCAGTTTCTGCTCGATGATACTTATCTGCCTTACATGAGTACCAGCTACGTGGCGGCGTCCTTGTTTACCTGGATAAAAGGTTTGCGTCCGCTGCTGATGTTTAGCTACTGGCTCAACTTTCAGTACGCCGATCCGGCCAGAGTGGGCATGCAGGACACGTTCGGTTATCACTTCGTCAATGTCAATCTGCACTTCTTCAATGGGATCCTGGTGTGGCTCGCTGTGCGAAAGGTGCTGAGCTGGACCGGCCTCGAGAAGTGGCGCTTCGATGTGCTTGCGATCTTTGCCGCCGGGCTATTTTTGCTGCATCCACTGCAGACCGAGTCGGTCAGTTATGTCGCAAGCCGATCGGAGACTCTCAGTGTGTTCTTTGCGCTGGGCACGTTGGTAGTGTTCTTGTATCGCACAGGAGACGCCTTGAGTATCGGCAGGACAGTTGCCGTTTTGGCGCTCTACGGCGCAGCCGTCCTGAGCAAGGAGCACACGGCCGTACTTCCGGTCTTGCTGCTGCTCACCGACTACTATTGGAATTTCCGATTTTCGGTGGCCGGCATTCGCCGAAACTGGCGCTTATACGTCCCCACCGTCGTAGCCGGCGCGCTCGCCATGGCATTCGTTTTCCGCGTTCTCAGTGCGGCCAGCACGGCCGGGTTCGGCGTGAAGGAATTTACCTGGTATCAATATTTCTTCACGGAGTGCCGCGCCATTTGGGATTACCTGTGGATGTTCCTGCTGCCCAGCGGGCAAAATCTGGATCCTGAGTTTCCGATCTCGCACAGCATTACCGATCACGGCTCTATCGTCGCCATGCTCGGGCTCCTCGCAGCCACGGTTTGTGCGTGGATTTACCGCCGCCGTTTCCCCCTGGCATCTTACGGCTGGTTCGCCTTTCTGATCTTGATTGCCCCCACGTCTTCCTTGGTCCCGATTAAAGATCCGTTCGCTGAGCGCCGCCTCTATCTACCTTTCATCGGGCTCCTGTTCATTACGGTGGAGTTCGTGAGGCGCTGGAAGGCCGGCAAGAATACGCTTATCGCCGTACTCGGGGTGGTCCTCATAGTGGAAGCCTCGGCCACGTACCACAGAAATCAGCTATGGGCCAGCCCGATCGATATGTGGACCGACACCGTCGCCAAGTCTCCCAACAAATGGCGGCCGCGATTTCAGCTCGCTTTTGCGCACTATTTGGCGGGACACTATCCGGAGGCGATCGAGCACTATGAGAAGGCAGCCCAGATCCAGCCGCCGAATTTCGACATGTTGGTGGATTGGGCCTTGGCTTACGATGGCATCGGCAGATACGCAGATGCTATTGCGAAACTAAGGCAAGCGGAGGCAATTGAGAGGAGCGCGCACGTCTACACAGAGATCGGCAAGGAATACGGGAAGATGGGCAAATATCCAGAGGCCTTGGATGCTCTCGCCACTGCGATGCAAATAGACCCGAACTTCTCGATGGCTTACTACAATCGAGGTGGAGTCTACGAATCGGTCGGCAAAAAAGCGCAAGCCATCGAAGACTACCGTCGTGTTCTGGCGCTAGATCCTCGAATCACTTTCGCGCGCGACGCCTTAGCGCGCGTGTCTCGTTGATGTTGCGCATCGGCGTCAACGCGCTGTATCTGATTCCAGGCGGTGTCGGCGGTACCGAGATTTATCTTCGCAACCTGCTCTCCGCTCTGGGCGAGATCGATTCGGTCAACCAGTACGTCGTCTTCACCAATCGCGAGACTGGTTCAGATCTGGTTCCCGACCGGCCCAATTTCATGCGCGCTCAACAACCCCTGCGTGCCTCTTTCCGCGCGGCGAGGATCATCTGGGAACAGGCCGTGCTTCCGTTCGCAGTTAAGAAACACCGGCTCGACTTGCTATTCAATCCCGGCTTCACGGCTCCCATTGCATGCGAGTGCCCGATGGTGACCGTCTTTCATGATCTGCAGCACAAACGGCATCCGGAGTATTTTCGGTGGTTCGATCTGCCGTTCTGGCAGTTTTTCCTGTGGGCCTCGGCGCGGCGCTCGCGCGGTCTGATTGCCGTTTCTGCCGCCACCCGCGACGACTTGCAACGCTATTACGGCGTCAGTGCGACGGTGATCCAGCATGGTGTAGAGTGGCAGTTCTTCCAGATCGCGAAACGCCGTGAGCCGCGCGATTATCTATTGTGTGTTTCGACTTCACATCCACACAAGAACCTCGAGCGGTTATTGCGGGTTTCAAAACAGATGCAGGACCTGCCCGGTCTGGTGATCACCGGAGTGCGCGGATTCGCCGCCAAAGAAGTGGAAAGCCTGGCAGGCGGGTGCGTCAGGCTCACTGGCTGGATTCCACGCGAGCAATTATACGAGCTGTTTCGCGGCGCGCGCGGGTTCATTTACCCATCGACGTTCGAAGGCTTCGGAATGCCGGTATCCGAGGCCATGGCCGCAGAGGTTCCAGTGGCCTGCTCGGATATCCCACCGCTGCGCGAGGTTGCCGGATCGACTGTGCACTACTTCGATCCATCGAGTGACGCTGCGATTCGCGACGCGCTGGAGAGGCTGGTGGCGGGTAAGATTCCCACCGATGCGGCGGCGCAACGCGCGGCCCAGTTCACCTGGAGAAAAACTGCACAAGCGACACTCGACTACCTCAGTAAATGCTCGAGCTGAATCCGCGTATCCGTTTTCGAGTCGCGATACTTTGCGATCACCGGCGCGGCCAGCGATAGTCCCCAATCCAGTCCCGGCCCTGAAGTTATCGCGCGCGTGCCCGGCACCACCACGGCATTTTCGGGAATTACCAGGGGCTCATCATCGGTGGCTCGGTAGATTTCGCCTCGCACCACGTCGTACACCGGCGTGGACCGGTTCAGAATCGTCCCCGACCCGAGCACCGCGCGGTGTTTTACGACAGTGCCTTCATACACGCCACAGTTGCCGCCCACCAGAACCTCGTCTTCGATGATCACTGGCAGCGCGCCAACCGGCTCGAGCACGCCGCCGATCTGCGCGGCCGCGGAAATGTGGCAATTCGCCCCGACCTGCGCGCAGCTTCCCACCAGTGCGTGCGAGTCAATCATGCTGCCATCGCCCACCCAGCTTCCGGTGTTGATGAACATTGGCGGCATGCACGTAACGCCTGTGCCGATGAAGCAGCCGTCGCGGATGCTCGATCCGCCTGGCACAATTCGGATGCCTCGATCCAGCGTGATTCGCTGCAGCGGAAAAGTGGCTTTGTCGAACCAGGGCTGGCGTGCGGTGTTGATCGACATGTCCACCGTCACGCCCATGCGGAAGCCGACCAGAATGCCCTTTTTTACCCACGCATTCACGCGCCATCCGGTCTTGGTGGAGGAATCCGGTTCAGCGGCGCGAATCTCGCCCGCATTCAAAGCCTGTTTGAACCTCTGGAAGAGGCGGAAATGTTCGTACGTGTAGTTTTGAGGTTTTTCGTCGAACAGTTTCTCGATCTCAGACTGCATGCACGCTCCGGCCGGCGAGCAAGCCCAGCGTTTCGAGCACTCTTTCAATTTTGGCTAGACTCGCCAGGTTGGGCGGGCAGAGCGGCAGCCGGAAAATCGGATCCAGCAGACCCATCAGGGCCATCGCAGCTTTCACGGGAATCGGATTCGATTCGACGAAGTTCACTTCCATGAGCGGGAAATACTTGCGCTGAATTTCGCGAGCGCCGGCGAAATCGTTGGCCAGAGCGCGTTGTACCAGCGTCGTCATTTCACCAGGAATTTCGTTGGCAACCACGGAGATCAGGCCATGACCGCCGAGGGCGATCAGTGGAATCGTGATCGAATCATCGCCCGAGAGCACCGCGAAATCCGATGGAACTTGATGAACCACGTTGGCCTGCTGACCGATATTGCCGGACGCTTCCTTGACGCCGACAATGTAATCGACTTCGGAAAGCCGTTTCAGCGTCGCCGGTTCGATATTTACACCTGTGCGCCCTTGCACGCTATATACGATCATCGGAAGCTTGACTGCGGACGCAATCGCCTTGTAGTGCTGATACAGACCTTCCTGTGTGGGCTTGTTGTAGTACGGAGTGACAGAGAGAATTCCGTCGACACCGATGGCCTTGATCTCTTTAGCGAGCTCGATCACCTCGACGGTGTTGTAGCCGCCTGCGCCCGCCAGTACCGGCACGCGGCCTTTGGTTTCTTCGAGCGTGATCTCGACCACGCGCAAATGTTCCTGTCGAGTGAGCGTTGGATTCTCGCCCGTCGTTCCGCACGGAACCAGGAAGTTGATGCCTTCGTCGACTTGGCGCTTCACCAGCGAGCGAAGGGTGAACTCGTCCAAAGAACCGTCCTTGCGGAACGGTGTAACCATTGCAGTGCCGCAGCCTATAAATAACATTTCAACCTCCAAAGAGAACGTCGCTGAATTCGAAAAATCCTTTGCGCCCTATGATCCATTGTGCCGCTTTCAAAGCACCCCGGGCGAAACCTTCTCGGCTACGCGCGGTGTGACGCAGGGTGATGGTGTCCGCGGCGGAATCGAAGCCGATTTCGTGCGTTCCAGGATGCGCGCCGGCCCGGTTGGAACTGATGTTGATGGGCCGCTCGAATCCCGCCGCTTTCATTTGTTCGACCAGCTTGATCAATGTGCCTGAAGGCGCGTCTTTCTTGGTGATGTGATGGATCTCCCAAGCCCACGCGCCAAATTCTTTCTCGTTCTTCAGCAAGCGGGCCGCTTCCGCCGCCAAACGAGTGAAGACGTTCACGCCGATCGAAAAGTTGGGGCTCCAGACCAGCGCCGAATCGTTCCTAGCGACAATCGATTTCACCTCCGCCAGATGTTCTGCCCAGCCGGTTGTTCCGACCACCATCGGGATGCGAAGCGCGGCCACCTTGGCGACATTGTCTACAACCGAAAACGGCACCGAGAATTCCACGGCTACGTCGGCGCCTTGGAGCGGCTCCTCGCGACCGACGTCGACACGCGCGGTGACAGAAAAGCCGTACTCGGGCGCCAGTTGGTCAATTAGGCGCCCCATCTTTCCATACCCGACAATGGCGAGGTTAGGCATCGAACACCGCCGGATCGAGCTCGCTGAAAAACTCACGATGCAGCGCCGGAACGGCCGCCACCAGATCTTTGCCCGCCACCACGAAACCCAAGTTCAGCGCCGACGCCCCTTGCGACACCATGCGGACATTGATGCTGCCCAGCGCCTTGAACACCCGCGCCGCCACTCCCGGACTGTGCCGGATATTTTCGCCCACCATGCAGATGATAGCCTGATTCTCGTCCACAGAAACCTCGGCGAACTCGCGCAACGCGCCCGCAATCGCCTCGACGCGCTCGGGCTGGTCGATGGTGAGCGATACGCTGACCTCGGAGGTCGCCACCATATCCACCGAGGTCTCGTAGCGGTCGAAAATCTCGAAAATCCGCCTCATAAACCCGTGCGCCATAAACATGCGCGTGGATCGGATGCTCATCACCACCACCTTGCTCTTGCAAGCGATCGATTTCACGATGTTCGTGCTGGCCACCGCCTCGGAAACGATGCGTGTGCCGTCCACTTGCGGCCGCCGCGAGTTCAAGATCAAAACCGGAATATTGCGGTCGATGGCGGGCACGACGGTGGCTGGATGCAGCACCTTTGCGCCGAAGTACGCCATCTCGGCCGCTTCGGTAAACGAAATCACCTTCACGCGATGGGCGTCGGGCACGATGGTCGGATCGGCGGTCAACATGCCGTCGACATCGGTCCAGATCTGGATCTCTTCCGCACCGATTCCGGCTCCCACGATGGATGCAGTGAAATCGGAACCGCCGCGCCCCAGTGTCGTCGTGACGCCATCCTCGGTGGACGCGATAAAGCCGCCCATTACCACCACGTGCTCTTTAGCCAGCGCTGGAATGGTAGCAGCTAGCTTGGCATAAGTTTTCTCGAACAGAGGAACGGCCTGCGTGTGCCGCTGGTCCGTCACGATAACCTTGCGGGAATCGACATGAACAGCGCTCAGGCCGCGATGCTTGAAAAGATTCGTGACGATCAGGCTGGACATCCGCTCGCCGAAACTCGAGATGGCGTCGATCGAACGCGGCGTCAGTTCACCCAGCACCGCCAGACCTTTCACCAGCTCTGCAATTTCTTGAAAGTGTTCGTCAACCGTGCGCTCCATGCCGGACTCGCCCAAATGGTAATCGCGCAGGTCCACTAGTTCGCGTAAAGCCTCGTCCCGCTGGCCGCTGACAGCCAGGTTGGCGATTTTTAAGAGGCGATTGGTGGTCTTGCCCATCGCCGAAACCACCACCACGGGCCGGCGGTCGAGCCTGGATTTGACGATTCCAATAACCCGGTCGATAGCTTCAGCGGATTCCACCGAGGTCCCGCCGAATTTCATGACTATCATCAGTCCAGCAGTCCCTCCGAATACATCAGCTCCGCATTCAGAACGGCCGCGCCCGCCGCACCGCGAATCGTGTTGTGTCCCAATGCCATGAATTTGTAATCCAGCACCGGACATTCCCGCATACGACCCACGAACACTGCCATCCCACGCTCGCGCTCGGCGTCACGACGAGGTTGCGGCCGATCTTTCTCCTCCATGTACATCACAGGCTGCGGCGGCGCGCTCGGCAACTTGCGCTCCTGTGGCACGCTGCGGAAACTGGACATCGCTTGAATCAGCTCTGCCACGCCCGGCTTACGCTCCAGCTCGACGCTTGTCGCCACCATGTGTCCGTCGACAACCGGCACCCGATTACATTGCGCGCTCACTTTTGCGTCCAGAGGCCGGATCGCATCGCCTGCAAAGTCGCCCAGGATTTTCTGCGTCTCCTGCTGCATCTTCTCTTCTTCATTGCCGATGAACGGAATCACGTTGGCGTTAATGTCCATGGAAGCGACGCCCGGATAGCCCGCGCCCGAAATGGCCTGCATCGTAGTCGCCATGATCCGCCGAATTCCGAACTGCTTCAGCGGGGCGAGCGCCAAAGCCAGCGCCATGGTCGAGCAATTCGGATTGGTCGCTATCTGCCCCTTCCAGCCCCGCCTGCGCTGTTGCAGAGGAATGATCTTCAAATGATCGGCATTGATCTCCGGGATCAGTAGCGGGACATCCGGCTCCATCCGATGATTGCGAGAGTTCGAAACAACCACGTGCCCGGCCTGCGCGAACGCCTGCTCGATTTCAGTCGCCACGGAAGCATCCATGGAGGAGAACACCAAGCGCGGCGCGTTGCCAGGCTTGCAATCTTCCACCTTCATGCCTTCTACACTGGCCGGCATCACGCCGTCCAACCGCCAACTGGTCGCCTCCCGGTACGTCTTGCCCGCCGAGCGATCGCTCGCGCCCAACCACGTGATCTCAAACCAGGGATGGTTCTGTAAGAATTTCATAAACTGCTGGCCGACCATCCCGGTCGCACCCAAAATGCCCACTTCGATTCTTGGTCCGTTCATTGGTTCATCATTCCTTAGTGCATTAATTGTTTGACCATTTGCTTGTAAATCTGAATTGCTTCCATCAGCTCGCTCTTTTGAATACGCTCTTCGTCTGTGTGAGCTACATGGATGGAGCCCGGCCCCAGCAAATACGGCTTGCCCCAGCTATCGCCGAAAACCGGAATGTCGGTGGTGAATGCGACCACGCTCGTCTCAAAACCTGGCAGCACGCCCAGGTGCACCGCGGGCACCAACAGGACTTCACGCACGTCGATTCCCTTCACCGCTCGGTCAACTGCCTGGCGCGTCGTAGCGCCGTCGTCCACCAATCGTATGAAGACTTCGGCTTGCGCATGATCGGCGATTACGTTCGGAGCGCGGCCGCCGGAAATGGTCCCGATGTTGACGGTGCTCTCTCCCAGGATGTCGTCCACAGGCAGTGGCATCCGTCGTATTTCGTTCAACACGTCCAGCAGTTTGTCGATCGCCGATTCGCCCAACTCCGGATAGGCCGAGTGCGCCATTCGCCCGCTGGCCATGAGTTCCAGACGCAGCGCGCCTTTCGATCCTATGGCCAGTTTGTTTTCCGTGGGCTCTCCATTGATCAGAAATTTAGATCCGCGAGGATCCTTGGCAGCCGCGAATGCGCCAACGCTGTTTCGTTCTTCACCCACCACGAACAGCAATCCGATGTCGCGCGTACCTTGCTCCAGCAGTTCGCGCACTGCAAAGATCATCGCAGCGATGATGCCTTTGGTGTCGCACGCACCCCGGCCCCAGATGTGAGTCTCGTCCTCTCGCGATGGAAAGAACGGCGGAACGGTATCTATGTGAGTGGAAAGCGTAACAACTGGATCGCCCCAGCATGCGAAAAGATTAAACCGGTGAGGTTCCACTTGAATTCGCTCGGCGTGCCCGGTATACTTCGACGCCAGTTCTAAGATGTGTGCAAAGAGCACGTTGCCCATGTGCTCTTCATTTCCGGTGATCGACTCAACGTCCACCAGCGCGCGCGTTAGTTCGAAAACATTCATATACAAATTGGGATGGATGGAGGAGGGGGACGCGAGGACAGCGTTCGCGTGCTTCCCGGTAGCGCTCCATCCGATCCGCAGTCAACCAGATCCGGATGACAGTGGGCAGGTCTTATCCTTACCCCCCAACCGCGCCGGGCGAAAGCTGCCGCGGCCGATTTCGGCGGAGATCAAACTGGCCCCTTTCACCGGTTGCTCCGAAACTTCCGGAACCGCGCAACCGGCTACTGATGGCCTCCGCGCCTCTACGAGGACAAATTTAAGGATACCAGCTTCCGTTTCTGGATTCTAGTTTTGAGTTTCTGGTTGCTAGTACTGGACATCTTCATGTACCAGACAGCCTGTCACACTGGCCAAAGACATTTCGTCGCTTGCCCGGTCGTCGCTTGCGGCGCGGCGAAAACAAGCTATTCATTTCATGTTGGTTATCGGCGCGCGTGCCTTGGCACGACGAGTGCTTCTCATCAGGCATGGGACCCATGATCGCAGTTTGGGGTTAGTCCCCGAAGAGCAACTTCGAACGGCGCGAGCCGTTCCATGGTAGTTCATCAGCCCTTTGACCCTCGGAGGAGAGGGGCACTACCCGCGAAGAGTCCGGTCGGTTCTATCTCCACCGTCCGGACTTCAGCGGTTCCAACCTAACCGCTCCAGCGACGTCACCGTTGTCCCGGCCCCGCGCTCACGTAGGGAACTCCCGCGTCCGCCATCATCTTGTTCAGCCGCGGCACGTCCTCGTTTGCCAACTTGTTCACCGACACGAGCGCCGGTGCGAGTTCGGCCGACGCCTGATCGATATCGGTGAACTGACGCTCGGTCGGCGCCGCTGCATAACCATCGATCGCGCCCATCAGGCGCCCAAGCTTCTGATTCACCGGCGGTGGCGTGTAGGTCAGCGGAGGACCCGCGAAGCCGAGCCCGCCCTGACGATCGACTTCGAAAAGCCCGGCTACTTCCTTCACCCGCGCCAGCAAATCTTCAGCAGCTTTCTTGACTGGCTCGGGCGGTTGCTGCGCACCGGGACGCTTCCACGCATCAGTCAAAGTCGTGAGCGAAGTTCGCATAGCGACGATTCTCCGGCGGCCAGTCTCGGCTTCGCGCGCCATTCCATAAAGCTTGGTCAGCGCCTGCCGTCGCTTCGCCCGGTCCGCGGCCGACAACGTGATCCGTGGGTCCTCCTCGACGGCGACAGTCTTGGTTTCGTTCTTGCCCGCTGCGGCGATCGCGACGTTATACTCGCCAGGATCGACTAGAGGGCCACGGTTGCCCCCGAATCCGAACGGGCCACCGCCTCCGCCCCCTCGCCCGCCACCGCCCGCCGCTTCTGGCTCGCCATTTTCACCGGGTTGGGCGCCGCCAGCCGGATTAGCTGGTGGCGGCTGCGCCGGTGCGTCATAGCGAAGATCCCAATTCACACGATTGATGCCGGGCTCACCCGGACCATTCAATTCACGAACCTTGTTACCAGCCTTATCGGTGACCGTGATCTTTACCGGATTCCGGCCTTCCACTTTGCTCTTCAAGTAATAATCGATCACCACGCCGTAAGGGGGATTGGCTGCGATGAACTCTCGCGTGCCCGTGAATCCCTTGAAATTGGCGATGTGGAAAGAAGTGCCGGCCCGCATGTCGAACAGATGTAGATCGGCGGAGAGCACGTTGTCGCTCATTTGCTCCAGCGCAGTGATGTCGTCCATGATCAATATGGATCGCCCGTGCGTGCCCAGGATTAGATCGTGATCCCGAGGATGTATGGCGATGTCAAACACCGGAACGGTAGGCAGTCCGTTGCGCATCTTCTCCCACTTGCCGCCTCTGTCAAAGGACACAAAGAGTCCGAACTCGGTGCCGGCGAACAGGAGATTGGGATTGCGAGGATCCTCGCGCACCACGTGAGCCGTGCCGGCTTCCTCGGGAATACCGTCGGTAATGCGCTTCCAGGTTTGGCCGTAGTCGGTTGTCATGTAGAGATAGATGGCGAAATCATCGCTGCGATGATTGTCGAAGGCTACGTACGCCGTCCCTTCGTCACGATGCGACGCTTCCACCTTCGCGACGTACGCGCCTTTCTTGAGACCTGGCACCTTGCCAGCCACGTTGGTCCATGTCTTACCGTCGTCGCGAGTCACCTGCAAATTGCCGTCATCGGTTCCGACCCACAGCACACCCGCGCGCACCGGCGATTCTGCGACGGTACTTGAGCATGGATAATTCTGCACTCCGTCATGCCGTGACAGCGTATTCTTGTCGGGAACTTTGCCCAGGATCGGCAGCTTGTCGCGCTCGATACCGCTGGTGAGATCGGGACCCAGCCGCGTCCAGGAGTCGCCGCGATTAGTGGACTTGAACAAATAATTCCCGCCGTAGTACAGCGTCTTCGAATCGTGTGCCGACATCACCATCGGTGAATTCCACTGGAAGCGATAGCGCGGAGCTTTGTCGTTGTCCTCAAGCGGCCGCAACGAGCGGGATTGGCCGGTGCGCAGGTCGCGGCGCAGCAGATTCCCGTCTTGCGATTCGGTGTAGACGATATTGGGATCGTTAGGATCGAGTTTAGTGTCGAAACCATCACCGCCACCCACATTGATCCACTCCGCATTGGCGATCCCTTGCGTCTGCAGGCTACCGCTCGGCCCGCACCAGGAGTAATTATCCTGCAAGCCGCCGCAAACGCGATACGGCTTTTCCATGTTGTACGCGATCTCGTAAAACTGCGCGAGCGGAAGATTGTTGATGTAGTCCCACGAACGCCCGCTGTCGTAGGTGACCGTGATCCCGCCGTCCGAGCCCAGCACAACATGATCGGAGTCGGCCGGATCGATCCACATGGCGTGAAAATCGCTATGGATCTTGGGCCAGCGGTCCTCGCGGAATGTTTTGCCGCCGTCTTCGGAAAGATACAGCGGCGCGCCCAGCACCCAAACTCTTTGGTCATTGTTGGGATCGATGCGCACCTGGCTGTAATAGGACGGCCGCGGATCGGTGGCGCTCATGCGCGTCCAAGTGAAACCCTTGTCTTCGGATCGATAAATGCCGCCCTGCGCGGTGTTCTCCACCAGCGCATAAACGATGTTCGGATTCTTGCGATACACCTCCACCGCGCAACGTCCGATGTCGCCCGTTGTCGGCAGACCCTTGGTGAGCTTGGTCCAGTGCGCGCCGCCGTCGACCGTCTTGTAGATGCCCCCGTCAGGTCCGCCGCCGTTGTAGCCGAAAGCGGTCCGCCTGCGTTCATATGCCGCGGCGTACAGCGTATTCGGGCTCTGCAAATCGATAGCGATATCGGATATTCCGGTATCGTCGTTGATGTACAGCGATTGCGTCCAGGTTGCGCCTCCATCGGTGGTCTTGAACACGCCCCGCTCTTTGTTCGGCCCCCAGAGATGGCCCAACGCCGCTACATAAACGATGTTCGGATTCGTTGGATGAACGATGACCCGGCCGATGTGCTGCGTATCTTTGAGCCCCATGTGCGTCCAGGTTTTCCCCGCATCCATGGATTTGTAGATTCCGTTTCCCCACGACGAACTCTGGCGATTGTTCGGCTCGCCCGTCCCCACCCAAACGATCGATGGATCGGAGGGCGCAAGCGCGATATCGCCAATAGTTGAGTTAGGCTGATCGTCGAAGACCGGATCCCAGGACGCACCGCCATTGACCGTCTTAAAGACCCCGCCCGCCGCCGACCCTACGTAGATGATGCGCGGGTCCGATTCGACCACCGCAAAATCGTCCACGCGTCCGCCCATAATGGCGGGACCGATCTCGCGGAATTTCAGATTTTTCAGTGCGGCTTCGTGCGCCGGCTGCGCCACCAGGCCGGCAGCCAATAACAGCACCAGCAAAAGACCGGTTAGCAATTTAACTGGATTCATCGGATTCTCCAAACGCAAGTGATTTTAGCTCAAACCGAGCACTTGATCCAAATCACTGCCCACCCGGAGGCGTGCGAGATTGGTAACCAGCATGGCGATTAGGCGCGGACGTTGGATGCGGGCGATCGGGGCCGGTTTGTTGGTCGTGTTGATGGGCCTTTACGCCCTTTGCGCGCTCTTCGTTCTGGCGCTGCGATGGATCGATCCACCCACGACCATGGTCCAGACACAACGCCGGTTGGAAGCGATGCGTCGCCATCGCCCTTACAAGAAGCTTTACGTTTTTGTGCCGCTGCGTCGAATCGCAGCGGATCTGCAACATGCCGTGATCTCCGCGGAGGATGGGCGCTTCCGGCAGCATCACGGCTTCGATTGGGTGGAGATGCAGAAGGTCCTGGAAGACGACATCAAGCGCGGTAGGTTGGGCCGCGGCGGATCCACTATCACCCAACAATTGGTCAAGAACCTGTTCCTGACCACGGAACGCTCTCTTATTCGCAAAGCCGCAGAATTTGCCGTCGTGCCGATGATGGAAGCGCTGCTCAGCAAGGATCGGATTCTGGAATTGTATTTGAACGTGATCGAATGGGGCCCCGGGATTTATGGCGCACAGGCCGCGTCCGAGTATTATTACCATGTGCCGGCCAGCAGTGTGAGTCGTGAGCAGTCCGCGCGCCTCGCAGCCATCATCCCCGCGCCGCTGAAGAGAAAGCCGGAGCGTATGAACGAGTACAGCGAAGAGATCTTGAACCGGATGGCGCGGGTCGGCTGGTAGATTTCTTCTAACGCGGTTCGAGACCCTTGGTCTTGAATATTCGTGCAGCCTCGGGACCTACCAGGAACCCAATCAGTGCCTGCGTGCCTTCCGACTTTTTTGCCGCCACACTCGCGGCTGCTGCAAAGCGAATCTCGTAGCGCAATTTTCCCGGCAGTGGGCCGAGTATTTCGACGCCGTGAATCGGTACGATTTCACTGAACAACGTGATCACCATGGCCGCTTTGCCCGTGGCGACGCTCTCGGTGGCGGGCCCCGATCCGGGTGCCAGAATTACCCGGGGCATGACATCCGCGGCGATCCCCATGCGTTCGAACATTTTTTCGATATAGCCCCTGCTCGCTCCATCCTGCGGATAGGTAATCGATTTCGCTTCCTTCAGCGTTTGTTTGAGAGCTTCCTGGGTGTGGATGTCCGGCTTGGCCGCACCCGCGCGAATTCCGATACCGAGTTCGGACCGCGCCACGTCCGCGCGCGTACCGCTCGCCAGTTTACCCTGTTTAATCAGGTCATCGATCGCTTCCGTGGTGATGACCGTGACATCGAACACCTCGCCGGCCTCGATCCTCTTCTTCACTCCTGCGGTGGAATTGAACTGCAACTCCAGCGGATGCCCGATCGCGCGCTCGCACTGCGGCTGAAGTTCCTCCATGGCGGCCTTCATGCCGTTGGAAACCAGCAGGCGGACCGGCGCCCCCTCTGCCGCCACGGCCGGTGTGGCAAAAAAGGTAGAGCCCGCCGCAATTGCCACGATCGCTGCGGCGATGGATCGTATGGTCACTGCCGTATTATACGCGGTACCTGTCCATTCATGAGCTTCATGAAGCTCGACGCCGCAAGCCGCGACGGGTGCACCTCATCCCCCACCCCAAAGAACCTGCAGAAGCTCATGATCAGCGGACGCCACTTCACGGGATCGATATGTGGCCGCGACTCATCTCCCACCAAGAGTGTTTCTTCGACGTGCAGTTTCACAATATGCACTTCAAAGGCGTTCGCCGCCACGTTTTTGCCAAATGGGCGCACGTCATGCACAACGCCCTCCATCTGCACCGGGCACTCCGCGATTCGGGGCGGTCCCACCTCCAGAGAAGCCATTGGGGTCAGCGCCGATAAGCCGAATTTCTCTGGCTCGTAGCGGTAGCCCCAACTCACTTTCTTTTCGGGTACGGGATTTTTTCCGGTTGTGAGCGCCAGCCGGTCCACATGTGTTACCTGCTTTTCAGAAGGTAGATTGATCACACACTCCCGCGTACGAATCAGGTTGTCCGACGTCTTGCCCATGGAGCCGAGTCCCAGCATGCAACTCCATCCCAGCCACCATGCCGACGACATCGGCGCGATATTCGGCGTACCGTCTTCATTCAAGGTCGAGATCAATGCTACTGGCGTCCCGAAATATAGGATGGTTGACTCGATGGTTCTGTGCATAAACTAGTTATGCGATATGCTGGCGATACAAAACTATCCGATTGTTGCGATTGAATCGCTGTGTACGTCATGGTAGGGATTCTCGTACACGGTGAGAATCATTTCATCGTGCAGGGTCCATTGCCGGCTCGAGAGGTTGCGCTCGAACTTTGTCGACACTGGTCTATCATTCAGATCGGATCGACCACGCCGGCCGGGCTCGAACAATGGCACATAGTCTCAAAAGAGTTTCGGGAAAACCTTGAATGGGCAGTCATCGTACCCGGAGACGGCAACATATCTTCCGCGGTAACGAAGTTGCTGGACGAACTGTCGACGCGGCGTGTCACCATCCACACCATCGAATGATTGCGACATAATAGGAAACGCCAAGCACAGGAGGCTCTATGCGGAACGTGCAGCTTTTCGCCACCGGAGTGATAGCAGCCGGTCTGGTGTTGTTCACTTGCGCCGGTCTAAACGCCCAGGAACTCGGAAGCATCAATTTTCCGACCTCCGGCGCCGCGGCGGCACAGGCGAAATTTATTGAGGGCGTAAAAGACCTTCACAGCTTCGAGTTTGATGAAGCGGCGGAAGCGTTCCATCAAGCCCAACAAATCGATCCCAACTTCGCGCTGGCTTATTGGGGCGAAGCGATGAGCTACAACCATCCGTTGTGGGCGCAGTTGGATCTTCCGGCGGCGAGGAAAGCGCTGGAACGGTTGGCGCCAACGCTCGAAGGACGGCTCGCGAAAGCGCATACCGATAAAGAGAAGGCCTATCTGGAAGCCGTGAATGACCTGTTCTACGCTCCGGGCGACAAGTTGGCCCGTGACAACGCTTATTCGGACGCGATGGCGCGCCTCTACGACCGCTGGCCCAACGACAACGAGGTCTCGATTTTCTACGCGCTATCGCTGCTCGGCACGGTCCGGCCCGTGGACAAAGGCTTCCGCCGGCAGGCGCTGGCGGCTTCGATCGCCTTCAAAGTATTTCAGGAAAATCCGAACCATCCGGGCGCTGCTCATTTCATCATCCACGCCTTCGACGATCCGGATCACGCCATTCTCGCGCTCCCGGCCGCGCGTGTGTACGCTCGAATCGCGCCCGCGGCGCCCCATGCTCTGCATATGCCGTCGCACATCTTTGTCCAACTCGGCATGTGGCAGGACGTAGTTGCCTCCAACGTCGTGGCTCACAAGGCTGCGGTCGATCTCATCGCACGGATGCACCTTCCCGAAGGCCGTGAGGATTTTCACACGCTATCGTGGCTTGAGTACGCGAACCTGATGCTCGGGAAGTTCGACGATGCGCGTCAGAATGTGGATCTCGCCAAGCAGGCCGCGGAGCGAAATACGAAGAACCCAAACATCGGCCAGCAGTATCACACCATGCTGGCTCGCTATATCCTCGAGACCGGGAAGTGGGAAAAGATCCCGCTGGAAGGTGCGCCGCAGGCCGCGAGTGAGCACGACTCGATGCCCGGTATGCCCGGCATGGGCGCGCGCTATTCGGGAGAAGGAGCGTGGATCTTCATTGCCGGCCTGAGCGCCGCAAAACTGGGTGATGCGAACGCAGCAGAGCAGGCTCGCGACAAACTCAGCGCCATGCGAAAGAGTGTGGAATCGGGCGGCGACGCCTATGCCGCGAAGCCCTTCGCGATTATGGAAAATGAGATCGCCTCCGCCGCCCAACTGACGCGTGGACAAAAGGCAGAAGCGGTACGCCTGGCCAAGCTCGCAGCCGACATCGAATCGACCATGGCCGCGCCGTCCGGTCCTCCGGAGCCGATCAAACCCGCGCTGGAGTTTTACGGCGAAGTGTTGTTGGATGCCGGCCGTCCGGCCGAAGCTGCCGCGGCGTTCCAGCAAGAGTTACTGCGAACGCCCAAGCGGACTCCTTCCGTGGAAGGACTCGCCCGGGCCACCGGCAAAAATAGTGGCGCGGCAACGGCAGCGAAAAGGTAATCGAAAATGCGAAGAGCACTGCTGGTATTCTGCTTCGCTGCAGTGGTGTTTGCTGCCGACAGCCGGCCCCGGATTCGCGCTGTAACGGCGTTCATCTCAATCGACCGCAATGACTACGCCGCGAAAGTCGAAGAGACGCAGACGTTCTTAGCCACGGCGAAAGAGGCCTTGAATCGGGCCGGATTCGACGGCGCGGGCGGACGGATCACCACTCAGCCCTTTCCGGTTTACACCAAAGGCATGCCGCGCGCAGAAGCGCTCGATCTGATCCGCAAGCTGCGGGAAGCTGCAACCAAGGCGCGCACGGGGTTGAACATCGGCGCTGCCATGCTGAACGACAACGACGACACCGCCCCAGTGGCGTTGCTCGCTGACGTCCTGTCGTCAATCAGCGTCAACGCCAACATCGTCATGGCGGATGAGCGCGGCATCCATTGGCATGCCCTCCACGAAGCGGCCAGGCTGATCAAACAGGTCTCCGAACGCAGCCCGCACGGAGACGGCAATTTCAACTTCGGCGCGATCGCGATGATGAAACCATACGGCCCGTACTATCCCGGCTCTTATCATGCCGGCAAGGGGCACGCGTTCGCCTTGGCGATGGAGGGCGCGAATGTGGTCGCCGACATCTTCTCGCAATATCATGATCCGCGTGAAGCCGAGGAGCATCTCTCTCAGGCCTTCTCGAAATATACGAAGGAAGCGGAGGCCGTCGCGATGCAGCTGGCGGCGAGCACCGGCTGGACCTACGAAGGCATCGACGCGACTCCCGCGCCGCTCAAGGATATTTCGATCGGAGGCGCCATCGAATCCTTCATCGGTGGACCGTTTGGTTCGAGCGGAACGCTGACGGCGTCAGGAATTATCACGCGCGCCGTGCAGTCGACGCCGGTCAAACGCACAGGCTATTCGGGTTTAATGATTCCCGTGATGGAAGACAATCTGTTGGCTCGCCGCTGGGCGGAGGGCACATACAACCTGGATTCGATTTTGGCTTACTCGGCGGTCTGTGCAGGCGGAGCCGATACCGTGCCTCTACCCGGCGATGTGAGTGAGGAACAGATCGCGCGCATTCTTGCGGACGTCGCGTGGCTCGCCTATAAATGGAACAAGCCGCTAGCAGCGCGGCTGCTTCCGGCGCCCGGAAAGCAGGCCGGCCAGGCGACTGAGTTCTCGGGCGCAGCGCTGACCAATACAACCATACAGCCGCTATTAGGATCGAAGCGCTAGCGAGCCACTCGAACTACACGGTCTGTCCGGGCCGATTCGAAGACGGCCTCGATCACTGCCATGTTCGCAATCGAATCCTCGAGCGGAGTTGGTACATCGCCGCCTCCGCGAACCGCCATT
>Ga0207664_10000693_pt1 | contig 23051 bp, 25 predicted proteins | sample LARL83metaG_FD_184349 | JGI IMG/M metagenome (GOLD analysis project Ga0207664, IMG submission 184349) | Corn, switchgrass and miscanthus rhizosphere microbial communities from Kellogg Biological Station, Michigan, USA - LAR L8-3 metaG... | ecosystem: Host-associated > Plants > Roots >... | reverse complement strand
GACTAGTTTGGCTTGCGGAAAAAGTAGTACAGCCCAGCTACGAGCATGAGTGCACCGAAGATAACGGCAGCAGACTGACCCGACTGATACGCAGATGAACCGACGTCGGAGGTACCCGATGTGAGCAAGCGAAAAAGAAGCGCGCCGCCCCACAGAATGCCTATGCCGCCAAAGATCTTGTTGCGCATTGCCTAGACTCCCCTCTTGAGGCCTAACGCTGTAGTTAAGCGGCGGCGAAGCCGTCCGCCTTGAACGAATGGTTAGGTTGCTCCGCCTTGCAGCTCAACCCTTACAGGTAGATCTCTGAAGTTTTCTGGGACGTCCGTTGTGGCAGCGTACTCAAGCATGAGCTCGTTGTCTTGAACGAATGCGAGATAGGAGCCAGTAACGCCGCCTACTTCGCCAACCACTATCGGCTGGTCGAGAACTACGCGCGTCGTGGGCAACAAATGATGGCGAACGGTCAGGAAGTACCCAACCCCAGAGTACTTGTAGCTGACAAACTCGGCGTCTCGGCAGACGGCCTCCACGGCAACAGCGCCGAGCGTTGCATTGCCAAGAAGCCGAAGTGCTTTCACTTCAAATGCGCGGAAATGGGTCATTTGCGACCTAACGCCGGAGTTAAGCGGCGGCGAAGCCGTCCGCCTTGAACGAAATGTTAGCCCGGATCGCGATACCAAGACCGGAGGCCGCTTGATAGCTCTGGCTCTTCCTTGATGACGGCGCGCATGCCCGAAGGCTCCTCGGTTGTATTGGATTGCCGGGCCAGCATTGTGACCAGCAGATAGTAGCCCTTCATGCCGCTACCGGCGGCCTTGACCGACTCGAAGCGCTGACACAGGCTCTCCAGCATCGCGAAGGCCTCCACGCTATTTGCGTGCACAACAAGCTGATCAAAGGCTCCCGAGGTGAAGCACTCGTTGTGCTGGTACGCGGGAATCTCGCCTCGCGATATTGCATTGGCGATTCGCAGAAGCTCGTCGATGCGAGTGGTCATATTTTAGAGGGCTAACGCTGGAGTTAAGCGGCGGCGTAGCCGTCCGCCTTGAACGGGTTGTTAGAACTCTACCACCCGCACAGGACCTGCATGCTCGCCTGTAAGCATCTCGGCGAACTCCACGGCATCCTCCAGGGATTCATCTGGGTGAGAGGTCGTGAGAAGAAAATAAGGATTGCTCCCGTCGCCCACCGCCACATCGTCAGCGACGTCCTCGAGCTTGGCCGCGTCTAAGCCAACAATGCCAAGAAAGACCACGCCTTCATTTATCCACTCTGCAACGAGAGTCGAAAATTCCGGGCGCAGCCCGCTTGTTGAGTGGACGACGATCTTGCGAGGGGCTGCCATGAGTTCTAACGCTGGAGTTAAGCGGCGGCGTAGCCGTCCGCCTTGAACGAGTAGTTAGACCCCTTGCGGAGGCTTACCACGGAGACTTAAGCCAATAGAAACAGTGTGGACAATAGTCGATGTCGAAGGGAGATGCCCGCTCGAATGGACTGACCGGAGTTTGTGAGCAATGGGGACAGACCAAGCTGATTCTCTCTGCGGCACGAGCGATCATGAGAGCAAAAAAGAAAACAAGGAACAGGGCAACAACATAGATGCTTTGCAGATAGACACCGACAGCTATACAGGCCAACGCGGCCAAACCTATGGATGGCTGCACAAGTTTGTACCGCTTGCGATACGTCGATGTCGCTTGTGCCCAAGCGGCAACTACTTGTGGATCATTTACGGCTCGTATCGGCATTGGGTCTAACGCTGGAGTTAAGTGGCGGCGAAGCCGTCCGCCTTGAACGAGATGTTAGACCGCTATAGAGAGGCCGAACATGCAGAAGCCATTGGCTGAGATGCGCGGTGATACTCGAAGGCACCATAGGGACCTTTAAGAACCATAGTGCCACCATGCAAGGAAACTTGGTCTACGCCCCACGTTTTGCGCCATTGGATTGAGCTTGGTGCAACAACGACTCCAGTTGATGCATAGACGGTCCCGCCCGGAGCGATGCGGCACTGGAAGGCAGAGCCATCTTGCCCGATTTGAACCCAAACTGTGTGCTCGCCGAATTGCCATAAGCCTGAGACTGTAGCTAACGCAGGCGATGCGTGCGCACTGCCCAAGGACGAAAGGAGGAGCGTTGCAAGAGTGAGCAATGTGCGCATAGGTCTAACGCCTGAGTTAAGCGGCGGCGGAGCCGTCCGCCTTGAACGAATTGTTAGGCGCCTCACTTGCCCGTATGGCTTAGTGGGACGCGACGATTTCGACGAGGAGGACCTTGAACAAGAAAAGAACCATGCCCCCCGTTGCTAACGGCAGAATTACTGACATGAACGCTCTGCCAAGACGGGTACTAAACGGATCTTCGAAGTGGCGCCATGCCAAGTTGGAGACCAACACACCGGTGTAGATGCCTAGACCTAGGCCCAGCACTATCCAGGCAATTTTGGCCGCGAGAAAGTGGAACTTGACGTCGGCGTATTGGAAGACAGCAATGACGGCCAGCCATTCCGAGTACTGGAACAGGACAGGGACACCACGCATCACCCGACAGGTGAAGTCCGGTGCGCGAATAACGAGGCCATCCTTCATCACCTTGTCGAGGTCGTCCATGTTCGTCATTGCTCTCGCAGGCCTAACGCTGGAGTTAAGCGGCGGCGTAGCCGTCCGCCTTGAACGAGTGGTTAGGGCCCGAACAAAGCCCCGTGGCAATGCGGGCATAGACCGCTGGCTGTTGCCTTGCGCCATGTAAACAACCCTGCAGGTTTGCGGCATGCAGAACAACGGGGTGCATTGTGGGCAAACGCTCTGCGCATGGGGATTGCCCAGAGCCATATCGCCGCGATGCACACGGGTGCAGCGACGGCAAAGTAGATAGGAGCACGCTCAGGGTATGACCGAAAAACGATGAACCCGGCGATGACGATAGACAGTTGAACAACGGAAAGAGGTGCGCCGTACAAAACCAGCTTGCGGCGCGTATGCGCCAAGGCGACTCTGGTTTGTTGAATGTACGAGATTCTGTCCATAGGGCCCTAACGCTGGAATTGAGCGGCGGCGCAGCCGTCCGCCTTGAACGAGTTGTTAGGCACGTCACGCAAGCCCCGTATCCTTCCATGCGTAGTACATGCCTTGACTAAAAATGTGAGAGACGTTTTTTGCGTTGACCCAAGCGTAACGTGACTTCATTGCTGGCTCAAAGTCGCTCTGCTTTGTGTTCTTGCCTGCCTTTACAGCTAGGTCATAAACGTAGTCATGCCCGAATTTCATAGCTGCCTGGCAGATGGTATTGACTTCGTTTAGCTCGTCTTGCGACAGCTCGGGATGACGTGCAGCAAGCCTATCTTGAATGGGTTTCAGCCAGTTCTTCCCGAACGCCATCGCAAAATCGAGCCCTTCGTTGAGTAGAGCGTCTCGCGAGGATGCCACTGATACTTCAGCTTTACCGCGATTGAGCCACGAGAACATAGGTCGAGTGCCTAACGCTGGAGTTAAGCGGCGGCGCAGCCGTCCGCCTTGAACGAGATGTTAGCCTGACTTTACGAGAGTTGGGCGCATACGCAAATAAATAGCATTGAGGCCGATAGAAGTAGCGCCAGCAACCAACAGGAACGCAGCAAGGCCAAGGAAAAAATGCCGATACATCAGAGGGAAGGCGACAAAACCGGCAACAAGACTTAATGCGTAGACAAGGAACGACCATGCGAAAGGAAAGCTACTAGCGCTTTGGCATTGCGCGCACCTGAGAGCTGGCGGAGACCGCCACTGGAAGAGTTCGTGCCACTTGACGTGTCGCTGGGCTCCGCAGAATTTGCAGCAAAAGTTCATGGCTGAAGGCTAACGCCTGAGTTAAGCGGCGGCGAAGCCGTCCGCCTTGAACGAAATGTTAGGCCGATGCCAGGAGGCCCGCTGCCGACAGCTTAGCAAAGAGCTCTTGCCCAGGAGCTACACATTGCGCAGGAGAAAAAAGCTCCGGCTCGAAAGACGCAGAGAAGACCGATGCCAAGGCTGCCGCTGCTGTAGCGGCGTCTGAAATGCCAGGAATGCAAGAAACCACCTTGGCAATCTCCGCGTCGAACTCGTCGGGTGGTACGTCTGAACCCGCAAGACGATATGGGTCCCACGACCGCACAACCGACGCGACGATAAGAAGAGCCGTATCAAAGTCTTCGCGTGTTCGCATGAAAGGCCTAACGCTGAAATTAAGCGGCGGCGAAGCCGTCCGTCTTGAACGAGATGTTAGGCACCACCGCCGTGATAGTTGTCTAAGAACTTGCCTACATAGTTACCTTCCTCCGAACCATCCTCATGGGTAATCAGCCAGTCGAGCAGATCACTCTCCCTGAAGGTATAGAGGCCGCCAGTCTCGTAGCCGGGTACGGTACGAATTTGGCTTGCAATACGGCCAGTGATTTGACCATCCCGGATTGAGCTGACTTGAATAAATACTTGCTCAACGGCACCAGTATTGTCATGCAATCGGGTGGTTACAAAGAAGATTTGACCCAGAGGCAGCCCTGCTAAAAATCTGGCCTTTGCTGCCGGATACGTCGACTTTGCCTGTGCGATATGAGGTGCCATGGCGGCACTAAGAGAGCCGATGTCATCTCGCATGTATATGACCGGCTTGTCCTTCGGTGCATTGGGGGAAAGCTGGGGCCCACTTGCCAGGGCAGAGAAAGCGAGGAGAGCCGGTAAAATACAGACAGATTGCCTCATACCCACCCCTTGGTGTCTAACGCTTGAGTTAAGCGGCGTGCGGGTTTTCGCACGTCCGCTTGGACGAATTGTTAGGTGGCACACCTCGGTTAGTTGTAAATCATGCCGCCGAATTTGAATAGCACAGACTTGCCGCGAAACAGCCCAAAGAAGTTGTCCCCGCTTTGACAGTCGACGTGGCGAATCTGGTCGCCAGGTTGCATCAAAGAAATGACTTTGGCCCATTCGGGTGAATCCGCGAGATTTGGATTACCGATTAGATCTGCAAAGTCCAAAGCTTGGTAGCGCCGCATTGGTTCGGAAACGCCGCACTCGGCGAGTCCCAGTTCGCGCGCGACGCGTGGTTGTTCAATTTTTGGTCCAAGCTGATGCGCGCAGCCGGCAATGAGTGGCGTGCCGAGCATTGCTAGTGCTAGCGCCGAGAGGAGGGTTCCTGAGTTTCGAGAACGCATGATTGTGCCGCCTAACGCTGGAGTTAAGCGGCGCCGGAGGCGTCCGCCTTGAACGAGTTGTTATGCGCTTTCACGCTAAGCCATTGAACGACAGCTGAGTAAATTGCCTTGTTTCTGGATCGTATAGAACTCCCCAAAAGTCTGCACCACCGTCGCACACTTGCACAGGCTCGGTGCGCCATCGGTCCTGATCCCTGCGATGGAGGTAGACCGGGTGATAGTGAAATGCATTGATATAGACGTAGTCATGTCCGCCAACACTGACGCCAGCGTACTGCCTGTAGTAAGTAGAGGGGTTCGCCACAGACAGGCCCTTACCACAGCAGCTTTGGGATACCACACTTGAGAGCTTCGGTAAGTCCCGCTCCAACTGCGCAACCACTATAGGACTAACCGTCCACACGCCGCTGACTGGCTGAGGTGACTCGCGAGAACACTGCTGGAGAAGCTGCTGTGCTTGAGTCGATGGCAACAAAACAGCTCGCTCAGACGAGACCGAGTCGGTACTCATGCAAGAGCTTAGAAATAACAAGGCGAGGAAGATGAGTGCTCTATGCATAACGCCTGAATTAAGCCGCGCCGCGAAGCGGCGTCGGCTTCAATGAATTGTGGATGCGAGCGCAGAAAGCAGCAAAAGACCAACTGTTGGGGCCTGCCCAGCCAAGCTCGGGAACCCAGTGATGTATGACCAAGGATGTCATTTCTGCTTTGAGGCCTAACGCTTGAGTTAAGCGGCGCGCGGCTTTTCGTGCGGAGAGTTCCTACGAAAAAGTGGACACCGTGGGTCGAACACACTGGGCCTCGAACTCGATCGGTGAACGATACCCCAAGGCCGAGTGCAAGCGGTGCTGGTTGTAGAAATCGATGTAGCTGCGCAAGGCCGATCGCAGCGTTCGGTCGTCGGTGAAGCGCTGGCGGTGGTACATGTCCGATTTCATCGACTTGTTCCACGATTCCATGTGCGCGTTGTCAGTCATGCTGCGAGGGCGGTTCACGCTCTGCACCAGACCGGCCTTTGCCAAGGCGAGCTTAAAGGTGTTGGCGAGAAACTCGACGCCGCGATCGCTGTGCACCAGCGTGCCGGCCTGCGGCTGCCGTTGTCGCACGGCCGCATCCAGCGCCCGACGTGTCAGCTCCGCCGACTTCTCCTTGCCCAGCGACCACCCCAGCAGACGGCGCGAGTAACGATCCATGACGGTCGCCAGATAGCGCCAGCTGCCGCCGACTTTCAGGTACGTCACGTCGGTGACCCACACTTGGTCGACCCGATCTACCGTCGCCGCATGCACCTGGTTACCGACGCTGGCGAAGAAGCAACCTAGCCCCGGTAGGCGCCGATACAGCGTGGCCGAACAGGCCTTGATCGTGTTATCGCGCATCAGCCGCTCGATCCGGCGCCGTCCGACCGACTCCCCTTGCCTGCGCAGTTCGGCATGCACTCGCGGACTGCCGTAGGTCTCGCGGCTCGCGCCATGCACCTGCCTCACCCGCTCGATCAAGCGCGCATCGTCCAACGCCCGTTCGCTAGCCGGTCGATCGCGCCAAGCGTAATAGCCGCTGGTGCTGACGCCGAGCAAACGGCACAGGCGCCTCACCGGGTAGCTTTCTTGCTGTTGCTCGATGAAGGCAAAGCGTTCGCCTTTCGAGCGGAAGTGAACGCGATCGCTTTTTTTAAAAGGTCGTGCTCTACCTTCAGTTGTTCGTAGGCCTTCTTCACCCGGCGCAGCTCCTTGAGTTCGGCCGTGACCGCCTGATCCACTGCCACGCCCTTCGTCATGATCTTTCCCTCGCGCGCCCATTTGCGCCAACGAGACAACATGAAGGGATGGATGTAAAGCGAGGCGGCGACGTCCGCACGCCAGGGAGCTCGCTCAGGCGTACGGCGGTCGCCTTGAATTCATCGCTGTAACGGGTGGTCGTTCTCGGACCTGGCTTGGGCATGAGGCACTCCTGAAACGTTAGGTCAGGGTGTCCACTAAAGCGTAGGAACTATCGCGTCCGCTTGGACGAGTGGTTAGGCGCGGGCAGCCTACGCCTTGCCAGTACCAAGTACACGCCGTATATGCCTGCTATGAATAGAATGGCACTCGGAATAACTGGTCCAAAACTATTGCAAGTGCTCTGTAAAAATACGCCAACCCATCTCCAGTGAGTGGAACTTGCAGGGCCGAATGCAGTGCAATCGTGACTCACCATAGCGGTAGCTGCGTAGTACGCGCATGCACCGGCACCGAAAAGTATGAATATTCGCATGAAGACCGGGCCAACCTTGGTTTTGAAGGGGATCCAGTGGCGTAAAGTTCCCTCCCGCCTTGGCCCATAGAAAAGATAGATTAAGTAGTAGCAACCGAGAAGTATGCCGTCTGCGATAGTGTAGCCAAGGCTAAAGCCGTCCACGGGCTGCATGATCGCTAAGATCGCTACAAACGGAAGTAAAAGGATCGCGATGAGCCAACCGGTGAATTTCATTGGGCGCCTAACGCTAGAGTTAAGCGGCGGCGTAGCCGTCCGCCTTGAACGAAATGTTAGACGCCAGCCGCATGGATACTGTCTCGCTGTGACTCGCATAACTTGCGGATCTTGGCGGCAGTAACTTTGCACGCGCCCATATGCTCCACGCTGGTATGAGAGGTATGGGTGTTTGACGTTCCGAGCTGCTGGATAAGGTTGGCGAGCAGGACCCGCAGCGCGGCATCGTCTGTGCCAGCGTGAACCCTGTTGAGTTTGTTGTGAATCGTTGTGCGATTACCAAGCATGCCGATTGCTTCTAGGACGGTGACGTACGCGGTGATTTTTTTCATGGCGCCTAACGCCCAAATTAAGCGGCGGCGGAGCCGTCCGCTTGAATGAAGAGTTAGGGGCTTGCGCCGCGCCATGCTTGGGCGGTTGGACTGGCACAGCCGCGAACCCCACCGGAGGCAACGGCTAGCAGCTTGGATGTCTGGAGCTTGCCGCAGCGCTGCAAGGGCAGCGACCAAGTACGGAGGGCTGCAAGTTGGCGAAGGCTTGGCCGAAGCACACGCTGCGAGAGACAACCAAGCAAGGGCCTAACGCTGGAGTTAAGCGGCGGCGTAGCCGTCCGCCTTGAACGAGATGTTAGACGGCAGCACGAAGCTCCGTCGCCAGCCAGCACGATAACGCTGCTTTGAATGCCCGGCAACGCCACGAAACTTGTGGCCTGCGCACTAAGAACGAACCGCTGACGACAGGCGCCACGCCGCAGCGAACCGCGCGAAGGACAAAGTACGAAGATGCGATGTGCGCCAACGCGCGCAAGACACGACAGGCGACCAGGCGCACGAAAGACAACAACGCAGGCCAGCCAGAAACGGCAAACACCGCTTTGCCAGCACGAAGCCGAGACGTGAAACGCGCAAGGAACCGCGCAGGAAAAACGCTCTGCCGACTAACGCTGGAGTTAAGCGGCGCGCGGCGTTTCGCGCGTCCGCTTGGACGACTGGTTAGGGCTCATCTGCGCGCCCCATCATCTTGCTGGCTCTTTGTTGAAACAATAGCAGGATGCATCGTTCGAGGATGAGCAGGGTAGCTACTGCAACACAGAAGCCCAGCAGGTAGACAGCACCGACCATGACCTGAAAACCCCAGTGATGGGCATAGAGGTCTCCGTCCTGGGGGTTGGCGAGGTAGGCCGATGCGTTCAGCGCCCACCAAATAAAGAAGCCTGCGAAAAGCATTACTGCCTGAGCGATTGCAAACACCTTGAATGATGGGGTTGCCATGACTGTGAAAGTGAGCTCTAACGCTGGAGTTAAGCGGCGCGCGGCTCTTCGCGCGTCCGCTTGGACGATTGGTTAGGAGTCAGCGCGACTGCAGCCAATTGATAACCTCAGGAATATCGCTCTGCTCCGTCTCCAACAGTAACCGCGCAGTTTGATGGTTGCCAGTGGCAGCGGCGGTTGCTGCGAGAGCCGAAGTACACAGCGAGTCGTCCCACCCGGGCCGCGCGGCAGCCCCTGCAAGCGCGGGGAGTTGAGCGAGCGCTGCAAAGTACGCGACGGACAATGATGGAGGAACGACCGCGTTGGCTGAGGCACGTGCTACCTCGATGCTCGCAGGCAATAGGAAGTAGCTGACAGATGCGCGGGAAGTGTTAGCAGCTAGCGCGTGGACAATGTGGGGAACTGCCGCGAAAGATGCAGAGTAGATATCGCCTTGATGGCAGAGCGAACTCCACAACGTGAACCAAGGTTCGTCTTGGTAGGAAGCCTCGTCCGGGTAACTCGTGAGTTGACTCAACAACGCCGGAATATTCGTTGCGGCTCCGTAGGCATGCCGAAGCTCGGACCAAAAAGAACTTTCGAGAGCCAACATCCTGTTTCTGACTCCTAACGCTAGAGTTAAGCGGCGGCGAAGCCGTCCGCCTTGAACGAATAGTTAGCTTGCTACGCTAGCTTTGAAAAACGGAACGTTGAGTAACGAATTACACCGCTTAGAAAGTAATACGGAATTAAGCTTGCAATGATCGTAGCCCAGTAGCCAACACGCGACACATCGTGATTCATGCCTGCTATGTACCAACACAGTAATACCGCAAGGAGTAGCGAAACTAGCGCTGTTACAATTTCCCAAACGGACGACGCTTCCAGATCACAATTGCAATGCATGCACCTGCCGCGCCACCGCCAAGCGTTCGATGGCATGTACCAGAGACACATCTGATTGTAGGTGACTATCAACGCGCTGCCGCAATAAGGGCATCGTCTAGTGAGCATCGCAGCTTCTCCGAAGCTAACGCTATGTAGATTTCAAATTGAAGTGTAACCCTGCAGCCTATCCCGTGTTCGTCGCCGTACACGACAGGGGTCAAGCCTACACAGATCAACAAGTTGCTGCGTCTGATGCAGCCTAATCCTGCAGTCTAATCCCGCCGTGTTTTCGCGGGTATGACCTCGGCGCGTACGCCGTACGCGAAGCGCTTCGCCTTTACCCAAACACCACCATGCTCTGCCGGCTCAACGCCACCGGCTCGCCGCGCGGTCCCCACAGCATCACGCTCTGGTTGGTGTAGCCGTCGCGGGCGGCGATGAGTTCGGCGTCGACGCGCCAGTCGTCCAGGCCGAGGTCGTCGTAGCGGTCGCGCAGCAGTTCGATCATCCAGGTGAGCGAGCTGCCGGGCGTGGGCGTGGCGAACATCGACAGCGCGATCGGCGGGATGAAGTCGGCGAAGGCGAGTACGTGGGTTTCGTCGGGCTGGCCGTCGTCGCGCAGGGACAGCTGCACCACGCTGTCGCGCTGGTGGCCGCCACTGAATGGCAGGTCGCCGCGCAGCCAGTGCAGGCGGAAGTGCTGGGTGAAGGCGGGCATGCGGCCTTCGACGTATGGCACCTCGGGTGCTGTCCTGCTTGCCACGGGGGGCTGCACGGGCTGGATGTTCAGCAGCGAGGGCCGTGCGCTGCCGAACACGCCGACCAGCCGGCACAGCGTCTGCGCGCCATCGCACAGGCTCGCTTCGACCTGGATCGCGCTGCGGCCTTCGCGCAGGCGTTGCGCCTGGATGGTCACGCTGCCGGCCGGCACCGGCGCGATGAAGGTGACTTGCAGGCTGCGCAGCGGCATGTCCGCGGGCACCTGTTCGCGCATCGCACGCAGGGCGAGCGCCGCCTGCAGGCCGCCGAACGCGCTGCGACCCTGCAGCCAGTCTTCGCTCACCGTGGCCTGCCAGTGATCGCCATGGCGCGTGACCGTCTGCATCGCTTCGGTAAATCGCATCGTTCGCTCCGCACGGATCGAGGGGCCTTCGATGATGCCAGCGCCGCCCGCCGAATGCGCGCATGCCTATACTCGAACCCCTGAATCCGGATGGAGATCGCCATGGCCTTCCTGCAGGATCCCCCGCAACTGCCGCACCCTTATCGCGGCGACCGTGCGCTTCAAGCGCTGCTCGATCGCGCGTTGCCGGCCGACCGCCGCGGTGCGCTGGATGCCGACCTCGATGCACTGGGCGATTACGCGCAGATGGCATGGCGACGTGCCTGCACGACCACCCGGCGCAAGCCCGTGCTGACGCAGTGGGATGCGTGGGGGCAGCGCGTCGACCGGATCGAGCTGACCACTGCGTGGCTGGAAGGTCCGCAGCTCACCACGCAGCACGCGATACTCGCCGCCGGCCATGCGGACAGCGAGCACGCGCGGCTGGAGGAGTTCGCCCGCGTCTACCTGTATCACCTCGCCAGCGAGTTCTATACCTGCCCGCTGGCGATGACCGACGGCGCTGCCACCGCGATCAGGGCATCGGGCAATCGCGAGTTGATCGAACGCGCGTTGCCGCATTTCCTGAGCCGCGAGGCGTCCACCTTCTGGCTCAGCGGCCAGTGGATGACCGAGACGACGGGCGGCTCCGATGTCGGCAACACCGAAACGATCGCGCGGCAGGACGCCGACGGAAAATGGCGGCTGCACGGCCGCAAGTGGTTCAGCTCGGCGGTGGTCGGCGAAGCGGCGCTGGCGCTGGCGCGGCCGGAAGGCGCGGGCACGGGCACCGCCGCGCTGGCGTTGTTCTATGTGGAGACGATGGATGGCGCGCGCCGCAGGCCCGAACTCGTCATCGACCGGCTGAAGGACAAGCTGGGCACGCAGGAGCTGCCGACCGCGGAAATCCACCTGCAGGGACTGCCCGCGTGGCCGCTGGGCGAGCTCGGCCACGGCGTGCGCCAGGTGGCGCCGATGCTCAACGTCACCCGCACCTGGAATGCGGTCTGCGCAGTCGCCAGCATGGCGCGCGCGATCGGCCTGGCGCGCGATTACGCGATGCGGCGGCAGGCGTTTGGCCGTCCATTGATCGAGCAGCCGCTGCATGCGCAGACGCTGGCCGACATGCAGGCGGAGTTCGAGGGCGCGTTCGCGCTGGCGTTCGAAGTGGCGCATCTGCTTGGACGAGTGGAGCATGCCGCGGCCGCTCCGCACGAGGCGGTTCTGCTGCGCCTGCTCACGCCGCTGGTCAAGCTGTGGACGGCCAAGCTGGCGGTGGAAACCTGTTCGGAGGCACTGGAATGTTTCGGTGGCGCCGGCTACATCGAGGACACCGGCCTGCCCCAGTTGCTGCGCGATGCGCAGGTGTACGCAATATGGGAGGGCACCACCAATGTGCTGTCGCTGGACGCGCTGCGCGCACTCGCCGGCGACAGCTTCGGCGCGCTGCGCACCGCGCTGGAAAGCTGGCTGGCCGACAACGACGACATGCACGCGGCCAGCGCGATCCGGCAGACGCTGGAGGCTGCCGCACGCTGGCTCGACCGGCATGCCGCCACGCGCGACACGCTGGAGGCCGGTGCGCGCGGCCTTGCCTTCACGCTGGCGCGTTGCGCGGCGGCTGCATTGCTCGCGCGGCAGGCGTGCTGGTCGAAGGCGCAAGGCGATCGACGCCCCGCCGCGGCGCTGCAGCGTTTCGTCGGCCGCGGGCTCGATCGGCTGGTGACGTCCGATGCTGGCAACACCGCCTTGCTGCTTGGGTGATGTCGCGCTCCTTGGGGGAGCGGCTTCAGCCGCGATGCTTTGCGGTTGCCGAAGAGCGTCGCGGCTGAAGCAGCTCCCACCGTGCGAGGCCACGCCCCGGAGGCTGCAACCGCTCGATGCCTGCGCGGGCTAAAATGCCGCGACTTCCTCCACGGCCCACCGACATGCAGCACCTGACCATCGTCACCACCGGCGGCACCATCGACAAGATCTACTTCGATGACAAGTCGGACTACAAGATCGGCGCGCCGCAGATCGGCGAGATCCTGGGCCAGCTCGGCGTGGCCTTCCAGTTCGAGGTGATTCCGATCCTGCGCAAGGACAGCCTGCACATGGACGATGTCGACCGCGCCCTGGTGCGCTCCACCATCGAGGCGCAGCCGCATCGCCACGTGCTGGTGACGCACGGCACCGATTCGATGGTGGACACCGCCCGCGAACTGACCGGCATCAAGGGCAAGGTGATCGTGCTGACCGGCGCGCTGAACCCCGCGCGCTTCCAGGGCTCGGACGCGGTGTTCAACATCGGCTGCGCGGTGGCCGCGGTGCAGACCTTGCCCGACGGCGTCTACATCGCCATGAACGGGCGCGTGTGGGATCCGCTCAAGGTGCGCAAGAATCGCGACGCCAATCGTTTTGAACCCATCGGCTAGCCCACCTCGCCAATAGCTGAAGCCATCGTTGCCATTTGACTTCCCAAATGAAGAACCCCGGCCGAAGCCGGGGTTCCGTTTGCATCTCACGCCATTGCCGTGAGGATCAGTTGCTGCTGGTGGTCAGTGTGACACCCGAGAACGTCTGGTACGCGCGCACCTTGATGTAATAGGTGGTGGCGCTGGTCGGCGTGAACGTGCAGGTCTCGCTGTTGCCGGTCTTGTACGGACGGCAGCTGTAGCTCGAGGTCGTCGGAGCGCTACCTGCCCCGACATACAGATCCGCGTCCCCGGAACCGCCGGCGATCGAGATGGTCGCCGTATGGCCGGCAGCCACCGCCTGGGTATAGGTGGCGGACCAGTTGCCGGTGGTCACGGTCGGCAGGCTGACCGAGCCGCCACCACCACCGCCACCGCCTCCGGTGCTGTAGCTGGCCTTGAGGGTCACCCCGGAGAATGCGCTGTAGCCGCGGACATTGACGTAATAGACGCCTGCCACAGGAGCAGCCACCGTGCACGTTTCGCTGTTGCCGCTGACGTACGGACGGCAGTCGTAGCTGCTGGTGGTCGGCGCCGAGCCGAACTTGGTGTACAGGTCGGCATCGCCGGTACCGCCGGACATCGCGAACACCAGGTTGGTGGCGCCGGCCGGGACGGTGATCTTGTACGACAGCGTCGCGCTGGCCGCGCCGGAAAGGCCGGTCACCGGCGTGCCGTTCACCAGATCCGTCGTGCCACCGCCGCCACCGCCGCCCGTGCCCGGGCAGGTCACGCCCACGCCGGTGAACGCGGCGATCACGTCGTTCGCGTTGTAGCCGAGGTCGGTCGCCGCCGATTCCACACCGCAGGCGCCGGAGTTGAAGGTCGAGGTGGCCGTCCAGTACGACTTGTTCGCCAGGGCGTAGACCTGGAACGCCTTCTTGACGTCCCAGCCGCTGGTCTTGGCCAGCAGGCAGAACGACTTGTTGTACACGCCGCTGGAGTAATGCACGTCGAGGCTGGAGTTGTAGTTTGCGGCGTTGTCGATCGAGCCGCCGTCCTGCGGCGGGTTGCACATGTAGCGCAGCGCGTCGCCGATGCCGGCGCTGGTCTTGACGATGTCGCGCCCGACCAGGAAATCGGCAGCGCCGCGGTCGTAGAACTCGGCCGCTTCACCGGCGATGTCCGAGTAGGCCTCGTTCATGCCGCCCGACTGGCCGCTGTATTCCAGGCCCGAGTTCTGCTCGGTGTAGCCATGGCTGATCTCGTGGCTGGTCACGTCCAGCGACACCAGCGGGTAGAACGTGCTGGCGCCGTCGCCGAAGTACATCGCGGTGCCGTCCCAGAACGCGTTCTCGTAGTTGCTCTTGTAATGCACCTTCATCACCAGCTGCATGTTCAGCGGCGGCGCGCCGGTGTAGGCGTTGTACATGTCGTGCACGACGCCACCGAAGTGGTGCGCGTCGTTCACCGGCGAATAGGCGCCGTTGATGGCATCGGTGTTGCTGTTCGGGCAGGTGAAGCTGACCACCGAACCGCCGCTGGTGCCGTGGTTGAGGTTGTAGGTCTTGACGTTGGTGTTGACCAGGGTGCAAGTGCTGCCGGACTGCGTCACGTCGAGCGCGGCGTAGTCGGTGCCGTAGGTGTACTGGCCGGTCTTCTGGTTGCCGCCGGGGCCGGTGGCCGAAGCGTCGGTCAGGCCGTTCCAGCTCTTGATCACCGCGCCGGTGTTGGCGTCGACGATGGCCGTGGGACGCGACGGGTTGGCGCCGCCGACGACGTACGAAACGCGATAGACGAGCCGCGCCGAACCGTTGTCCATCGGATACACGAACAGGTCGGCCTTCTGGTTGCTCAGGCTCGCGCCGCCCACCAGGGTGGTATGCGCGTGGGCCTGCAGGGCGGCGAGCGCCCTGGCGGAAGTCAGCTTGGGCGCGACCGAGGCCAGGTCGGGCTGCGCACCCTGCATCAGCTCGCCGGTGGCGCGCAGCGCATTGCCCTGCGCGTCCTGCACAACGGCGATGCTGCGGCCGTAAACCGGCACGCCACGGAACATCTGCTGCTGGCGCACGACATGATGACCACCGGCGATCGCCACCGAGCTGCGCGGAGCCAGCGACATGTCCTGGCCGAGGTTGAGATGCGCGGCCAGCGAGCTGGCGGGCACCGCACCAAGGTTCTGCGCGTGCAGGGTTTGTGTCGTGGCGGCCGTGGCCACCGAGGCCGTAGCCATGCCGATGGCGGCGACCAGCAGTTTCAGACGGAAATGGTTGGGCATAACGAAAATCTCCTAGACAATATTTTTTTCGGGACGAGCGGGCCTGATGCGGCCACGTGGCCCCATGCAAAGAATTGCCGTGCAGCGCACGGCCCCTTGATTGGTTTGCTGTCTAGCGATCCCAAAATACGCCCGGATTTCGGCTGCCTTCCCCCTGGCATTCCTTGCAAGGGCAGCGCGCGGACGCGTAACTGCAAGACGGCGTCACGCCGCCAAAGGATCATCCGTCAACCTCCCCGATGACGGATTCGGATACGTTATTCCTTGCGGCGCAGGCTAACCATCTGATTTTTTCCTACGCCGGGTGATGGCGGTCACAGCCATGCTCGCCGTTCGTTCACGAAGGTGAGAAACGCGTAGGGGTCGCGTGATTTGCGTATTGCAGACGCACGGACGAAGGCGCGCGCGTCACCGTTCGAAGCGCGATGCCGAAGAAAAAAGCCCATGGACGTGGCGCACGAACTTTCGTCGGCGGATCAGAGCATGCCCGTTTCGAGCTTGGCCGCATCGGACATCATCGAGTGGCTCCACGGCGGATCGAACACCAGGTCCACGTCCGCTTCGCTCACCGTGGGAATCATCTCCAGCTTGGTGCGCGCGTCGTCCACCAGGATGTCGCCCATGCCGCAACCGGGCGCGGTCAGCGTGAGCTTCACGTAGACCTTGCGCTGACCCGATTCGGTCTGCTCCAGGCTGAGGTCGTAGACGAGCCCCAGCTCGACCACGTTGACCGGAATCTCCGGGTCGAACACGGTGCGCAGCTGATCCCATGCAAGCTTCTCGACATCCGCGTCGGTGGCGTCGTCGGGCACCTCGATCGGTGCGGGCCGCGGCTTGCCCAGCGCATCGGCGTCGTTGCCGGCAATGCGGAACAGGTTGCCTTCGACATAGACGGTGAAACTGCCGCCCAGCGCCTGCGTGATGTAGCCGATCTGGCCGGCGGGCAGGCTCACCACTTCGCCCTGCGGCACCATCACGGCGTTGCAGTCACGCGACAGGGTGAAAGGTTCGCTGCTCAGACTGAAACCACTCATGCCAACGCCAATCCCGTATATGCAGGCGCGACGATGCGCCGAATCCAGCTTCCCATTATGCCGCCCTCGGCACGAGGCCGCTTGTCCCAGATCAGGGCGCGGGCGGCCGAACTCAAGCCATGCCGCGCCATGCGGGCCGCAGCGGGCTCACGTTATGATCGCCGCTTTGCCCGATGGATGAACCGATGCCAACCCTTGCCCCGTCGTGCCATCGACGATGAGCGCACGCGCCGTGATGCTGTTTGCGTTCGCCTTGTTCAGCGCCGCCATGCTGGGCCTCGCCGCCGGTGCGGTATGGATGGTCGCGTCGCTGTACCTGCGTCATTCGCTGCCATGGCTGGCGCTGCCTGTCGGCGCGTTGCTGGCGTGGACGATCCGCAACCTCGTGCGCGCCCCGGGGATCGGCGCCGCCGTGCTTTCCGCCGTCGCCACCGCGTTGGCGGCGATCTACGTCAACATGCTGATTGCCGGCGTGCTGATTGCCGGCAACATGGGCCTCGGCCTCGTCGATGCGCTGCGCACCGCCGGCGCCGGCATGCTGTGGCAGCTGGCCCGCATGGCGATGTCGCCGCTCGACCTTGGCTGGGCCGTGCTGGCGATGTTGCTGGCGGCCTGGCTGGGCTGGCGCAAGCCGCGCCTGCGCTGACCGAAAGGTCCGGATCGTGCGACGGCCGGATCAGCCGTCCATTTCCTTGACTGCGGTGACCAGCTCGCCCACCGCCGCCTGCCCGTCGCCGTAAAGCATGCGCGTGTTGTCGGCATAGAACAGCGCGTTCTCGATGCCGGCGAAACCGGTGCCCTTGCCGCGCTTGATCACGATCACGTGCTTCGCTGCGCTGACGTCGAGGATCGGCATGCCGTAGATCGGCGAGGCCGGGTCGGTCTTCGCCAGCGGGTTGACCACGTCGTTCGCGCCGATCACCAGCGCCACGTCGGTGGAAGGAAACTCCGGATTGATGTCGTCCATGTCGGCGATCAGGTCGTATGGCACGCCGGCCTCGGCCAGCAGCACGTTCATGTGGCCGGGCATGCGTCCGGCCACCGGATGGATCGCGAACTTCACCTTCACGCCGCGCTTGATCAGCAGCTGCGCGAACTCCCACACCTTGTGCTGTGCCTGCGCCACCGCCAGGCCATAACCGGGCACGATCACCACGCGCTCGGCGTACGCCATCATCACCGCCGCGTCGCTGGCGTCGATCGGCTTCTGCGCACCCTCGATCGCCTGCGCCTCGCCGCCGGTCGCGCCGAAGCTGCCGAACAGCACGTTGCCGATCGAGCGGTTCATCGCCTTGGCCATCAGCTGGGTCAGCAGCGTGCCTGCCGCGCCGACCACCATGCCGGCGATGATCATCGCCTCGTTGCCCAGCACGAAGCCCTCGAACGCCACCGCCAGGCCGGTGAACGCGTTGTACAGCGAGATCACCACCGGCATGTCGGCACCGCCGATCGGCAGCGTCATCGACACGCCGAACAGCAGCGCCAGCGCGAAAAACGCCACGATCAGCGGCAGGCTGGCGTGGCCGCTGGCCAGCATGACGCCGATCACCACGGCCGCGGCAAGCAGCAGCAGGTTGACTGCGCGCTGGCCGGCGAACACGAAGCGCCTGTCCAGCCAGCCCTGCAGTTTGGCGAAGGCGATCAGCGAGCCGGAAAAACTCACCGCGCCGATCAGCGCACCAAGCACGCCCAGCGCCAGCTCCACCGGCGACAACGCCGGCGGCAGGCCGTTCACCGCCCAGGCTTCGGGACGCAGCGGCGAGGTGTCCGGCACCGCGTGCAGCAAGCCGAGTTCGCGTGCGTAGCCGATCAGCTCGACCGCGCCGATGGCCGCCGCCGCACCACCGCCCATGCCGTTGTACAGGGCCACCATCTGCGGCATCGCGGTCATCGCCACGCGCCGGCCGCTCCACCAGGCAGCGCTGACGCCGATCAGCACCGCGGCCACGATCAGCCCGCGGTTGTGCATGTCGGGCAGGAAGAACGTCGCCAGCACCGCCAGCAGCATGCCGTAGCCGGCCCACACGATGCCGCCGCGCGCGGTGCGCGGCGAACTCATGCGTTTCAGGCCCAGGATGAACAGCAGCGCGGCGAGGAAATAGCAGGCCTTTATGATCGTGGGCAGCCAGCTCATCAGTGAGCTCCCTTGCCGGCATCCGGCTTGCTCGACTTGAACATCTCCAGCATCCGCTCGGTCACCACGTAGCCGCCGGCGGCGTTGCCCGCGCCCAGCAGCACGCCGATAAAGCCGATCGCGATTTCGAACGAAGTCTGCGCGCGACCTAGCGCGATCATCGCGCCAACCAGCACAATGCCGTGCACGAAGTTCGAGCCCGACATCAGCGGCGTGTGCAGGATCACCGGCACCCGCGCGATGATTTCATAGCCGGTGAACGCCGCCAGCATGAAGATATACAGCGCCAGGAAACCGTCGATCATGACCCATCCCCTATGAGAGCCGCCCATCAGGACGTCGTGTCCGCATCATACGGGAAGCCCGGCCGACTTCGCCGCCCCGCGAGGGCATGCCCGGGCTCCGGCCCGGCAGGCGCGCGTGCATGCAGGTCAACCCGCGCGGGCCTGCGACGTTGAATACGGGAATCGAATCGCTGGAGCCCGGGGATGCGCCACCCGACGAAGACGAGGCAGCCATGAACAGCCTGGCCGGCACGCTTGCCGCGGACGTGTTCGAGTGCGCCCGCGAAACGCCCGCCACGCTGGATGCATTCCTGGCGCAGGTCGAGCGGCGCGCGTTCCGCATGGCCGAGCTCCAGCTTCGCCAGCGCGAGGACGCGATGGACGCCGTGCAGGACGCCATGTTGCGCCTGGTCAGGCACTATCGCGACAAGCCGGCCACGGAATGGTCGCCGCTGTTCTGGGGCATCCTGCGCCGGCGCATCGTCGATCTGCAGCGCCGGCGCAAGGTGCGTTCGATCGTGGTCGGCTGGCTCGGCGGCGGACGCGACGACGCGGGCGACGAGCTGCCTGCATGGGAACCCGCCGACCAGGGCCCTGGCCCGCTCGAACGGCTGCACGACGCGCAGTCGTACGCAGACCTGGCCGCCGCGGTGCGGCAACTGCCGCCGCGCCAGCGCGAGGCGTTCATGCTGCGCATGCTCGAGGGACTCGACGTGGCGGAGACCGCGCGCGCCATGGGCTGCTCCGAAGGCAGCGTGAAGACTCATCTGTCACGCGCAATGCATCACCTGCGCGATCAACTGGAGGACTGGCGATGAACTCGTCTGACAACCGACCCGGCAAACCCGTCGAACAGCGCGCTCGCGAGCTGTGGCACGAAGCCGCCCAGCGCATCGACCCGGCCACCGTCGAACGGCTGCGCGCGGCCCGCCGGCAGGCGCTGCATTCGGCGCCGGCGCCGGCCCATCGCACTGCCCGCTGGCTGATTCCGGCCGGTGCGTTTGCCGTCATCGCACTGGCCACGCTGATGGTCTGGCAACCGCCGCATCCGTCCGCCCCACCGCCGCATGCCAACAGTTCGGCCGACGCCGGCGCGGAGCTCGACAACGATCTGCCGCCCGATGCCGACCAGACCGATCCGAACCTCTACCAGAACCTCGACTTCTATGGCTGGCTGGCTGCCAACAACAGAAGTCCGGGCGCAAGCCGCTGAGCCATGACCCGAATCCTCCGCCCGATCCTGCTCCTGCTGCTGGCCGCCCTGCTCGGCGGCATCCTGCCGTTACATGCGCAGGACGCGACGCCGCGCCCATGGAGCAGCCTCGACCCCGCGCAGCGCGAAGTGCTGGCGCCGCTGCAGCAGCGCTGGAACAACATGCCGCCGCGCAAGCAGGCGCACATGCTGAAGCGCGCCGAGCATTGGGTCACCCTGCCGCCGCAGAAGCGCGAGGAAGTGCGCCAGCACATCGCCCGCTGGCAGCTGATGACGCCGGAGGAGCGCCATCAGGCGCGCGAAAACATGCGCAAGTTCCAGCAGCTGTCGCCGCAGCAGCGCGAGCAGTTGCACAACACGTTCGAGCGCTTCCAGCAGCTGCCGCCGGCCCAGCGCGAAAGGCTGATCCGCCAATGGCACGCGCTGCCTCCTGCCGAACGGCTGCACTGGGACGAACGCCACGGCCGCCGCCCCGCTTCGGCGAACGACCAGCCGTAAGCCCACGGGGCCGTCACGCCGCAGCCGCCATCGATCAGCCGGTGAAGCGCATCTCGCCGGCGTGGCTCAGGCAGCTTTTCGCCACCAGCTCATCGCCGAAGTCTGGTCGCAGCTCGCCGTCGTGCACGAGCAGCTCGATGAAATTGAACACGTTGCGCGCGTACATTTCCGACGCGTGCAGCGGCGCGCCGGCCGGCAGGTTCAGTGGGCCCAGGATCACCACGCCGCCCTGCTCGATGCGCTCGCCCGGTTTCGTCAGCTCGCAATTGCCGCCGCTCTCGGCGGCCAGGTCGACGATCAGCGTGCCCGGCTTCATGCCCGCGACCATCGCCGCGGTGAGGATCTTCGGCGCCGGCCGCCCGGGCACCGCAGCCGTGCTGACGATCACGTCGATCGACTTCAGGTGTTCGCCCAGCGCCTGCTGTTGCGCGACGCGCTCCTCCGCCGAGAGTTCGCGCGCATAGCCGCCGCTGCCGGCCGCGCTGACGCCCAGTTCGAGGAACTTCGCGCCCAGCGACTCGACCTGTTCGCGCGTTTCCGGACGCACGTCGTAGCCTTCGATCTGCGCACCGAGCCGGCGCGCTGTGGCGATCGCCTGCAGGCCCGCCACGCCGGCGCCGATCACCAGCACCTTCGACGGACGGATCGTGCCGGCGGCCGTGGTCAGCATCGGGAAGAATTTCGGCGACGCCTCGGCCGCGATCAGCATCGCGCGATAACCGGCCACCGCCGCCTGCGAGCTGAGCACGTCCATCGCCTGCGCCCGCGTGGTGCGCGGCAGCAGCTCCAGCGAGAACGCGGTCAGCCTGTGCGCAGCCAGCGCGGCCAGCCGATCGGCCGCGCCATAGGGGCGCAATTGCCCGACCACCACGGCGCCTTCGCGCAAGCGCGCGAACACCGCGTCTTCCGGCGGCAGCACGCAGGCCAGCAGGTTCGCCTGCGCCAGCACCGCGCCGCCATCGGCGAATTCGGCCTCGGCATAGCTGCTGTCGGGAAACCCCGCGGCACGCCCGGCATCGTGCTCGAGCAGCACGCGCAACCCCTTGCCGCGCAGCTTCTTCGCCATCTCCGGCGTGATCGCCACCCGCCGCTCCCCGGCGGCTGTCTCGCGCAAAGCGGCTACGGTGATCGGCATGGTGGATCCTCGCTTGATTGTGCGGACATCTTAGAGCCTGTTCGCGATATCCGCGCGCAAGCCAAGGCAATGCAGAAGTAACGGCGGAACCGGGATAGCTGCGGTTTGTAGCAAGCAGCGATCACCCTGCCTTCGGTGACGCAGGCCCGATCGCTCGACGCAACGACGTGAACTCGGAAAACTCCCACTTGCGCAGGGCGATGACAGCGCTGCAGCCGTCGCGTGCTTCAAACGGCAGCTTGGCATCGTGGCGCGCGAGCTGTTCGAATTCATCGACGAGGTGGGCGATAGCCACTTTCATGCGAGAGCGGGAAGCTTCAGAAAGCGTGCCGCCGACGAAATGGAATGCATCTCCGGAGCCCTCGAAACGGCTTCCGAAGAATTCCGGCAGCACGCGGGATAGAAAGAAGGCCTGCACGGGACCATCCTTCCGCCATGAGAAATTCCGCGTGGTCAGTTTCTTGATGCGCCGCGGTGGCCGATATTCGATGATCCGCAGTTTGTCGAGCTTCAGCAGCAGCGAGATGAGTTCATTCTCATCGATCTGGTAGGTGGACATTATCTCGCTGAAGCGCCAGTCGTTCACGATCAGATAGGTGACGAGCAAGGCTTTCGTGTCGGCGACGAGAGCCCCTTCCTGTTTCAGGCTGAGCTCGGTCAGCGCGGTGACCAGCGGTCGCCGGATCAAATCCTCGACAGTGACACCAAGAACATCGCAAATGCGGTCGAGCCGGCGCAACGAGAAATTGCCCTGACCCAGATCGCGCTTGATGGTGGGCTCGCTCAATCCAAGCAAATCGGCCAGGTCGCGGTATGTCATGCCACGTTCGCGAAGAATGGCTCGAATCGCATGCACCACCGAGGTGGAACCGGCCATGCCTTTCTCCCGTCGATACCATCGGAAAGAAGAGTATCAATATATGATCCCCGTGGGATCGTCGAACGATTGATTGGCAAGCCGGCTTGCGTCGCAGTTGACGGCACGGGCACGCTCCGCCCACCGATTCATTCAAGGACAGGCAATCGTGCAAATGGCAGGGCGTACCTACTCGGTTCCTCTTCGGATTCTCGGCACGGGCGAGCATGTTCCGGCCACGCGCATGGAATCGCAGGAGCTCGATGAGCGTTTGAAGAAACCCCCAGGCTGGACCCTTCGGCACGCCGGCATCGAGCGGCGCCATTACGCGGGAGTCGGCGAAACCA
>Ga0207664_10000690_pt1 | contig 23130 bp, 16 predicted proteins | sample LARL83metaG_FD_184349 | JGI IMG/M metagenome (GOLD analysis project Ga0207664, IMG submission 184349) | Corn, switchgrass and miscanthus rhizosphere microbial communities from Kellogg Biological Station, Michigan, USA - LAR L8-3 metaG... | ecosystem: Host-associated > Plants > Roots >... | reverse complement strand
TCGACACGGTCATCATCGGGAGCGGGCTGCTGCTCGCGCCGCTCGGCCTGCTGCTCGCCCTGCTCGGCGCGCGGGAGCTGCACCGCAGGCACTCGCCGGATCAGGTGCTGCTGCCGGTCGGCGCGCTCGTCGTGGTCGCGCTGCCGCCATTCTGGGACTTCGTCACCTCCGGGCTCGAAGACTCCCTCATCTTCTGCTGGCTTGGCTTGTGCTGGTGGCTGCTGGCCGGACTGCGACCCGATTCCCGCCGCCGCGCCTGCTGGCTGGCGTTCGTCGCCGGACTCGGCTGGCTCGTGCGCCCGGACCTGGCGATCGGCACCGTGGGCTTTCTCGCGGCCCTGTGGTACATCGCGCGTCCGGCCTGGCGACGCCTGGCCGTGCTCGCGGCCGCCGCCGGGGCCGTGCCGCTGGCGTACCAGGTGTTCCGCATGGGCTACTACGGCCTGCTCGTGCCCAACACGGCCGTGGCGAAGGATGCCTCGCACGAGCGCTTCCATCAGGGCTTCGTCTACCTCGCGGATTTCACCTCCCCGTACCACCTGTGGATTCCGCTGGCCGTCCTGCTCGTCCTCTTCCTCTTCACGGCCGGGCACCTGAGCCGGGCCGACGCCGTCCGCTGCGCCGCCGCGGCGGGCAGCGGCCTGCTCATGGCGTTGTATGTCATCGCGATCGGCGGCGACTTCATGCACGCGCGGATGCTGCTGCCACCGACGTTCGCGCTGCTCCTGCCGGTCATGCTGGTTCCGGTGCCGTTGCCGAAGCGCACCGGCGGGCTCACTCACGTGTCGCTCTGCCTGCTGGTGGCGTCGATCGGCGTCTGGGCGGTGGGCGCGGGGCTCAAGTGGCGGGACCCCGTGCCCCCGGGCAGCGTCCCGGAAAGCGGAATCGCCAACGAGCGGGGATACTGGGCGGTTTTCACCCAGCAGCGGTACCCGGACAGCGCGGCGGACTACGTGTTGGCCGGGATGGGCTCCGCGAACGCGCCGGGCAGCCTGGAGTGGCTGATCACCCAGGACGCGCGCTCCGGCCGGGCGCAACTCTTCTATTACCCGGGCGACAGGCCTTCGTACGTCTCGGTTCCGTTGAGCCAGCCTGGGTACCGGGTCGCCCTCGCCTTCTACCACCTGGGCACCGGGGGCGCAGGCGTGCCGCTTGACGGACTTGCCGTGGACCAGTACGGCCTGGCGTACGCCCTAGGCTCCCATCTGGCCGGCGATCCGAACGGGCGGCCCGGCCACACCAAGTGGGCCGGCCCGGCGTGGACAGTCGCCGAGTACAGCAACGTCACCGAGGCGCCCGGGATACCGGCGGCGCAGCTCGCCGCCGCGCGCAAGGCCCTGTCCTGCGGCCCGCTGGCCGAGCTTGACCAGGCCACGGGGGCCCCGCTGACCGCCGGCCGGTTCGTATCGAACCTCTTTCACTCGCTGACCCTGACCACTTTCCGCTTCTCCCCGGACCCGGTCACCGCCGAGCAGGAACTCTGCCGCTTAGGACTGCGCATCCGCCGACGCGCCGCGGGATAGGTAGCCCGAACCTAAGACGGCAGATCAGACTTTGCGATCGGTTATTGCGCGGGTTTAGGAGCCGCGGGTTTAGGAGCCGCGGGTTTAGGAGTATTGTGCCCGCCAGTTAAGTTATGTCGGCGATGCTCCGATGTCACAGCGAGAGGACACAGGCGAGCACAGTGCAGCCTTTGGACGTGACCAAGCCCAACATCGCCCGGGTCTGGGATTACTGGCTGGGCGGGAAGGATAACTTCGCGGCCGACCGTGAACTGGCAGAGAAGATGCTCGAAGTCCACCCGGTTTTCCTCGGCGGCGTGGCCCGGAAGCTTTAACGCCCGGTCTCCCGGCCGAGAGGCGGGATGCCTCGAAACGCGCTTTCCGGGGAAAGCCCCGCCCAGGCGGGTGGCCTGGGCGGGGCTTCGATTCCGTGCTGTATGAGGCGAGGGGCCTAGAGCCGGAAGCGCCAGACACCGCGCCCGTGCGTAGCGGCGTAGAGGTATCCGCCCGGGCCGGACGTCAGGTCATCGACCGCAACGTTCGGCAGGCCGGAGCCAAGATGACGCCACGTGATGCGGGAGCCCCCGAACTCGCCGGCGGTGTACACCCCGGCGTCGGTGGCCAGGGCCAGCTGGCCGTGGGCGAGCACCAGGGCGTCGGAGGCGACGTCCGGCAGGTTGCCGGAGATGTCGGTCCAGGTCTGTCCGCCGTTCGTCGTCTCGAATACGTGGCCGGTGCCCCCGCCGGGGATGAACCGCCGGGAGTAGCCGTTGAATACGGCGTAGGCGTGGGCCGGGTTGGCGGGGTCGACGGTGACGCCGGCGATGTACCGGTTCGGCAGGCCGGCCATGTTCACCTGGTGCCAGGTGCCGCCGTAGTTAGTGGCGATGCCCGAGGCGAACGCCGGGCCGGGGTTTCCGCCGCCGGCGACCCACGCGGCATAGATGACGTTGCCGCGGCCGGCTGACGACAGCGCCGTGACCGCGTGGCCTGCCCCGGTGTCGTAGACCGGCGTCCAGCTACAGGTCGCCTGGCTGGTGCAGGACGTGCTCCAGCCGCTCGTGGAGACCCACACGTCCTCGCCGCCGCCGACCCAGGTGGTGGGGGTCTGCTGGTCCTGGACCAGCGGCATGACGAACCGTGCGCTCGGGTCGCAGTTCGCGTTCGGCGTCTGGCCGACCGTCGCCTGGCCCACGCAGGAGAAGCTGACGAAGTCGCTGAACGAGTGGCCGCCGTCCGTGGTGGAGTACAGCGTGCCGTCGGTGTACTCGCCGGCCCAGTTGCTGGCATTGGCCGGGTCGACGATCACGTCGAACCCGTCACCGCCGGCCGCCTCGGCCGACTGGGTGAACGCGGTGTCGTCCACCATGCTGCCGTTGTCCTGCAGCCCGCCGACCACCTGGGTGGTCCCGTCGGACAGCTGTCCCGCCCGGGCGTCGTAGAACTGCAGGTTGTGCAGGGTGGAGTTGAGGTCGGCCCAGTTGCCGTCCGCGGCGTCGTCGCTCAGCGGCCGGCTGTACACGCCGCCGTCGTTGCCGATCACGATCTTGCCGCCGGCGATCATCATGGAGTGCTGGTCGGGGTGGGTGGTGTTCGGGCAGGTGTTCGTCGCGTCGCAGGCGAAGGGGTAGTTCCAGTACGGGCTGGCCGTCACCCAGGTCTGGCCGGCGTTGGTTGACTCGAAGACTTCCTCAAGGCCCGCGTACACGTGGCTGGGGTTAGCCGGGTCGACCGCGAGGTCCTGGTTGTACCAGGCCTGGATGCCGACGCCGTAGCCGGAGCCGACGCTCAGGGCGGAACCGGACGCGGCGAGCGAGTTCTCGTCGCCGATCTTGGCCCAGGGACCGGTCACGCTGGCGGGGGCGGAACCCGTCCCCGACGCGACGAAGATGCCCTGAAGCACGGACTCGAGCCCGGCCGCCTGCCGGGCGGGCGACTGGACGACCGCGTACAGCTTGCTGCCGTCCGCCGAGTAGGCGAAAGTGGTCCGGCCGATGTCGGTGGCGTCGATGTCCCCGGTTGGCGTGACCTCGCTAAATGACTGGCCGAAGTTGGTCGACTCATAGAAGCCGTTGTAAGCCGTGTTGCCGGGCCCGTGCCAGCCGATCGCGGTGATGACGTCCTTGCCGAACGTCCCGGGGACAACCGCGACGTCGGTCACCTGCTGGTCGTAGGGCGGGAAATCGGTCGGGCCGGCCGGGTCGAGAACCTCAGACCACTGGTGCCGGAACGCGTCCCAGCGGAACAGGCCGTTGTTGGTGGCCGCGTACGCGTCGCCGAACGGGTCGAAGGCGATGCGGAAGATGGTGCGCGGCCCGATCGGGTTAGCCGGGCCGCCAACCTGCTGCCAGGTCCGGCCGTCGTTGCGCGTGACCCAGACGCCGTCGCCCTGGTAGGAGTCCTGCGACTCATTGGCCTCGCCGGTGCCGAGCCACAGCGAGCCGTCCACCGGGTTGACCGCGAGGGCGCCGGTGGACATGTCGGGGAGGTTGTCGGTGACCGGGGTCCAGTGCGCGCCCTGGTCGGTGGAGCGCCACACGCCGCCGTCCGCCGCGCCCGCGAACCAGGAACCGTCCCGCGTGGTCGCCAGCGCCGTGACCCGGCCGCCGACGATGGAGAAGCCCGCGCCGACGTTCGACCAGAACGGGTCGGTGTAGTTAGCCGGCTGGCCGTTGTACGCCTGGGTGGTGAACTGCTGCCAGGAACCCGGGGTCGACGGAAGCTGCGCGGCCTGCTGGGCGGCGGCCCCGATCGCGTCCCCGGTGAGGTACCCGGCGGGCGCGGTGCGCTCCGCGTTGTAGGCGGCCATCGAGTCCGCCAGGTCGCCGTCATCGCCCTTCGTATTGATGGTCGAAGTGGCCTTCGGGCTAAACAGGCCGGGCGTGCCCGTTTTGAGGAAGTGGTACAGCGCCGACTGACGCGCGGCCGCTCCTTGCAGCGGAGGCTGGCCGTTTGTGGCGGCCGAGCTTGGCTGTGCTGTCCCCAGCGCCATGATCACGGCGGTGGTGCCGACGGCTAGTGACCCGATGAGGCGTAGTCGCCGCGGGTGTCTCGGACGGTGCATGTGGTCTCCATTCGATGCCTGAGTCCCGCGCTCACTCCCTCGCGGGATTCAACCGCCAACCGAATGTCCCAGATTGACCGACAGTTTTGACGGTGATCATTAGTCATTTTCTAATGATTTTTTTGTAAATGATTAGAAAACTATCGATTTCTTCACCCGCCGGTTCAACCGGAGCACCGAGCCTGAACCTGGCAAAGGTGCCGGTGAGGCACCACGTACCGCGCGGGCGCTCCGGCCACGGTCATACTCGGCGCGGGATAAGCACGCCCCCGTTGAGTTCGATCTCAAGAAGTAGGCATGCCGGGCAGGATCCTGACCAGCCACGCTTCTCCCTGACCCCGGCCCCGCGGAGCAGGAATTCTGCGGCTAGGGGGTATTCGTCAACCCACGGGCTGATAGCGCCGGCCATGGGGTTGAGCCGACACGGAAACCACCGTCAACCCCTGCGCCGATGACCGGGGCCGCCGCTGCGACCTACCGTCGCGGTAGCGACGTGCCTGACGGAGGGGGTCACCCGGGATGGGCTGGATCATTGGCTCGGGCCTGCGATTCGGGCGGCTTGCCGTTGCGCTCGCCATCGGGTTGCTTGTGATTGGCATCGCCCAGCTCCGGGCCGCGCCGGCTGACGTGTACCCGGAGTTCCTGCCGACGTCCGTGGAGGTGCAGACCGAGGCGCTTGGCCTGTCGGCGGCGGAAGTGGAGCAGCTCATCACCGTGCCGCTTGAGCAGGACCTGCTCAACGGAGTGCCCTGGCTAGACAAGATCCACTCGGCCTCGATGCCCGGGCTATCGGCGATCGACCTGACATTCCAGCCGGGCACGAACGTGTACGCGGCGCGGCAGATGGTGCAAGAGCGGATGACCCAGGCGCACGCCCTGCCCAACGTGGGCAGCCCGCCGATCATGATCCAGCCGCTGGCTTCGGTCAGCCGGGTGGCCATGATCCGGTTGTCGTCCAAGCAGGTGTCGCTTATCGACATGTCCGTGCTGGCGCGATGGCATATCAAGCCCCGGCTGATGGGCGTGCACGGGGTGGCGAACGTCTCGATCTACGGGCAACGGGACCGCCAGCTCCAGGTTCAGGTCGACCCGGCTCAGCTGGCGGCCAGCCACGTGTCGCTGACGCAGGTGATCGAGACAGCAGGGAACGCGCTGTGGGTCTCGCCGTTGACGTTCGTGGAGGCCTCGACCCCCGGCACCGGCGGCTTCTTCGAGTCCGCTGGCCAGCGCGTCGCCGTACAGCACATATCGCCGATAACCACGCCGGCCCAGCTGTCGTCCGTCCCGGTCGAGGGCGACCAGCAGCCTCAGCGGCGGCTTGGCGACGTAGCCAGCGTGATCGTGGACCATCAGCCGCTTATCGGCGACGCGGTCGCGGACGGCACGCCCAGCCTTCTGCTGGTGATCGAGAAGTTCCCCGGCACAAGCACCCTCCAGGTCACCCGGGACATCGAGGCCGCGATGGCCGCGATGGCACCGGGCCTGAAAGGCATCACGGTCGACACGGCCGGCTACCGCCCGGCGACGTTCCTGGAGTCGGCGCTGCATAACACCGGCTGGGTCGCGCTCATCGGGCTGGCCCTGTTCTTGCTGGTGCTCGGCCTGGCCGTCTCGTGGCGGGCCGCGGCGATCGGCCTCGTCACGGTGCCGGTAGCCCTCGTCATGGCCGCATACGTCCTCTACCTGCGGGGAAGCACCTTCACCACGATCACGCTACTCGGCCTGGGTGCGGTGGTGTGCATCGTGATCGACGACGTGGTCCGCGACATCGGCGCGATCCGGCGTGGCATCGCCGCCCATCGCGACTCCGGTGGCGCCGGCGAGGTGCCGCTGGCCGAGGCCATCCGGGCATCGGTGACGGCGGTGCGCGGCCCGCTCATGCTCGCCACGGTGGCCATCGGACTGGCCACGTTGCCCTTCGTCGTCCTCGGGCAGGCGGTCACCGCGTTCAGTGGCCCGCTCGTGCTCACCTTTATGCTGGCGATACTCGCCTCGCTGGTGGTGGCGTTCCTGCTAACGCCCACGCTTGGCCTCATCCTGCTGCGCGGCGCGGGGGCCGGCTCGGAGGGCCGCTTCGTCCGCTGGGTGACGCGGGCGTTCGACCGCGGGTTCACGGTGCTGTCCCGGCCGCGCTGGGCCTGGACGGCAGTCGGCGTGATCGTCGTGATCACCGCCGCGGTGATCCCCTTCTCGGCCGGGCGCGGCACCCTGCTGCCCCAGTTGCAGGACCGGAACCTGCTGGTCCGCGTCTCGGCCGCGCCCGGCACGTCGTTGCCGGAAATGGAGCGGGTCACGGCGGCGATGGACCGCGACCTGCGGGCGGTGCCTGGCGTGCAAAGCGTCGGGACGCACGTCGGCCGGGCGGTCGGCTCTGACCAGCTCGTCGATGTCAACTCCGCCGAGTTGTGGGTAACCCTCACCAGCCAGGCCGACTACGGCGGCAGCCGCGCGGCGATTTCGGCGGTGCTCAAGGGCTACCCGGGACTGCGGGCCGACCTCGGCACCTACCCGGACGCCCAGGTCGCCCAGCTCACCGCGGCGGGCAAGGATGACCTCATCGTCCGCGTTTACGGCCCCGACATCCCGACACTGGCGGCCAAGGCACGGCAGATCCGGGCACTCATCGCCAAGGTGCCCGGGGTGGCGCAGCCCGCCGTGCGCCCGGTGCCCGTGGAGCCGGTAGTGGACATCAAGGTCAACCTAGCGGCCGCCGAGCGGTACGGGCTGCGGCCCGGCGATGTCCGGCGGGACGCCACGACGCTCACGTCGGGGCTGATCGTGGGCAACCTGTACGAGCAGTCGAAGATCTACGACGTTGTTGTCTGGGGCCAGCCCCAGGTGCGGAGCAACCTGACCGAGCTCGGGAACCTGCTGATCGACACGCCGTCCGGCGGGCAGGTGCGCCTGGCGGACGTCGCCAGCCTCACCGTGCGCCCGGAGCCGACCGCGATCATCCATGACGACGTGCTGCGGAGCATGGACGTGTCCGCCAGCGTCACCGGTGACCCGGCCGACGTGACCGCCGCCGTGCACGCGGCGGTGGCGACGGTGGCGATGCCGTATGAGTACCACGCGGAGGTGCTCAGCAACGCGGTCATCCGCCAAGGCGATGACCTGCGCGGGCTGGCGTACGGCGGGGTCGCGCTTATCGGTGTGTTCCTGCTGCTGCAGGCCGCGGTGGGGCGCTGGCGCCGGGCGGGGCTGGCACTGGTCTCGCTGCCGCTGTCGGCCGCCGGCGGAGCCCTCGCCGCGCTGATAACCGGTGGGGCGTGGAGCGCCGCGTCGCTGACCGGGCTGTTCGCCGTGCTGGCCCTCGGCGCCCGGGCCAGCATGCTGCTCGGCCGCCGCGTGCTGGCCGCCGAGGGGGCCGTCGCCGAACCGGCGCGGGACATCGCCGCGGCGAACGGCGAAGCGGCCCACGGGCGAGATAGCGCAGGTGAGGCCATCCGCGTGGCGGCGCGGGAGAGCGCGGTGCCGCTGGCTCAGTCGGCGCTGGCCATCGCCGCGCTCCTGGTGCCCGCCGCGCTCGCGGGTACCCAGGCGGGGCTGGAGTTCCTGCACCCGCTGGCGGTGACGATCCTCGGCGGGCTGGTCAGCCTGGTCGTCGTCCAGGCGCTCGTGCTGCCCGCGTTCCTGGGCTTCACGGCGCCCCGCGGCCGCAAGAGCGAGCCGGCGGCATCCGAAGTCCCCGGCCCGCCGGATGCCATGCACACGTCGGCGGTAGCCGGCTTGCGGCAAGCCGCCGGTAACGGGAGCCCGCAGACCCAGAAGGGAGCAGGCGGATGTCCTCCGCTTACGTAGCCTCGAAGCACCGGGCCGGTCGCTGGCTGGCCGCGGGCTGCCTGGCCGCCAGCGCGCTCGCGGTTGCCGCCTGCGGCACCGCGCCCGCCCCCGAGCTGACGTCCCCGGCGCAGGTCGTCCCGGTGGCCGGGTCGAGCGTCCCGCGACTTGTGCTCACCCCAGCCGCCGTGCAGCGGCTTGGCATCCAGACCCAGCCGGTGGCCGCCGCGGCGCCGGGGACAGCGGGCGCGACCGAGGTCATCCCGTACGCCGCCGTGGTCTACGACACTGACGGCTCCAGCTGGACCTACGTCCAGACCGCGACCGACACGTACATGCGCGAGCGGATCACCGTCACCCTGATCCGCGGCGACGTGGCGCTGCTAGCGGCCGGGCCGCCGGTCGGCGCACCAGTGGTAACCGTGGGATCGCCGGAGCTGCTGGGTACCGAGTACAACATCAGCGGCGAAGAATGAGCCCCGCCGACCCCCAGCGGACGCTGATGCGCTCGATCATTGGCTCGAGCCTGAGGTTCCGCTACCTGGTGGTCGCGGCGGCCATCGGCATGATGCTGCTCGGCGTCACCACCCTGCCACGGGTGCACGTCGACGTGTTTCCCGAGTTCGCGCCGCCCCGCGTGCTGATCCAGACCGCCTGCGTGGGCCTGTCCACCTCCGACGTGGAGCAACTGGTGACGGTGCCGCTTGAGGCCTCGCTGAACGGCATCCAGGGGCTTGATGACATGCGGTCCAAGTCCGTGCCTCAGCTGTCGTCGATCGAGCTGCTGTTCAAGCCGGGCACCGACCTGCTGCGGGCCCGCCAGCTCGTGCAGGAGCGCATCGCCGTCGTCTCGCCCAGCCTGCCCACCTGGGCGGCGCCGCCGGTCATGCTGGCGCCGGTGTCCGCGACCGGCCGCGCCATGCAGATCGGCATGACATCGAAGAGCCACTCGCTCATCGAGATGTCGATGACGGCGTACTGGACCATCCGGGCCCGGCTGCTGCGCGTACCCGGCGTCGCCAACGTGGCCATCTGGAATGAGCGGCTGCAGCTGATGGCGGTCCAGGCGGAGCCGTCGAAGATGGCGGCCAAGGACGTCTCGCTCGAGCAGGTGATGGAGGCGACCTCCGACGCGGTCGACTCCGGGCTGCTGAAGTTCTCCACCGGCGCCGTGATCGGCACGGGGGGCATGATCGAGACCCCGAACCAGCGGGTCGGCATCCGCAACGTGCTGCCCATTGTCACGCCGGCTGACATGGCGAAGGTGCCGGTCGCCACGACGCAGGCCGGGCCGGTGCGCCTCGGTGACGTCGCGGTCACCGCCGAGGTCCACCAGCCGCTGATCGGCGACGCCATCATCGACGGCCAGCCCGGGCTGCTGCTCGTGGTGGAGAAACTCCCGTGGGCGAACAGCCTGCAGCTGACCGCGGGGGTGGAGCAGGCGATCAAGGACCTGCAGCCGGGCCTGCCCGGCGTGGAATTCGACACCAAGGTGTTCCAGCAGGCCAACTTCATCAAGCTGGCGATAGCCAACCTGACCCAGGCGATGCTCCTCGGGTTCATCCTCGTCGTGGTGATCCTGGCGCTGTTCCTGTTCGAGTGGCGGGTCGCGCTGGTCAGCCTGGTCACCATCCCGCTGTCGCTGGTGGCGACGATCCTGGTGCTGTACTGGCAGGGCGCGACCATCAACACGATGACGCTGGCGGGCCTGGTGATCGCGCTGGGCGCGGTGGTGGACGACGCCATCATCGACGTGGAGAACATCACCAGGCGGCTGCGCGAGGAACGGCTGAGCGGCGGGCAACGGTCCACCGCGCAGGTGATCCTCGGCGCCTGCCTGGAGGTGCGCAGCCCGATCGTGTACGCCACGCTCATCCTGGTCGCCGTGCTCATCCCGGTCTTCTTGCTGACCGGGCTGACCGGGGCGTTCTTCCGCCCGCTGGCGCTGACGTACACGCTGGCGATAGCGGCCTCCATGGTGGTGGCGCTCACCGTGACCCCGGCGCTGTCGCTGCTGCTGCTGCGCGGCGCGCCCATCGAGCGGCGCAAGTCCCCGCTGGTGACGTGGCTGCAGCGGGCCTACATGGCGGCGCTGTCGCGGATCATCATCCGGCCGGTGGCCGTGTACGCGGTGTTCGCCGCCGTGACCATCCTCGGCGCCGTGGTCTACCCGCTGCTCGGCCAGTCGCTGTTCCCCGGCTTCAAGGAGCGTGACTTCCTCATCCACTGGGTCTCGCCGCCGGGTACCTCAAGCGCTGAGATGGAGCGGTCCACCACCAGGATCAGCCAGGAGCTGCTGGCTATCCCCGGGGTGCAGAGCGCCGGCGCGCACATCGGCCAGGCCCTGCTTGGCGAGGAGGTGGCCGGGGTCAACCTCGGGGAGATCTGGGTCAGCCTCAAGCCGGACGCGGACTACACGACGACGCTTGACCGCATCCACCGGGTCACCAACGAGTACCCGGGACTGTACCGCGAGGTGCAGACGTACCTCGACGAGCGGATCGAGGAGGTCCTCACCGGCGGCAAGGAGCCCGTCATCGTCCGCGTCTACGGCGAGGACCTCGGGGTACTGCGCGCGAAGTCCGATGAGATCTTGCGGCTGGTGAAGTCCGTTCCCGGTGTCGTGGACGCGCACCGGGACATCTCCTCCGACGTCCCGCAGGCCGAGGTGACGGTCAACCTCGCCAAAGCCCAGAAGTACGGCCTCAAGCCGGGCGACGTGCGGCGGGACGCGGCCACACTGGTCGCGGGCGAGGAGGTCGGCGACATCTTCCGGGCCGGGAAGGCCTATGACGTCGTGGTCTGGAGCCCGGACAGCGTCCGGAGCAGCTTCTCCGACATCGAGAACCTCCCGATCGACTTGCCGGGTGGCGGCCATATCCGCCTCGGCGAGGTTGCCACGGTAGCCTTGCGGCCCAACCCCAACGCCATCGACCGGCAAGGCGACTCGCGCTACCTCGACGTCGGGACGGCCGTGTCCGGCCGTGACCTCGGCTCGATCGTGCACGACATCCAGGCCAAGCTGGCCTCGGTGCAGCTGGACCGCGGCTACCACGTCGAGATGCTGGGCGAGTACCAGGAGCGGCAGGCCGCGCAGAGCCGGCTGCTTGAGTCGGCGGTCATCGCGGGCGTGCTGACGCTGTTCCTGCTGCAGGCGGCGTTCCGCCGGTGGCGGCTGGCGGTGCTCACGTTCCTGACCCTGCCCATGGCGCTCGTCGGCGGCGTGCTGGCGGCCTGGCTAGCGGGCGGGATCATCTCGCTTGGCTCCCTGGTGGGCTTCTTCACCGTGTTCGGGATCGCGGCCCGCAACGGGATCTTGCTGATCAATCACTGCCAGCACCTGGAAGACGAGGAGGGCATGGAGTTCGGGCGGACGCTCGTGCTGCGCGGCGCGCGGGAGCGGCTGGCGCCGATCTTGATGACCTCGCTGGCCACCGGGCTGGCGCTGGTGCCGCTGGTCGCGCTCGGGCTGCGGCCGGGGCACGAGATCGAGCACCCGCTCGCCGTGGTCATCCTCGGCGGCCTGGTCACCTCCACGCTGCTCAACCTCTTCATCGTCCCGTCCCTTTACCTGAGGTTCGGGCACCGCCGCCGGGCGGCACTGCGGCTACCGCGAGAAACGGAGTAGGCACATGACCCGTCCGCCACTGCCCCGATCCGGCCACCCCGGGCGGCGTCTGGCGGCTGTGGCCGCCCCGGGCGGCGCGGCGCTGCTCGCCTGCGGCCTGCTGGCCGGGTGCGGGAGCGGCGGCTCAGCTGCCCAGGGCAGCGCACCCGCCGCCACCAGCAGCGCGCCCGCCACTAGCAGCGCACTCGCCGCCACCAGCAGCGCGCCCGCGGCCACCGCAAGCGGCACGCTGCCGGCGTCGGCCAGCCCGGGACCGGTCGGCAGCGCGGCGCAGCCCGCGGGCGGCCCGTTCTCCACGCCGCTCGCCGTCACCAACCCGCTGTTCCCGCTGGCGGCCGGCACCCAGTTCACCTACGAGGGCAAGATCGTCGACTCAGACGGCACGCACGAGCACAGCGTGATCTTCACCGTGACCGACCTGGTAAAGCACGTCGACGGCACCGAGACGGTGGTGGCGCTTGACCAGGACTATCTCGAGGGGGGGCTGGAGGAGCAGGAACTCGCGTTCTTCGCCCAGGACGACGCGGGGAACGTGTGGAACTTCGGCGAGTACCCCGAGGAGTACGACAACGGGAAGCTCACCGGGGCGCCAAGCACCTGGATCCGACAGACGGGCGGCGCCTACGGCGGCATCCACGTGCTTGGCCAGCCGCGGGTCGGCATGCAGTACCGGGAAGGGCTGGTCCCGGCGATCCAGTTCGATGACGTGTCCAAGGTCATCAGCGTCAGCCAGCGCACGTGCGCGAGCACCGGCTGCTACACCTCGGTCGTGGTGGTCGACGAGACGAGCCCCAACGATCCCACCAGCGGCCACCAGATCAAGTACTACGCGCCGGGCACCGGGCTGGTGAAGGTGGATGCGAAAGGCGGGGACTCGCAGGAGTTCCTTACCCTCGCCTCCGTCAGGCACCTGGATAAGGCCGGGCTAGCCAAATGGCACGCCGAGGCGCTGGCCATGGACAAGCGAGCGTACACGGTGGCCGCCAAGGTCTACCGGGTGACGCCGCCGGCCCGGCCGGCCAGCTCATGACATCGCGGTCAGCGCACCAGGTCCTGCCGGAACGCGTAGCCGACCAGTTGCGCCCGGTCCCGCAGGCCAGTCTTGGCCAGCAGGTGGTTGACATGCGACTTCACCGTCGCCGCGGTGATACCGAACCGGGCGCAGATCTCGGCGTTGGAAAGGCCGGCCCCGATCGCGGTCAGCATGTCCACCTCACGCTCGGTCAGCCCGGCCACCATGGCCCGGCCCCGGCCACCGAGGCTCTCGCCCGCGCCGGCCACTTCGGTCCCGGGGACTTCGGTTTGGGCCGCGCTCGCGTCGGCCAGGCCGACGCGAGCGCCCTGGGCGATAGCGTCCACCAGCATGCGCTGCACGGACGGGTCCAGCTGTGCGTTCCCCGCGTAAACCGTCGCTACCGCGTGGAGGATCTCCCCCGCGCTGGCGTCCTTCGTGAGGTAGCCGCGCGCGCCCGCCCGCAGCGCGCTGAATACCCGGTCATCGTCGCAGTACCCGGTCAGCACCACGACCCGGACCGACGGCTGGTCGCGCACGATCCGCCGGGTCGCCTCCACGCCATCGCAGTTCGGCATGTGCAGGTCCATGAGCACCACGTCAGGGACGTCCTGCCGCGCCCGCCGGACGGCGTCCTCCCCGTCGACCGCGGCCCCGATCACCTCCACGCCAGGGAGCATTCCGACCAGCAGGCACAGGCCATCGCGGACCACCTTCTGGTCGTCGGCCACCAGCACCCGGATGGTCGTCATCGGGTCTCTGCCAGCGCCTGCGGGGACGAGGGCAGCCACAGGTGAACCGCGAATCCGCCGTCCGTCGGCCCGGCGCGCATCCGTCCGCCGGTCAGCGACACCCGCTCGGCCATGCCGGACAGGCCATGGCCGCTCAACGGCAGGCTGGCGCCCACTCCGTCCCCCCCGTCGTCGATGATCGAGACCTGGACGCCGTCGTGTTCCCAGACGAGCCCCACGGTGACTTCCGCACCGCGGCCCGCGTGCTTGGCCACGTTCGTGAGAGCCTCCTGAACGACGCGGTACAGCACCAGCCCGGCGCCGTCGCCTAGCTGACACGGGACGCCATGGGACTGAAACGTCACAGGGATACCGAGCATCGCGGAAGTCTCCGAGACCAGGGCGGGCAGGCTCGCCACGTCGGGCGTCTCCCCGTCGCGCAGCAACTGGAGCGCCCGCCGAGACTCCACCATGCCAATGCAGGCGAGCTTGCGAGCGGAGGCAACCTGATCCACGATCGTCTCGCCTGCGCCCGCCGCGATGGCGGCCAGCCGGGTTGCCTCTAGTTGCACGGCCAGCGCGCAGAGATTGTGCGCGAGGACGTCATGCAGGTCGCGGGCCAGCCGGGACCGTTCGGCCAAGGCCGCCGCTTGCAGCCGGGCGGCGCTGGTCGCTGCCTCCTGGGCGAGCAGGGCCTCGGCGTGCTGGCGGTGGTCGAGGCATACAGCGGCGAAGGCCGCGGAAAAGAAAAGCAAGCCGGAGCCGAAGAGAACCATCAGCACCGTGCTCGCCGGGTTCTCCGACTGGTAGGTCTCCTCAGCGGCAATGGCAGCGACCACTGGTGTTCCGGCCAGGATGGCAACCCGGCGCGGGGCCCGCAGCGCCAAGCCCATGAGGGACACGTAACTCGCGATGTATCCCGGGCCGTCTGCCTGCACGTCCAGCACCGCGCCGCACAGCCCCACGCCAACGAGCGCTGGCACCGCAACCCGAAGGTCGCGTACTCGCCTCGACAATGCCACCGCCGACAGCGCGGCCGTCAGCAGGAGCACGCCAACGGCACCCGCGCCTGCCGCCCCGGGCGGCAATCCCTCGAGTAGAATCCCGGCGCCAATGCCGATGACCGCGATGATCGCGATGGGTGCTAGCCACTGGTCCATGTCGTGGTCGGGCATTGGCCACCGCCGACGAGTTACCGCGCCGCCACCGGTCCTGCCTGAGGGACGCTGTACGGGAGTCCACGGCGCCAACGAGAGCACCCCATCGCGGGCAGGCGCACTGGTGACTGGCCGGACCCCACGGCCGCCGACTGGGCCTACCTCTGCCACGGTTGATCGCCCCGTGCCCCGATCGGAACCTTCATAGCCCCACCGTCCCGAGTTCTACGATAAATCGGCATTTGAGCAGGTCGCAAGGTGGCTGCCGGATCTATTGATTGGATACCCGGGCGGGAACTGGGCCGCTGGGACATCGCCGCAAACTCGTCCTTATTGCGCACTGATCCGGGCCCCGGTCACACTCAGCGCGGGATGATCAAGCCCCCGTTGAGTCGATCTCAAGGAGGAGATATGCCGGACAGGATCCTGACCAGCCACGCGGGCGGCCTGCCGAGACCGGAAGAGCTCATCGCGCTCAACGGGCGGCGGGCGGCTGGTGAGCTGTCCGCACGGGGCGAAACAAGAAATTGACATTCATCTAACATGCGCGGTCGGCTACGCGACGGAGGCTGGACACAGCGGTCCGATCTACCACCTGGATCATCCTCGAACGGCGCGGATCGCCTATCGCGTCCGTACCTGGCTGAACAGGAGCCTGCCATGACCACGTTCACCGTCCCCACCGTCGACCTCGCCACGCAGCCGCTGTCTGATTTCGTCGCCGGATTGCGCCGGTCCTCGTGCGTATTCATCACCGGCCACGGCGTCAGCGACGGGCTGATGGCCGCGATGGTCGACGTGTCCACGGAGTTCTTCGACCTGCCGCGCGATCTCAAGGCGCCGACGCGCTGGCCCGGCGACGGCCTGTGGCGCGGCTGGCAGCCCGTGCACGAGGGCGCCGCCGACCTCACCGGCGCTCGCGTCCCCGACCTGCTGGAACGCTTCGAGGTGGCGCTGTCGGGCCCGCGTGAGGAGACTCCGGACGGGCTCGCCGCCAGCGCGGCCACGTTCTCCCTCTGGCCGTCGGCGCCGGGCAGCTTCACCCGGGTGTGGACCCGCTACTACGCCGCGCTCGGGAACCTCGCGAGCCGGCTGATGACGGCGATCATCGACGACCTGGCGCTCCTCGACGGTGCGGCGCAGGCCGCCGACGTCGCCGCGGCCTGGACCGGCGAGCACTACGCGAACCTGGTCGCGATCAACTACATCCCGCAGGAGACGCCGCCGGAGCCGGGGCAGTTGCGCATCCGCCAGCACACGGACCGCGGCGGCCTCACCCTGCTCTGGGCGGATCAGGCACCAGGCGGCCTTGAAGTGATGCTGCCGCACTCGCGCGAGTGGGTGCCGGTGCTGATTCCGGCCGGCGCCTTCCTCGTCCAGGCCGGCGACCTGCTGGCCCGCTGGACCAGCTACGCGATCCGGCCGAACATCCACCGGGTGGTCAACCCGCCGGCCGAGGTCGCCGCCACGTCCCGGCGCATCTCGATCCCCTACTTCCACTACCCGCGCCTCGACCTGCTGGTGGAGGCGGCGCCGTCGTGCCTGACCGAAGGCCGCCGCGCGGCCCGCCCGGTGGTCGCGGGCGAGCACACGTTCCGCCGCCAGGAGGACGACAAGGACGCCGGCGGCGAGAGCATCGCGGAGGCGCTGGCGGCCGCCGCCGTCAGTTGAGCCGCCAGGAACAAGTCGCGCAGCAGGTGAAACCACGCATCGTTCGGAAGAAGGGGTTTGAGTGGATTTCTCGACAGCAAGCGTCGTGCCGCGGCGGGTCGGCACCCCGGCGGAAGCTCGCGCGGAGGTGGCCACCCGCGGCGCGGCGATCCTGTCCGGGCTGGCGGACCGGGAGGCGGCGTTCGCCGCCGGGCGCGCGTTCCTCGGCCCCGACCTGCGGCGGTTCGGGCTCCAGTTCGAGGCGACCAAGGACAAGCAGGAAGCGGAGGCCGCGCAGGTCGCGGACCAGCCGGTCCGAGTACTCTAATTTTGCGCCTCACCAGGGAAATTGCTGAGCAGCAAGGCAAAATTAGAGTACTCGCCCACGAGCGCGGGCGAAAGCGGCGGTTCACCGCCACCCAGGAGCGGATGGTCCCGCACAACGACGGGTTCGGCTTCGGCGACTTCGGTCCCGACTACCTGTTCCTGTGGTGCGGACGGCCAGACGCGGCCGGGGAGGGCGCGTCGTTCCTCGTCGACGGGCTGGCGCTGCTTGAGCGGCTCGCGGCGGACCCGGACTATGCCGACGTGGCGCGGTTCGCCTGGGATACCGATATCGACCAGTCGGAGCCGAACTTCCCGCTCGCCGCCTGCGCCCCGATCGCAAGGCGCCTGCCGAACGGCCGCGTCCAGGTAAGGCACCACCCGTTCCAGGCGCCGGTGCCCGGCCAGGCGCCCGATGTCGAGGCGGCGCAGGCCGCGCTGATCAGGCGCTGGTCGGAAGCGGTGAGCGCGGCCAGGGACGGTGGGCCGATGTTCCACGCCGCGGCGGGGGACCTGATCTGCGTTGACAACTACCGGCTGACCCACGGCCGGGATGGCTACAGCGACCCCGGCCGGGTGATGCTGTCGATCTGGGGCTGGTCAACGGCCGCGGTCGCGGTGCCTGAAGGACCGCTCGACATCGTCCGGCCGGTGATCCCGGCCGCGATGTCGTAACAGTGGCGACATTCACGTATCACGTGGCGGAAATTACCCAACCTTAGCGTCTGCTCAATCCGGGCGCTACGGCGCGCCGTCTTGATATGTGAGAGGGGCATATCCATCTCGATGGCTACCAATAAAACTCCCGCCTCCCCCGGCGCCGGGCTCGACCGGCGGCGTTTGCTAATGGCCGGCGGCCTCGCCGTCGTCGCCGGCCCGGTGCTCGCGGCCTGCTCAAGCTCGTCCTCCAGCTCGTCCTCCAGCTCGTCGAGCGCGGTCGCCTCGGGTTCTTCGTCAGCATCCGCTTCTTCGTCCGCGGCGGCGGACCTCGGCGCGCTGAGCTACCGGCTTTCCTGGATCAAGAACGTGGAGTTCGCCGGCTCCTACATCGCCGACAGCAAGGGTTACTACAAGGCCCACGGGTTCAGCTCGGTCAACCTGATCGCGGGCGGCGCCTCGGCGACCCCGATGGAAGCGGACGTCGCCACCGGCAAGGCGCTGTTCGGCGTCTCCTCCCCCGACATCACCGGCGCCGCGATCGTCAAGGGCGCACCGCTGAAGATCATCGGCGCGCAGTACCAGAAGAACCCGTTCGCGGTCATGTCCATGACCAAGACCCCGATCAAGACGGCCAAGGACATGTACGGCAAGAAGATCGGCGTGCAGGTCGCCAACACGTCGGTGTGGAACGCCTTCATCAAGGCGGCCGGCCTCGACGCGTCCAAGATCAAGGTCGTGCCGGTGCAGTTCGATCCCACGCCGCTCACCCAGGGCACGGTCGACGGCTGGTTCTCCTTCATCACCAATGAGCCGAACGAGCTGCGCTCGAAGGGCTTCGACGTGACCACGTTCCTGCTCGCCGATCAGGGCTACCCGCTGGTCTCCGAGACGTACTTCACGACGACGTCCACCATCTCGTCCAAGCCCGACGTCGTCGCGGCCTTCCTGAAGGCCGAGATCGCCGGCTGGAAGGACAACATCGCCGACCCGACGCTCGGCGCGACGCTCACCGTCAACACCTACGGGAAGAGCCTGGGGCTGACCATCCCCGAGCAGACGCTGGAGTCGAAGTCGGAGAACGAGCTCATCCTGACCGCCGACACGACCAAGAACGGACTGTTCACGGTCACCCCCGCGCTCATCGAGGCGAACCTCAAGACGCTAGCCATCGGCGGCATCAACCTGACCCAGGACAAGCTCTTCGACCTGTCGATCCTCGAGGGGATCTACAAGGACGACCCGAGCCTGGTCTAGACCCGATATGACTACCGAAACCGCCGCGACGACCGCCTCCGGCCTGTGCCTGACGGGGCTCCGCAAGGAGTTCCGGCTGGGCAGGCGGGGCGTCGTCGCGCTGGACGGCGTCGACCTGGAGAGCCAGGAGGGGCAGTTCCTGTCCCTCCTCGGCCCCTCCGGATGCGGTAAGTCCACCGTGCTGCGCATCCTGGCCGGCCTCGACACGCCGTCGGCCGGCACCGCCCTGGTGCACGGCGAGCCGCCGGAAACGGCCCGCAAGCTGCACCACCTGGGCATCGCATTTCAGGACAGCGCGCTGCTGCCATGGCGCTCGGTCGCGGCGAACATCCGGCTGCCGCTGGAGATATCCGGCGTCAAGGTGTCCTCCTCGGCCGTCGCTGACCTGATCAAGCTGGTCGGGCTCGAGGGCTTCGAGAAGGCCCGGCCCGCGCAACTGTCCGGCGGCATGCGGCAGCGGGCGGCGATCGCCCGCGCACTGGTCGTAGAGCCGAAGGTGCTGCTGCTCGACGAGCCGTTCGGCGCGCTCGACGACATGACCAGGCAGCGCCTGAACCTGGAGCTCCAGCGGATCTGGCAGGCGCGCGCGGTTACCACGCTGCTGGTGACGCACGCGATCTCCGAGGCCGTGCTGCTGTCCGACGTGGTGGCCGTGATGACGCCCCGGCCGGGCCGCATCCTGGACCTGGTCAGCATCGACCTGCCCCGGCCGCGCACCCCGGAGATGATGCGGACGCCGGAGTTCCACGCGTACGCGGACAAGCTGTCCGAGCTCCTGTTCGGCGGCGCTGCCGTCGACGAAGGGGACCCAGGAGATAGAGAGTGAACAATCAAGCCTTCGTCACGGGTGCGGCTTGCTCGTGAATCGCCTCCCCTCCTGGGCAACGTCGTTGATCGGCGTCGCGGCGCTGCTCGCCGTCTGGGCCGTGCTCGCCGTCACCGTCTTCTCCGGCAAGGGGTCGGGCGTGCCGACTCCGTGGGCGGTGCTCGGGCAGCTGAAGACCGACGGGTGGTCGTTCTACCACCCGCTCATCACCGCGACGCTCGGCGAGGCGCTGCGCGGGTACGTGATCGGCAACGGGCTCGCGCTGCTGTTCGCCGCCCTGGTGCTGCTGCTGCCATGGGCGGAGCGGCTGGTCGTGCAGCTTGCCGTGACCTCGTATTGCCTGCCGCTGGTGGCGATCGGCCCGATCCTGTCGCTGCTGCTATCGGGGAACACGCCGATGATCACGATCGCGGCGCTGTCGGTCTTCTTCACCACGCTGATCGGCGCGCTGCTCGGGCTGCGCTCCGCTGACCCGGTCACGCTCGACGTCATCCGCGCCTACGGCGGCGGCCGGTGGAGCGAACTGGTCAAGGTCCGGGTGATCGCCGCACTGCCGGCCACGCTCGCCGCGCTGAAGATCTCCGCGCCCGCCGCGCTGCTCGGCGCGATCATCGGCGAGTACCTGGGACACATCGACATCGGCCTCGGGGTCGCGATGACGGTCAGCGAGGCCGCGGTCGAGGTGCCGCGGACCTGGGGCATCGCACTGATCTCCGGCCTGGTCGCGGGCATCGGCTACGGGCTGACCGCGCTCATCGCCCGGGTCGCCCTGCCCTGGTCACGGACTACGACGCTCTCGGGGAGTGACTTGTGACTGGAATCGCCGGGTGGATATCGGGGGGTACGGGGGGTCGCCCCCGCGGGAGACAACTGATTTCGCCCCTGCTCAACGCGCTCATCACGCTCGTGGTCATCATCGGCCTGTGGTGGGGGTTCGTCGCGGCGTTCAACCTGGACCCGCTGATCGCGAAAACGCCGGCCGACGTGTGGAGCTACCTGATCAACGGCGCGAAGGGTGGATCGGGCGCGCAGTCGGTCTGGGGCGGCCTGGGACGAACGCTACTCGACGCGGCGCTCGGATTCGCCGCGGGCCTGTTCGCGGCGGTCGCGGTAGCGCTGTCGTTCGTGCTGTCCCGGATCGTCGCCGGGATGCTGCTGCCGCTCGCGGTGCTGGTCCGCTCGGTACCGCTGGTCGCTATGACGCCGGTGCTCACGCTGGTGTTCGGCCGGGGCATCATGGCGACCACCGTCATCTCGGGGATCGTGGTGTTCTTCCCGGCGCTGGTCACGATGACGTTCGGGCTGCGGTCCGCGTCCCGGCAGTCGGCGGACCTGGTCCGCGCGTACGGCGGCGGCACGCCGGCGGTCGCACGCAAGGTCATGCTCCCGTCCGCGCTGCCCGCGCTGTTCGCCTCGGCCAGGATCGCGGTGCCCGGCGCGGTGATCGGCGCCATGCTCGCCGAGTGGCTCGCCACCGGGCAGGGCATGGGCTACGGGATGCTCCAGGACGCGAACTCGTTCAACTACGTGGACATCTGGGCCTCGGTGGCGCTGCTGACCGGCGTCTCCGTGCTGCTCTACAACCTGATCGCGATCGCCGAGTCGGCGGTACTGACCCGCTACTCGCTGCGCGAGGCGTCCTAGGTCTAGGGCGCGGCGATAGCGGAACCGGTGTCCGTGAAGGCGACTTGGCGCTGATGTTGACTTCGCTCTTGGGAGGCGCGTGGACGGCCAGACCGATCTGCTGGTGCGGAATGCCAAGCTGGTGGCGACCTGCGATGACGCCGGGCGCGAGCTGCCCGGCGGCTGGGTCGCGATCACCGACGGGCTGATCTCCGGCGTGGGCGCGGCAGGCGTGCCCGAGCCGACGGCGGCGCGGACGCTGGACGCCGCTGAGTGCCTGGTGACGCCCGGGCTGATCAACACCCATCATCACATGTACCAGAACCTGACCCGGTCCTACGGGCCGGCGATCAACGGGTCGCTGTTCTCCTGGCTGACCGCGCTGTACCCGCTGTGGGCGGGTCTTGACGAGGAGGCCGCGTACCTGTCGGCCTGGGTGGGCCTCGCGGAACTCGCGCTCGGCGGGTGCACGACGACCACGGATCATCTCTACGTGGCGCCGCGTGGCGGCGGTGACCTGTGGACCGCGGAGATCACCGCGGCCCGTGAGGTGGGCCTGCGATTCCACCCGACCCGCGGGTCGATGACGCTGTCGGTCAAGGACGGCGGGCTGCCGCCGGACTCTGTCGTGCAGGACGACGACGACGTGCTCGCGGACAGCGAGCGGCTGGTGCGGCTGCACCACGACCCGTCCTGGGGCGCGATGACCCGGGTGGCGCTCGCGCCGTGCTCGCCGTTCTCGGTGTCCCCCGACCTGATGAAGCGGACGGCGGAACTCGCGGAGAAGCTCGACGTGCGGCTGCACACGCACCTCGCGGAAGACCCGGACGAGGACACGTACTGCCTGGAACGGTTCGGGCGGCGGCCGGTCGAGCAGTTCGAGGAGGTCGGGTGGCTGACCTCGCGGTCGTGGGTGGCGCACTGCATTTACCCGAACTCCGCTGAGGTGACGCGGCTCGGCGCGGCCGGCGTCGGGGTGGCGCACTGCCCGTCGTCGAACATGCTGATCGGCGGCGGCGGGTTCGCGCCCGTACGGGACTTCCGCACGGCCGGGGCGCCGGTCGGGCTCGGCTGCGACGGGTCGGCGTCGACCGACAGCGCGTCGCTGTGGATCGAGTCGCGGGCGGCGCTGCTGCTCGGGCGGCAGCGGCTCGGGCCGACGGGCATGACGGCGCGCGAGGTGCTGGGCATCGGAACGCGCGGCGGCGCGGCCTGCCTGGGACGGTCCGGCGAAATCGGGTCGCTGACGGTGGGCGCGGCCGGCGACCTGGTGTGCTGGCCGCAGACCGGGGTCGCCTACGCCGGGGCGCTCGCTGATCCCGTTGAGGCGTGGCTGCGGTGCGGGCCGGTGTCGGCGCGGCACACCGTGGTGGCCGGGCGGGTGCTGGTGGAAGACGGCGCGCTAACGCTGCCCGGGGTGGACGGGAAGCTGCGCGCGCACGCGGCGGCGGCGGCGCGGATTCAAGGGCTGGACCGGTAGGGCCCGCCACGTTTACCTGAACGCCGCGGACGGCGCTACTGGCTGACATCAGCGGTCACTTAGCAGCGGCAGGCGACGTCACGACCGCCGGCTGGCGGGTCACCGGCGTCTTCGACACGCCTTACCGGGACGGCAGCGACGTGGTCAGCCACCGCGTCACCAAGACGTCGGGCCCGTCCGGCACCGCGCACGTGCGACTGGACCTGCCCGGCGTCACGATCGGCATCCTGCTCGGCTGCCAGCCGGAAGACGACGGCAGCACCCGTGTCTTCAAGCTCATCACGCGCAGCGACATCGACGGCGACGCCGGCCGCCTCGAGACATTCGTCAAAGAGGAGGACCAGATCCTCGCCGAGGACCTGGCCATCCTGGAACGCTACCCGTCCGCGCTGCTGCCGCTCGACCCGCGCGCCGAGGTGCACACCAGGGCCGACCGGCT
>Ga0207664_10000689_pt1 | contig 23132 bp, 18 predicted proteins | sample LARL83metaG_FD_184349 | JGI IMG/M metagenome (GOLD analysis project Ga0207664, IMG submission 184349) | Corn, switchgrass and miscanthus rhizosphere microbial communities from Kellogg Biological Station, Michigan, USA - LAR L8-3 metaG... | ecosystem: Host-associated > Plants > Roots >... | reverse complement strand
ATTGCAGGCGAAGGCGGTCACGGTGTCGGCGGCGTTGCTGCTTCTGTGTTGTACCGCCATGATCCGGACCTGGCCATCCTCCCGAGATAGGCGCCAAGAGCTGGCAAGGTGGGCAACTACTACGACCTGCCGGACTGCGCCACCTACCAGGGCGGCCAGGACGCGGGGGTGCTCTGCGTCCCGGAGAAAGGCAAGGCACAGAACTCGATATTCCGGGCGACGAACTACCCTTCAGGCGGAGTCAACCCGACCAACCGCAGGCAGGTCGTCGTCACCTTCGGCTCCTACATCAACCGCAACTCCGACGAAACCAACGGATGCGTGCCGCAAGGATTCAGCCCGGCCACCGGTGGCAACCTGTACAAGGGAGTCAAGACGCCCGGAGCGTGCAGCAACAAGATCCTGATCAGCGAGTCGGACAACGGCGGCAAGACCTTCACCGGCACCACCACTGACCCGCGGAAGATGCCCGTGGTCACCACAGCGCCTGGGCAGGTACACACCGACCAGTGGTGGCAGTGGGCCGCCTTCACGCCCAAGGGAGCCCTGGCCGTCTCCTACTACGACCGGCAATACGGAAACGACGAGACCAACGGCAACATGGACATGAGCCTGTCGACCTCGGCCACCCTGCACAACTTCACCGTCCGCAAGGTCACCTCATCCTCCATGCCGGTGCCCACCCAGTTCCCCGACACCCAGGGCAACGGCGAGTTCTTCGGCGACTACTCCGGGCTCACCGCGGTGTCGGGGGCCCACCCGCTGTGGATGGACACCAGGAACCTGGACGCGTTCACGTGCCCGGGCACCGCCCGGCCCGGCGTGCCGCCCTCGATATGCGGGGCGACCCAGCCGAGCGGCATCGTCGCCAACGACCAGGAGATCTACACGCGCACCCTGACCACGCCATAACCCCCACACCGATCGGCGGGCCGGGTCCAGACCACGGACCCGGCCCGCTGCATCCTGCCTAGCGATCGAGCAAGCGCAGCGGCCAGGATCCAGGCAGCTTTCCGGTCGGCCTATCGTTCCTGCCGCATCCTCGGATACTGCGGACGGAGGGCTTGCCGGTTCTAGCCAGCGCGGCCGTGGAAGGTCACCACGGTCGCGTAGATCTCCGAGTCCTTGCTCGGCCGGACCGCGCTTCCCCAGGTCAGCGAGACGCGCTGCACGCCGGCGCCGCGGGGGCCGGGCATGCCGGGCCGGGCTCGCGGCAGCACCGTGATGCCGAACGTGTCACCGGGCCATACCAGCCGCCGCCCGAACTGCCGGGACACCCGGACCGGCCCGCTCATCCAGCCGTGCCGGATCGAGAACGGCCGCAGGTACTGCGCGTAGCCGTGCGGGGAGTTGTCGGCCAGCCAGCCGACATAGGCAACACCCGGCCTGCCGCCGGCGACCTGCACGATGTGCGTGGCGTTATCGCTATCAGGGGTGACCCTGATCAGCGGTGACCAGGTCCGGCCATGGTCAGTGGAGTAGGACAGCCAGCCGATGTCGCGCTTGCCGGTTTGGGAGTCCCAGGTGATGTAGAGGTTGCCCGCGGAGTCGGATCCGATCGCGCCGTCGATCCACCATTCGGCCCGCGACATCATCAGCCTGCGCGGGCCCACCCGCACCGGGACCGACCACGTCTTCCCGCCATCGGCCGAGGAGGTGAAGTAGCTGTGCGCGGGCTTCATCGCATACGTGGTGTGGTTGTCGATGTGGTAGCCCTGGTACTCCAGGTCGATCCGGCCACCGGGCTCGACCAGCAGCGGCGCGCTGTCCCCGCCGCTGGCCGGGAAGCCGGGGCTGACATGGATGAGCGGTCCCCAGGTCTTGCCGCCATCGGTGGAGCGCTGCAGCACCACGTTCAGGTCGCCGGTCGCGAACGCGCAGCTTCCGCTATGGGAGCAGATGAACGTCACCTTCCTGGCGCTCGGACCGTAGTCCCAGGTCAGGTACAGCGTGCCGTCCGGCGCGACGGTAATGAAGTCCCGGTCTCCCCAGTTGTTGCGCTTGCGGGGTACCAGGGCCGAGACCTGCGGAAACGTCTTTCCGTGATCGAAAGAGGCATCGACGACCGGGAACGAATGATGCTTGGTGGAGTTCATGAATGCGGCATAGACCGTGCCGCTGCGACCTACCGCGACAGCGGGATCCCAGCCGCCGTGCGACCGCGGGAGCAGCACCGGCTTCCCGAACCGGTAGCCACCGTCGGTTGAGCGGGCGAAGCCGATGCCGTGGGCGGCGATCCACTCCGCGTAGACGAACCCCGTTGTCGGATCGGCCGCCTCCTCGACCTCGGCGTTCTGGCCGGGCAGCGCGCCGCTGATGTCGCTGATCCGGCTGACCTGCGGTGCCGGGACATGCCTACCGGCCGTCGAGCCCGCTGCCGGGATGATCCCCGCGATCAACCCGGTGAGCCCCGCCGCGACGGCCACGCTGCCCCGCGCCAGGAACCTCGCGGTCATCCGCGCCTCCCGAGATCGTGCGTACCGGTCATGGCGTTGTCTCCTCTGGTCAGCGCGTGATGCCGGGCATCGCGGCTTCGCGCAGCCCGCGCCGGGCCCCGGCCGCAGACGCCGGGACCGAACCCCCGGTGATCGGCTCGCCCCGGTACGGCTCGTACATCGGCTCGCTGAGCGCCTGGCCATCGGCCGCGATCCCGCCGACCGCGAACGCCGAGAAAGCCTTGCCGCCGGGCACGACGGCCGCGCCCTCGTAGTCCCCGACCATGAACCCGAACGCGTTGGGAAGCTGCCGCATCCGCATCGGCCCGGCGAGCACCCGCGGGGCGCTCCACCGTGTGCCCCCGTCGGTGGACGAGACGTAGCCCTCGAACAGGCGGCACGTCCGAACGGTGCAGGCGGCACGCGGGTAGAAGTTGTAGAACAGGCCCAGCCGGGCGTGCCGTCCCGCCGTCGCCGGGTCCACGCCGAGGCCGCCGCCGAGATGGTCGACCGGGCTGGTGACCGGGTCGATGGGGATCCGGGTCACCGGCGTCCAGTGCACCCCGTCGGCGGATGAGGTCAGCACCATGTCGTTGCTGGAGCAGGACGGCCGGAACCGGCAGTCCGGCCAGGTGACATAGATCCGCCCGGTCCGGTCGGTAGCCACCGACGGGAAGGCCGCCCCGCGCAGCTGGCCGCCGAACGGGTGCATGAAGATGCTGGCCACCTTGACCGCCGGGCCCCACGTCTTTCCGCCGTTGGTGGAGCGGAAGGCCACGATGCCCGAGCGGGCCTCGATGGGCACGACCACGGTGCCGTCCGGCTGCACCACAGGCTCCCCGCCGGTGGCATGCAGCTTGTCGGCCGTGGCCACCGCCGGCGACCAGGTCCGGCCCCCGTCGGTGGAGGTGCTCATCATGACCAGCTCGCCGCCGGCCACCTGGTCGGCGACCACGTCCCACTCCATGTAGCAGTTGCCGTAGAAGGGACTGGCGGTCGAATTGTCGCAGGTGACCCAAGTCTTGTCGGTGCCAAACTGGTGGCCGGTCAGCCGAACCTTGGCGACTATGACGGCATTGCTCCAGCTGGTCCCGTTGGACGACAGGTTCACGGTGACACCCGGATCCGGGACGTATGCGTTCGGCTTGGCCGACTTGCCGTTGCAGGGCAGGGAACCGGCCACCCACTCGCCGAACTTGGCGTTATAGGCGATGGACGGGTCGCTGACCCGGTAGTAGGGACCCTTGGGCTTGGAGAACTTCGTGAGCCCCGGCATGTATCCATGCCGCCAGCTGCGGCCGGCGTCGGTGCTCAGCGCCCAGCCGATGTCGTCGGAGCACCCGTTGTCCCACCGGCCCACCTGGAACACCGACATCACGCTGTGCCCCGCGGTCGCGGTATCGGGTTCGACCTCGGTAGCATGCTGCGGCCCCGGGTTGGTATATGGATCAGCGCTCACCTGAACCACAGCCCCGGACATCCCCGCCGCGGCAGGCCCAGCCAGCAGCCCCGCCAGCACAACAGCGACGACCGCCCCGCCGGAAGTGATTAACAACCCGCGCGCCCGCCTGCGTCGCATCCGGATCACCTCATTTGCGAGAGAACGACCCCATGCCTGGTACCCAGTTTCCGTCGGACGCATCGCAAGAAGAACAAATTCACAGTAAAGGGACTTCGCTGCAGTCGTGCCGCCTTCCAGCGCTGTCCCTCTGCCGCTGTCAGCTTGATCGGCTCGAACCTTGCTAACTCAATAGCATGCGCCTGGCTGCGAGAGCTGCGCCGTGCAGATCGCGGTGGGTCTCACGGGGCGAGGCCGGGTTCGTTCTCGAGGTGCCCGCCGTCGCGGCACTGCGGCTGGTGCCATCAGCAGTGACCCATTGTGTCGATCTTGTAACGGGATTAGGGTCTTTTGAGGATGTCGGTGAATTTGGGGCTGTCCGGGAACAATGCCGTTCTAGGGAGGTCCGCGTTGAAAGTTCTTTTGCCGGTCCTCACTTCGTGACCACGACCGTGGTCACCGCCGGGCGGCTATTTGATGAGAGTGTTCAGCCCCGGGCGGATATTTATGGCCGCCGGGATGATCCTCCGGGGCATCGCAACACGCTGCCACCTGGGACACCGTCATCTGCAGCGCCGCGCCACCCTGACGTGTCTCGTCCGCTAATCCATTGCAGCAAGTGAGCTATCGGGCTCTGTATCCGGAGCCGGGCAGCAGGCCCGGCCGTAGTTCCGGCGATTAGGGAGGAAGACTCTTCATGAAAGCCATGCGTTACAAGATCGTACTGGTGCTGTCGCTGCTGTCCCTTCCGGCGATGCTCCTGGTCGCCTCGGGGGGGCCGGCGGCGGCGGCTCCGCACCACAGCGCCTCGGGCCCTGTCACCTCATCAAGCCTGGGGTCGTTCAAGCCAACCTTCACGGGCTCGGCCGCGACCGGCTGCGCCGGGTGTGACCTGATGACCGGCCCGTTCCGCACCCCGTCCACGGCGCATCTCTCGGCGAGCCAGACACGGACGGGAGCCGCCAACTCGCAGGATAGGGCGAGGGCCCTGCCATTACTGCGTCCCCGGGTGCCGCACGTCAATGGTCCCACCGTCACGATCCCGACGGTGAGCTGCCAGCCGCTGCGTCCCGGCTGCGACAACATCAGCTCGTTCGCGGGCGGCTCGGCCAGCGTGAAGGGCATCAACGCGGTCGACAGCGCCTCGCTGAGCACGAACGTTGCTGTGGGGGACGTTGAGCCCCCGGATCAGGGCCTGTGCGCTGGTAACGGGTCCGTGGTCGAGACCAACAACATCGGCGAAATCCTGATCTTCAACAAGGCGCTGAAGCGGGTATCGCCGGTCATCTCGCTGGACACGCTGATGGGGCTGACGAAGCGGCACTGGAGCAGCGGCGGGGACCCGTCGTGCCTGTGGGACCCGGCCAACGGCGGTCACTGGTTCTTCACCCAGATCGTCTCGAAGAGCCCGGAGTCCAAGGGCGGGCCGTTCGCGGGCTGCTTCGTGGCCAAGGCCAACACCTGCCTCGAGGGCATCTCGGTGACCAAGGGGTCGAGCCCGTTCGGGCCGTACAACACCTACTTCCTCAACGCCAACTACGACCCGAAGGAGCCGGGTTTCCCCTTCATGCTCAACGACTTCGCGAAGATCTCGGCCACCCGGGACGCGTTCCTGCTGTTCTACGACGAGGCGCCGCTGAGGGGGAACGGCCTGGGCGGCGGCTTCTTCAATGGCGCGCAGGAGTTCGCATTCAACAAGACCGCGCTCGAAAGGGGCCTGCCGGTCGCCAAGGTCACCGTGGCCCGGGAGAACATGGGCCTGCTGAAAACACCGAACGGCACCTGTTTCAGCGACAACAAGCTCTTCCAGCCCGGCATCGCGTGCTGGATCGGCGTGATCCCCGCGGTGCCGCCCAACGGCCAGTTCGACAACAGTCACGGTGGTTCTGGGTTCATGCTCACCACCGTGGACTTCTACTTCCTGGGCGGCACCCAGCTCGCGGTGTTCGACTGGACCGGCCTGAGGAACCTGAACAGCTCCGGCTGCTCGGCCTGCTCCGGTATCCGCTTCGGCGGCCAGCTGTTCTCCGGCGGCCAGCACTACTACAACCCGTCGAGCCTGGGAGCAGCCTCTCCCACGCCATTCCAGGCACCGCAGAAGTCCGGGCCCATACCGCTGGGTGACGAGTGTGGCAAGGCCGGGCTCAGCACGGTCGCCCACTGCCCCCTGGGCGCTATCACCACCAACGGCGACAACGTCACGCAGGCCTCGCAGGGCAACGGCCAGCTGTGGGCCGGCGCGAATACCGAGATCGTGCAGACGTACGCGGCCAGCAACACCCCCGAAACGCACGCGGGTGCCGCCTACTGGGTCGTCGGCACGCGCAGTTTCGACCAGACCGGGCGGTTCAGCCTGACCAGCCAGGGGTACATCTCGGCGATGCACGAGGACCTGGAATTCCCGGCCTTCGCGGCGGGGGCCCGTAACGGCCGGGCCATCGCGTCCTTCACGCTGAACGGTAATGGCGGGACGGCCGGAGCCGACAACGGCGGCTTCTTCCCCAGTTCCGCCTTCGGCCGCCTGACCAGCACATCGGGCACGCTATTGCAGTCCACCATCAACATCGCCGCCCTGGGCCAGTCGCCGCAGGACGGCGTCACCGAGTACGCGAACTATCCAAGTGCCACCCCCGCCTTCCGGCCGCGCTGGGGCGACTACGGCGGCGCGATCGTCGCGGGCGGCAAGGCCTACTTCGCCAGCGAGTACATCCAGTTCCCGAACTGCTCGCCGCCCGCGTTCAAATTCAACGCGATCGGGACCTGCGGCGGGACCAGGGACGGCCTGGCCAACTGGGGGACGTCGGTCAACTCCGTCACCCCATAACACAACCCGCAGCTAGTGATGGATGCCGCACCTCGCAAACCACCGCGAGGTGCGGCATTCTAGGTGCGGGGGCGTGACGGCCCCAGGCAGCAGCCGAATTCCCCTGCCTCAGCTGACGGCCTGCACACTCAGGCGTTACTGAGCGCAAACCCCTCGCGGGCACTGGGTTGCGCGATGAGCCATGCTCGGCAGATCGGTAGCGCAGCTTTCCCAGGGCCCCGCACAGCGATCAGTTCCCGGCTGCGAAGCCGGCCGCGGGCTGCTGCACGCCGTGACGACGCCAGCGTGGACGTGGCACTGTGCCGGGGCTCCGCCTCCGGAATTGGCGTCAGATCAGCTCAAGCTGCCGGGCCCGGCGGACCGCCTCGCCGCGACGCGATGTGGCCAGCTTGCGGTAGATGTGCTTGATGTGTGTCTTGACGGTGTAGATAGAGATTTGCATCTCGCTGGCGATCTCGGCGGTGCTCAGCAAGCTGGGGAAGTGCCGCAGTACCTCCCGCTCACGTCCGGTGAGCGGCTCGACCACCAGGAGGGCGTCCTTCGCGGGGGTTCCCGGCGGAGCCGGGAGCTGCTCATGGCGCCGGGCCGGGGCCAGCAGGCCCTGGTAGGACTGGGCCAGTTCGGGGTCATGCTGGAGCACTGGCCCGATCCAGCCACGCTGCATGATGAACGGCAGCCTGAGCTGCTCACGCGCGGCTAGCCGCAGCGCTGCTGCTAGCGCCCGCTGACCTCGTGTATGGTCACCGGTGCTGTAGCTGAGCTGGGCGTCAACCAGCCAGGCTTGCAGGCGCACCTGTTCGGGCGCGCGGCGAAGGACCGCAAGCACGGGTGCGAGGGCGTGCCGTGCGTTGTTTCGGTCTCCGGCCGCCAGCCATGCATGTGCGAGCGTGATCGCGGCCTCCAGCGAGTTGTCGTAGCCGGCTCGCTTGGCCGCGGCGAGTGCCGCCTCAATGTCGCCGGCCGCTACCTGCGCCCGGGACTCGATCATGCTGAGCTTCTGGTCGATCCATGCCGGAGCGGGCCATCCCGACCGTGCCCTGGCCAGGAACTGCACGGCCGTTGCGGCACGTCCCTCGGCCAGGCTGGCGAACGCGGCCACCAGGCAGGCGACTGCGCTGAGCGGCTTGTCCGGGCTGACGGCCAGCGCGGCGTTGGCTTGCTTCAGCCGACTGCCCGCCTTGCGCAGTTCATTGCGCTGCAGGTGCACCCAGGCGACTGCGACCAGTGCCGCGGGATCCGGCCGCGATCCGGAGGGCGGCCGCGTGTTAGCCGCTGTTGCCTGGCTGGCCAGCTTCGTAGCGCGGCACAGTCGGCCACGCAGGGCCTCCGCCAGCGCGAGATGGGCAAGGCAGTCGGCTCGTTCATGCTGCGCGTCCGAAGATGTGGCGGCGGCAATCCCCGAATCGAGGATGCGGGCCGCCTCGTCGAGGTGACCCGACCACAGCTCGGTAGCTCCGCGAGCCGCTAGCACCTGGGCCTGGATTTCCGGATGCTGGATGATCTTTTCAGCTGGGATCCTGCTGGTGAGCGTCTCCGCGCGAGAAGCTGCCGCCGCGGCCGCGACCAAGTCCCCGGTGCGACGAGAGGCGCCGAAGCGGATCAGCGCAGCAGCCAGCTGGCACTCGGCCTTCTGGCCGGCCGGAAGATCCTGGAGTACGCCGTCAGCGGCATCGAGCGCTGTGAGGCTGGATGCAGGCTGGCCCGCGGACAACATCGCCGCAGCCGAGATCAGGTACGGCTCCGGCTCACTCCATGCTTGGTGGCGCGGCATGTTTGCGAAGTTGCCTGCCACGGAGCAGTTATCTCGTGGCTGGCTGACCATGCTGATCGCCAGCTCGTCGATGACCATGGCGGCGGCGAGCGGCCAGTCGCCGGCCTGGGTGGCGTGCCGCACGGCGTCGCTGAGCCGACCGTTTCGCTGATACCACCGGGCCGCTCGCCGGTGCAGCTGGCCGATCCGGTCTGGATGATCGCGCCGCAGCTTGAGGCGCAGTACCTCCGCGAACAATGCGTGGTAGCGGTACCATCCGCCACCGATGGGCTCGATGAACGCGTTGGCATGCGCCAGCGACTGCAGGATTCCCGCAGCCTGTTCGCTATCTGTCAGTTCGGCCGCGGCCTCGGCGCTGACATGATCCAGGATGCTCGTGCTCAGCAGAACGTCGCGGACGTCCGCTGGCTGGGTGCTGAGAACCTCTTGCACCAGGTAGCTGGTCAGGGCGCTGTCTTCAGCGATCAGCTCGTTGACGAAACGATCAGGGCGGGGATGCGCGCGCATGGAGATCGCGGCCAGGCGCAGGCCAGCCGCCCAGCCCTCGGTCCGCCGCGTCAGGTTCTCTAGCGTGTCCGCCGACAGCGTCTGGCCGTGCCGGGCCATCAGCAGGCCGGCTTCTGCGGCGGTGAAGGCCAGGTCGCGGGTCCGGATTTCAGCGAGCTCACCGGTTAGCCGGTAGCGGTGCAGCGGCAGCAGGGGATCCATCCGCGAGGCGACCAGCAGGCGCAGCCCTGAGCCGGTGTTGCGAAGCAGGAAGTTCAGGCCATCCAGAATCTTCGGCTCTGCGAGCAGGTGGCAGTCATCGAGAACCAGCATCACCGGCGGGTCCTGGGCGGCCAGTGCGGCGGCAAGCCGCAGCAAGAACGCGTGATCCGCCCGTCTAACGCTCGCGCCAGACAACAGCGTGCCCGGTATGGCCGCGCCGGACCGGCGAACTGCCGCGATGACGTGGGACCAGAAGGCTCCCGGCCGGTTGTCGTAGCCATCCAGGCTGACCCAGGCCACAGGTCCGGGTTCGGCCGCCGCCCACAACCCCAGGGCCATCGTCTTGCCCGCCCCGGGAGGACCGGTGATCACGGTCAGCGGGCACCAGCGCACCCCTTCGGCGATCAGCCTGGTGATCCGCGGGCGCGGCACGGTCCAGTCCGGCGGGGTCGGCGCCGTGATCTTCGAGGCCAGGATGGGATCGGCCGCGGCGGCTGCCGCGCGCCTGGCCCGGGTCGTCAGCTGGCTAGCCACATGGGTCGCCATCAGGGCTTCGCCGCCTCGTCGCTGAGCTGGTCATCGCTGGCCATCGGACCACACACCCCTCGGGAATAGTCGGCCCGCCAGCGACCGGCCGTCAGCGGGCTCCCCGCCGCCGTAATCGAATCTGCCGCTACTCCTGGTTTGCACGCCATTACGGTGCCGTCCCCGTTCGTTCCTCCAACGCGGCCTCGATGTCATACTCGAGCGCCGTCGCTACCTCCGAGGCAGCAGAGACAACCCGGCCGAGTCCGGCCACCGGGGCGATCGCCAGCAGCACGTCGGCGATCTCGTCTTTGGTCGCGCCGGCCGCCACCGCCCGGGCGGTGCTCCATTGCAGGCAGGCCGCTGACGAGCCGATAGCCACCGACACCCCGACTTGAAGCAGCGCTGCCGTCTTGGCATCCAGGGCCGACGTGCCGACCAGGCCGAGGCCGAAGTCCGCCTCGACCAGCCCGTCGTCGAAGATCGCCAGCCTGCGCAGGGTTTCCTGGAATCTCACCGTCCGGTTCATGTCTGCCTGCCCACACCACCATTGGGCCCTATTCGAGGGCGAGCTTCATCCCACGAATAGGGGGAAAAGTGCGGGCGTCAGCCGTCCAGGAGCCCTAGCTCGCGCGACCGGGTGACCGCCTGAGTACGGGCAGTGGCGCCCAGCTTGCGGTAGATCGACTTCATCTGCGACTTGATCGTGTGCGGCGACAGGGACAGCTCGGCGGCGATCTCCGGGAAGGACAGATGCGTGGACAGCAGCGGCAGCAGCCGCAACTCGGCCGCGGTCAGTGCCGACGGGCCGATAGCTCGCGCCTTGATCGCGGTGAGACCCGCGTGCAGCTGATCAGCCAGCGCAGGCAGGATGCCAAGGTCTGGCCGTTGCCCGGCAATGTCCTGGACTTGCGTCAGGACCGCCGCGGCGCCACCGGGGTCGTTCAGGGTGATGTAACAGCGCGCCATCTCCAGAAGTGCCTGCACCGACACCACAGGCAGCATGTAGGTGAGAAGGGGCCTGAGCCGTGCGGCACGGCCCAGGTAAGAGCGTCCCCGGGAGATGTCTCCCTGGTGCAGCGCGGCCCGGGCCGCCCATGCGTAGACCAGAGCGCTGGTGAAGTACTCGTCGAGCTGACCCTCCTGCACGATCGAGACCGCGCGCTGCGCCAGCGATGCCACCTCGGCCCAGGAGTTACGCTGGGCCGCCAGGCTGCACTGCTCGGCGAGGATCATAGCGGTCACGGGCGGCGCCCCGACCTGGGCCGCGACCTCCAGGGCCCGGGCGAGGACAGGAGCAGCCCGGTCCGGGTCGTCTTCCAGCAAGTAAGAGAGGCCCTCGAAGTACAGCATTGTCGCCCGGTAGGGGCTCGCCGGGCTCAGCCCGTCCCAGCCGATCCGCGCGTCACGCCGCATTTCGGCGACACCATCGCGGCACAGGCACGCGCGCAGGTACGCGAGCGTGCCTTCCATCGTGTTCCCGTCCGGGAGAACGCCGACCGGAGATGCGCGCTCCGCGGCGGCCACCCAACGCTCGGCTTCGCCCGGCTGGCCAAGGAGGGCAAAGATCAGCGAACCGTGCGCGGCGATCGCGCCATAGTGCTCGGCCGAGGTCACCTCCCAGACTCGCTCCATCCAGCGCCGCACCGTCTCGACCCGTCCGCTGGCCCACACGGGCTGCTGCAGCTCCAGAATCAGCCTGGCCACCCGGTCGTAATCTCCCGCCGCCTGGGCGTGACCGATCGCCGCTTCCGGCAGGGCGTTGGCCTCGAACCACATAGCCGCCCGGAAATGGAGATCCTGGATGAGGTCGGGCTCCCGGCGGCGGAGTTCAGACTGCAGAAGCTCCCGCAGCAGGTGGTGATAGCGGTACCACTCACGGCGGCGATCGAGCGGGACGACCAGCAGGTTCCTGGCTTCCATCTGCTCGAGGACTGTCCCGGACCCCTTCTCGGACAAGATCGCGTCACAGAGTGGTCCGCACATCCTGTCCAGGACCGATGTGCGGGTAAGGAAGGAGACTTCCGCGTCGGAGAGCCGGTTGAGGAGTTCCGAGCGCAGGTAGTCGCCCATGTAGACGTCGTTACCTGTAAAAGTGAATTCGATGTCGCTTTGCCGGGTGCCGGCCCTCATGGCCAGCGCGGCGATATACAGTCCCGTTGGCCAGCCTTCTGTCCGCTCTAGAAGATCACGAAAGTCGGTCCCGCCGATCTCGAGTCCTGCTCCCTTCAGCAAGGAACCTGCTTCCAGCGATCTCATCGCCAGGTCGTCAGCAGTGATCTCAACGAGGTCACCCTGGGCACGCAACCGCGCCGTGCGCAGCGGTATGGCAGTACGCGAAGCCAGCGCGAACCGCCAGCCAGATGGCAACCGCAGCGCAAACTCGGCGATGGTGTTCAGGCACTGCCTGCTCGTTACGGCCTCGGCGTGGTCGAGCAGCACAGTGACAGGCGGCCGGATGGAGGAGACGGCCGATACGAACCTGGGAATCATGGTGATGTCGGCCCCGGACGCGGCCAGCGCCGAGAATATCGCCGGGTCGACAGGCCCCATACGGTCCAGCGCAACCGCAAGAGCACTCAGCAGCACAACCGGGTCGTTGTCTGCGTCGTCGCAGGAGAGCCACGCCACGCGCGACCCGATCCGTTCAGCCCATTGCGCCATGAGCGTGGTCTTGCCGTACCCCGGCGGGGCGGTCACGGTGACGACCGAAGCCTCGACAGCGGCAAGTCGCTCAACCAGATCCGTCCGGGCGACGATTCCCGGCCGGGCCGCGGGGGGGTGGAACTTCGACTCAGGCAGCGCGAAGCCGAGCCTCGGAGCGGTCCCGTGATCCCCGCCAGACATCACGTGAGACGCATCGATGACCTCCTGCCCCATACTTCAGAACGTACTCCCCGGACCAACGCAGCATGAACGAGGCATAACTGGTACGGCGATCTGACCGCACGTGGCGTACACCGTGCCGCCACCGTGGGCGCAGGAGCCGTTCACCGGAGCGCAGCACGACGTTGGGCCGGTGAGAGGGCGGTCCTGTTAGGCTGCTTGGCGACGGCCATCGGCACTGGCAAGGGAAGTGGCCATGCGCAACCGGGGACTACTGCATGCCGTCATGACAGTCATCGCGGCCGCGGGCGTAGCCGCCAGTTTCTCCCTTCCCGCCAGCGCGTCGGCGATGCACGGGACCACCGTGAGTAAGTACCGGATCATGCAACGGGGCGTTTGCCTCGACGCGGGCTTTGAGTTCTCCAAGTGCATATACGGCGCGGAGCCCGACGACCCGCCGGCGCTGGAAAAATGGGTTCTCGTCCCCGCGGCGCACGGCAGCGTCCAGATCGAGAACGGCGGCTGGTGCCTGGACCTGAACGGTTTCACCTCGCCGTGTGCCACGGGCGACCCCAGTCAGCAATGGTTCCGCACGAGCGCGGGGAACGGCCTCGTGCATGTCGTGAACCGGTCCATGAGCCCCGCCCAGTGCCTTGACAGCTTCTGGACTTTCAAGGCGTGCACGGGTGGCGACAAAGATCAAAAGTGGCTGTTCAAGCTGGTGTCCTAACCAGCGGCCCCCGGCTCAGCACCGAATACCAGATCATTGCCGCCGAGGCGTGACTGGCAGCTGCTTGCGTTGGTGGAGTCAGGGCAGTGAGCCCGTCGACGGTTGAGCCCCCGGCGGTTCCGCCGGGGGCTCGATGTCGTGTGGACGGCCCGGATGCCCGGGACGGCGATGTTAGCTGTTCTGCAGGGCGTGGTTCATGACCCCGAGCGCCGCCAATGACCGCGGGTCGCTGTTGACGGACATGTTGCAGGCGCCGGAGTGCGCACCGCCATGGCCGCGCACGCCCCCGCCCCACGAGTCCCAGTACGACACGCCCTTGATCGTGGGGTGAGACAGCACGTATTGCTCCATGGAATGGATGAATCCGGGCCGGACCGCAGAATCCCTGTAGCGGACGCTGGCCCACTCGGCGACGAACACGGGCATATTTCCATGCTGCTGGGCGAAAGTAAGCAGCGGATTGAACATGGAACCGGGAGTCACCGTCTGGGTGCCTGGCTCCAGATAGCCGCGAGGCCTCGCGTAGCCGCAGGAACCGGAGTTGTAGCCGTCGGCAGCCACCGCGTCGACATAAGCGGACCCTGCGAAGTAATTCGCGGCAAAGCCCATCGACAGCGACCAGTGTGGCCGCTCGGCGCGGGTGAAGTAGGCCATGTGCTCCAAGACCAGCACCCAGTGCAGTCGGCCGCCGGTGTTCCAGTTGGCCCTCGCGCGCGCGGCCAGGGTATGAATGTGCCGCCAGGCCGCGACGAACTGAGCCGGCGTGCCCAGGGCCTGGTGCGGTCGGCTATTGGCCTCGTGCTCGAAATCGATGTACACGGCAGGTATGTGGTAATGCACCGCGGCCTGCTCTACCTGGGTCAGGAACGCGCGGATTTCCCCGTCGTGCTTGCCCGCGGCGATCGATGCGTAGCTGGGGCCGTGCTTGGGAGAATCCAGGCTGATGAGCATGGTAGATCCCTGGCGCATGATCGAATCACTGCCGCGGCCGCCGAACCTCTCACCGAGTGTGAAGTACTTCCGGACTATGCCCAGGTGGCCGACTTTGCCCTGCTCGGCCAGCAGATTCGTGGTGCCGCCGAAGAGCACGTGGCGACGGGCCCTCTTGACGGCGGGGTGCACCGGGGACGTGGTCCCTGCGCGCCCGCGGGACGCGGCCGGGGCCGACCGGTGAGACGCGGCGTCGCTCGACTTGCGGGCCGCCGGGGTCACCAATCCGCTGGCCGCGGCCGGAGTCGACCGGGACGCGGTCAGAGTCGACCCATGGGGCACGATCAGGCTCCGTGCGGGGGTAGCGAGAATAAGGGCTGCTGCTACCGAAAGGAGGGCTGCACCAATGGCCAAGGTGCGCCCTGTGTGCGGGTTGCGCATAGATGACACCTTTACTAGCGGGGGTGTGCCATCTGTCTGGTTTAGGCCAGTATTTCTAGTTTCAGCCAGTCCTGATGGCTCACGTGGCCAGACATTCGCAGGAATCTAGCACTCCGCCAGAGCAAGGTGTGCGATGTTGTGAGAATCCCCAGGTAGGACTCTCAGTTCTGGGAGTTTCACCAGAAGGGTGCCCGCGCGCCGGAAGCGCGCTGCCGCAGGCTTGACCGATTTAACTCAGCGTTCGCTTGGCATCACGAAATGATTCTTTGCCTGGTGACGCCGTGGTGGTCGCCGGCATGAATCCAGCCGGAGCCTTCGTCCCCCTCCTTAAGACGGATAGAGGCAGTGCGCGGGGACATTCGCGGCCTGCCCGCGCGCCGGGCGCCAGAATCGCAGTCCGCGGCGACGCGTGTCCCCAATCGCAGCGGCGGGCGCTGTCGAGGCAGTTGCTTACCGACCCGGATCAGGACCGCGGCGGGAGTGCCGCTGACGGTCAGCTGCCGCTACGGCCCAGCCTCGCCCTGGCTTCCGACAGGTCCATCCCGTGCAGCCGTAGCAGGTTCTCGCCGACGATCTTGCGCTTGGCCTGCTCGGTGAGCTGGGGATAGCCGTAGCCGGCACAGAGGTCCTCGGGAATCTGGAAGTCCATGAACGCGCGCAGCGCCCACTGCGGGTGGAACAGCGGCGCCTCCGAACCGTAAATAATCTTGTCCTCGCCGCACCAGAGCAGCAGCTTGCCGATGATCTCGGCGAACATCCGCGGCGCCCGGACGATGAAGTTGATCGTCGCGGCGATGGACGCGTACACGTTCGGGTACCGGATGAGCTGCCAGCAGGTCTCGTCCAGGAACGGCAGCCCGACGTGGAAGATGACGAAGTTGATGTCGGGGAAGTTGGCCGCCGCCCCGTCCATGTCCCAGGTCTGGGTGTGCTCGATCGGCTGGGGGCCGAGGGGGACGCCCTTGTGCACGCCGATCAGGTTCACCCCGAGTTCCCGGGCCTTCTCGAAGATGGGGAACGCTATCTCCGGGTCGTCCATCTGCCACGGGTACGGCGACCCGAAGTCGTAGCGGACGTTGTAGAACTTGAACGCGCGCGTTGAACTCGCCCACCTGCCGTTCCATCAGGTCGAGCGCCTTGCGGCCCTCCAGCGGGTTGACCGAGCCCCAGAACACGGTCCGCTCGGGATCGCGGCTGGCCAGGTCGGCGCAGGCCTCCCAGGGCGACAGGCCGTCGCGGAACAGGTCGGTCAGCGGCAGCGGCATGGCCACCAGCATCTCGGTGTCCGACTGCTCGTACACCATCTCGCGGATGTCGGACGGGGTCCACTGCCGCAAGAACTCCTCCGGCGGCAGCTTCGGCTGGTCGTCTGGGGTCAGTGCGTTGTGGAACGCGTACAGGTGATTGTCAGCAGCAGGTCGACCTGGGCCAGCCGTCGACGACTACGGCCGAACGCACCAGCCCCATGTCCAGGACCGAGATTCCCTTCTCGCGGCAGCACGGGTCGTAAACCTCAGCGAGCGCGTCGCGCGCCCAGGCCGGCAACTCAGGCATACCGCCATCCTCAGCCGGGCCCGCTCAGGTGACAAGGGCGGTGTTTCTCGGCCGAGCCCCGTCTGTCGGGGTACGCACTCCTGAGGTGCGTCCGTCAGGCGGAGGCTCGCACTTCTGCGGCCGGGCCGGCACTTGCCGGGCGCAGTCATCAGGCGCGGGGTCGCGCTCTTGAGGGCGCCCGCCAGGCGGGCCGGCCGGGCGGGGTCCGCGCTCTGGGGCGCGCGTGTCTGGCGGGCCGGGCCCGTACTTGCCGGGCGCAGTCGTCAGGCGGGCTCGCCGCCGCGGCCCGCGCCGGCCCGGAACCGCTCGACGCCATCGTCAGCGCCGTCCTGGCTCAGCGTGGACATGCCGTGCCGGAACTCGTTCGCCATCGCCTCATCGTCACCGAGCCCGAACGCCTCCAGCGCGGACATCCGGTCGCTGCGCAGGCAGGCCTGCGGGAGCGCGGCGAGCTGCGCTGCCAGTTCCTGCGCCGCGGCGCGGACCCGGCCGCGCGGCACGACCCGGTTCACCAGCCCGGCCGCCAGCGCCTCGGCCGCGCCGACGGGCCGTCCGGTGAGGATCATGTCGAGCGCCCGGCTGAGGCCGATCAGCCGGGGCAGCCGCACGGTCCCGCCGTCGATCAACGGGACGCCCCAGCGCCGGCAGAACACGCCGAGCACCGCGTCGTCGGCGGCCACCCGCAGGTCGCACCACAGCGCGAGCTCCAGCCCGCCGGCCACCGCGTGCCCGTCGATCGCGGCGATCACCGGCTTGGCCAGCCGCATCCTGGTCGGTCCCATCGGCCCGTCACCGTCCGGTTCGGTCCGGTTGCCCGACGGGCCGCCCACCGCCTTGAGATCCGCCCCCGCGCAGAACGTCCCGCCTGCCCCGCACAGCACCGCGGCGCTCGCCCCATCGTCGGCGTCGAACGCGCGGAACGCGTCCGCCAGCGCCGCCGCGGTCGGCCTGTCCACCGCGTTGCGCACCTCCGGCCGGTCGATGATCACCGTGGTCACCGCCCCGTCCCGCTCCACCCGGACACACACGGCTGCCTCCTCGTCGGGTTCCGGCCACTTTGCACACGTTCCAACCAAAATCCGGGGTGGTTTGTCCCGATTCGGTGGTCGGAACGTGTGCAAAGTCGCGGAGAGCGTGGGTGGCGACGGGTTAGTGGATCTGCCAGGTGTCGCCGGAGGTGAGGAGGGCGGCCAGGTCGCCCGCGCCCTGCTTGGTCCGGGCGGTGTCGATCTGGGCAGCCATGAGCTCGTCGTAGCTGTCCCTGGGCACCTGGCGGAACACGCCGATCGGGACGTGCGAGAAGTCCTGGTTGTCCAGCCGGGAGAGCGCGAACGCGTAGGACGGATCGGCCGCGTGCGCGTCGTGCACCAGCAGCGACGCCTCCCCGGATTCGGCCACGTCCACCACCTCGAGCGCGCCGTGCGAGCCGAACCGCAGCCCGCGCGACGAATCGGGGCCGAACCGCACTGGCTCGCCGTGCTCGAGCCTGATCACCCGCTCTTCCCGGGAACCAGGCTCGGTGACCGGCGCGAACGCGTCGTCGTTGAAGATCGGGCAGTTCTGGTAGATCTCGATGAACGCGGCGCCCCGGTGGTCGGCGGCCGCTCGCAGCACGCTCTGCAGGTGCTTGCGGTCCGAGTCGATGGTCCGGGCCACGAAGCTGGCCTCCGCGCCCAGTGCCAGCGAGATCGGGTTGAACGGGGTGTCCAGCGAACCGAACGGCGTCGACTTGGTGACCTTGCCCTGTTCCGAGGTCGGCGAATACTGGCCCTTGGTCAGCCCGTAGATCCGGTTGTTGAACAACATGATCTTGATGTTGACGTTCCGGCGCAGCGCGTGGATCAGGTGATTGCCGCCGATCGACAGGGCGTCCCCGTCGCCGGTGATCACCCACACCGACAGATCGCGCCGGGTGGCGGCCAGCCCGCTGGCGATCGCCGGGGCACGGCCGTGGATCGAGTGCATGCCGTAGCTGTTCACGTAGTAGGGCAGCCGCGACGCGCAGCCGATCCCGGAGATGACGGCCACGTTCTCCCTGGGCACCCCCAGTTCGGGCAGGAAGGTCTGGAACGCGGCCAGGATCGCGTAGTCACCGCAGCCCGGGCACCAGCGGACCTCCTGGTCGGACTTAAAGTCCTTGGCCTTCAGCGGCTCTTCGGCCACCGGGACCAGGGTCAGCGAGGCCGGCCGGTGGCCATTGCTGCCACCCTGCTCAGACATGATCGATCACATCCTGGATCACGGCGGCGAGCTCGGCCGCCTGGAACGGCAGCCCGCGCACCCGGTTGTAGGAGATCACGTCGGCCAGGTACCGCCCGCGCAGCAGCAGCGCCAGCTGGCCGAGGTTGATCTCCGGGACAAGGACCTTGTCGTACCGGCGGAGCAGTTCACCCAGGTTCGAGGGGAACGGGTTGAGGTGCCGCAGGTGCACCTGGGCGACCGACCCGCCGTTGCGGCGTACCTGCCGGGCGGCAGCTCCGATGGTTCCGAACGTAGACCCCCAGCCCAGCACGAGAACGCGGGCCGTCCCGTCGGGGTCGTCCGCCTCCAGCCGCGGGATGTCGGCCGCGATCCCGTCCACCTTGGCCTGGCGCAGCCGTACCATCCGGTCGTGGTTGTCGGGGTCGTAGGAAATCGCACCGGTGACGTCGGCCTTCTCGATGCCGCCGATCCGGTGCTCGAGCCCGGGAGTGCCCGGCACGGCCCACGGCCTGGCCAGCGTGGCTGGATCCCGCCGGAACGGCTGGAACTCCTCGTCGGCGGATTCGTCCGGGCCGTTCGGGCTGGCAAAGGAGAATTCGCCCGCCAGATCGGGAAGCGCGGTCACGTCGGGAAGCCGCCACGGCTCGGATCCGTTGGCCAGGTAACCGTCGGACAGCACGAATACCGGCGTGCGGTACTTCACCGCGATCCGGGCCGCCTCGATCGCGATCGCGAAGCAGTCGGAGGGGCTGGCCGGCGCGACGATGGGGACCGGCGATTCGCCGTTGCGGCCGAACATCGCCAGCAGCAGGTCGGCCTGCTCGGTCTTGGTGGGCATGCCGGTGGACGGGCCGGCCCGCTGGATGTCGCAGATGATCAGCGGCAGCTCGACGGAGACGGCCAGGCCCACGGTCTCCGCCTTGAGGATCATGCCCGGGCCCGAGGTCGCGGTGACGGCCAGTGAGCCGCCGAACGCAGCGCCCAGCGCCGCGCCGACGCCGGCGATCTCGTCCTCGGCCTGAAAGGTCCGCACCCCGAACCGCTTGTGCTTGGACAGCTCGTGCAGGATGTCGGAGGCCGGGGTGATGGGGTACGAGCCCAGGAACAGCGGCAGGCCGGACAGCTGCGAGGCCGCGATCAGGCCGTAGGACAGCGCGGTGTTGCCGGTGATGTTCCGGTAGGTGCCGGGCTGGAGCGTGGCCGGCTTGATCTCGTACCGGACCGAGAACGACTCGGTGGTCTCGCCATAGTTCCAGCCCGCCTGGAAGGCGGCGATGTTGGCCTTCATGATCTCGGGGCGGGAGGCGAACTTGGCCTCGAGGAACTTCAGCGTGCCGTCGACCGGGCGGTCGTAGAGCCAGGAGAGCAGGCCGAGCGCGAACATGTTCTTGGCCCGCTCGGCGTCCTTCCTGGTGATGTCGAATTCGTCCAGCGCCTTGACCGTCATCGAGGTGAGCGGAATGGCGTGCACGCGGTATTCGGCCAGCGAGTCGTCCTCGAGTGGATTGGTCTCATAACCCACCCTGGTCAAGTTGCGCTTGGTGAACTCGTCGGTGTTGACGACCAGGTCGCCGCCGCGCGGGAGGTCGGCCAGGTTCGCCTTCAGCGCGGCCGGGTTCATGGCCACCAGCACGTCGGGCGCGTCGCCCGGCGTCAGGATGTCATGATCAGCGAAGTGCAGCTGGAAGCTGGACACCCCGGGAAGGGTGCCGGCCGGCGCGCGGATCTCGGCGGGGAAGTTGGGCAGCGTAGACAGGTCGTTGCCGAAGGCGGCTGTCTCCTGCGTGAATCTGTCCCCGGTGAGTTGCATGCCGTCACCGGAGTCCCCGGCGAAACGAATGATGACACGGTCAAGTTGCTGGACCTGTTTGGTCACAGTCGGAGGACCTCCTCCACGCGTCGCCTCCTGTAGATGGCGACGGCTCCCCGTCGTGCTCTATCCCGGGGCCGGGCGTTAGTTAGGGTTACCTGCATATTACTTCGACGGCTACCCCGAGCAGCGCTCGGCTCGGCCTCTCCGCGGGGCTGTGATGGATCTCTCATGCTGAATCTGCCAGGTCTGGCGAGCTGGCGTCGGGTTTCGCACGATTTTATGACAGAACGTCCCTGAAGTCTGTCTCACTGTGTAACAACACGCCCATGGGCTCCAGGCGGTTCAGCCGCGGGCAGGATCGAGGCTGCGCCGGCCATCGCGGCGCGGATGACGCCAGGGCGGGAACGCCGGCCGGGTCCGGCACCGTTGAACGGTTGGACAAGGGGCGGTCGGCAGGCTCGTAGCATGGGGACGGCTTGCCGGGCTGCCGCGCGGCATGAGCTGGAACGGGGGCGAGGGAGGGTGCCCTACGTGCGTGAGAACGTGCTGCGCACCGCCATCCTCCTCACGGTGCTCTCCAGCCTGATCCTGGCGGCCGGTGCCCTGGTCGGCGGGGTCGATGGCCTGATGATCGCGGTGGCGCTGGCCATCGGGATCTGCGGGGTCGCGTACTTCGGGAGCGACCGGATCGCGCTGGCGGTGATGCGGTCGCGGCCGGTCAGCGAGTGGGAGCACCCGCAGCTTTACCGGGTGGTGCGCGAGCTGAGCACGACCGCGCGGACGCCGGTGCCCCGGCTGTATGTGTCGCCCGCGATTCAGCCGAACGCGTTCGCCACCGGGCGCAGCCGCCGCCGGGCGGCGATCTGCTGCACCGAAGGCATCCTGCAGATCCTGGACCCGGATGAGCTGCGCGCGGTGCTCGCGCACGAGCTGTCGCACATCCAGAGCCGGGACATCCTCGTGTCCACGGTGGCCGCGGGGGTGGCGACCGTGATCACCCTGCTGTCGGTGTTCGCCTGGCTGCTGCCGTTCGGCCGCGGCGCCGGGCGGCTGTTCAAGCTGCTGTTCATGATGGTGCTCGGGCCGCTGGCCGCGTTTGTCATCCATCTGTCGGTCACCCGGACCAGGGAGTACCAGGCCGACGCGGCCGGCTCGCTGCTGACCGGGGACCCGCTGGCGCTGGCCCGGGCGCTGCGCAAGATCGAGCTGGGCACCGTGGCACACCCGCTGAGGGCCAGCGGGCACCTGGCCGCGGCCGGCCACCTGATGATCGTGGCGCCGTTCCGGATTACGGGGCTCGGCCGGCTGTTCACCACCCACCCGCCGGTGGCCGAGCGGGTCCGGCGGCTGGAGTCGCTGGCCGGGCTGCCCCGCTGAGGTGTAGCCCGGCCGGATCGGCGGCTGGCCGGCGTGCGCCGGCTGCTCGCTAGCCAGGCGCGGGATACTGCCGGCTGGCGCGGCTGGGCGCGGAGCGGCCCGGCTGGAGCGGCGCGGCTGGGCGCGGACTGGCGCGGGGGCGCGTGTTGGGTGCTCCCCGGTGATCGCGGAGCACCGGGAGCGGTGATCGCAGTGTTAATGCTGCGAGCTGATCTTTGGGGTCGGCGCTGGCGTCCGGGTGCCGCTTCAGCCCGGAGCCGTTCGGTTATCGATAATTGACGAACTGCAGGGCGAAGTCGAAGTCCTGGCCCCTCAGCAGCGAGATGACCGCCTGCAGGTCGTCCTTCTTCTTGGACGAGACGCGCAATTCCTCGCCCTGGATCTGGGCCTTGACGCCGCTCGGGCCCTCATCCCGGATGATCTTCGAGATCTTCTTGGTGTTCTCTTGCGACAGGCCTTCTTTGAGGCCGACCGCCAGCCGGTACTCCTTGCCGGAGAGCTTCGGGTCGTCGGCGTCGAGCACCTTCAGCGAGACCTTCCGCTTCACCAGCTTGTCCTTGAACACGTCGAGGACGGCCTTGGCCCGCTCCTCGCTGTTGGCGCGGATCTCCACGCCCTGCTGACCGGACCAGGTGATGGAGGCGCCGACCCCGCGGAAGTCGAACCGGGTCCCGATCTCCTTGGACGCCTGCTGCAGGGCGTTGTCGACCTCCTGGCGGTTGATCTTGCTCACGATGTCGAACGATGAATCGGCCAAGGCAGGTACCTCCCTGGAGCTTTGCTGCGCAATAGCGCAAGCCTAGTGGCCGGCACCAGGAACCCTGGCGCAGCGCGGCCTAGTCCCTGACGAGCGCCGCGAGGTCAGCGGCGGTTAGTTCGTCACGGGCGCCGGCCAGGTCAGCGGTGGTTAGTCCGTGACGAGCGCCAGCCAGGTCAGTGGGCCGACGATCCCGTCCCGGGTCAGGCCGAACTGCTGCTGCACGGCGCGGACCGCGTTCTGCGTCTCCGGGCCGAAGTCCCCGTCGAGAGGCAAGGAGCGCCGAGCGCCGTGCATAGCGCCTGGACCCGGAACACCATCTGGGCATCCGGTGCATCATGGGCGCCGATGTCGAGCGTTGGTAGTGACTTCATCATCTGTTCCTGCCAGCTCGCGGGCGGTTGTGACGCTATCGGAGGCGAGGGTGCCCTGGACGTGTAGCCGCGAATCCAGGTGTCGAGGTCTTCGGCCGTGCCGTTGTATGCCTGTCGGCCGGCCCGGCCGAGCACTGCCAGAACCGCCAGGCGTCCTACGGCCGGACGTCAGCCGGAGGGGTGCCCTCGCAGGCGATCCACAGCGGAAACCCGGTGCATGTGGTGAGCGAGAGGGCCATGAACGAGTCCGGGTGGACGAGCACCGGACAATTCGGCCCGTCCAGATCGCGGACCAGTTCGCAGCACG
>Ga0207664_10000688_pt1 | contig 23140 bp, 22 predicted proteins | sample LARL83metaG_FD_184349 | JGI IMG/M metagenome (GOLD analysis project Ga0207664, IMG submission 184349) | Corn, switchgrass and miscanthus rhizosphere microbial communities from Kellogg Biological Station, Michigan, USA - LAR L8-3 metaG... | ecosystem: Host-associated > Plants > Roots >... | reverse complement strand
ATGGCCTGGTTCGTCCGGGCCTTTCGCAAGCCCGGAGCCGTGCCGCCGCCCGGCATCCGGCTCGCCGCGGCACTCCAGGAATGCGGGCCAGCGTTCATCAAGTTCGGCCAGGCGCTGGCGACCCGCTCCGATCTGGTCGGCAACGAGGTGGCGGAAGCGCTCACCAAGCTCCAGGATCGCCTGCCGCCGTTTCCGTCCGAGCAGGCGGAAGCGGGGATCGAAGCCGATCTCGGAAAGCCGCTCGATGAGCTGTTCGTCACCTTCGATTCGGTGCCGGTGGCCGCAGCGTCGATCGCCCAGGTGCATTTCGCGACGACGCTCGATGCCGACGGCGCCGCGTGTGAGGTCGCGGTCAAGGTGCTGCGCCCAGGCATAGAAGAGGCGTTCCGGCGCGACCTCAACCTGTTTTACTGGCTCGCCGAGAAGGCCGAGCGCTACGTGCCGTCGCTCGATCGCTTCCGAGCGGTCGAGGTCGTGCGCACGTTCGCCCGCATAGCGGAAACCGAGATGGATTTTCGCCTCGAGGCGGCGGCCGCCTCCGAATTCCGCGAGAATTTCATCGACGATCCGACGGTGAAGGTTCCTGCGGTGGACTGGCAGCGGACCGGTCAGCGGACATTGACCCTGGAGCGCGTCATCGGCCTCCGCATCGACGACCGCGCGGCGCTCGCCGCCGCCGGTCACGATGTCGACCGAATTCTCCGCCACGCCTCGGAGCACTTCTTCAATCAGGTGTTCCGCGACGGCTATTTTCATGCCGATCTGCATCCCGGCAATCTCTTCGTCGATGCCAGCGGCACCATCGTCGCCGTCGACTTCGGCATCATGGGCCGGATCGACGTCGAGACGCGCCGCTTTCTCGGGCGGATGCTGCTGGGGCTTCTTACCGGCGACTATCAGGATGTGGCCCAAGCCCATTTCGACATCGGCTTCATCCCGCGCGATCAGCCGCGCGACGATTTCATCCTGGCGGTACGCGCGATCGGCGAGCCGATCCGCGGACTGCCGCTTGCGGACATCTCGCTCGCGCGGCTCCTTGGGCAGTTGTTCGCCACCGCCAAGCGCTTCAACATCGGCATCCAGCCGCAGCTTCTTCTGCTGCAGAAGACGATGATGGTGGCCGAGGGCGTCGGCCGCACGCTCAACCCGAACGTCAACATGTGGGAGCTGGCGCGGCCGCTGATCGAGGTCTGGATGACGGAGAACATGGGGCCGTCGGCGGAGCTTCGCGCGGTTCTGACCACCACGCTTGCCCGCGTTCGCGCCCTGCCGGCAACGCTCTCTCAATTCGAGGCGGCGGCGCGCGACTTCGCCGACGGCGGCCTCAAGCTGCACCCCGACACGCTCCGCGCCATGGCCGAGAACCGGCGCCGCAACTCGGCGATTCCCGCGTTGTGGGTCATTGCGGCTCTTCTGCTCCTGATCCTTCTCGCGCTCTAGAGCATGACCGACGTCGTCGTCGCCATTTTCATCGCCACTTACGTCGGCATGGCGGCGGGACAGGTACCGGGCCTCAAGCTCGACCGCAGCGGCATTGCCTTGATCGGCGCAATTGCGCTGATCGCCACAGACGCCGTAACGCCTGCCCAGGCATCGGGCTTCGTCGACCGATCGACGATGATGCTTTTGTTCGGCCTGATGATCGTCGCCGCGCAGTTCGGCGTCGCCGGCGTGTTCGAGGGAGCGGCGCGTCGCATCGCCGCGCTCGCCGATCGCCCGCGGCGGTTGCTTGGCGCCGTCATTGTCGTGGCGGGCACGCTCTCGGCCGGCCTCGCCAACGACATCGTCGTGTTCGCGATGACGCCTCTTCTGTGCACGGGACTGCGCTCGCGCGGCGTCAATCCGGTGCCCTACCTTATGGCGCTGGCGGCAGCGGCAAATGCCGGCTCGGCCGCGACGCTGATCGGCAATCCGCAAAACATCCTGATCGGCCAAATGACGGGACTAGGGTTTTGGCGCTATGCGGCCATCGCGGTGCCCGTTGCGGTCGCGACGCTGGCGATCGCCTACGGGGTGATTGCCTGGATCTGGCGCGCGCAGCTCGCCGCACCGTTGCCCGCCGTTCAAGCGAGCGGCGAGCGGACGCCGCTTTACTCGGATCGGCGTCAGTACGCGAAAGCGCTGATCGCCACCGCCGCGCTCCTGATCCTGTTCGCAACGCCCGTGCCGCGCGAGATTCCGACGCTGGCCGTGGCCGGCGTTCTGCTCGCCAGCCGGCGCATCGAGAGCCGCGCGCTGATCGGTGATGTCGATTGGAATCTCCTGATCCTGTTCGCGGGGCTGTTCGTCGTCACCGGAGCATTCCTGGTCGAGATGCAAGGCGAGGCGGGCGCGGGCGGCATCGCAGCGCGGCTTGCGGACGCCGGCTGGCTGCCCGATCGCCTGTCGCGACTGGTGCCGCTGGCGCTCGCGGTCAGCAACACCATCGGCAACGTGCCCGCAGTGATCCTGATTCTGCAGGCGTGGCCGTCGCCGCCCGACGGCGCCATGGTTGCTCTCGCCATTCTGTCGACGCTCGCGGGCAACCTTTTGCTGGTCGGCAGCCTTGCCAACATCATCGTCGCCGAACGGGCACGGGCGAACGGAATCAAGCTCAGTTTCGCCGAGCACGCGCGCGCTGGGGTGCCGATCACCCTCTTGTCGACGGCGGTAGCCGCGGCCTGGCTGACCGCACTGGGCATCATTCGTCTTTAGCGGAAAAGATCGCAGTATCAATATCTTGTATGGGCATGACGGCCATAAAGCGAGGCTGTGGCCGAGCACCTTGCGGGGGGCGGGGAAAAGGTCTATTTACAGCTTCCACTCGTAAATATCCGGACAATTCCACGTGCTCGAAGGAAAACGCATTCTCCTCGTCGTGGCCGGCGGCATTGCCGCCTACAAGGCCCTCGACCTCATCCGGCGGCTCCGCGAGCGCGGGGCACACGTCCGGCCACTTCTGACAGCCGCGGGAGCGAAATTCGTGACGCCACTGTCTTTGGCGGCGCTCGCCGGCGAGAAGGTCTATTCGGAGCTGTTCTCGCTCACCGACGAGAGCGAGATGGGCCACATCCGCCTTGCCCGGGAGGCGGACCTCGTCGTCGTGGCGCCCGCCACCGCCGATATTCTCGCCAAGATGGCGGCCGGACTTGCGGACGACCTGGCCACCACCGCGCTCCTCGCGACCACGCAGCCGATCCTGGTGGCGCCTTCGATGAACGTGCGCATGTGGGAGCACCCGGCGACCCGCGCCAATCTGGCGACACTTCAGGCGCGCGGCGTGCAGGTCGTCGGCCCCGGTGCCGGCGACCTCGCCTGCGGCGAAGTCGGCGACGGGCGGCTTGCGGATGTCACCGACATCGTCGATGCGATCGCGGCGCATTTCGGCCCCAGGCCGCTCGCCGGCCGGAGCGCGCTAGTAACCTCGGGACCGACATTCGAGCCGCTCGATCCTGTGCGCTTCATCGGCAACCGCTCGTCGGGCCGCCAGGGTCATGCGATCGCGCAGGCGCTGGCCGATCTCGGCGCCGCCACCACGCTCGTCTCGGGGCCGGTTGCCATTCCCGACCCGGCCGGCGTCCTTGTGGTGCACGTGAACACCGCCCGCGAAATGCTGGCCGCCTGCGAGCGGGCGCTGCCATCGGATATCGCCGTGATGACCGCGGCCGTCGCCGACTGGCGCCCGGATAAGGAGTCGACGCGCAAGCTCAAGAAGGAAAAGGGTGCGGCGCCGCCGACCGTGGTTCTTGCGGAAAACCCCGACATCCTCCGCACCATCGCCGGCCGCGGCAACGGGCGGCCGCAACTCGTGATCGGTTTTGCCGCCGAAACCGGCGACGCGGTGGCCCACGGCCGCATCAAGCTTGCCGCGAAGGGCTGCGATTGGATCGTCGCTAACGACGTTACCGAGCCTGGCGTCCTCGGCGGGGACGAGAATGTCGTCCACATCATCGACAAGGCGGGAGTGGATTCGTGGCCGCGCCTTCCCAAGCGCGAGGTCGCGGCGCGCCTGGCGCTCCGCATCGCCCGCCAGCTCGACGGGAGCGCCGCGTGACAGCCATCGTCGATGTCCCCGTCATTAAGTTCGCCTCGGCCGACGGGCTGCCGCTTCCCGCCTATGCGACTCCCGGCGCCGCCGGTCTCGATCTCGCCGCTGCGGTGACTAAGCCGGTCGTGATCCCGCCGGGTCGACGCGCCGTGGTTCCGACCGGCCTCGCCGTAGCGCTGCCCGCAGGCTTCGAGGCCCAGGTGCGGCCGCGTTCGGGGCTTGCCGCGCGCGCGGGCGTCACCGTCCTCAACACACCGGGCACGATCGATTCCGATTACCGTGGAGAGATTCAGGTGATCCTCATCAATTTCGGCGAGGCCCCGTTCACGGTATCCCGCGGCGAGCGCATCGCCCAACTGGTGGTTGCCCCCGTTGCGCGGCTCGCGTGGCGGGCGGCCGATCGCCTTCCAGAGACAGCGCGCGGCGCGGGTGGCTTCGGCTCCACCGGCACCGGTCGCAAGGAGTGAACCGTGTTGCGTCTCCCGAAAAAGCTTCTGTTCGCCATCGAAGCGGTTCTCGATATTGCCTATAACGCCGGCCCGCAGCCGGTGCAGAGCCGCGACATCACCGCGCGCCAGGGCATTCCACGCCGCTACCTGGAGCAGGTGCTCCAGAGTCTCGTGCGCGCCGGGATTCTCGCCGGCGTGCGCGGACCCCGCGGCGGCTACCGTCTGGCGCGCGAGCGACGGCGCATCACCGTCGGCGACATCACCCGTGTCGTGGCGCAGATCGAGAATGGCGAGGCGGCGGAGGAGAAACTTCCCGACTCGAGCCTCGGCACCCGAGTCGTGCGGCCGATGTGGTTCTCGATCCAGGACACTCTTCTGAAGACGCTGGATACGTTCACGATCGAGGATCTATGCCTCAAGGCCAACCAGGTGGGCATCGAATCGGAAGCCCGCAAACATCTCGATTTCTCCATCTGATCTTGCGCGGGGAAGCCATGGACGACAGCAACGACAAAGCCGATCCTTGCGCGGGCACCCGCGGGCTCATTTACGACTCGATCCTCGACACCATCGGCAACACGCCGCTCGTTCGCCTCCCGCGCCTGTCCCGCGAGAACGGCTGCAAGGCGGAGGTGCTCGCCAAGCTCGAATTCTTCAATCCGCTGTCGTCGGTCAAGGACCGCATCGGCCTCGCCATGATCGAAGCAGGCGAGAAAGCGGGGCGCATCACCAAGGGCACCGTGTTGATCGAAGCGACATCCGGCAACACCGGCATCGCACTCGCCTTCGCCTGTGCCGCCAAGGGTTATCGCCTGATCCTCACCATGCCCGACAGCATGTCCCTGGAGCGGCGCAAAATGCTGATGCTGCTGGGTGCCGAGATCGAGCTCACGCCGGCGGCGAAGGGCATGCACGGCTCGCTCGACCGTGCCCAGGAACTCCAGAAGAAGCACCCCAACTCGATCATTCTCCAGCAGTTCGACAATCCGGCCAATCCGGACATCCATTTCAGCACCACTGCCGAAGAAATCTGGCGCGATACCGACGGCACCGTCGACGCCGTGGTGAGCGGGGTCGGCACCGGCGGGACACTGACCGGCGTCGGCCGTGCGCTGAAGCCGCGCAAGGCGTCGCTGCGCATGATCGCGGTCGAGCCGGAGGACAGTCCGGTGCTGTCGGGCGGCCTGCCTGGACCGCATCGCATCCAGGGCATCGGCGCCGGCTTCATTCCGAAGAATCTCGATCCCAGCCTGATCGACGAAGTCGTCCGCATCGGCAACGAGACGGCGTTCACCACCGCCCGGCTGGTTGCGCGGATGGAAGGCGTTCCGGTCGGAATTTCGTCGGGTGCCGCGTTGGCGGCAGCGCTCGAAGTGGGCGCCAGGCCCGAGATGGCCGGCAAGCGCATCGTCGTTATCGTTCCCTCGTTCGCCGAACGTTACTTGTCGACGCCGTTGTTCGAGGGCCTATAGAAATTAAGGCGTCATCGATGACCGATTTCACCGACGCGCAACTCAACCGCTACGCGCGCCACATCGTGCTTCAGGAAGTCGGCGGCGTGGGCCAACGCAAGCTCCTCGACGCGCGCGTGCTGGTGGTCGGCGCCGGTGGGCTCGGCTCGCCGCTCCTCCTCTATCTGGCATCGGCGGGGATCGGCACTCTGGGCGTGATAGACGACGATGTCGTCGATCTTTCGAATCTCCAGCGCCAGGTCCTGCACACCACCGACCGCGTCGGCCGGCCCAAGGTGGAAAGCGCCGCCGCGGCGGTTACCGCGATCAATCCCGAGATCGCCGTCATCACCCACCGCGAGCGGATGACCGCCGCCAACGTCATGGATTTGATCGCCGATTATGACGTGATCGCCGACGGGTCGGACAACTTCGCGACGCGCTTTCTCGTCAACGACGCGTGCTACCTCGGCAACAAGACCCTCGTCTCCGGCGCGCTGCTGCGCTTCGAAGGCCAGCTTGCCACGTTCAAGGCTCACGAGCATGGCCCCGACGGCGCGCGCTATCCCTGCTATCGCTGCATCTTCCCGGCGCCGCCGCCACGCGGCCTCATCCCGACCTGTTCCGAAGGCGGCGTGCTGGGCTCCGTCGCCGGAACCATCGGCACCATGCAGGCCACCGAGGTCATCAAGGAAATCCTCGGCGTCGGGGAAACGCTGGCGGGCTCGCTGCTGATCATGGACGCCCTCACCTCCACCTTCCGCAAGGTGCGGGTGAAGCCCGATCCGGCCTGCGATCTGTGCGGCGCCCAGGCGACGATCCACGACCTCTCGCGCCATGGCTGACACAGGGAGCCCTCTGGTTCTGATCGTGCTGTCGAGTGCGTTCGAGCGCGTGCATTACGCGCTCGCGACGGCGGCTGCCGCAGCGGCGGCGGACCGCCCGGCAATCCTGTTCTTCACCCAGGGCGCCGTACGGGCGATCGCCGGCACCCCCGAGGCGCCGGGCTGGGCACGGCTGACTGTGGCCGATCCGGGCCTCGGCGGCGACGATGCCGCCACGCTCGACCGCGTGTTCCGCGCGCGGGGTGCAGCCGGCATCGAAGAATTGCTCGCCGCCTGCAAGGAGCTGCGCGTCAGCTTTCTCGTCTGCTCGATGGGGTTGCGCGTGGCGGATGTCGCGCGCGGGTCGCTCCGGAGCGATCTTCCGGTCGAGGAGACCGGCCTGGTCGACGTCCTCTCCCGCGGCGGCACCTTGACATTCGTATGACGGTCGTCGTGCGGTCGTTCATTCGGCTTGACGGCATACCCCTGTCTTTCCCTATATGGCGCCGATGAAACGAGGACTGGGATGATCGGCGCACGCGTTGGCGCTTGGGGCTTGGCTGCGCTGCTTTTCGCTCTGTCGTACGGGGTCGCGTCGCACCCGTCCTTCGCCCAGGACCAGCCGAACGAGCAGGACATCGGCCAGCCCGCCGACAGTGAGGCGGGTGCCGGACCGCCGCAGGAAGCGGACACGCCCGAACCATCCGGACCCGAGGCCGAAGCCAAGACGCCGCCCGGCCAGACAGGACTGAAGGTGCCGCGGTTTGCCTCGCTCCGCTCGGGAGAGGTCAACGTCCGCACCGGCCCAGGTACACGCTACCCGGTGGAATGGCGATTCCAACGCCGCGGCCTTCCTGTCGAAATCACCGCCGAGTTCGGCACTTGGCGGCGCATCCGCGACGGGCAGGGCGCCGAAGGCTGGGTGCACCGCTCAATGCTGTCGGGACGCCGCACGGTGGTCATCGCCAACAGCATCGAAACCTTGCGACGGCGCGCCGCCGCCGATGCGACCGCCGTTGCACGCGCCGAGCAAGGCGTGATGGCAACGGTCCGGACCTGTCGCGAGAAATGGTGCGAGATCGAAGCTCAGGGCTTCCGCGGCTGGGTGCCGGAGGCGTCCTTGTGGGGCGTCTACCCGAACGAGATCATCAAGTAGAGCGCCGCCGCCTGGATCAGTCGAAATCGGCGGCGAGCGCCTCTTTGACATCCGTCGGCAGCACCGCCATGTGGCCGTAATTCGGATGATCGATCGACAGAATCACCCGCGCATCGGCACGCCGGAACAGGTCGGCGGCGGGATTATCGAACTGAAAATGGAAAAAGTGCACGGATGACGTCTTGCCCTCGGGAGTCGTGCGCTCCTCGTCGTCCTCGGGCCGCGCATCGATCTTCCGGCGCTCGCCACCGGCTTCGACAGTCATGCTGACCTTTTCCTCGATGTAGCCGAGACGCGCGAGCTCGTGCTTGCGCATCGCCTCGTCCTCGATCTCGATCATCATGGTCGCCACAAGCTCGCGCCCGTTCGGCACCAGTGGACCGTAGGCCCTGAGCTCGTCGGCGACCTGCTCGTCACCGCCCTTCTCGATGTAAAGCATCTCATGAATCTGATGGAGCATGGTATCGCGGTTCTCGAAATAGAACGTCGCGTAAGGACCGACGCTGATCCGCCGATGCTCTTTGAGCCGGGCGATGCGGCGGCGCGACTCTGAGCGTGCCTTCACATAGACATCGGGCGGCATGATGTCGTCGCGGACGATGGGGCGGGCCATGACGAGCTCCTCTCTGCCTTTCGCTGTGACTAAAGGCCGTACGACTTGGCGATGATCTGGATCGGATGGAGAGCCTCGGACGTCTCCTTGGCGCCCTCGACCAGCGCCATGCCCTGGCGAATATGCTTGCCGGCGAGCGGGCACTCGGAGGCGAGCATGCCCTTGTCGAGCTTGACCATCTGGCTTGCCACCGGGCGGCCGACCTTGAGCGCCGTCGGAAAGTTTTCCTCGCGCACACCCCAGCTTCCGCCGTGTCCCGAGCAACGCTCGATCACGGAGAGCCCCTCGCGCATGCCGGGGATGAGGCGCAGCATCTCGGCTGCCTGGGGGCCGACGTTCTGGGCGCGGGCGTGACAGGGGATGTGGAGCGCCACGCCGCCGTCGATCGGCTTGAGGCCTGGCGCGATACCTTCCTTCTTTGCGATGTCGACGATGTACTGGCTGCAGTCGAACGTCCGTTTCGAGAGCTTCTCGACCAGGTCGTAGCCGGGGCGGTTCTTTGGCACGATCAGCGGCCATTCGAACTTCAGCATCAGCGCGCACGACGGAACGAGCGTCAGAACGTCGTAGCCCCTGTCGATCCATCGATTGAGATCGGCGGCGATGCGCACCGCCGTATCGGCGACGCGCGCCAGATCGCCATGCTCAAGCTGCGGCATGCCGCAGCAGCCGGGGTAGGCGACTTCGGTTTCGACGCCGTTGTGCGCCAGCACCTTGCGCGCGTCGATGCCGATATCGGGATTGTTGTAGTTGGCGAAGCAGGTGGCGAAGATCACCGCTTTGCGGCCCTTCGCCGGCGCCTCGGCGTTGATCGGCGGCACCTCGCTCCGGGCCCGCATCGAGAAGGTGTGGCCATGGAACTTCGGCAGTTCCGCATCACGGTGGACGTGCATGACCTTTTCCATGGCCGGGCGGGTCAGGGCGTTGCCGCGTTTCGCCGCCCAGTTCGTCAGCGGCGCCACCGCGCCTGCGAGCTTGCCGTTGCGATCGGTTTCGGTGAGTTGGCGAGCGGAAAACGCAATGTCGCCGTCTTTGAGCTGCATCGCTCGGTAGCGCACCATGAGATGCGGGAAATCGAGATTGAACTCGTGCGGCGGCACGTAGGGACACTTCGTCATGAAGCACATGTCGCAGAGCGTGCAGGCGTCGACGACGGGCGCGAAATCCGCCGAGGCGACCGAATCGAGCTCGCCGGTCTTGGATTCGTCGATAAGATCGAACAGGCGTGGAAAACTGTCGCACAGATTGAAGCAGCGCCGGCAGCCGTGACAGATGTCGAAGACCCGGCGCATCTCGGCGTCGAGCTTCGCCTCATCGGTGAAATCGGGATTCGCCCAATCGATAGGGTGCCGAATGGGCGCGTTGAGGCCGCCTTCGCTCATGAACGATCTCGCGATGAGGAAAGAACAAGAAGAAACAGATTCGGTTCCGCGAGGAGGCTGACCTCCCCGCGGACCGTCGTCGATCGATCAGAGCTGATCGAGCGCCTTCTGGAAACGGCCGGCGTGGGACTTCTCGGCCTTGGCGAGAGTCTCGAACCAGTCGGCGACTTCGCTGAAGCCCTCGCTGCGGGCAGCCTTCGCCATGCCCGGGTACATGTCGGTGTACTCGTGGGTCTCGCCGGCGACGGCAGCCTTGAGATTCTTCGAGGTCTCGCCGATCGGCAGACCGGTGGCCGGGTCGCCAACCTCCTCGAGGAATTCGAGGTGGCCGTGGGCATGGCCGGTCTCCCCTTCCGCCGTCGAGCGGAACACGGCGGCAACGTCGTTGAAGCCTTCCACATCCGCCTTTTGCGCGAAGTAGAGGTAGCGACGGTTGGCCTGGGACTCGCCCGCGAAGGCGGCCTTCAGGTTTTCTTCGGTCTTGGATCCTTTGAGGGATGGCATCGTCATTCTCCCGTTTGGCTGTCCATCGTCGCGATGTTCGGCCGGCGATGGTTTGCTGGTGGGCGGACGCGGGATGCGCCGCCCCGGAAACCGGGAGCGGGACATGGGCCCTGCTTCCTATGAGCCTTTATATGATCCGCGAGAGCAGACCTGTCAATAGATTAGAGACGTTCTAATCTATTGATTTAGCGATCTGGGATATCAGCCTTTGCGATTGGCCGAAAGGCGGATGACAACGTCCACCCGCTGCACGTGCATGCCGGCCGGCGGCTCCGGCAACCGGGCTATCGAGACGTCGGCACCCACGATGTCGGCCAGTCTGGCGCTGTCTTCGTAGAAGAAATGATGGTGGTCGGAGACATTGGTGTCGAAGTACGAGCAACCCGGCTCGACGACGATCTCGCGCAGGAGACCGGCGTCGGTGAACTGGTGCAGCGTGTTGTAGACCGTCGCGAGCGACACGCGGATGCCTTCCTTGGTCGCCATGCCGTGGAGCTCTTCCGCGGTGACGTGAATGTCGCCGCGCTCGAGCAGGAGCTTGGCCAACGCCAGCCGCTGGCGGGTAGGCCGGAGACCCTTGCCGCGCAATCGGTCGAGAACGTCGCTGAACGGTCGCTGCATCATGGTTCCAAGGAGGGGCCGCGGGGCCCGTCCATTTCCTAGATAACGGGATATCGCCCGTTAACTCAATGCATATTGGACCGATCGACGGCTTTTAAAAGGGCCCGCCGCCCGCTTGGGGCTCAATCGCCGGTCTTCAGCCGTTCCACGAGCTGGCGGACGGACGGAATGAAACCGTTTGCATAGAACGGATCGTCCTTGAAGCGGAACGCATTGTGGCCGGCGAACATGAGCTGGTTGTCGACGTCACCGGCGTGGGCGATCGCCTGCAGCGTCTTCTGGATGCAGTAGGAGCGCGGGTCCGGGGTCTTGCCGGTGGTGCCCTCCTCATTTTGTGCCCAATTCGAAAAGGCGCAGGCCGACAGACAGCCCATGCAGTCGATCTGGTCGCGGCGAATCTGCCGCGCCTTGACGCGATCGACGAAGATCAACGTCGAATCGGGAGTGCGCAGCGCGTCGGTGAACCCGGCCGCGACCCATCCCTCAGCATGGACTTTGTCGTGCTCGGTGAGGTAGACGAGGCGGCCGCGTGCGCCGACCGGAAACGCCGTGGTGTGCTCGCCCACGGGCTCCACCGAGTACGCCACTTGGCGGTCGGAGCGGCCTCGCAGCTCCTCGATAAAGGCGTTGCTGACGGCGGAGGAATAAAAGCCGGTCGGCGAATAGCGGTTAAGGAAGACGTCGCCTTCCTTGAGCGTCAGCAGCTTCCGCTTCCAGTCGTCGGAAATCGGGCTTTCCTGGGTGAGGAGCGGCCGCGTGCCGAATTGGAATGCGACCGGGCCGATCTCGGGGCTGTCGAGCCAGTGCTCCCACTCGCGCAGGCACCAGACGCCGCCCGCCATGATGACCGGCACCTGACCCAGGCCGAACTCCGTCATGAGCGTGCGCAGCTCGGCGACGCGCGGGAACGGATCCTCGGGCTTCTGCGGATCTTCGCTGTTGGACAGGCCGTTATGACCGCCGGCGAGCCACGGATCCTCGTAGACCACGCCGCCGAGCCGGTCGGCGAACTTGTGGTAGGCGCGCTTCCAGAGCGCCCGGAACGCGCGCGCCGACGAAACGATCGGGTAATAATAGACGCCGAACTCGGAGCAGATCTCCGCCATCCGGTACGGCATGCCGGCGCCGCAGGTCACGCCCGAGATCAGCCCCTTGGCGCCCTCGAGCACGCCTTTGAGGATGCGCTCCGACGCGCCCATCTCCCACAGGATGTTCATGTGGATCGGACCGTTGTCGGAAGCCGCCTCGTAGGCGATCCGCGCCTGCGTGATCCCGCCCTGGATGCCGTAGGCGATCAGCTCCTCGTGGCGCAAGCGCCGGGTGCGGCCGTTGTAGACGACGGGCTTGAGCTGACCGTTCTCGTCGTAGGAATCGGCATTGACGCCGGAGAAAGTGCCGACGCCGCCGCACGCCGCCCATGCACCGGAGGATTCGCCATTGGAGACCGCAATGCCCTTGCCACCCTCGACGAGCGGCAGAACCTCGCGGCCGGATATCAAAACCGGATTGAGAGGCTTCACAATTACGCCTTTAGTCCGCGCCCGCCACGGACTCCTGCTTCCCTGGGAATAATCTCATGACCACGGCCCTCACAGCGACCGCGTCCTGATCCCAACCGGCTGTATATAAGATCGCTTCCATGAAAAGCCAGCGCCTTGAAAAGGCGCGGCTTCCCATGGAAAACGGCCGATCCGAAGCTCAATGAGCCGCCGTGCTCTCGGCGTCTTCGCTCTTCTTCGAGATGTCCTCGCCGGTGGCTTGGTCGACGGCCTTCATCGACAGGCGGACCTTGCCGCGCTCGTCCATGCCGAGAACCTTCACCTTCACCTGGTCGCCCTCGTTGATCACATCGGTGACCTTGCCGACCCGACGCGGCGCAAGCTCGGAAATGTGCACGAGACCGTCGCGCGAGCCGAGGAAGTTCACGAACGCGCCGAAATCGACGACCTTCACGACCTTGCCGCTGTAGATCACGCCGATCTCCGGCTCGGCGACGATGCCCTTGATCCACTCGATCGCCTTCTTCGCGGCCTCGGCGTCGACCGCCGCCACCTTGATCGTGCCGTCGTCCTCGATGTCGATCTTGGCGCCGGTGGTCTCGCAAATCTCGCGGATGACCTTGCCGCCGGTGCCGATGACCTCGCGGATCTTCTCCTTCGGGATCGAGAACTGAGTGATGCGCGGCGCCTTCTCGGAGACCGTCTCGCGGGCCCCGGTGATGGCCTTGCCCATCTCGCCCAGAATGTGAAGGCGGCCGTCCTTCGCCTGACCGAGGGCGATCTTCATGATCTCCTCGGTGATCGAGGTGATCTTGATGTCCATCTGCAGCGACGTGATGCCGGTGGTCGTTCCGGCCACTTTGAAGTCCATGTCGCCCAGATGATCCTCGTCGCCGAGAATGTCGGAGAGCACGGTGAAGCGCTCGCCCTCCTTGATCAGGCCCATGGCGATGCCGGCGACCGGCTTCGGCAACGGCACACCCGCGTCCATCATTGAGAGCGACGAGCCGCACACGGTCGCCATCGACGACGAGCCGTTCGATTCGGTGACTTCCGAAACGACGCGGATCGTGTAGGGAAACTTCTCTTTTTCCGGCAGCACGGCGTGGAGCGCGCGCCAAGCGAGCTTGCCGTGGCCGACTTCGCGCCGGCCCGGGCTGCCCATGCGGCCCACTTCGCCGACCGAATACGGCGGGAAGTTGTAGTGGAGCATGAAGTGCTCGTAGTAGTTGCCCTCGAGGGCGTCGATGCGCTGCTCGTCCTCACCGGTGCCGAGCGTGGTCACGACCAGCGCCTGGGTTTCGCCACGGGTGAACAGCGCCGAGCCGTGCGTGCGCGGCAGCACGCCGATCTCGCAGACAATCGGGCGGACCGTCTTGGTGTCGCGGCCATCGATGCGCTTGCCGGAATCGAGCAGCGCCCCGCGGACGATGTCCTTTTCGAGATGCTTGAAGACGCCGGCCAACAGGTCCGGCTTCTCGAATTCCGGCGCAAGAGCGGTGAGCACCTTCTCCTTGGCGGCGGCGATCTTGGCGACGCGAGCGCTCTTGTCGACTTCAGTGTAGGCGCTGCGAAGATCGGCTTCGACAACTTCCTTGACGCGCTTCTCGGCGCGCTCTTCGTCGACGGGCGCCGCGGGAATCTCGCGCGGCTCGCGGGCGGCGCGCTCGGCCAATTCGATGATCGCCTGGATCACCGGCTGAAAGCCTCTGTGGCCGAACATGACGGCGTTGAGCATGACGTCCTCCGGAAGCTCCTTGGCTTCCGATTCGACCATCAGCACGCCTTCCGTCGTACCGGCGACGACAAGATCGAGATTCGTGTTCGGCAGGTCGGCGATGCGCGGGTTCAAGACGAATTCGCCGTCGATGTAGCCGACGCGCGCGGCGCCGATCGGACCCAGAAACGGAATGCCGGAGATCGTCAGCGCGGCGGAGGCACCGATCATGGCGACGATATCGGGATCGTTCTCGAGATCATGAGAGACGACGGTGCAGACCACCTGCGTCTCGTTGCGGAAGCGATGGTGAAAGAGCGGACGGATCGGGCGGTCGATCAGGCGGGAGGTGAGAACCTCCTTCTCTGTCGGGCGGCCTTCACGCTTGAAGAAGCCGCCGGGAATCTTGCCCGCCGAAAACGTCTTCTCCTGGTAATTGACCGTCAGCGGGAAAAAGTCGATGCCCGGCTTCGGCGATTTGGCGGCGACGGCGGTGCACAGCACCGCAGTCTCGCCGTAGGTGACATAAACGGCGCCGTCCGCCTGGCGGGCGATGCGGCCGGTTTCGAGGACGAGCTTGCGCCCGGCCCACATGAGTTCTTTGCGGATGACGTTGAACATTCCAATTCCTTCCTTCATCGGCGGCGCACCGGTCCCCTATGGACCAACACACCGGGGGCATGTGCTCCCGCCGCGCCCTTATCGGCGCAGGCCCAGCCGCTCGATCAATTGGGCGTAGCGGCCTTCGTTCTTGCTCTTGAGATAGTCCAGGAGACGGCGACGCTTGCCGACCATCATGATCAGGCCGCGACGCGAGTGGTGGTCGTGGGTGTGGCCCTTGAGATGCTCGGTCAGGTTGCTGATGCGCTCCGAGAGGATCGCGACCTGAACCTCGGGCGAACCGGTGTCGCCCGTGACCGTGGCATACGTGGTGATGAGCTCGCCTTTGCGAGCCTGCGTAATCGACATCGGGTTCTCCATCGTTAGAGGTTCAAGACACGCACCGGACGGACGCATCCCCGCTCGAAGCGGGCGAGCGCCACGGGCTTACCGTCGGCTGTCGCCAAAAGGATCGTTCCGTCTTCGGGGTGCGATTCCTTGGGATGCCAGCGGGGTCCGTTCACCCCGGTGTCGAGCGCCGCGAGCGCCTGCCCTTGTCGCAGGCGCTCCGCCTCGCCCTCCGTCACGGCCAGTGCCGGGATGTCGTCCAGCACGGTCTCGATCGGAAGAAGGCGCTCAAAAGCGGCCGGACTATGCCCGAACTCCCCCAGTTTAGCCAGCGTGATCGCGTGATCCTCATGGAAGGGTCCGACCTGGGTGCGGCGGAGCTGGGCGACATGGCCGACCGTTCCCAGAGATTGAGCCAGATCGCGTGCCAGCGACCGGATGTAGACCCCCTTGCCGCAGACGACATCCAGATCGACGGTGTCGGGATGAGGTCGGGAAATCAGTTTTAATCCTTTTATTTCAACGGTTCTGGCGGCCAGTTGAACGTCGTGACCCTGGCGCGCCAGGCGGTAGGCCCGCTCGCCCGCGACCTTGAGGGCGGAGTAGGCCGGGGGCATCTGCTCGATGGCGCCGACGAAGCGCGGCAACGCATCGTGGATCGCCTGCGTGTCGGGACGGGCATCGGACCGGGCGACGATGTCGCCCTCGCGGTCGTCGGTGGCGGTGGCGATCCCGAAAGCGACGGTGACGCGATAGGTCTTGGTGCCGGCCATGGCATAGGCCGTGGTCTTGGTCGCCTCGCCGAACGCGATCGGCAGGATGCCGCTCGCCAGCGGATCGAGCGTTCCGCCGTGACCGGCACGGCGAGCGTTGAAGATGCGCCGCGCCTCGGCAACGGCCTTGGCCGACGAGAGCCCCAGCGGCTTGTCGAGAACCAGCCAGCCGTGGATGTCGTCGCCCGTCCGCTTAAGCGACATTGCGCCCCTCGACCGAGCGCCTAGCGTTCATGGTCCGCTGGACCGTGGCCGTCGCCATCGGGATCCCGATCCGGCTCGTCACCGTCGCCCGCGAGATCGCGGGCGACCTCGTCGCGGCGCAGGAGCGAATCGATGTGGGTCGCATACTCGAACGACGTATCGGCCTCGATGGCGAGGTTGGGGACTGTGCGCAGATCCACCTCGTGTGCGAGCTGGCTGCGAAGATACGGCGCCGCCCGGCGCAGCGCGGCAATGACGGTTTCCTTGTTGGCGCCGCCGAGCGGCAGCACGAACGCGGTGGCGTTGTGAAGATCGGGGCTGACCCGCACCTCCGACACCGTCACCGAGACATCGCGCAGATCGGGGTCGCGGAAGTGCGCCCGCTCCAAGGTGCGGACGAGCGCATGGCGGAGCGCCTCACCGACCCGGAGCTGGCGCTGGCTGCGGCTTTCGGACGCCGCGGGTCCGCGGAGCGGGCCACGCCCACTGACGCTTTTACGGTGTTTCATGGCTACGGCGGGTCCAATCCCGCCGCGCGCACGGACTCGCTAGAGGGTGCGCGCGACCTGCTCGATTTCGAAGCACTCGATGACGTCGCCGGCCTGGATGTCCTGATAGTTCTCGAACGCCATGCCGCACTCGTAACCTTCCTTGACCTCGCGCACTTCGTCCTTGAAGCGCTTGAGGGATTTGAGCGAGCCCTCGTGGACGACGACGTTGTCGCGCAGGAGGCGGACCTTCGCGCCGCGCCGCACCGTGCCCTCGGTCACCATGCAGCCGGCGACCTTGCCGGCCTTGGTGATGTTGAACACCTCGCGGATGGTCGCGTTGCCGAGGAAGTTTTCCTTGGTCCCCGGCGTCAGCATGCCACTCAACGCCGCTTTCACGTCGTTGGTGAGATCGTAGATGATCGAGTAGTAGCGGATCTCGATGTTGTCGCGGCGTGCAAGGTCGCGGGCCTGCGGGTTCGCCCGCACGTTGAAGCCGAGCACCAGAGCGTTGGAGGCGCGCGCCAGCGTCACGTCGGATTCGTTGATGCCGCCGACTGCGGCGTGGAGGACACGGGCCGCCACCTCGTCGGTGGAGAGCTTCTCGAGCGCGCCGACGATGGCTTCGACCGAACCCTGCACGTCGGCCTTGATGACGAGCGGCAGGTCCTTCGCCACGCCGGCGGCGATCGCCGACAGCATCTGCTCGACGGTGCCGCGCGCGCCGGACGCGACGCGAGCGTCGCGCGTCTTGCGCTGACGGAACTCGGTGATCTCGCGGGCGCGGGCTTCGTTCTCGACCTCGATGAAGTCGTCGCCCGCCGACGGCGTGCCCTGAAGGCCGAGGACCTCGACCGGCATGCCGGGATCGGCGGCCTTGACCTTGCGGCCGCGATCGTCGAGAAGCGCCCGCACGCGACCCCATTCGCCGCCCGCAACGAGGATGTCGCCGACATTGAGGGTGCCGCGCTGGACCAGCACCGTGGCGACGGTGCCGCGACCGCGTTCGACCTTGGCTTCGATGACGACGCCCTGGGCGGCGCGGTCGGGATTCGCCTTGAGCTCGAGAACCTCGGACTGCAGCATGACCGTCTCGAGGAGCTTCTCGAGATTGGTGCCCTGCTTCGCGGAAACCTCGACCGCGAGCACGTCGCCGCCGAACTCCTCCAGCACGATGCCCTGCTGCAGCAGCTCGTTCTTGACGCGCTCGGGCTTGGCATCGGGTTTGTCGATCTTGTTGATCGCCACCACCATCGGCACGTTCGCCGCCTTGGCGTGATGGATGGCCTCGATCGTCTGCGGCATGACGCCGTCGTCGGCGGCGACGACGAGCACGACGATGTCGGTAGCCTTCGCGCCGCGGGCGCGCATAGCGGTGAATGCCTCGTGGCCCGGCGTGTCGAGGAAGGTGACGCGCTGGCCGGACTCGAGCGTGACCTGATAGGCGCCGATATGCTGCGTGATGCCGCCGGCTTCGCCGGCCACGACGTCGGTCTTGCGGAGCGCGTCGAGAAGCGACGTCTTGCCGTGATCGACGTGTCCCATGACGGTGACAACCGGCGGACGCGGCTGGAGATGCTCGGCCTCGTCGGTTTCTCCGGTGAGGCCGATCTCGACGTCGGACTCGGCGACGCGCTTGGAATGATGGCCGAACTCGGTCACCACCAGCTCGGCAGTGTCGGCGTCGATCGACTGGTTGATGGTCGCCATGACGCCCATCTTCATCAGCGTCTTAACCACTTCGCCGCCGCGCTCGGCCATGCGGTTGGCGAGCTCCTGCACGGTGATGGTCTCGGGAATCACCACCTCGCGCACCACCTTGAGCTGCTCGGCTTTGGAATCGCCGTGTGCAAGGCGCCGCTCGCGCTCCTTCTGACGGCGGAACGCCGCGAGCGAGCGGACGCGCTCGCTGCCGTCGGCGTCGAGCGCCTTGGTGATGGTGAGCTTGCTGCGCCGGGTGCGGTCGTCGTCCTTGCGCAGTGTGAGGCCGGGGCGCTTCGGCGGCACGCCGGGCTTGCGCGGGCCGCGCGACTCGTCCTCTTCAGGTTCCACGACCGGCGCGCGGCCGACCGGAACCTTCGTCGCGGCGGGACGCGCGGCTTCACGCGCGGGAGGCGCCGCTTCGACCGCGGGGGAAGGCGGCTCGGGAGCGGGCGGCGGTGCAATCTCGGGTTCGGGCGCCGGCGGCGGCGCCAGGGCTTCTTCCTCGGCGCGACGACGGCGGTCTTCCTCGCTCGCATGGCGAGCCTGTTCTTCCGCGCGCATGGCGCCTTGCAGCGCCCGCGCCCGTGCGGCCTTCTCGCCCTCGGTCAGCGTGCGCGGCGCGCCCGACGGCGTGCGCGGCTCCTCCGGCACATGGATGGGCGCCGCTTCGCTCGGCGACGGCTCCATCAGCTCCGGCGTCTTCTTCAGCTCGGTCATCTGGCCGCTGGCGCCGGGTGCAAAGGTCCGCTTCTTGCGGACCTCGACCGTCACCGCCTTGGAGCGCCCATGGGAGAAGCTCTGGCGAATCTGGCCGGTCTCGACCGTCTTCTTGAGCTCGAGCCGGCCCGGCCGCACGATCGTCAGCGGCTTCTTATCCTGGGTGTCGGTGCTATCCGTCATCGAGCGGAACCGTCCTTTACACGATCATCGAATGAGCGGGAGCCTGGGTCTCCCGCACGAAGGAGCGCGAGGCGACCGGCCTCCGCTCCAATATCACGGGCCAACTTACCGGGCACAACGGCAGCGAACACGGCGGTGTCGCGTCCAAAGGCCGATCCAAGCTCGCTCGCAGTCAACGCCTGAGAAACCACGATCTCGACACCCGGCGACTTGAGGCGCTTCCGATCGGGAGCCGAAGCGTCGGCGGCAACGAACAGAACGGCGGGGGTGCCGCCCGACGGCTTCAGGGCCGCCAGCGCTTCGCGGACCCGCTCGAACCCTGTCACCGCGGCGCCGCCGCGCCGGGCCAAGCCGATCAGACCGACGATCCGCTCGACGAGCAGCCGTTCGACCAGCCGATCGAGCTCCTGCGGCACCGCCACGGGGCCACCGGCAGCCCGTGCAAACACGCGGCCGCGGCCTGCGGCGGCCATCTTTAGCACATCGCGACTGGGGCTCAACCACAATCCCCGGCCCGGCAGGCTACGCCCGATGTCGGGCACGATCGCCCGGTCGGGGCCGAGAACGAAACGCACCAAAACGCCCCGGGGCACGGCTTTTCCCGACGCAAGATCGCGCCGCGGACGCGGACGGCGCGGCGGCGGATCGAGAGCGATGGGAGCGGGGTGCGTCATGTAACCGTAAAAACCTCGGGTTGGGATCAGGCGTTCGGTGCGGCGGTATCGTCGGCCGCCGGTTCCTCGTCGCCGCTCGGCTCGGGGAACCAATGGGCGCGCGCGGCCATGATGACGCGGTTGGCGGTGTCCATATCCATCGCCTGGTCGCCGAGAAGCTCGATCAACTCGTCTCCAGCGAGGTCCGCGAGATCGTCGAGCGTCTTCACGCCCTTCTCGGCGAGCGCGACCAACTGGGCGCGGGTGAGGCCGTCGACATCGACGAGATCGTCAGCAATGCCGAGCTCCTGCCGCCGTTGCGTGAACGCCGCTTCTTCCTTGTCGAGGAACGCCTGGGCGCGGCGACGAAGCTCTTTGGCGAGATCGGGATCGAAACCCTCGATGTTCTCGAGTTCCTCTTCCGGCACGAACGCCACGTCCTCGACCGACGTGAAACCTTCGGTAACCAGGAGATGTGCGATGACGTCATCGACATCAAGGGCATCGATGAAGGCCTGGGAGCGGAAGCGCATCTCGTTCTGACGCCGTTCCGACTCCTGGCTCTCGGTCATGATGGCGATGTCCCAGGTCGTGAGCTGGGAGGCAAGCCGCACGTTCTGACCACGGCGGCCGATCGCAAGCGAAAGCTGCTCGTCCGGTACGACGACCTCGATCTTGTGCGTTTCCTCGTCGAGCACGACCTTGCTGACTTCGGCGGGAGCCAAGGCGTTGACGACGAACGTGGCTGGATCCTGCGACCATTGAATAATGTCGATCTTCTCGCCCTGCAACTCGCCGACGACGGCCTGCACGCGCGAGCCGCGCATGCCGACGCAGGCGCCGACCGGATCGATCGAGGAGTCCTTGGAAATGACTGCGATCTTGGCGCGGCTGCCGGGATCGCGCGCCACGGCCTTGATCTCGATGATGCCGTCGTAGATCTCAGGGACTTCCTGGGCGAACAGCTTGGCCATGAACTCGGGCCGGGTGCGGGAGAGGAAAATCTGCGGGCCGCGGGTTTCCTCGCGGACATCGTAGATGTAGGCGCGGACGCGGTCCGACTGGCGGAAGGTCTCGCGCGGCAGCGTTTCGTCGCGGCGCAGGATGGCCTCGGCCCGTCCCAGATCGACGGTGACATTGCCGAACTCGGCGCGCTTCACGGTGCCGTTGACGATCTCTCCGACGCGGTCCTTGTATTCCTTGAACTGGCGCTGACGCTCCGCCTCGCGGACCCTTTGAACGATGACCTGCTTTGCGGTCTGGGCGGCGATGCGGCCGAAATCGATCGGCGGCAGCGGATCCGACACGAACTCGCCGACCTTCGCGTCGGGATGGCTGCGGCGGACGTCCTTGGCGGTGACCTGGGTCGCTTCGTTCTCAACCGTCTCCACGACCTCGTGATAGCGGGCGAGGGTGATCTCGCCGGTCTTGCGATCGATGCTCGCGCGGATGTCATGCTCGTGACCGTATTTGGAACGGCCGGCCTTCTGAATCGCCTGCTCCATGGCGACGAGGACCTCTTCGCGATCGATCGCCTTTTCGCGCGCGACGGCGTCCGCCACTTGGAGGAGTTCGGGCCGTGCCAATCCCAGGGTTGCTTCGAGTGCCATGTTCTCACCGTTGTGCGCGCCTTACATCGTGCGCGCGTGTCCTTGTTTTCGTTCGACGTTACGTTCGCGGGCGCGTGCCCGCAGCGATCAATTCATCCGTCAACACGAGCTTGGCCTTCGCGATGCGGTCGAGCGGCAATTCCACTTCCTCTCCGGTGTCGAGCTTCATCCGCACCGCATCGGTCGCGGCGCCGAGCAGACGGCCGCGGAAGCGCTTACGGCCGTCGACCGGCTGCGCCGTCTCGAGCTTGGCCTCGAAACCGGCGAAGCGCTCGTAGTCCGCTTTCTTCACCAGCGGCCGGTCGATCCCCGGCGACGACACCTCGAGCGTATAGGCGCTGCTGATCGGATCCTCGACGTCGAGGACCGCGGAGATCGCCTCGGAAATGGCGGCGCAGTCGTCCACCGACATGCCGGCCCCGTCGTTCCGCTCGGCCATCACCTGCAAGGTCGGACGGCCGGCGCCGCCGACGAGCGCCACGCGCACCAGCGCATAGCCCATCGCCTGAAGCGTCGGCTCGATCAGGAGCCCCACGGAATCGGCTCGAACGGTCATTCAAACTCCTAAACATCCATTCGCACGGTCTTTGGGCGGCCGATCGTTTGGGAAACAAAAAAGTGGGCCAGTGGCCCACCCCAAACAATCGTTCCGACTAATCAAGGCCAATACGTAAGGAGGATTTGCGGAAGATATAGCGAGTCGAGGGCCCCGATCAAGGGCAAGCGCGGAAATGCGCGCCCTTTTAAGGCCCTTACCCGCGCCGGCGGGCCGTCAGGAAAAGGGGCGGACCGGCGCCCAAAGCCTTGGCTTCGTAGCGCGTTTGCGGTTGATCCACAGGGCGGACGCGCCAATCGGCGGGCCCGCGCGCGGTCCACTCGAATGCGGGATGGGAGAGCAGGGCCAGCAGCATCCACTGCCCATATCCCGGATCGTCGGTCGCCAGCCTTAGCTCCGCGCCCGGCACCAGGATCCGTGCCAGTTCGTCGAGCACCGCGCGGCAGACGATGCGGCGCTTCCAATGGCGCTTCTTCGGCCAGGGGTCGGGGAAAAGGACGAACGCACGGCCGATCGAGGCGGATGCAAGGGCGGCGAGCAGCGGACGGGCGTCGTCCATGAGAACGCGGACGTTGTCCGCGCCGCCCGATGTCGTCTCCTTCAGGAAGGACGCCATGCCGTTGATGAAAGGTTCGACGCCGATGAATCCGACCGTCGGGTGCGCCCGCGCCTGGGCGGTGAGGTGCTCGCCGCCGCCGAAACCGATCTCGAGCCAGACCTCCGACGGACGCGGCGAAAAAAGCGACGCGGGATCGAGATACCCCGGCGGCTGGGCACGATCGAACGGGACCGCAAGGCCGGGCAGAAGCTCGTCGAGGAGACGCCGCCGGCCGGCCCTGAGCGGCCGGCCCTGGCGACGACCATAGAGCCGGCCGAGACCGTCGCCCGCGGCATCCGGATCGCGCGATCCGCGCTCAGGAGGGTCCATGGGCATGGCCGCGACCCGTTTGCCGCCCCGCGAGGGGGCGATGCCTCAGTTGAACGCGCGCCTGAGCTCGTCGACCAGGTCGAGCGCCTCCCACGAGAAGCCGCCGGTGCCGTCGGGCGTGCGACCGAAATGT
>Ga0207664_10000686_pt1 | contig 23165 bp, 24 predicted proteins | sample LARL83metaG_FD_184349 | JGI IMG/M metagenome (GOLD analysis project Ga0207664, IMG submission 184349) | Corn, switchgrass and miscanthus rhizosphere microbial communities from Kellogg Biological Station, Michigan, USA - LAR L8-3 metaG... | ecosystem: Host-associated > Plants > Roots >... | reverse complement strand
GCGTACACCGACTTGAAACCGATGCCGAACTGGCCGATCTTCGTGAGATCTCCGGACTTCCCACTCTTGCCGACTCCGCAGATGCCACGAACGTCGGCTTCGGTGAAGGGCCGACCATCATGCCTCACCTCCAGCCGATCTTCAAAGAGTTCGAAGGTCAGCTCCGTCGCGCCGACATCCTCGGCGTTCTGGATCAGCTCGAAGATGAAGTGGGTGCGCTCGCTGTAGAGCTGCCCGAGCAGATCCAGCACAGCTGTGTCCCAGCCGTAGCGGGCGATATTCTCATCGCGGATCTTCTCGTAGTCAGCTGACACCGGTGACCTCCACAACTCCCGCCGCTACCCGCAGCGACAGGGCTCACCCTGCCATGCGCTCGAGACCCCGGGCCCGGTGCCGCCAACTGGGACCTGCTGCGGTCAGATCCTGCTACGCCGTGCTGCCACAAGATCAAGGCCCGACCGCCACTCCTGGCGATCAGGCCCCTGACCTGCACTTCCTGGTAGCGGGGGCGGGATTTGAACCCGCGACCTCTGGGTTATGAGCACAGACGGCACCGTCCAACCCTGTCCGGCACTCGCCGACCATCATCGCCAGGTGACCCGGCCAACGGTTCACCTGGCGCCGGCCCGGTCGCATCTCTTGCCCTGCCGAGCTGGCCGTGGCGTCGGTTTAGAGACCATCAGCCACTGCGCGAGGCGTTCAGTCGAGTAGCTCATAGGCGGGGTTGATCATGACGGCGCCAGTGCTGGTGATGCTGACTGTGCCGCGGAGTCTGACGTTGCTGCCGGGCCGGAGTCCGGCGATGTGGGTGCGGCCGTAGAACAGGGCGGTGAGTTCCCCGCTGGTGTCGGTGACCACGCAGGCCAGGACGGAGCTGCCTTCCACTGGCCGGAATTCGATGGCGTGTACCCGGCCGGCCACAGTGGCGCGACGGTAGCTCGTTAGTGCGGAGATCGGGATTACGCTTGGCGGCCCGGTCACCCGATTATGGTCGCCGTTGGCGGCCTCAGCCTGGAGGGGCTTCGCTTTCCCGTTGGGGCGCGTATCGTCATCGCCGACGCCGAGCGGGAGGTCGCCCAGCCGGCTGACCTCGCCCTCGCCCACGCCGAGGCCGAGACGGTACGCCAACTGGTCACAGGGCACGGGCCCACCTCACGCTCGCCCGCCGATGGGCCAAACGAGCCCCGCAGCCCTTCACCGCCGAGATAACTACGGACTGGCTGGCGGTGGACCCAAGTGGACCAAGAGGCGGTAGGCACCCTGCGCTGGCCGGCTTTTCGGCTTGTGCGGCCAGCACCCAGACAGCTGCCACCAGCGGCAGCCATCCGCCTGTGCGGGCTGGCTGCGCTCACCGCTCCTGACCTCACAGTGCATGCCTACCGCCAGTGATGCGCGGACCGCCGCTCGTCCTGACGGGATCGGATCGGCAGCACGCGGCAGGAAGTGAAACGTTCTGCGTGCTTGCAGGACGGAACCGGCATGGCGACGAAAGTGCAGAACGCACCCGCGGATGCCGGAACAGGCCAGTGGTGGCCGTCGAAGTACGGTGCCGACGACCAGGCCGGCGCGCTGAACGAGATCACGCCCGCCAAGGTCCTGGAAGCGGTTGGCCTGGTTCGCCAGGGACGGGTCTATGACCTGGCGCATGTGCTGGACCAGGACGTTCCCGCGTTTCCGGGCCGTACGTTCCGGCAGTACCTGACGACCAACTACCACCAAATCAACCGGCGCCATCCCGACGCGGGCGAGGCGGGCCTGGGGCACAACAGCGTCAACTGGATCGTCGAGCAGGTCACCGCGACCCAGCAGATGGGCACCCACATGGACGGGCTCAACCACCTGCAGATGGGCGACCGTACCTACAATGGGTTCCTCCTTGCCGACATCGTCGAAGATCACGGCACGAACCGGCTCGGCATCGACACCCTGCCCCAGGTGGTGACCCGGGGCCTGCTGCTGGATGTGACGGCATCGCGCGATGGCGAGCGGCTCGAGCCCGGTGATGTGATCACAGTTGCCGACGCAGAGCAGGCCCTCGCCGCCAGCGGTCACGACGTTCGGCCCGGTGACGCCGTGTTCTTTCACACTGGCTGGGGCGGTTTGTGGGGAGCCGACAACGAACGGTACGCCTCGGGCGAACCTGGTCCTGGCATGGCGCTTGGTGGGTGGCTCGCCGATCATCGGGTGGCGCTGACCGGGTGTGACACATGGAGCTTCGGCCCCTACCCGCCGGAAAGCCACTGCGAGCCGTTCGTGGTGCCGCAGACACTCAACGTCCACCACGGGATCGTGGTGGTGGAGAACCTCTGCCTTGACCAGGCCGCCCGCGACCACGTGCACGAGTTCCTGCTTGTCATCTCGCACGCCAAATTGCGCGGGGCGACCGGCGCGTGGGTCGCGCCGCTAGCGATTATCTGAGCCTGACTGAGCCGGAGGGATGAGCGGTCATGCCTGATGTCTCGTTCGTCAACTTGCTGGTGGTGGTCGCCGTCGCGGTCGCGGCCCCGCTTGTCGTGGGCTACCTGCCACGGCTGCGCGTCCCGGCGGTGGTGCTGGAGATCGTCGGTGGCATCATCATCGGGCCCTCCGTCCTCGGCTGGGTCCACGTCGATCTGCCCGTGGCGATCCTCGCCCTCTTCGGCCTGGCGTTCTTGCTGTTCCTGGCCGGACTGGAGATCGACGTGCACCGCCTTCGGGGGCGGCTGCTCCGCTTCGCCGTATTCGGCTACCTGCTGACGCTGGTCCTGGGCTATGGCGCCGGGGTGTCCTTTACCGCGGTCGGCTGGGTGTCCCAGCCGTTGCTGCTGGCGATCGCCCTGTCCGCCACCTCGCTCGGCCTGGTGGTGCCGGTGCTCAAGGACGCGGGACAGGTCCACAGCCAGGTGGGGCAGACCGCACTGGCGGCGGCGAGCGTCGCCGACTTCGCGGCCATCGTCCTGCTGTCGTTGTTCTTCTCTTCGTCGGGCGGGAGCACCGGCTCGAAGGTCGTGGTGCTCGCCGCGTTCGCCGGGCTAGTTGCGGTGACCGGCCTGGTGGTGTCCGGCGCCGCCCGGTCCGTGCGGCTCGGCCGGGTGCTTGTCCGGCTGCAGGACACCACCGCGGAGATCAGGGTCCGCTGCGCCGTGCTGCTGCTGGTGGCGTTCACGTTCCTGGCCGAAAAGTTCGGCCTGGAGAGCATCCTCGGCGCCTTCCTGGCCGGCGCGATCGTCGGCCTGGTCGACCGCGACTCGTCCTCCCACCCGCGCTTCCGCACCAAGCTGGAGGCGATCGGCTACGGGTTCCTGATACCGGTGTTCTTCGTCAGCAGCGGGATCCGGCTCGACCTGACCGGCCTGCTGCACAACCCGTCCGCGCTGGTGCGCGTGCCCGTCTTCCTGCTGGCGCTGCTGGTCGTGCGCGGCCTGCCCGCCCTGCTCGGCCTGCGCGCCAGTGGCCCCAGGGCGACGCTGGCGCTCGGGCTCCTTCAGGCCACGTCGCTGCCGTTCATCGTGACCGCCACGCAGATCGGCGTGGCACTGGGCAAGATCACCCCCGTGACGGCCGCCGCGCTGGTGTGCGCCGGGCTGCTGTCGGTGCTGATCTTCCCGCTCGTGGCGCTCGGGCTGCTGCGCGGCGTCGATCCTGCACCCGGGCCTACGTCCGCGGAGACCGGCACGGCGGCAGCCGAGCCGGTACCGGAACCACACCTGATGTGAACGGGCGCACAGCCATGGCGCCAAACGAGCTACGCGCGGCAGCCGTCCCGGCGTCACAGGCAGCTACCACCGAGGAGGTTCGGCATGCCCCAGGTATTCACGAGCACCATGGTCGGTGCCCCGGTCGGCGAGGTGTGGGCCCTGCTGCGAGACTTCGCCGCTATCGGGAGCTGGCATCCGACCCTGCCGCCGTGCGAGATCGAAGGCGGTCCCGCTGACCGGGTCGGTTGCGTCCGCGTCTTCCCACTGGCGGGCGGTCACCGGGAGACTCTGGTCAGCCTCGACGACGAATGCCGGGCCATCGCGTTCAGCTTCGCCGACAACGCGGCTGGGCTGCGGGTCCGCAGGTATCTCTCGACGATGTCCGCCCGGCCGGTTACGTCGGCTAATCACACCTATGTCGAGTGGGTGTCGCGGTTCGACTGCGACGAATCTGATGAGGACGCCATGATCACTGAGGTACGCGACGGCGTGCTCGCTCCTGGGCTGAAGGCGCTCGAGCAACGGCTCGGCCCGTCCGGCCCGTCCGGCCCCTCCATGGCCGCCGTGGAGGCCACGCCAGGGACCGCGGGGGCAAGGTAACCGCCCGCCCGGGCGCGCGGTACCACGGGCAAGCTGGATCCCCACCAGCTGATCGCCGGCCTGATCTGTCGGTTTTGGGCGGTCCCGGGCTAGAGTCGGGGAAATGCCGGGTCTCGCCAGCGTGGCCTGGCAGGGTTGCAAAGATGCGACCGGCTCCTCCATGGCGGCCGGCGCGGCACCTTGGCGACGACAGGGCGGTGGGGGTGACAGCTGGCGCTGCCGAGGTCGTGATCTCGACCAAGTTGTTCAGGCCGGATCCCCGGCACCGGACGGTGGAGCGGACGCGCCTGCATGACCTGCTGCGCCAGGGATGCTCGCTGCCGTTGACCCTCGTCGTTGCGCCTGCGGGCTGGGGGAAGAGCACGCTCGTCGCAGACTGGCTCCGGCACGACCGGGTCACCGCAGGCTGGGTGTCGCTTGATGGCGGCGACGACGACCCCCACCGCTTCTGGCGGTACCTCCTTCTCGCCGCCGGCCAGGCCGGGCCGGGAGCAGGAGCGGCCGCCCTGCGACGGCTGGACGCCGCCAAATCCGACGTGCTGCGTGACGTCCTGCCCACGTTCATCAATGAGATGACCTCGTCCGGCGCACCGCTGGTACTAGTGCTGGACGACTATCACCTGATCACCAGCGCACAGGTGCACGCATCGGTCGCCGCGCTGCTGGACCGCTGCCCACCCCAGCTACACCTGGTGCTCATCACGCGGGCCGACCCGCCGCTGCCGCTCAGTCGGCTGAGAGTGCGGGGAGAGTTGGCCGAACTGCGCGCCGAACACCTCCGGTTCAGCCTGGACGAGGCACGGGAATTCTTCGGCGGCCGGCTAGGAACACAGCTGCCCGAGCAGGACGTGTACCGGCTGGTGGCGCGGACCGAGGGATGGGCAGCGGGCCTGCAGCTCGCGGCCCTGCGGCTGAAGGACCGCACCGACCCTTCGGCCTTCATCGAGCGTTTCACCGGCGCTGACTGGCACATCGTCAACTATCTCGGCGAGGAGGTGCTGACCAGCCAGCCCCCGCGGGTACGGGAGTTCCTGCTCGTGACCTCGGTCCTCAACCGGATGTGCGCACCGCTGTGCAACGCGCTCACCGGCCGGGCCGATGGCGCCGAGCTCATCGACGAGGTCAATCGGGCCAACCTATTCCTGATCCCGCTCGATGATGAGCGGCACTGGTTCCGCTACCACCACCTGTTCGGCGGCCTGCTGCGGCATGAGCTGGCCCGCACTGCACCGCAGCAGCCTTCCGCGCTCCACCGGCAGGCGGCGCAGTGGTATGCGCAGAACGGCGATCCGGCCGAGGCAATCGGCCACGCGATCTCATCGGGCGACGACCCCCTCACCCGGGGGCTGGTAGCGGCGCACTGGCGCCAGCACTTCAACGCCGGGCAACTAGAAACGGTCCGCCGGTGGCTCGACGCGCTGCCTGCCGAACTTGTCGCCATGGACGCGTCCCTATCGGCGGCACGGGTCTGGATAGCTCTCGACACCGGCCGGCTCGAGGATGTCGGGGCCGCACTGGACGCCGCCGAGGCCTCGGGCCCGCCCGATACCCAGCTGATGGTGCTGCGCGCACTGCACAGGTACAAGACCGGGGGTGTGGCCGATGCCACGCACCGGCTGGACGAGATCGCCCCGAGTGCTGATGACCCGTTCATCGCGACCGTTCACCGGCTGGTCCAGGGCGTCTCGTCGATGTGGCTGGGGGACGCCGACCGAGCCCGGGAACTGCTCGCCGAGGCGGCCCGGCGGGCCGAGGGCGACGATAACCGCCTTGCCTACATCTACGCGCAGGGCTGCCTGGCGCTCCTGGCCACCACTCACGGCGACCTCGCCCTGGCGGACGCGCTGGTGGCCGACGCGCAGGCTGTTGTCGGCCAGACGCTTAGTGATTCTCACTTCGTGGCCATGTTCCCCGCCCTGGCCGGGGCCCGTCTCGCCGCCCAGCGCGGGGAGTGGGCCGGCGCCGAGCGGGCCGCGACGGCCGCGGTCGAACTGGGCCGCCGCGGCGCTGGCCGGGTCGAACTCGCCGCAGCCCTGCTCACCGCGTCGGCGATCCTGCGGACCTCGCCGTCGGCCGCGGCCACCCGTGATCCCGGCGATGTGCCTACGCCGGATGGAGCCGATGGCAGCGATCCGGGCGCACTGGTGGCGGAGGCGCGCGGCCTTCTGCGGCACTGCCCCGACCCCGGGCCGGTGGTCACCACCTGGCTGGCCGACGAACAGCGGGCCGAGGCGGCGCTCACCCGGCAGGAGGGAATGACCGAGCCGCTGACCGAAAGAGAGCTCACGATCCTGCGGCTGCTTCCCGCGCCGACGCCGCAGCGTGAACTCGCGTCGGCGTTGTTCGTCACGCCCAACACGCTCAAGACTCACCTGCGCGCCATCTACCGCAAGCTCGGCGCGGAATCCCGGGGCGACGCGGTGATCCGCGCCCGCGAGCGCGGGCTTATCTGACCTCAGCGGCTCGCTCCAGGCCGTCGCCCACCTTCGCGGAGAAACCGGGAATCACGGCGGTGATCACCAGTCCGGCGGCCAGCCACCCGGCCACCAGGTAGGGAAAGAACTCATACGGCACGGGAGGCACCGGCCAGACGTTGTGATACAGCACGAAACCGGCGATGAGCACGCCGCCCGCCGGGGCCACGATCTGCCAGGGCGATCGCCGGCCGAGATGCCGGGCCGCGGCCACGTTCGTCAGCACGTACATGACCAGCAGGGACAAGGTCCCGATGGTCGCCAGGTAGAAGAAGACGTTGAGGGCGGAGGTTCCGGCCAGCCGGAAGGCGGTGAGCAGCGCCAGGCCGATGAGCATCTCCAGGGCCAGCGCGCGCTGCGGCACCCCGGTAGCCGCGGACACGCCGCTGAGGCGGCGGGAGGCCAGGCCATCCCGTCCAAAGGCGAACATCATCCGCGCGGCGACGGTCACCCCGCCCAGCCCCGCGCCGAGCGCGCTGAGCACCGCCCCGAGGTCGAGCAGAGAAGCGAGAGTCGTGCCCACATATCGTTCGGCAAGCTCGCCGAGCGGAGCCTGGGAATGCTGGAAAGCTGATACGCCGGCCGCGCTGGTGCCGAACCCCAGCGTCTGGGCGACGATGCAGGCCACGTAGAAGACCGCGCCGAAGGCGACCGCGGTGATGATCGCGCGCGGGATCATTCGCGTCGGCACCAGGGACTCCTCACCCAGCGAGCCCGCCGACTCAAAGCCGGCGAACGCGAGGAAACCCGCCACCGCCGCCAGTGCCAAGGCGGATACACCCACGCCGGGCGGGAGCACGAAGACTTCGCCGGACAGGGTCTGGCCGCCGGGTGCGGTACCGGCCGCCAGCCGCCAGAAGATCACGCCCATGAGCACGAGGATGAGGCAGACGGACACCACCTCGAACGCGAGCACGGACCGCGTCGTGGGCCGGACCCCGCGCGCCGCCAGCACCCAGATCACCACCCAGGCGGCGAGCGCGATCGGGTACCAGTCGGCGTCGCTGGCCAGCCCGGTAGTGCTCAGGAAGGCCCGCCCGAAGATGGCGACACCCATGATCGACACGGGTGGGAACACCAGGTAGGTGCCGAGCAGCGCCCACCCGGCGAGGAACCCCGGCCGCGGGCCGAGCGTGTTGCCGACGAACCCGTAGACCGACCCGGCGTGGCTGAACTCCCCGGCGAGCCGGACGAACCCGTAGGCCACCAGCCCGACCCCGAGCGCGGCCACCGCAAAGGCCAGCGGTGCCGCCCGGCCCAGGGCTTTGGCGGCCGCCACCCCAGTGACCGACATGGCCAGCGTCGGTGCCATGACCCCGATCGAGACCGAGGCCGTCTCCAGGAAGCGAAGCTCACGGCGCAGTGCAGGCCGGTGGCCTGGCCTTTCTGACAGCGGCTGGGCGCTGCTGCCTTGGGCTGTCATGAGCGGCTCCGTTCGGTAAGAGGCCGTCACCCGGCGAGCCAGCCGCCGTCGGCGACCAGCACGGACCCAGTGATGTAGGACGCCTGGGGAGAGCACAGCCACACCACGGCGGCGGCGATCTCCTCCGGCTCGGCGATGCGGCCCAGCGGCACCCGGGTCAACAGCTCATCGCTGACCGCAGAGGTCATGCCCGTCCGGGTCACGCCGGGGGCAATGGCGTTGACCCGGACCCCGGTGCCGCCGAGCTCAAGCGCCGCGGCGCGGGTCAGGCCATGCACGGCGTGCTTGGCCGCTATATAGGCGCTGTTGTCGGGCATCGCGGCGGCGCCGAGCATCGAAGAGGTGTTGACAATGGCGCCTGACCCCTGGGTCCGCATGTGCCGGATCTCGGCCCGCATGCACCGCCAGACTCCGGCGAGATCCACTTGCAGCACGTGCAGGAAGTCCTCCTCCTCGTACTCATCCAGCGGAACGTATGGCCCGGGCACGCCAGCGTTGTTGTGCGCCGCGTCCAGCCTGCCGAAGACTTCTACCGCACGCCCGACGGCGCTGGTCACCTGCCCGAGGCTCGTGACGTCTGCCACCAGCACCTCGGCACGCCCCCCCAGCGCCCGTGCGGCTTCCGCGGTCTCCGCGAGGCCATCGGCGTCGATGTCCACGAGCGCGACCGAAGCACCGGCGCCGGTGAAGGCGAGGGCGCTGGCCCGGCCGATGCCCGAGGCCGCGCCCGTGATCAGCGCGGCGCGCCCAGACAGATCAGCGGCCATGCGCCCCCCTCAACAGCTGCCCCGGCCCGCCCCCGGTGGGGAACAGATCATCCACGGTAGTAGTCGGCGAGGGCCTCACGCAGGACGGCCCGGGCGCGGTGCAGCAGGACCCGCTGGTTCTGGGGTGAGATGTTCAAGGTGGCGCAGACCTCGTCGGCCGTCATCCCGCAGACATCGCGCATGGTGACCACCTTGCGCTGGCGCGGTGGCAGCGCGGACAGGGCCCGGTCAAGCTGGTAGAGGACCTCCCTGGAGAGCGTCACGTTCTCCGGGATGGTGTCCCAGCGGGACGGGACATCGATCGAGGTCCAATGTGAGGGATGCTCGCCACCGGAGTCGGCGAACCTGTCCTCCACCATCGGCCCTTCGCGTGAATCTAGCGACGACCAGGCGAGAGTCCTGGCCTCGCGGGCGCCACGCGTCTTCGCCCGGTTGACCAGAATCGAGAACGCCCAGGTGCGCAGCGACGACCGGCCTTCGAACCTCGCCAGGCCGCTGAGCATCCCGAGCCAGGTGTCCTGGACCACGTCCTCCGCGGACTGCGGGCTGTCAACGAACGACCTCGCGACGCGCAGCATCGTCGGCGACCACTCATCCACCAGCTGGGCCATCGCCGTTTCGTCACCTGCCCTCAGCTGCGTTACCAGGTCCGCATCCGGGCAGATGTCCCCGTCGGCTGGTGGGGCTTGGCAGTAGCTGACCTGTGACATCGCGGTCGCCTCCCGGTCTCGGCTGACTGCAGCCTCGCCCGGTCAGCCCGCGACGCACCTCCCCCCTCACCCCATCTCACCCGGGTGAGAAGTCCGGGCCGTAACGCCTGAGCCCCGGACGAGACAGAACTGGCATGACAGCTCTGAACGGCAGCGCGGCCAGCCTCACGAGGAGGACACCATGAGGGGACTGCAGGACAAGGTTGCTCTCGTCACCGGCGGCAGCTCGGGCATCGGCCAGGCGATCGCTATGCGCCTGGGCGAGGAGGGCGCCAACGTCGCGATCAACTACGTGGGCCCGCCCGAAGGCGCGATCTCCACCAAGGAAGCGATCGAGCACGGGGTGGAGATCTGCATGAAGAAAATGGCGGAGGCCGGCGGGCGGCCGATCCTCGTCGCCGCCGACGTATCCGACGAGCAGGCCGTGGACCAGATGTTCGACCGGGTGATGAGCGAGTATGGGCGGCTGGACATCCTGGTCAACAACGCCGGGATCCAGATCGCGGAGGACTCCCACGAGCTGTCCGCCGCCGACTTCGACAAGGTCCTCGCGGTCAACCTGCGCGGCGCGTTCCTGTGCGCCCGCGGCGCGGTGCGCTCCTTCCTGGCCGCGCAGCAGCCCGGCGTGATCATCAACGTGTCCAGCGTGCATCAGTTGATCCCGAAGCCGCGGTTCCTCGGCTACTCGGTGTCCAAGGGTGGCATGCAGAACCTCACCCGGTCGCTGGCGCTCGAATACGCCGCGCGGGGAATCCGGGTCAACAGCATCGGCCCTGGCGCGACAGTCACACCGATCAACCGGTCATGGATCGACGACCCCGTCAAGCGGCGCGCGGTGGAAAGCCATATCCCGATGCGGCGGGCGGGCGATGCCGAGGAGATGGCCGCGGCGGCGGCGTTCCTGTGCTCAGACGAGGCGGCGTACATCACCGGGCAGACGCTGTTCATCGACGGCGGCCTGACCTTGTACCCCTCATTCGAGACCACATGGTCCTCTGAGTGACGAGCGACAGCGACGTAGCAACGATCGGTGCGAAGGAGGGCTGCCTGGTGAATGGCTCCTATGACGTGGTGATAGTTGGCGCGGGCCCGGCAGGCGAACATGCGGCCGGCCGCCTCGCCGACGGCGGACTGACCGTTGCCATCGTCGAGCGGGAACTGGTCGGGGGGGAGTGCTCATACTGGGGCTGCCTCCCTTCCAAAACGCTCATCCGGCCGGGTGACGTGCTGGCCGCGGCGCGGCGGGCCCCGGGCGCCGCCCAGGCGGTCACCGGCCAGCTCGACACCGCGGCCGCCTTCGCCCAGCGCGACTACATGACCTCGAACTGGCATGACGATGGCCATTTGCCGTGGCTGGAGGGCAAGGGCATCGACCTTGTCCGCGGCACCGGCCGGCTGGCGGGGGAACGGGCCGTCGAGGTCGAGGCCGCCGACGGCACCATCCGGCGGCTCAGCGCGGCCCGAGCGGTGGTGCTGGCCACCGGCACTAGCCCGCTGATCCCCCCGATCCCGGGCCTACGTGAGGCCGGCCCGTGGGACAACCGGAGCGCGACCAGCGCGAAGGAGCTCCCGCGGCGGCTGCTGGTACTGGGCGGTGGAGCCATCGGTGCCGAGATGGCGCAGGCGTACAAGCGCCTGGGCTGCGAGGAGGTGGTGGTCGTCGAGGGCGCGGAGCGGCTGCTCGCCCGGGAGGAGCCGTTCGCCGGCGAGGAACTGCAGGCCGCCTTCGAGGCCGAGGGCATCACTGTGGTGACTGGGGCCCGCATGACCGCGGCCCGCCGCCTGGGCAGCGGCGGCCCGGTCGTGGCGACGCTGGCGGACGGGCGTGAGTTCACCGGCGATGAGATCCTGGTGGCGGTGGGCCGTAGGCCGGCCACCGGCGGCCTCGGCCTGGAGCATGCCGGGCTCGAGCCCGGGCGCCCAGTGCCGGTGGACGGGCAGCTGCGGGCGGCAGGCGTTGCGGGGGGATGGCTGTATGCGATCGGCGACTGCAACGGGCGCGCGCCCTTCACGCACATGGGGAAATACCACGGCCGCATCGCCGCCGCGGCGATCCTCGGCAGGAAGGTGGCCGACGTTGCCTCCCATCGCGTCGTGCCCCGGGTGACATTCACCGACCCGCAAGTGTGCGCCGTCGGCCGTACCGCCGCCGAGGCGCGGGCCGCCGGGCTGCTTGTCACGGTGGTCGCCACCCCGACCGGTGAGGTTCCCGGCGCCTACACCCAGGGCAACGGCATCCGCGGCACCAGCCAGCTGGTGATCGACGACGACAGCAGGAAGGTGGCCGGTGCCACCTTCACCGGGCCGGGTCTGCAGGAGTTGCTCCATTCGGCGACGGTCGCGATTACCGGCGGCGTGACCGTCGACCGCCTGTGGCACGCCGTGCCGTCCTTCCCCACCGTCAGCGAAGTCTGGCTCCACCTGCTCGAGGCCTACGGCCTCTGACCCGCAACGAAAGGACATTACGATGAACGACCTGCCGATCGGCGACTACGCCCTGCTTTCGGACTGCCGGTCGGCCGCGCTGGTCAGCCGCGCCGGCTCGGTGGACTGGCTATGCTTCCCCCGCTTCGACTCACCGGCCGTGTTCGCCCGCATGCTGGACTCCAATGGCGGGTACTTCGCGATCCGCCCAGCCGGGGACTTCGAGGCCAGCCGCGCCTACGTGGACCAGACCATGGCGCTGGAAACCACGTTCCGCACCGCAACCGGCATCGCGGTGCTGACCGACGCCATGGCGGTCGGCCGCAACGACCGTGGCCACGACCTGGGTGCCGGGTCGCCGGGGGCACTCCTACGCCGCCTCGCCTGCACCGACGGCGAGCTGGAGATCGAGGTCACCTATGCCCCGCGTCCCGAATACGGCCTGATCCACCCGATTCTCGAGGCCGTCCCCGGCGGCCTGGCCGCCCGCGGAGGCGCCGACCGGCTCCTGCTGTCCGCACCCGCCGATTTCATGGTCGAGGGGGCGACCGCCACCGCGCGCATGCACGTCGCCGCCGGCCAGACGGTCAGTTTCGCCCTGGCCCACGGGCGGATGGGAGAGCCGCCGCTGGCCGCCTGGGGCGCCAGCGAGATCGGTGCCCGCCTGGCCGACACCCTGGAAGGATGGCGCTCCTGGTCGGCCATCCACCAGACCTACGAGGGCCCATGGCGGGACCTGGTCCACCACTCCGGCCGGGTCCTCCAGGCGCTCACCTTCGCCCCGACCGGCGCCATCGTCGCCGCACCTACCACCTCGCTGCCGGAGACCGTCGGCGGCGAGCGCAACTGGGACTACCGCTACACCTGGGTGCGCGACGCCTGCCTGACCATGGAGGCCCTGTGGGTGGCGGCCTGCCCCGACGAGGCCAACAAGTTCTTCACCTTCCTGGCCGATGCGGCGGCATCCCAGCTGCAGCGCGGGATCGACCTGCAGATCATGTTCGGGATCGGCGGCGAACGTGATCTTTCCGAGCGGGAGCTGCCGCACCTGGCCGGCTGGCGGGCCAGCTACCCGGTGCGGGTCGGCAACGGCGCGTGGAGCCAGCGCCAGCTCGACGTGTACGGCGAAATGCTCGGTGCCGCCCAGCGGCTGGTCCAGCAACTCGGTGAGCTCGACCCGGTCACCCAGCGGTTCCTGATCGCCGCCGCGGACACCGCAGCCAGCCGCTGGAAGGAGAAGGACCAGGGCATCTGGGAGATCCGCGGCGAGCCACGCGACTTCCTCTACTCCAAGCTGCAGTGCTGGGCGGCGCTCGAACGTGCGATCGACATCGCCCCCCAGCTCGGCGCACAGCACCGAGTCGAAGGATGGGCCGTCACCCGCGACGAGATCCGCGAAGCCATCCTGGAGCAGGGCTGGAATGAGAAGGCGGGTGCCTTCACCCAGGCCTTCGGCAGCGAGGACCTGGACGCCTCCAACCTGATGCTGGCGATCACCGGCTTCCTGCCCGGCGATGACCCGCGCATGAAGGCGACCATCGACGCGACCGCCGCCCGGCTGACCGACGACCGCGGCCTGGTCTACCGCTACCTCGCGCACGACGGCCTGGCCGGCGAAGAGGGAACCTTCCTGCTGTGCACGTTCTGGCTCGCGCAGGCACAGGCGCTGGCGGGCGAGCTGGACCAGGCCACGGCCACCTTCGAACGAGCGGTCGCGGCGATCAACGACGTGGGCCTGCTGGCCGAGGAGGTCGACGTGCCCAGCGGCGAGATGATCGGCAACTTCCCGCAGGCGTTCAGCCACATCGGCCTGATCAACGCCGCCTGGGCCATCAGCCAGGCCCCGGAACGCGCCGGCCGTCACGTCCCGGCGGGAGCAGGTTCCGGTGCGGCGGAAGGGCCAAGGAGCTGACCCGTGGGCCCGAGCAGATACCGCATCGTGTTGCGGGGACGGCTGAGCGAGAGCTTCGAGACCGCCTTCGAGGGCATGGCCCTGGAACCCGGACCCAACCAGACCGTGCTGGTCGGTGAGATCCGCGACCAGGCGCAGCTTTACGGGCTGCTCGACCGGCTGCGTGACTTCGGGATCGAACTGGTCGCTGTGGAGCCGGACGGCGCTGCGGATGCTGGTCGCTGAACGGCTCGCCGCCCGTTTCCTGCACCCGCGCTCGGGCGGCTGAAACGTTCTGACCAGTGCGCGGACTAAACCCCAGCGAGGGAAGGGAATGCCATGACCACCGAGCACTACGACGTCATCATCATCGGTACCGGTGCGGGCGGCGGGACGCTTGCGCACAAGCTGGCACCATCGGGCAAGCGCATCCTGCTGCTGGAGCGTGGCGGCTACCTGCCGCGCGAGCCGGAGAACTGGGACAGCCGAGAGGTCTTCCTGAAGGACCGCTACATGTCGGACGAGGTCTGGTACGACAAGGACGGAGAGGCCTTCAAGCCACATCAGCAATACTTCGTCGGCGGCAATACGAAGTTCTACGGAGCCATCCTCTTCCGGTTGCGTGAGCGGGATTTCGGCGAGGTTCAGCATTATGGCGGTATTTCGCCGTCGTGGCCGATCTCCTACCGCGACCTCGAGCCTTACTACTCAGAAGCCGAGAAGCTCTATCTCGTGCATGGCCAGGCGGGCGAGGACCCGACCGAGCCACCGCGCTCCGGGCCGTTCCCGTACCCTGCGGTGTCGCATGAGCCACGGATCCAGCAGCTTGCGGACGACTTCGAGAAGGCCGGCCACCGGCCGTTCCACCTGCCGGTCGGTGTGGACCTGAATGAGTCTGATCCCGATGCTGGCCGCTGCGTCCGCTGCGACCGGTTCGACGGCTTCCCCTGCCTCACGGACGGGAAGGCAGATGCGCACGTGCGATGCGTGCGCCCGGCGCTCAAACACCGGAACGTGACGCTGGTGACCCACGCGACCGCAGCGCGGCTCCTTACCGACGGAAGCGGCCACAGCGTGACCGGCGTCGTCGTGGACCGGCGCGGCGTCCGCGAAACATACAGCGGCGACATCGTGGTCGTCTCGTGCGGCGCGGTCAACTCCGCGGCGCTGCTCCTGAAGTCAGCGAATGACAAGCACCCGGCCGGCCTGGCGAATGCCTCAGACGTGGTAGGGCGCTATTACATGGCACACATCAACTCGGGTGTCATCGCCATCTCGCAGACGCCGAACCAGACGAAATTCCAGAAGACGCTCGGAATTAACGACTACTACTGGGGCGCCGACGACGCCGGGCTTCCCCTCGGGCACATTCAGATGCTCGGCAAGTCGGACCGCAACATCCTCCGGGGAGGCGCTCCCTGGTTCGCTCCCGGGCTCGCACTCGATTACGTCGCGCGGCACGCCATCGACTTCTGGATCACCACAGAGGACCTGCCTCACCCGGCCAACCGGGTAACCGTGGACCGGCTCGGCCGTATCCACCTGGCCAAGACCTATCACAACCTGGAACCCCACCGGCGCCTGCTGGCCAAGCTGAAGGAACTCATGGGCCCGCTCGGCTGCCACGACACCGCCATCCCGGGCTGGTCAATACTCGACAAGCGCATTCCACTCGCGGGAGTCGCCCACCAAAGCGGCACGGTGCGATTCGGCCATGACCCCCAGACGTCGGCCCTCGACGTCAATTGCCGCGCCCACAACGTCGGCAATCTCTACGTCGTGGACACGAGCTTCTTCCCCTCAAGCAGCGCCGTCAACCCGGCGCTCACCGCAATGGCGAACGCGCTGCGGGTCGGCGACCACCTGCTCGAACGGCTCGGCGCCCGGCGCGTGACAGCCGACCAAACAGCACCCGACCGACAAGTTCAGGAGGTGGCGTCGTGAGTATCGCCGGCGATTTGAGCAGCAGCATCGGCCGAGGGCTGGCGGCTGGCCTGGCCGGGACGGCCGCCATGACCGTCTCGAGCACACTCGAGGCCCGGCTCCGCCACCGCAAGCCAAGCTCCGCACCTGCGCGCGCCACGGCCAAAGCGCTGGGGATCGCCTCCTTCGCGGACGGCATCGCCGAGGCACGTTTCAACGATCTTTCGCACTGGGGCTACGGCACGATCTGGGGAGCAGCGCGCGGTTTGCTTGGTACCCTCGGCCTGCCGCCAGGCGCCGCGACGGCCGCCCACGGTGCCGCCATCTGGGGAAGCGCACAGGTGGCCCTGCCCGCCCTGGACATCGCCCCACCGGCAATCTTCTGGGCACCAAAGGAGATCATGATCGACGCCTTTCACCACGCCGTATACGCGCTCGCGACGGGCGCCGTTTACGAGCTGCTGAGCAGCGGGCCCGGAGTACGCGGCGGCACGAACCGGCGCTAGCCGTACTTGGCCGGGCGGTTTGCGCCACCGGAGCGCAGCTAGGTGCGGACACCGCGGGCGCAGCCGCGACCTGTTCGCCTTGGCGCCCACCGGGCACGAGTCGCAAAGGGGCCTGCGATGGCTGAGAAGAATCGGATGGCTGGCCGCGGCGGAGGGCTGGGCAGGCGATGGTCGCTGGGCCGGCTGGGCCGCCGACGCCCGTTCATCATCGGCGCCACGGTTATCGGCGCCGGGCTGGTCCTGTTCGTGCTGGTGTGGTTCCAGCCCCAGAAACTGTTCCTGAACAAGACCGTCAATGAGCCAGGGCCTGGGATCACCGGGACGGCGTCTGCCGGGGAAGCGAGCAGCAGCGCGGCGGCTGGCCGGTCTTCCCCGCGGGGACCGGAGGTCCTGCGCTCGGGCAGTTTCCGCAGTCTGGAGCACGCGACGACGGGCAAGGCCATCGTGCTGCGCCGCCCCGGCGGGAGCCTGATCCTGCGGCTGGAGCGCCTGAACACCTCCAACGGGCCGGATCTGCGCGTGTACCTGTCCCGTATCCCGGCCAGCAGTGATCTGCACGCCTACCGAACCGGATTCATCGACCTGGGCGCGCTCAAGGGCAACCGGGGCAGCCAGAACTATGTCATCCCCGCGGGCACGGACCTCTCGGCATTCAAGAGCGCGGTCATCTGGTGTCGCAGGTTCGTCGTCGGATTCGGTGTGGCCCCGCTGTCACCCTGAGCTGTCTCAAACAGCAGCCGGACTGCCTATGGGGGGCCACGAGGCAATCGGGCTGGTCCAGGCGGCCCTGGCTGCACTGCTGGCGCTGTATTGCCGCCGCGTGAGCCTGCGTGTTCAGGGCTGCTTGACCAGGACTGCGCGGGTGTAGAGCAAGTCGAATCCCCGGCGCTGCACGTTCTGCTGGGACTTGGACCCCGGCTGGGTGGTGACGACGGCGATGTCGCAGCCGACCGCGGCGGCGTCGGCGAGCCGGGCCGACAGCAGCGCGGTCTGGACACCGCGGCGGCGGTGCGCGGGCGCGGTCGCCGCGCCGGTGAACTGGGCGATGCCCTCGGCGGTGTGGAAGCTGGCGCCGCCGGCCATGACCCCGTCGCGCCACGCGGCGTAGCGCACCACACCCGCTGCTGTGACCAGATCGCGCTCGGCCCGGGCGAGGACCTCGCGCGGGAACTCTTCGTGGGAAGGCACTCCTTGGGTATCGGGATGGAGGTCGGCATCCACGACGACCTCCAGCCAGGTTTCGAGCTCGTCGTCGCCGCTTGGCCGGACTTCGACCCCGGCAGGCGTGACACGTTCGGCTTCACCCGTGAGGGCACGGCCGAGCACGTTCTCAAATGAGACAAGCCGGTAGCCCCGCCCGGTCAGGAGGGCACCGATCGCGGGGTCGGCCAGGTGGGCGAGCTCGATCTGAACCGGGGCGCCGCTGGCGGCGAAGGCCCGCTCGATCTCGTCAAGGGCGGCTGCCCCCGGCACGCCGCCGAAGCCGAGCCCAGCGACCTTGTTGAACGGCGAGCCCTCCTCGGCAAAGCTCGCCACCCCGCCGGCGATCGGGATCACCAAGCCCGCGGTGCCCGCCCGACGGCGGGCTGCCTCGCTGGCCCCGGCGATGAGCTGCGCCTCGGCCCGCTCAACGCGCTCAGCCAGGACGATGTCGCAGAACAGGGGCACCCGGACGGCGCTCACCTGCCGAGCTTAGCGCCAGCAGATGCAATGGCCCCGCTGAGGTGATGCGCGCCGGTTAAGGCCAGGAGCGGCTGGTCAGGACCAGCCGATACCCGTCCGGGTCGGCAATCGTGACGCCCCCTTGATCCCAGTAGAGGTTGCGCGCGGCAACCTCGGTGCCACCCGCGCCGACCAGGCGGCTCACCACGCCCGCATCGACCTCGCCGTTGAGGTAGAGCACCAGCAGATCTTCCTCGGTCGGCGCGGCAGGCGTCTCACCGCCCGGATCGCCGACGAGCTCAAGGTGCCACGCGGCATCTGGCCAACCGACCATCAGCAGCGCGTGCCCGCCTTCGGCGGAGGAGTCAGCCCGGAACAAGACCTCAAGACCCAGGCCCTCGACCCAGAATCGCTCGGACGCCCGCAGGTCGCGGCTCGGGCGGGCGATACGCAGGTGAGTTGTTGGCAGAGGCTTCATGTCTCGATCATCGGGCAAGCGTCAATACTTATGGCACGCAGGGATCACTCGGCCGGTAAGGGTGATCAGTTCGGGGGTGGTGGAGCCTTTCCCAGGCTGGTGCGTGGGTCGCTGGCCTAGAGGGCGAGGTCTGCGGGGCGTCGGCATCGGTGGTCTCGTGGATCCAGCTAGCACGGAACGCCAAGTAGCGTCACCATCCCGGGACCTCGACGCCGCGGCGGCGCCATCGGACCTGCTTGCGCCGGATTGCGGCTGATCAAGCCCATCTATCAGCTGGCGGCCAGTCCGGCAACCGTGTCGGGCACGCCGCCGAACGCGCCGGCCGGGGTGAGGTGGCCGTCTTGGCCCACGGCCCAGCCGACCAGTTTCTGCGCGTCGGCGTCGATCGCGTACAGGTAGCGGCCATCACCGGAGATCGCTTCGTCGCGCAGGCCCTTGCTGCTCTGCCCGGTCGAGCCTGCTACCGGGTCGTGCAGTTGGAGGCTTCCATCGGCGGTGATCTCATAGCACGACACCGTGCCGTCGCCGAAATTGGTCACATAGGCGAAGCGGTCGTCGTTTGTCAGCGCGACCCAGCACACCTCGCTGCGTGTGTCGCCGACAGAGCCGCTCACCATCGTGAGCTCCCCAGCGCCGGACACCGCATACGAGGAAGCCGCCGCCGCTCCTAGCGCGCCGCCGAACGCCTCGGAGACGATCAGCGAGCCGTCCTTCGTCACGCCGAAGCCATACGGCGTCTGGCCTGAGGACTTGATCGTCGCCGGGCCCTGCGGGTAGCCGCGCTGGTCCAGGACGTAGGTGCTGATGCTGTTGGTCCCACGTTCGGTGGCGATCAATGCCCCGCCGCCGGGGGTGAATGAAATCTGAGCCGGATCCGCATCGGCGCCGCTCAGCGGGCGCGCCGAGCCCGCGAGCCCGGCCAGCTTCCCGTCAGTGAGATTGAACCCGCTGATGTTCGGTGTGCCGTTGTTGAGCACGTAGACGAGCGCGCCGCTGACAGCGACACTGGTTGGCTTGCTACCACCCGAACCGACACGGTCGGCCAGCCGCAGGCCGTCCGGCTGGACGGCAAACAACGACACCTCATCGCTGCCCGCGTTCACCACCACCAGCCACCGGCCATCGTCACTGAGTACGACCGAACCAGCCGAGGCCAGGTGCGGCAAGCCCGTCCCGCGCCCCCCTGTGGAGTGGCGCCCCATCGGGGCAAGCGCACCATCCTCCGCGCGGCGGAACACGATGACCTCGTTTTCGGTGGCGTCATTTGTCTGAACATAAACAGCGGGCGACATGGCTCTCCTCCGGGTTCGCTGGGTCCCTCATGACTCAGTCACCCGCAAGGCACGAGCGTTACACCACGCCAAGAAATCTCTCCGGGCCATATCTGGACTGTTCAGTCCAGTGGATGGCTACGATGGCTGCATGCCGGGTGAGCCGAGAACTGGGCGTGGGCGCGCCAGCCGCGAGCGGATCGTGGATCACGCTGCTGAGCTGGTCGCCGAGCGCGGCGTCGCGGGGACCAGCCTGGATGAGGTGCTGGCGGCGGCTGGGGCGAGCAAGAGCCAGCTCTATCACTACTTCGGCGGCCGGGACGAGCTGGTGGAGGCGGCGGTAGAGCGCCGCTGCGCGCAGGTGCTGGGCGAGCTGACGCAGGCACTGGGGGATGTCGCGACCTTGGCCGAGCTGGAGGCGATGCTCGGGGGTTTCGTCGCGGGGTTTGAGCAGCAGGGTTTGCCGGGGTGCCCGATCGGGTCGCTGGCCAGCGAGGTGGCCGAGCGTAATGAGGGGGCGCGGCTACGGGCGGCCGCGGCCTTCGACGCCTGGGAGGGCCTGTTTGCGGACGCGCTGGAGCGGATGCGCGAGCGGGGCGAGCTGCGGGCCGATGCGTCGCCTGGCGCGCTGGCCACCGCGCTGCTGGCGAGCATCGAGGGCGGGCTGCTGCTGAGCCAGACGCGCAAGCATGCGGCATCGCTCCGGGTTGCCGTGGAGGCGGGGCTAGCGCACGTGCGAACCTACCGCGCCTGAGTCTGGACTAATCGGTCCACTAGCTGTTACCGTCAACTGGACCATCTAGTCCAATATGAGGGGCGGCCATGGCCATCCGGGCAAGTTCTTTGCTCGCCACTCCCCGCGGCAGGCTCACGTTGCTGCGGCCCGGTTACAGTCGCCGGCGCGCTGATCGCCGCCCACGCCCCCGCGGCGAGACACTCACCGCAGGCTTCCACCAGGCCCTGCTGGCCTGCGCGATCCTCCTGCTCGCCGCCGCCGGCATCGCGCTGCACGCCACCAGCACCCACGGCGAACCGGCGGCGCAGCCCGGCCGCCAACCCGCCAGCCATGATCCGGTACCCGCTGCGGAGCAGGCCGGCCAGGCCCGCCCACACCAGCACATACGCACCAGGAGACACAGCCTCAATGACCGCGGCCACCCATGGCAGCCAGAGCTGCCGCGGCCCTGACCAAAGGAGTTAACTGATCATGAACATCACCGTCTTCGGGGCCTCCGGCGGAATCGGCACCCACGTCGTCGACCTCGCCACCCAGCGCGGCCACCAGGTCCGGGCCGTCTACCGCGCCGCCCCGCCCGTCCCACCCGTAGGCCAGGCCGAGATCCTGGTCAGTGCGGACATCTTCGACCCTGGCTTCGCCGCCCAGGCCATCCGCGGCGCCGACGTGGTCGTCACCGTCCTGGGCCCGGACTTCGCCAAGCGCCACCACCCCCGGACCACGATGATCTCACCCCCCGACCTCCACCAGCGGCTGGCCCGCACCCTCATCACGGCCATGAAAGACCCCTCCGCGCCTGCCCGGCTGATCTCGGTCAGCACCGCCAGCATGGGACCCGCCGACGCCGCCATGGGCGCCGGGCCGCGCCTGCTGTTCCGCTTCTTGCGCACCGTCGTCACCCCCAACCTGGGCCGCGTCGGCAAGGACCTGCAGGCCATGGAGAACGAACTCGCCGCCACCAACCTCGACTGGTACGCGCTACGCCCCATCAAGCTGACCGACGGCCCGCTCACCGGGCACGTCCACGCCAGTGCCCGCTTCACCATGAAGACCATCTCCCGCGCCGACGTCGCCTGGTACATCCTCAACCTCGCCGAAGACCCCCACCCCCGCCACCAACGCACCCCCATCATCACCTCCGGCACAGAAACAAGCCCCACCCAGCCAAGGACCGAAGACCTCGCTGCGCAGTAAACGCCTAACACGCGGTGACAGCGGACGTGGCCACCGGCGGCAGCGTGGCCACGGTGGTCGGCAGCCGATCCCATCGCACAGATCGCAAGCACCGTGGACCGCCCCGGTGATCTTGGAGGCTCTGATCCTTGGAGAGGATGGGAGCCATGCCAGCACAGCGGAAGTACCCCGAGGAGCTGCGCGAGCGCGCGGTGAAGATGGTGGTGGAGATCCAGGCCCGGGAGGGCAAGGGCCGGGGCGAGGTCGCCCGGGTGGCCCGGCAGCTGGGTGTTCACCCCGAGACGCTGCGGCTGTGGGTTCGGCAGGCCGAGGTCGATAGCGGTGCGCGGCCGGGCACCACGTCTGAGGATGCGCGGCGGATAGCCGAGCTGGAGCGGGAAGTGCGTGAGCTGCGTCGCGCGAATGAGATCTTGAAGGCGGCGAGTGCGTATTTCGCCCGGGAACTCGACCCCAGGCTTCCGCGCTAGTCGGGTTCATCGATTCACATCGTGACCGGTTCGGGGTGGAACCGGCGTGCGCGGTCCTGGAATTCCCTGTATCCACATATTACGCGGCGAAAAAGCGTGAGCGTGATCCGTCGCGCCGTGGGCAGCGGGATGAGTGGCTGAAAGGGCAGATCATGCGGGTGTGGGAAGACCGGAAGAAAGGCCGCCGCGTGTATGGCGCGCGGAAGGTGTGGCTGCAGCTGCGGCGCGACGGCACCGCGGTGGCCCGGTGCACGGTGGAGCGGCTGATGCGCGAGCTGGGCATCGCCGGGGCCGCGGCCGCCCGCAAGCGGCCGCGCACCACCGTGCCCGATGCCGGCGGCCAACGGCCCGGCGACTTGCTGGGCCGCGACTTTACCGCGCCCGCACCCAACCGCCGGTGGGTCGCTGACATCACGTATGTGGACACGGCCTGCGGGTTTGCGTATACGGCGTTCGTCACTGACCTGTTCTCCCGCACGATCGTGGGCTGGCAGGTCGCTGACCATCTGCGCGCCGGCCTGGCCCTGGACGCGCTGGAGATGGCGATCTTCTCCCGCCAAGACTCCATCGGCGGCGAGCTGGTTCATCATTCTGACAGAGGCGTGCAGTACACCTCGATCCGCTACACCCAGCGGCTGGAAGAGGTCGGCGCAGTCCGCTCCGTCGGCAGCAAAGGCGACTCCTACGATAATGCCGCAGCGGAGGCGGTGAATTCCTTGTACAAGAAAGAGCTCATCAACCGCGAGGGCCCATGGCAGGACGCGGGGCACGTGACTGTGGCGACAGCGGAATGGGTGTCCTGGTACAACAACGACAGACTCCACTCCGCCTGCGGAAATGTCCCACCATCAGAATACGAAAACACCTGGCAAATAGGCCAGGGCCACACTACAATGATTCCGGAAGCGCAAGCATCATAGCCTCCAACGAACCCGGGGCGACTCAGAGTCCAAGGTCCTCTT
>Ga0207664_10000685_pt1 | contig 23231 bp, 19 predicted proteins | sample LARL83metaG_FD_184349 | JGI IMG/M metagenome (GOLD analysis project Ga0207664, IMG submission 184349) | Corn, switchgrass and miscanthus rhizosphere microbial communities from Kellogg Biological Station, Michigan, USA - LAR L8-3 metaG... | ecosystem: Host-associated > Plants > Roots >... | reverse complement strand
GTGCGCAGCCGGTCCCCCTCCGGCGGCTCGAGCTTGATGACCCGGGCCCCGGCGTCGGCCAGGACCATGCCGGTGACCGACGCCGCTATGCTGCCGGCGCCCATCTCGATGAGGTTCAGGCCGGCGCAGATTCCGCCCATAGCTCCCCTGCCGAAAGAACGTGACTCCTGCCTGACCTTCTGGGTCAAACCAGTTGATAGATTTATCTCATTATTCCATATTGGCGTCATGAACCGGGGCGGAGGGCCCGCGTGAGGGCGTCCACACCGTCCCGGAGTTGCGCCATGGCGACGCCGACCTCTGGCGGCGGTTCCCCCCAGAGCCGCGCGAGCAGGCCCCGCACGGCGGAGTCGGCGATCTGGCTGGCGACCTCGTCGGCGGTACGCTGGCCCGCCGGGTCGAACCACCAGGCGACCGAGCGGGTCGAGCCGACGATCGCGTGTGCCGCTACGCCCGCGTCGACTTCACGGAAGACGCCGGCGTCGACGCCATCCCTGATCAGCCCGGCGAAATCGGCGAAAAACGCGCGGTTGAGTTCACGCGCGACACGTTCCGCCTCGGGCTCGAGTTCGGCCGCGGCATCGAGCAGTCGCACCCGGTCCGGCCGCTCGGTTGTGAACAGCACGAGCCGGCGGATGACTTCGTGCAGCCGGCCTGCCACCGAGCCGTCGACGCTATACCCGTCCGTCGCGGCCGGCCGACGGTGGGCGTCGAGAATATGCCGCGCGTCGGCCGCGCACTCCCTGATCAGCGCGACCAGAAGCTCGTCCTTGGACTTGTAGTAGTGGTAAAGCGCGGTGCGGGTGACACCAAGCGCGGCGGCGATGTCCCCGACCGAGGTGTTCGCGATGCCGTTGGCCAGGAACATGCCCGCCGCCGCATTCTTGATCTGGTCCTCGACCAGCGCGCGCCGGGGCGGGGGGCGCTGATTCCGGCATGCCCGGCCCGGCTGTCGCGGACGCTCATGAGTTCCCGCCTCCCGCGTGCTGTTGACATCTCTGTCGTTAAATTGTCAGTATAGTCAAAACACCTTGTTACGCATCCTCCCCGAAGGCTTCAACTTCCCATGAGCTACCAACCGCTCGCCGGCGTCAAGGTCCTTGACCTCGGCATCCTCATCCCGGCCGCCCTCACCAGCGGTAAGCTCGCGGCGCTTGGCGCCGAGGTCGTCAAAGTCGAGCAGCCGCCGAACGGAGACCGGCTGCGCGTCATACCTCCCATCGGAGACGACGGCGAGAGTCCGCAGCACATGAGCCAGAGCTGGGGTAAGCGCTCCATCGGGCTCGATGTGCGCGACGCAGCGGACCGCGCCGTCATCCTCGCGCTCGCCCGGCGCGCCGACATCATCGTCGAGAATCAGCTGGCCGGTTTCTGGGCCGGCCAGGGAATCGACTTCGCCGCGCTGCGCCGGGAGCGGCCCTCGCTCATCGTGTGCTCGGTGACCGGGTTCGGTCAGACCGGCCCATGGGCCTCGCTGCCATCACACGGCCTGAACATGGATGCCCTCGCCGACACGCTCCCAGTCGAGTGGGAAGACGGACAGCCTCATCGGGGCCGGACCTTCACCAGCTGGGGCAACGAGCTCGGCACCGCCTTCGCCGCGATGGCGATCGCTGCAGCGCTGGTCGCCGTGCGGACGACTGGCGAAGGCGCCTGGATCGACCTGTCCTGCTGGGACGCGCTCGTAGAAGCTCACCGCGCGGACATCGCCATTACCGAGCGCGCGAAGCGCTCCCCCATGCAGCGGATGGGCCGGCGGCAGTCCCTTTACGACACCTACCTGTCAAGCGACGGAGTGCCGGTGCTGCTCGGGGCTCTCGAGCCCAAATTCTGGAAACGGTTCTGCGAGAACATCGGCCGCGGCGACCTCATCAGCCGTCACACTGGCGCCGCGCTCGCCTTCGGCGATAACGACGATGACCTGCGCGCCGAGCTTGAAAAGGAGTTCGGAAGAGCCACGGCGGCGGAATGGCTGCAGCGGTTCATCGACTGGGACGTACCCGGAGGCCCCGTCCTGGACGTTCCGCAGATCATGGCGACCGATCACTTCGCGGCGCGACAGATCACCGAGGGCGACGACGGCGAATGGCCCAACGTCACGACGGCGATCCGCTGGCATCACACCGGCGAGCGCGCCGGGACCAGGCTCACGCCGCCGCCGAAGTTCGACCAGCACCGCGAGGAGGTCTTGCGTGACTGGCTCGACTGACACGGCCGGCACCGGGGCCGCCTACCCGCTGCCGCTGACGGCGGACGGCGTTACCGCGGCGTGGCTTTCCGCGGCGCTGCGCACGCGCTATCCCAGGGTGACGGTCGCCGCCGTCGACCGGCTCGAGACGATCGAGGGCACGGCGACGAAGGTGCTCGTCGCCGTGCGATACGACGGCGACGCCGACGGCCTGCCGGACCGCATGTGGATCAAGGGCGGGTTCGCCGACCACCGCGAATTCGCCGGCAATCTTGGCGTCTACAGCTCAGAGGTGCTGTACTTCACCGACGTCGCGCCGGCCTACAAGCTGCACCACCCGCGAAGCTACTTCGCGCTCGCGCAGGATGCCCCCGTGCAGGGCATCGTCGCGCTCGAAGACCTCCGCGCCCGTGGCGTCACGTTCACACGCGCGACGAGGCCCATGACGCCAGCACAGGTAGCCGCCGGGCTCGACACGCTCGCGCAGCTGCACGGTGAGACCTGGGGACGCTATGACCCGGGAGCCGGTTCCCCACCCCTCATCATGAACAGGTCATCGGACCAGATCTGGGATGCCTGGTTCGCGGAGCTCCCCCAGATGTTCGCCGCGCCCCGGGCGTTCGCCGCGCCGGTTGCCCTGCATGATCCGGAGCGTCTTCGCGCGGCGGCCAGGGCCTACCGGGCCGCCATCCAGCGCGAGGCGAGGTGCCTCGTACACGGCGATCCGCACATCGGGAACGCGTACATCGAACGCGACGGAACCGTGGGCTTCCTCGACTGGCAGGTGATCGCGATCGGGAACTGGTACCACGACGTCAACTACTTCATCGTCTCCGCGCTCGACCTTCCCGACCGCCGGGCGCACGAGCATGACCTGCTCGGCGGCTACCTGAAGACGCTGGCTTCCTACGGCGTCCCGGTGCCCGGCTCCGGCGAGGCGTGGGAATCGTACCGGCGGGCGACCGTGTACGGCTTCCTGTGCTGGCTATGCAACCTCGACATCTGGCAGCCGCCGGACGTCAACACTGCGACGTTCGCCAGGTTCGGCATGGCGATGCTCGACCACGACACCTACGCGGCGATCGGGGTATGACCGGCGATGGTCCCGTTCACCGTCACCGTCCCGGACCACGAAATCGACGACCTCCGGACGCGGCTGGCCCGCACGCGATGGAGCGACGAGCTTCCCGGCAGCGCGTGGGACTACGGGACGCCGGTGACCTACCTGCGAGAGCTGTGCGAGTGGTGGGCCCGCGACTATGACTGGCGGGCTGCCGAGAAGCGGCTCAACAACTGGCCGCAGGCCATCACGACCATCGACGGTGTGCGCCTGCACTTCATGCACGTGCGCTCGCCAGAGCCGGGCGCACTGCCGATGATCGTGATGCATGGCTGGCCCGGCTCGGTGAGCGAGTTCCTCGACGTCATCGGGCCGCTGACCGACCCCCGGGCGTACGGCGGCGATCCGGCCGACGCGTTCCACCTCGTCGTCCCCTCCCTGCCCGGCTTCGGTTTCTCCGGGCCGACCGACCGCCGTGGCGTGACCGGCCGGGTCATGGCCGCGGCGCTCGGGCAGCTGATGGCTCAGCTTGGATACGACCGCTACGTGACGCAAGGCGGTGACATCGGCGCGCTCCTCGCGGCGCTGCTCGCCGAACGTGATCCCGGATCGGTGCCCGCTTTCCACCTCAACCTGCTCCCGGTCGGCCCGGCCGACCCCACGGCCCCGTTCGCTGGTCTCGAGGGCGAGGATCTGGCCACCGCACAGCGGACGTTCGGCTTCCTCGCCGAGGATGCCGGCTACTGGCGGATCCAGGAGACCCGTCCCCAGACGGTCACGTACGGCCTCACCGATTCGCCGGCGGCACAGGCGGCGTGGATCGTGGAGAAGTTCCGGGCCTGGACCGACTGCGGAGGAGATGTCGAGTCCGCGTTCAGCAGGAACCAGCTCCTGACCAATATCTCGATCTACTGGTTCACGAAGACCGCGAACTCCTCCGCGCGGTTCTATTTCGAGAATACCGGTCCGGGTCGGCCACAGCCCTTCCCGGTCACCGGCGTGCCCTGCGGGTACGCGGAGTTCCCCGGGGAGCACTTCAAGATGCCGCGCGCCTTCGCGCGGGACCGGTTCAACATCGTGTCCTGGCGGACCATGCCCCGTGGCGGTCACTTCGCCGCCATGCAGGTACCCGACCTTTACGTCGGCGAGGTACGCCGGTTCTTCCGTGACTACCGTTGACGCGTCCGGCGTTCAGTCGAGGAAGTCGGGCTCCTCGTCGAGGAGCACGCCCCGGAGACAATCGAAGTTGATCCTGGCTACCTCCGGGGTTCCACCTGGGTCCACCAGAAGCACGAGCCGTACTGCGGATCGCGAACGGCGATGTCACCGGTGGGTGACCGTCTACGGCTTCCTGTGCTGGCTATGCAACCCTGACGTGTGGCAGCCGCCGGACATCAACGCCGCGACGTTCGCCAGGTTCGGCATGGCGATGCTCGACCACGACACCTACGCGGCGATCGGGGTGTGACCGGCCAGCTCAGCCCCGCCGCAGCGTGATGCCCTGGGCGTTGAAGAAGAAGCCGCCGATCGCGACCAGCGCTCGCTCGGCGCCGGCCACCTGGCGGTCCCCCGCCAGACCCTGCAGCTGGTGAACCGCCTCCCGCAGGTGGCCGCTGCCCTGGGTGCCGCCCTCGGACAGCGAGCCGCCGTGCGGGTTGACAGGCACCCGGCCCTTGATCATGATCCGGCCGGTCCCGTCGTCGTTGGCCGCCCAGTTGTCCTCGATGAACGCACCGGCCTCGCCCGGCTCGCAGAAACCGATGTTCTCCAGCCAGTTGAGGGCAATGACGGAGAACCCGTCGTAGGCCAGCAAGACGTCGATGTCATCGATCCAGAAGTCGCTCTTGGCCTTGAGCGCCTCCACCGTCACCTGCTGGCCATGCTGGCGCAGGCTCGGCGCCTGATCCTCTTCATTCTTGTCGGTCATGCCGAGGACCACGGCATTCACCAGGACCGGCGGCAGCGGAAGGCCGGCCGCCCGCTCGGCGGTCGTGATGATGAACGCGTCGCCGCCGTCGACCGCGATGTCCATGTCATACAGGCACAGCGGTTCCCTGATCATCCGCGCCGCGAGGTAGTCGTCCATCGTCAGCGGGTCGCGCATGGCCGCGCCGGGGTTGGCCATGGCGTTAGTCCGGTCGTTGACCGCCACGTATCCCAGGCTCGTCCGCGGCACGCCGAACTCATGGATGTAGCGCGAGGCCCAGGCCGTGTAGCCGACCGATCCGGCGACCGACTCGGGCTGGGGGATCCCGGCGGCACCGAACGCGGCGCCGCGCCGGAACGGGTCCTTCAGCGCGCTGCCCGTGTTCCAGGCCATCCGGTAGGCCCCGTGATAGGCCAGCACCACGTCGCACAGCCCGCTGTGCACGGCGCTGACGGCGGCGGCCACGTGGTTGCCGAACGGGATCATCGGATTGGCGAACCAGGTCACCTCCGGGATCCCCAGCATGGACTGCACCGCGGGGGCCGACGGGAGCGATCCGCACAGGCCGTCGACGTCCCGCGGCGTCAGGCCGCACTGGCTGAGCACGGCCTTGCAGGCCTCGGCGACGTAGCTCGCCTGGCTCCGGTCGGTGTTGCGGGGCTGGAACCCGGTCGTGGCAGCGGCGGCGATCGCCACCCGGTCCTTCATGGGGTTGCGTGCGGAGATCATGCGGCGCCCTCGCCCTCGCGCCTGGTGAGGCGGAACACCGGCATGGGCGCGCCGCCGCGCGTGATCCAGTCCAGTTCGACCCGCCGGCCGATCTGGATCTCCGCGTTCGGCGCTCCGACGACCGTGCTGGAGAACCGCAGCCCGGGCTGCTCGTCGAGGTCGACGGTCACAACGGGATAGGGCGTCGAGTAATCGACGCCTTCGGCCGGGGGGCCCTGATGCAGGAAGACCGCCATGAAGATCGTCCCCGCCCCGGACACCGGTTGCGCGGCGACGCGGTCCGACAAGCACGAGGGGCAGACCGGCTTTGGCGGCGCGTGCCATGTCCCGCAGTCGGCGCAGCGGTTGATCAGCAGCCGTCGCTGCAACCGCCCTCGATAGTGGGCGGCGCTGTCCCTGTCGACGGCGCCGGGGAAGAGCGAGCAGAGCTCCTCGTCGCTCACGTCCTGGTCGGTGGTTCCCATGGTCATTAGCCTATGATACAACTTATTTTACTGTTTCGTCGACGTGTCAGGTGTGGTCATGGCTGGTCAGCCTCGGGTGGGCTTCGTCTGCACGGTCCGGTCGGTGCCGGAGCTGCGGTCGGCCGTTCCGTTTCTCGAGTCGCTGGGGGCCGATTCGCTGTGGGCGCCCGGCCATCTCGCGATCGGCCGGGACGTGCCCGAGGCGATGACCGGGCTCGCCACGCTGGCCGCGGTGTCCGAGCGGGCTACCGTGGGGACCGCCGTCCTGCTCGCGCCGCTCTACCACCCGGTGATCGTCGCCAAGCAGGCCGCCGAACTCGACGTGCTCACCGGGGGCCGGGTGGCGCTCGGTGTGGGGGTGGGCGGCGAGTACCCCGCCGAGTTCCGCGGCTGCCAGGCCGATCCGGCCGACCGCGGGCCGCGCACCGACGAGGCGATCGGAGTCATGCGATCGCTCTGGACCGGCGCCGAGGTCGACAATCCCGGGAAGTTCTGGCCATTCGACGCCGTGAGCATCGCGCCCGCGCCGACCCAGGCGGGCGGGCCTCCCATCATCGTGGCCGGCCGGAAGCGGCCCGCCATGCGCCGGGCCGCGCTGCTCGGCGACGGCTGGATGCCGTTTCTGTACTCGCCGTCCCGGTACGCGGAATCGGTGCGGGCCATCCGGGCCGTGGCCGCCGACCGCGGCCGGGACCTCGCGGCGTTCCAGTGGATGGTTTTCGTCTACGTCCGCGTCGACGACGACCGGGATGAGGCGCGCCGCCGGGCGGCGGCCTTCATCGGCGCGGGCCAGCAAGGTGACGGGTCGCGCTTCGCGCCGATCATCGATCACGTGGCCGTCGCCGGCTCCGGCGACGACGTGCGCGCCCGCCTGCAGGCGTTCCTCGACGCCGGCGCCCGGCACCTGATCATCGTGCCCTGCGAGACGCGGGACTTTACCGGGGCCGCCAGGCGCATCGCCGAAGAGATCATTCCAGGGCTGGAGGTGCCCGGTGCCGGTCGCTGACATCTTGCGTTACAACTCGCTCACCTGGCCGGACCGGGTCGCGCTCGCCGCGGGCGACCGCCGGATCACGTTCTCGGAGCTGGAGCAGGCGGTCTGGCGGCTGGCCGGCGCTATGTCCGGCCTGTGCGGGCCAGGGGACCGCGTGGGCATCCTGGCGCAGAACGTGCCCGAGTACGTCGAGGCGCTCTACGGGGTGCCGTCGGCCGGGCTCGTGCTCACGCTGCTCAACTACCGCCTCAACCCGAAGGAGTGGGCCTGGATACTGGCGAACGCCGAGGCCCGCGCCGTCCTAGTGGAACATGCCTACCTCGCCGATCTCGAACCGGTCCTCGCCGACGTCCCCAGCCTCGAGCACGTCATCGTCATCGGCGACCCGGGCAGCTCCGGTCACATCGGCTACGACGAACTCGTCGCGGGGCGGCCGGCGGTCCCGCCGCCGGCCGCGCCCGCCGACTCCGATACCGCCGTCCTCATCTTCACCAGTGGCACCACCGGTTTCCCCAAGGGCGCGATGATCACGCATGGGGCCATCCAGACCGCGATGCTCGTGAACGCGCTGGAGCAGGACGTGCTGCCCTTTGACCGGTTCCTGATGTCGAACCCCATGTGCCACGCCTCGGGATTCTCCGTGCTGCACTTCCATGTCCGGGCCTCGGAGGTGGTACTCCTCAAGACGTTCAGCGCCGAGGGGTTCCTGTCGCTGATCGAGCAGCACCGCATCACGCGGGCGACCCTCAACCCGACGATGGCCCGCTTCGTCCTTGACCATCCCGCGGTGGACCGGTACGACGTGTCCAGCGTGCGCTCGGTCTCCTACGGCGGCATGCCGATGCCGAAATCGACCGCGGTGGAGCTGTCCGAGCGGTTCGGCGGTCTTTCCACCAACTTCGGCCAGACCGAGTCGACGTTCTCCGTCACGTCGCTGACCGCGGCGGACCACCGCCGCGCCCTGGCGGGGGACGAGCACCTGCTCGCCTCCTGCGGCCGGCCGATGGCGCAGGTAGCGGTGAAGATACTCGATGACCAGATGGCCGAGGTGCCGGCCGGCGAGACCGGCGAGATGTGCATCCGCAGCGGGTACACGATGGGCGGCTACTGGCGCAACGACGAGGCCACCAGGGATGCCTTCTCGGGCGGCTGGCTGCACACGGGAGACCTGGCACGGCGCGACGAGGAAGGCTACATCTACCTGGTCGACCGCAAGAAGGACATGATCATCTCCGGCGGCCAGAACGTCTACTCCACCGAGGTCGAGCGGATCATCGGGCAACTGCCGGCCGTGGCGGAGGTCGCGGTGGTCGGGGTGCCTGACGACCTGTGGGGAGAGCGGGTGACGGCCGTAGTGGTCAGGAAGCCGGACAGTGACCTCACCGAGCAGACGGTGATTGCCGCCTGCCGGGACCGCCTTGCCGGCTACAAGAGCCCGAAGGAGGTCCGTTTCTGGGACGAGCTGCCGAAGAACGTGCTCGGGAAGATCCTCAAGCGGGACATAAGAGCCGCGCTGCTCGGGCCGTAAGGCGGTTCGCCTCACCGGAAGGCCGGGAGGCGGCCTTCCCTGAAGGCGGTCACCGCTTCGGCGATGTCACCGGTGTAGTTGCACAGCACCTGGGTGCGGTTCTCGTTCTGGATGGCGTGCCGGAGCGAGCCCGCGCTCGCGTTCGCGTCGATGAGCTCCTTCGTCATCCAGGTGCTGAACGGGCTCGTGGCCATGACCTGCTCCGCGAGGTCGCAGGCGGCGTCCGCCAACCGGTCCGCGGGCACGACCGCGGTCACCAGCCCGGCCGCCAGGGCCTCCACCGCTCCCATCTTCCGCCCGGTCAGCAGCATCTCGGCGGCCCGGCCCTCGCCGATCAGGCGGGGCAGGCGCCAGGTCATGCCCATCTCGCCGCCGGACACGCCGATCTTGACGTTGGCCGCGACGAACACGGCCGACTCCGACGCCACCCGGATGTCGGCGGCCAGCGCGAGCGCGAACCCCCCGCCGGCGGCCGCGCCGTTGACGGCGGCGACGACAGCGGCCGGCAGTTCGTGCAGGCGGAGGGCGAGGCCGGCCAGCCGCCGCTGCCCGGCCATGAGCGCGGCCACCCCGCGTTCGGCGGGGTCGCCGTTGTAGTCACCCGCCTTCATGTCGAAGCCCGCGCAAAAGCCTTTCCCCGCGCCGGTCAGCAGGACCACCCGGCAGGACGGGTCGCCTTCCACGTCGTCAAGCGCGGCGTGCAGGTCCGTGACGAAGGCGTCGTTGATCGCGTTGAGCCGCTCCGGGCGGTTGAGGGTCAGTCGGCGGATTCCGGGCTTCGGCTGGTCGACGACGACGACGGGCACTCGGGTTCCTCCTCAGCCGATGACATGGCGCGATCTCAGCTCGGCGATCTCTTCGGTGCTGTACCCCGCCCAGGTCAGGAGCTGGCCGGTGTCTTCACCGCGGCCCGGAGCAAGGCGATGCGCGACCGCGGGTGTGTCGCTGACCCGCAACAGCAGGGCCAGCTCGCGCACCGTGCGGCCATCCGGGCCCGCGCAGGCCGCGACCCGGCCCGTCGCCGCGTTGGCGGGGTCGCGCATGAAGTTGACGTTGTTGTACGCGGCGGGCTCGACTGCCGCGACACCCGCGTTCTGCAGCGTGGCGAGCCACGTGGCGGTGCTGCCTGTCGCCAAGGCCGACGAGATCACCTGGGCGAGCTCGTAGTCGTTGTCGCGTCGTGCCCCGTGGGTCGCGAACCTCGGGTCGGACTTGAGGTCGGTGCCGAGCGCCTTGCCCAGGGCGTCGAACTCCTGCTCCTTGCCGACCGCGAGCAGCAGCCACCCGTCCGCCGTCTCGTAGAGCCGCTCGAGAGCGCTCACTCCCGTCTGCGGCGGGTCCAGGCTGCCCGCGCCGAGCACGGTGCCGTCGGTCCGGCGAACGACATGAGCCATCAGTGCCATGCCTGCGTTGAGCTGGGGGTTCTCGACGAGCTGGCCGGCGCCGTAGCGCTGCCGGTACACCAGGGCCATCAGCATGCCGATCGTGCCGAGCAGTCCGTTACCCGGGTCCTCGTTGCCCACCGGCCACAGCGGCGCGTTGAACTGGCCGGCCACCTCGAAGCCGGCTCCCACGTATCCGGACAGCAGCGGGGCGAAGCTCTGCCGCCCTGCGTAGGGGCCGGTCGCTCCCCAGCCCGGCGCGTAGGCGTAGATGGCGTCCGGGTTGACGCTGGCCACCTGCTCGTACCCGACGCCGAGGCGTTCGGCGGCTCCCGGGCGCATGTTGTGCTGCACGACGTCCGCCCACTCGATCAGGCGGCGGAGCACCGCGCCCGCCGCGGGATCCTTGACGTTCGCGGCGATCGAGCGCTTGCCCGCGTTCGCAGAGCGGAAGACCCGCTCAAGCCCGCGCATCGGGTCGCCAGCGACCGGCTCGAGCTTGATGACGTCGGCGCCAAGGTCGGCCAGCAGCCTGGACGAGTACGGGCCCGCGTAGAAGGCGCCCATGTCGAGGACCTTGAGCCCGTCCAGGAGCGGCCGCCCGTCGCCGGCCGCCGGCTGAGCCGCGCTTCCTCCTGCGGCCGCTCGCGGCGGCGACTGGCGCAGCTCGGCCAGTATCTCCGCGGTGTGCTGACCGCTGGCCGGCGCCGGCGCGGGCTGGGCACGGTGGCCGGCCGCCGAGAACCGGAGCGGGCCGGCGGCCTGCTGAACGGCGCCGAGCACAGGGTCTTCGACCTCGACCGCCATGCCGTTGTGCGCGGCCTGGGGCGCGTCGAACACCTCACCCGGATGGAGCAGGGGAATGGCACAGACGTCGGCTTCGGTGAGCCGCTGTTCCCATTCCCGCCGGGGCCGCGAAGCGAAGATGTCGTGAATCTCGCCGTCGAGGATGACCCGCTCCCCGGCCGTCAGCGGCACCCCCATGTCCAGGCCGTCTTCGCTGGACGAGACGCGATCGTCCAGGCCGAGCGCCTTCATCAAGCGGCCGAAGGCCCCGACCGCGCCCGTGTGGACGCCGATGTACTCGTCTCCGGCGCACAGGTAAGACCTCGCGATCAGCCGGTTGGCGCCGGTGGTCAGGCGCGCCGCGGCGCCGTCTACGTCGCCCCAGACCATGGAAAGGAACGCCAGCGCCCCGTCGAGGAGCGAGGTCTCGACGTGATGGCCGGTCCCGTCGTCCGCTTGCCGGTACAGCGCGGCCAGGATGCCGATCAGGGCCAGGTAGGCGGTCCCGGCGGACGCGAACGGCAGGCCCTCGAAGATCGGGGCGTCCCGGTGGCCGACCTGCTCGCCCATGGTCCCGACGACGGCGTGCACGACCGACTCGTACCCCGGCAGCGCGCGCAGCGGCCCATCAGCGCCGAAGCCCGAGATCGAGCAGTAGATCACTGACGGGGACAGCCGGCGGATCGTGTCGTATCCGAGCCCGAGCCGCCCGGCCACGCCCGGCCGCCAGCTCTGCACGAAGACGTCGGCGGAACCGATCAACTGGAGGAGGACGTCATGATCTCGAGCGCTACGGAGGTCGAGCACGATGCTCCGCTTACCACGGTTGAACACCGAATACGCGACCGCAAGTTCGTCACGATACGGATCCCCGCCCGGCGGCTCCACCCGGATCACGTCCGCGCCGTAGTCCGCGAGCATGCCCGTGGCGCGCGGGCCCGCTGTCCCCCAGGAACAGTCGATAACCCGCAGGCCGGCCAGCGGACCGGACTGGCCGGCGGCGTGATCGTTCATGCCAAGCCGCCCCTTTACACGCCGCTGGCTGCGAATACATACTTGCGGACGAGAAATTAAATCAGATAAAATAGTAGCAATAGTTAAACAATTGTCAAGCGATGACCGTGCCGGAAGGCGACGAGGTGATGACTGCCGAGACACTCCAGGCCAGTCAGCTAGAGCACCGTGACTACGTCGCGGCGGTCGAGGATTATTACCAGCGCGGGTGGACCGACGGCCTGCCGGTCGTTCCCCCGGAACCGGCGAGGGTCGCGGCGTTCCTCGGCGCGGGCGGCGTGACCGCGCGCGAGGTCGTCGGCGCCGTACCGACCCGGGACGTCATCGTCACCGCCGAGGATGTGGCGATCAACGCCGTCATGGCCGGGTGCCTGCCCGAGTACGCGCCGGTCGCGCTGACCGCGGTGCGCGCCTTGCTGCATGATGAAGCGATCCCGCACTCGGTGACGGCGACGCTGGCCAGCGCCGCGCAGCTGATCATCGTCAACGGGCCGGTGCGCGAGGAGATCGGCGTGGAATCCGGGCAAGGGTGCATGGGACCGGGCTTCCGGGCGAACGCGACGATCGGCCGGGCGCTGCGGCTCGTCGTCCGGAACGTGCTCAGGTCTATCCCGCACGAGCTCGACCGCGGCGTGTTCTCCACCCCGAACCGCTACTCCTTCTGTTTCGGCGAGGACGAGGAGGGCACCTCCTGGGTCCCGCTGCACGTCGAGCGCGGGCTGCGGGCGGGCCAGAGCGCGGTCACCGTGGCCTCCACGATGGGCCCGATCATCGCCCACCCGCGCAGCCACGTCCCCGAGCTGATCATCGAGCACCTGACCCGGGTGCTCTTCCTCGACGGGTCGCTGTGGGAGCACCAGCTGGGGAGCGTCGCCGACCTGCCGGTCGTGCTCGGCCAGGAGCACCAGCGCTTCTTCATCGCGGCGGGGTGGTCCAAGGCCGACATCCGGCGGGCGCTGTGGGACCAGATCAGCCCGCTCGCCCGGGAGTCCGACGGGGCGGGCCTCCGGCTCGGCCGGCCGGAAGGAATCCTGCTGGTGGCCGCCGGGGGTCCCGGCGACCAGGTCACCGTCGTCATGCCGCCGCATGTCGGCCTGGCCGTGACGCTCCCGGTGCCAGCCCGGGCAGAGAAGACAGCTACGGAGCAGACCAGCTAGGAGGTAGTTCCATGCTCATCACCCTCGACCCCACCGGCGTCCGCAATCGCGGACAGGTACCGCATCGCGTGGCGGCGCGGCGGCCATTGGCCGGCGCGCGGGTCGGACTGGTGTCCAACGGCCTGGGGCGCGCCGAGGATCTGCTTTACGCCGTCTACTCGCTGCTCAGGGACGACGCGGGCGTGGCAAGCGCGGTCCCGGTCCGCAAGCCCCACCGGTCCGTCCCGCCGCTGCCCGAGGACTGGGACAGGCTCCTGACGGGCGCCGATGTGGTCATCGCCGGCTTCGGCGGGTGCGGCTCGTGCAGCACCCGCACCATCCGCGACGCGATGGAACTGGAGTGGGCGGGCATTCCCAGCGTCGCGCTCGTCCACGAGGACATGCTTCCCGCAGTGGAGGCCATGACCCGGCTGGCCGGCATGCCCGACTATCCCTACGTCGTGGTCGGCCGTACCAGGACCTCGCTGTGCGACTGGGATGACGCTACCGTCGCGACGGTCGCCAAGGAGGTTGCCGGTGAGACGATGGCGCTGCTTAGCGGCACCGCGGCCGGGAGGTCAGCCGAGTGACTCCCCGGACCTTCGCCGACGCTTACGTGAAGATCATCAACAGTGGCGCCTACGCCGAGCTGGGTGCACTGTTCGCTCCGGAGGCGGTCTTCCTGGGCCCCGGCGCGCTCGTACTGCACGGTCGTGCCGCCATCGGCCAGTTCTACGAGAAATTCCTCAGCGAGATCACGCCGGTGATCCGGATCTCCAGCTATGTCGAGCAAGGGCGTGACTGCGTCTACGAACTGGAAGCGCGGACCGCCGGCGCGCGGGAATTCACGCTCGGCGCCATCGACCACGCCACGTTCGACGAGAACGGCCAGGTCATCCGGTTCGCGGTCTTCACGAAGTGAGCCCGGCGGCGCTGAAAGTGTCGATGAACTCATTCGGAAGGATGCTGGCCGTATCGCCCGCCAGCGGCGTGGTGATCAGGGTCGTGACGCCCGCCCGCTCCAGCTCCGCCATACGGCCGAGGATGTCCGCTTGCGTGCCGTAGAGACAGTACCGCCGGGCGTAGGCCATCGCCGCGTCGTCGCTGATCAGCGGGTCGCAGCTGGCCACCGCCTCGGCCCAGGCCGCCGGGTGAGTGCCGTCGCTGTGCAGCCCCGCGGCCTCGCGCAGGGCCCGCCGGTCAACACCGAGGCTGTCGGCGATGTCCTCGGGGGCGTTCCGCAAGGCGATCGCGGCGGCGGGTTTCCACTGGCGCGGGTCCGGCGGCGAGCCATCGTGGACGTGGGCTCGCAGCCACAGGACGACATCGAACGGCCGACTGGGCCGGGCCGACCGCGCGACGAGCGCGCGGACCATGGCCGCGGTCCTGGTCACGTCCACGGCGCTCAAGGTGCCGGCCAGGATGATCCCGTCGGCCTCGGCGCACGCCAGGCGGACGTTACGCGGGCCGCCCGCCCCCAGGTAGACCGAGCAGGCTCCTGCCGCTCCGGTCAGCCGCTGCGGCCGGCCGGCGAACGACCAGGGCTGGCCGGACAGCAGCGCGCGCAGCGCGCGCAGTGATTCGCCGAGGTCGCGGGTCGCCGTGTGCGCCGCTCCGGCCATGTCCGCGGCGCTGCGCCCGGCGCCGAGCGCCAGCGTGAACCGTCCCGGGGCGAGCTCCTGGACGGTCCTGGCCGCGGAGGCCACGACCGTCACATGCCGCGTCACCAGGTTCGTGACGCCTGTGGCCAGGGCTATCCGCGTCGTCGACGCCGCCGCGAGGGCCAGCGCGACGAACGTGTCCCGCCACAGAAGCTGCGAATCCGGGACCCACACGCTGTCGAAACCCGCCGCTTCCGCGTGCGCGGCCGCGGCGGCGACCCGGTCCGCCCGGTCACAGGCAGGCAGCCGCAGCCCGATCCGCACAGCGGCCTCAGGCTCCCATGTACTGGCTGAGCAGCTCCGCGTGGTCCAGTTCCTTCGCCGACCCGGAGTAGGTGATGGAGCCCCGGCTCAGCACGTAGGCATTGTCAGCGAGCGCCAGCGCCCTGGAAGCGAACTGGTCGACGATCAGCAGCGCCTTCCCCTCCTTGGCCACCTTCTCCATGAACCCGAAGATCTGCTCGACGATCAGCGGCGCGAGCCCGAGCGACGCCTCGTCGACCAGAATCAGCCGCGGGCTGCGCACGTACGCCGTGGCCATCGCCAGCATCTGCTGCTGGCCGCCGCTCAGCGTGGCGGCGACCTGGCCCATCCGGTCGGCGAGTGGCGGGAAGGCCTCGCATGCCTGGCTGATCGCCTCGGCTTCCCCGCCTTTGAGCGACTGCATGACCAGGTTCTCGCGCACGGTGAGAGAACGGAACACGCCGCGGCCCTCGGGAACGTGGCACAGCCCCGCCTGGAAGCGGCGGTAGGGAGCGACGCCGGTCATGTCGTCGCCGAACAACCGGATCGAGCCGGAATTCGGCCGCAGGAAGCCCGACACCATCTTCAGCAGTGTCGTCTTGCCCGCCCCGTTGGGGCCCAGCAGGGCGGTGACACCAGACGCCGGGACCGTGACCGAGACGTCGCGCAGCACGGTGGTCTGCCCGTAGCCACCGGTAACCTCCCGGAGTTCCAAGGCCGGCGGCGCGGCGGCGACCGATCCGTTGCTGCTGGCTGGCTGCTGCACGCTGCTGGTCATCACGCCTTCTTCGCTTCGGTTGGGGCGTCTGGGAGACCTGCCGGGGTCTCTGGCGCCGCCTCGGCGAGGGCGTACCCCAGATACGCGGCCTGCACCTCGGGGCTGGCCGCCACGTTCGGCGGGTCGCCCTCGAACAGGAGCTTGCCGAAATCGAGCACGTAGATGTACTCACAGACGTTCATGACCAGGGACATGTCGTGCTCGACGAGCAGGATCCCGCAGCCCCGCTCCTCGACGGTCCTGCGCAGGATGCCCCCGAGCGCCTCGGTCTCCGACCGGTCCAGCCCGGACGAGGGCTCGTCAAGGATCAGGACGTCGAACGGGCCGGCCAGGCACCGGGCCAGCTCCACCAGCCGCCGCTGACCGGTAGACAGCGCGCCGGCCTGGGTTCCGGCCAGCTCGGTTATCCCGCACAGCTCCATGGCTGACCACGCGGCGGCCCGCGTGTCCGCCCGCTGCGACCGGGTCGCCACGAGCTGGCCCAGGACGCTGGCACCGCCCAGCCCGGACTCGCGCCCGAGCGCGACGTTCTCCGCGACGGTGAGGCGCTCGCACAAGGCCATCCGCTGGAAGGTCCGGCCCAGCCCCAGCCGTCCTCGCGCCGGGACCCCCAGCCTCGCCACTTCCTTCCCGCGCAGCGAGATCCGGCCGCCGATCCTGCGGTTGAGGCCGCTGCAGGCGTCGAACGTTGTCGTCTTGCCCGCTCCGTTCGGCCCGATCAGCCCTGTGATGCGCCCGTGCGGCACGGAGAAGCTCAGCCGGTCGACGGCGACAAGGCCGCCGAACGCGACACGGAGATCTTTCACCCGCAGGCCGTCGCCTTCCGGCGTGCGCTGCGGCGGCACGAGAGAGGCAGCGGCACGTTCGGCGGCGCGCGGACGCCCGAAGCGCTCGAAGAACTCCCTGAGGCGGGCTGGCATCCCCGCGTGACTGCCCCGGAGAGCGACGGCGACCGCCGACACGCCGAAGATCACATTGAGCCACCAGGTCACGTTGGTGCTCGTCAGATACCCGGGGATCACCGCCGCGATCAGCCCGAAGATCGCGTACCACGGCTCGGCGAACGGCGCCAGCGCCAGGACCGCGAGCAGAGTCAGCGAGTAGAACGGGTTGAAGTGGATGTCCGAGGAGACCGCGAAGTGAATCGACGCCGCGTACAGCACGCCGGAGATAGCGGCGAAGAACGCCGAGATACAGAACACGATCACGCGGGTGGTGTTCGTGCTCAGGCCCATGGTGGCGACGGCGAGCGGGGAGTCCGACAACCCGCGCAGCAGCCGGCCGAGGCGTGCTTGGTGGATCGCGACCATGATCAGCGCGGTGACCACCAAGATCACCAGGACCACGTAGTAGTAGCTCTTGTCAGTCGATCCGATGGAGGGCCGCGGAACCGCTCTTCCGCTCTGCAGGGTGGTGAACATCCAACTGGTGGAGTAGAGCATCTGCTGGACGAAGATGCCAAAGCCGAAGGTCGCCAGGGCCAGGAAAAGGCCCGGCAGCCGGATCGCGGGGATGGCGAGGAAAGCGCCAACCGGGACGACGATCAGGCCCGCGAGTAGCAGGGCCGCGAACCAGGGGATGCCCGCCCCGAGCGTCAGCTGCGAGAACGCGACCGCGCCGATGGCGCCAAAGGTGGCCTGGCATAGCGAGACCTGTCCCGACGTCTTTACCAGCAGACCGAGGGAAAGGAGCAAGATCATCTGGGTGAGGCCGATCGTCCAGAAGCCGATCTTTTCCGCTCCCACGACCCAGGGCACCACGGCCAGCAGCCCTACCAGGACGACCCCGGTGACGACCCGGACCCGGACCGGACCCTGCCATTGCAGCGGCGGGCGCGACTCAACGGCAGACCCGGAGGTCAGCCGGCGGCGGGAAAGCAGGAAGAGCGCGACGAACAAGACGATGAACGGCAGGCTGTCCGGCAGGCCGCTGAGCCAGCTGACGTTGACGACATACTTCTGTGAGATGTTGGCGGCGATCTCGATGGCGATGGCGCCGATGAACGTGAGCGGGATGCTGCTGAACGCGCCGAGCGCGGCGGCGCCGAACGCCTGCACCACGATGTAGGTGAGGGCGATGGCATCCAGGCCGATGAACGGGAGGACCAGCACGCCCGACAAGGCGGCGAACGTCGTGCCGATGATCCAGGCGGTGCGCCGGACCCGGACCGGGCTCGTGGCCTGCATTGCCAGCAGGTCTGGATCGTCCACGACGGCGCGCATCGCGGTGCCCGTGCGGGTCCAGCGGAAGAGTGCGTACAGGCCGGCGACGGCGACCACGCCCACCACCGTCACGGTCAGCTGGGCGTAGGAGATGTTGACCCCGCCGACCTCGAAGGAATCGGCACCCTTGGGCAGGAACTGCGGGACGTCGATCGTGTCGCTGCCGTACTTGATCGTCCCGAGCCCCTGCACGATCAGGATCAGCCCGGTCGTCGCCACGATCTTCCACGCCACGCTCTGCTGGGAGAGGCGGCGGCTGATCCGTTCCATGCCAAGGCCCATCAGCGGCCCGGCGATGAGCACCGAGACGACAAGGGATATGACCCAGTTGATGTTGTTGGCGTAGTGCATGGCGTAGAAGATGTACGCCGCCGCGGTGGCCAGTGCCCCCTGGCCGAAGTTGAAGATCCCCGAGGTCTTGTAGGTGAGGACCAGGCCGGTCGCGGCCAGGCCGTAGATGGACCCGGCCGCTATCCCCGCGACAATGAAGGGCAAGAATTGCTGCACGTTGTGACCTCCGGGCTTTCGGTGAGGCCAGAGCAGCTGGCTCCGGCCTCACCGAAAAAGGCATCAGTTAGATAATTGTGCCTATTTTAACGTCGGTGGTCAAGGTCCTGGAACCAGCGACTTGCCTTGACGTCATGCCTTGGCGGGGCACTGCGGGGTCAGGTTGGCGGGTGCGGTGGTCTGGCCGTTCTTCATCCCGACCACGTAGTAGCAGGCGTTGGCGGTGAAGCCGAACGGCTTGCCCTTCGTATAGGTGACGTTGTTGGCCAGCAAGCCGTCGAGGTTCTCACCCTTGAAGTCATAAAGGCCGGCCATCACGTCGGCGGGCGTGACCGTGGCAGAGGCGGCGACGCCGGCGTTCTTGACCGCCTGAGCGAAAGCCTGCAGACCGTTCCAGGTGAAGGAGGCCGTCCCCTCCCGCCAGTTGCTGTTGGTCGCGTACTTCTGCATCACGGATCTGAACTGAGCGGCCGGGGCTGCGTTCGCGACCGAGGGGAAGGCGTACGCCGGGCCGTACGCGGTGAAGTTCGGGAGCGAGGCGTACGCGGCTCCGATGCTCTGCTCGGACGATCCCCAGGTCGGGTTGTAGCCCTGGGCCTGGCAGTTCTGGACGAAGCGGACCGCCGCCGCGCTGGCGAAGTTGAGCTGGGCGTAGTCCACGCCCTCCTGCTTCAGCTGCACGCACTGCGCGGTGTAGCTGGGGGCTGTGGAGCTGACCGCAAGCTGGGTGTAGCCGATCCCGGCCGCTTTGGCCGCCCCCTGCAGGATAGGGTTAGCCTGCGCGCAGGCGGCTACCTCGGCGCAGTACAGGTTGGCGAACTTCTTCGCGTGCCCGAACTGGACCGCGACCGAAATCTGGGCGCCAAGGCCGGGAACGATGCCGGTCATCGTCACGAACATGCCTGGCTTGGTGTACCAGTCATTCTCATCGGACGGCCCGCCGATCAGCGGGATTCCCTTGGCGAGCGCCGCGCTGTCGAAGGCGGAGACCAGGTTGTCGGAGGACACGATGATCGCGCTCACGCCGTCGGCGATGAACTGCTGCCCGGCCGCCTGGGCGGTCGCCGGGTCGCCCTTGTCGTCCATGACGATGACCTGGACCGGGTGACCGCCGAGGCCGCCGTTGGCGTTGACCCAGGCGGCCCAGGCCGGGGCGACCGTCGCCCCCTGGTCGCTGGAGGAGGCCTGCGCGCCGGTCAGCGAGCCGATCACGCCGATCTTGATCGGCGCGCCCTTCGGCGCGGCGGCAGCGGACGTACCGCTCGCGGCCGCGCCGGATGACGAAGAGCCACTGCTACTGCCACTGCTGCTGCACGCGGCCACGCCTAGCGCGGCGGCCAGGACGCCGGCCAGCAGCGCCGTGCGCGTGAATGCGGACCTGCTCGTCAGCTTCGCCGCCGCGGATGTCCGCAGCCGAGCGGTCCGGCGTGTCCTGTCGATCACTGGGTTCCTCCCCCTTAGCGGCGGCCGGTGCTGACCGGCTCCCTCTCGGCGGCGCCGGGTCGACCCGCCGTCGCCGAGGTTCACGGCTGTTTAGAGGACGATAAGCGCCTACGGCTGTGAAAACTATAGTTAGCTAGATTATCTATCTAATTGTTATCAGTAATAGGTTCAGCACATACCGGCCAACGCCGGATCGGAGCAAGACCGACACGTTCGGTAGCTGTCGATTGCGATCTGGTTAGCTCGGTCCCAGCCAGCCGCGCCGCCCGAGTTCGGGGTGGAGCACGTCCTCGCTGTACGCGACGCGGCCAGTGACCTGCGTGGCAGGCGCCGCCAGCAGCCGGAGCGCCGCCGCGCAGAAGTCAGCCATCGGCAGCGAGCAGTCCATGCCGGGCGACGTGACCGCGAGCCCAGGCGTGGACACCGGCAGCGACGGCATCAGCGCGTTCACGCTCACGCCGTGCGGCTGCATTTCGAAGGCGACCGCCCGGGTGAGGTGCTCCAGGGCGGCCTTGGCCCCGCCGTAAGCGAACGGCGTGGGGCCGCCGGCACCGGGCCACGGTCCCTGACCCGGGCGCCGCGACGCGTCGCTGGTGATGTTGAGGACCGCCCCGCGCCGGGCGGCGATCATCCCCGGCAGCACGAGCTGCATCAGGCGGTACGCGGCGAACACGTCGACCTCGAAGTGCCGCCGGTACCCCTTCAGCGGGAAGTCCAGGAAACCCGGCGGCCCGGCGCGGTCCGCCGCCGGCGACGGCGGACCCGCCGCGGGGGCCTGCGGCGGTGCCGCCTGCGCCGGGGGACGACCAGGAACGGTCAGGGCGGCGTTGTTGACCAGGATGTCCACCGGCCCGAGTTCCCGGGTCACTGTCGTGGCCAGGTCCACGATGTCGTCGTCGACCGTGAGGTCGCAGCGCACCGCGATCGCCTGGCCCCCACTCCGCCGGATGGCGTCGACCGTGTCGTGGATGGTCCCGGGCAGCCGCTCGTTCCACACCTGCTCGGTGCGGGCGGCGCAGGCGACGGCGGCACCCTCGGCGGCGAGAGCGGCGGCCAGCGCGGCGCCGATGCCGCGGCTCGCCCCGGTGACCAGGGCGACGCGGCCGCCGAACCGGGGACCGGTCATCGCGACGGCTGCCGCCGGAGCTCGTCGGCGATCGACAGCTCGGCGTCTTTCGGCAGCGGCGCCTTGAGGTAGAGGTGCAGACGGGTGAAGAGGTCGCCGTACCTCTTGCCGATGGCCGCGGCCACCTGGCTGGGAACGGCGACGATCGCGAACGCGTCCAGGATGTCGTCGTCGATGAGGTCGCGCATCTCGGTCCAGCGGCCCGCCTTGGACATCGGGGTCAGCTCCTCCTGCAGCGCGCCCCAGCCATGCGCGTCAAGCACCGGCCGGTAGGCGGGCGTTGAGGCGTAGAAGGCGATCTGTTCCCTGACCCCGAGCGCGGACCGGGCCATCTCCTCGTCGGATGTTCCGGTCACGACGAACGGCAGGCCGCTGATCTCGTAGCCATCCATAGATAGGCCCGCCGCCTGACGTCCCTCGGTCAGGGCCGGCAGCGTGACGTCGCGCAGGTACCGCTCGGTCGTGAACCCGTGACACAGGAACCCGTCGGCCACCTCCCCCGCGATGCGTGTCATGGCGTCCCCGACGCCGGCGAGAAACACACGGGGCGGGCCGTACGGGTTCGGGCCCGGGTCGAAGAACGGGGTCATCAGCGTATGCGTGTAGAACTCGCCGGTGAAGTTCAGTGGTTTGCCGTCTTGCCATGACTGCCAGATCGCGCGCATCGCCAGGACGAACTCGCGCATCCGCGGCGCAGGGCGTGACCAGGGCATCGAGAACCGCCGGGTGATGTGCGCCTTGACCTGGGATCCCAGGCCGAGCAGGAACCGGCCCTGGGTCGTCAGCTGGAGGTCGTTCGCGGTCACGGCGAGCGTCATCGGGGACCGGGCGAACGCCACCGCGATCCCGGTGCCGACGCTGACGCGCGACGTGGCCTGGCCGGCCAGCGCGCACCCGGTCAGCGGGTCGTGCGCGGTCTCGCCGAGCCACAGCCCGTCATACCCGTCTGCCTCCGCCTCGCGGGCCCGCGCCGCGTAGGTGCGCGGGTCGCCGTCGGCGGTGATGTCGACCTTCACCGTGCCTGCCGGCCCGCGTTAGCTGGTGAGGAGTTTGACGGCGTTGTCGCGCAGGATCTGCCGCTTTTGCTGCTCAGTCAGGCCGTCGAGCAAGGCGGCGAACCCGGCCGGCTCGGCCAGCCCTTCCGCGTGCGGGAAGTCTGAGCCCATCACCAGGCAGTCCACATCCGGCAGGTCCCGGGCGATCTTCGGGATGTCATCCTCGGGGTAGGGCGCCACCCGTACGTGCCGGCGGAAGATCGCGGACGGCCGCTCGGTCAGCTTCCCGCCGATCCACGGCCCGTTCCGCCCCATCCCCCGGCTCTTGTCCATGTGCCCGGTGAAATGCGGCACCCACGACGCCCCGAACTCCGCCACCAGCACGTTCAGATCCGGGAACCGGCCGAACAGATTGTCGAAGATCAGCGCAGACAGCGTGTCGGTGATCGGCCGCTCGCCGTAGAGGTTGTTCCACTGCCACGCCGACATGTGCCAGGACCCCGGCCACGGATCCTGCCCCCAGGCCGGCGCGATCGCCTCGTTGTACCAGTTCTCCATGATGTGGAACGCGACCGTCACCCCCGCCTCATTCAGCCTGGCCCAGATGGGATCGAAGAACGGGTCACCCGGGGAGCGGCCATGCGCCGGGCCGGTCGGCAAGAGCACGATCCGCGCCCCCGCCGCCAGCACCCGCTCCGTCTCCGCCACCGCAAGGTCCACATCCGCCAGCGACAGCAGTGCCGGGGCCAGGATCCGGCCGTCCCGGTTGAACCCCCACTCCTCGTCAAACCACCGGTTGAACGAGGCGATGTTCGCGTAGGCGGCCGGCACGTTCTTGACGTAGTTCTCCACCGACAGCGCCATCGCCGACGGGAACAGCACCGCCCGCTCCACGCCCTGCCCGTCCATCACCTTCACCCGTGCCTCCCGGTCCAGGTACTCCGGGCGCATCGGCTCAGGCTGATACGTCTCATCGGGGTTGCCCGAGGCCATCTGCCGCAGCATCTCCTTCAACGACCCCGGCTTATAGGCCAGGTCAAAACCCAGG
>Ga0207664_10000681_pt1 | contig 23367 bp, 20 predicted proteins | sample LARL83metaG_FD_184349 | JGI IMG/M metagenome (GOLD analysis project Ga0207664, IMG submission 184349) | Corn, switchgrass and miscanthus rhizosphere microbial communities from Kellogg Biological Station, Michigan, USA - LAR L8-3 metaG... | ecosystem: Host-associated > Plants > Roots >... | reverse complement strand
TGCTGGGCCGCCATCTGCTGGCGGGCAAGAGCTGGCAGCGTCGCGGTCATCTGCGCCATGCCGAGCATGTGGCCGGCGACGGCGCGCACGTCCCATCCGGGACAGTCGGTGGGCAGCGCCCACTGGCTGGGGGTAACGCGCTCGAGCAGCGCCACCGAACGCATGTACTCGGTTGCCGCTGACGTCATCGCGGCCCCCCGTTCCAGGACGGGGACCCGGGGCGGTCCGGTGGAGCGTTCGGCTGGGTCGGTGGTCATGGTGATCTCCTTATTCTCCTTGTGCCTGGGCGGGGATGCCCAGGTTGTCGGCGAGCATGTCAACGGCCCGGTCGAGCAGCCGGCTCCAGCGGTCCCCGCCGGGGTCGTTGGCGAGCTGGGCGTCGATCAGGCCGCCAACGACCGCCACGCACAGGTCGATGTCGGCCTGCCGGGTCACGCCCTGGGCGGCAAGCGCGGCCCGCAGGACCTCCAGCGTGGCCACGGCCGGCGCGTATGACTCAGCGCTCGGCTCGAAGCCGAATATCGTGCGCTGGTTCATCAGCTGGTAGCGCGATAGGTCACTGGCCGAGAAGTCGAAGAAAGCCCGGGAGAGTTGCCTCATCGCCGCGCGGGGCGAAGCCGCCGGGCTGCCTGCCGCCGCGGTCATCACTGCGAGGCACTCGGTCCACGCCGCGGCGAACATCGCGTCGTAGATGGCGTTCTTCGACTCGAAGTGCGAGTAGAGCGATGGCGCACGCATGCCGACCCGGTGCCCGATGTCCCGCAAGGTGAGCTGCGAGAGGCCCCGTTCCCTGGCCAGCTGCCATGCCGCGTCGAGGATCTCCCGCCTCGTCGCCTCACGGCGTTCGGCTATCCGATCGCGGTTAGAATTAACTAACATAGTTAGGAGAATAGCTTACAGAAGATGCAGGGTCAACGCGCTGCCTGTCCTGGTCCGTGAAAGGCAGGAAGCTGCTCTCCGGCGGCTGACCGTTAGGATGGTGCTGTGCACCGGCAGTTCCGGCAGGTCGACGTATTTACCGAGGAGCCGTTCCGCGGGAACCCCGTGGCCGTGGTCCACGGTGCCGACGACCTCACCGACGAGCAGATGCGGCAGTTCGCCAACTGGACGAACCTGTCGGAGACCACGTTCCTGCTCGCGCCGGCCGACGAGCGCGCCGACTACCGGGTGCGGATCTTCACCCCGGAACGGGAGCTGCCGTTCGCCGGGCATCCCACCCTCGGCTCCGCGCACGCGTGGCTCGAGGCGGGCGGCCCGCCGGCCAGGCAGGACGTCGTCGTCCAGGAATGCGGCGTCGGCCTCGTTCCCATCCGCAGGTCGCCGCACGCCCTGCTGGCCTTCAAGGCGCCGCCGCTGATCCGCTCGGGCCCGGTCGACGGGCCGCTGCTGGACGAGGTCGCCGCGTCCCTCGGCATCAAGCGCGAGGACATCGTGGACGCCCAGTGGGCCGACAACGGCCCCGGCTGGGTCGCCGTCGAGCTGGCCAGCGCGGACGCGGTGCTCGCGCTGGCGCCCGGCGTGACAGCGCGGGACATCGGGGTTTTCGGCCCGTACCCGCCGGGATCACCGGCGGCGTTCGAGGTCCGCGCCTTCACCCCGCTCATCAACGGCACCGGCGAAGACCCGGTGACCGGCTCGCTGAACGCGTCCCTCGCCATGTGGCTGCTGTCGTCCGGCAAGGCCACCGCGCCCTACACGGCCAGCCAGGGCACCGCGCTCGGCCGTCAGGGCCGCGTGCACGTCACCGCCGACGCCGACGGCTCGGTCTGGGTGGGCGGCCGGACGCACACGCTGATCTCCGGCAGCGTGCACCTCTAAGCCGCCCCGTTACCGTCAGCGGGGATCGCGGCCGACGAGGCAGTACTCGCGGCCGGCCGGGTCAGTGAGCACGGTCCAGTACTGCTCGGTGGCGGCCACCCGCGCGCCGAGCGCGACGTGCCGGTCAAGCGCGTCCGGGTCGGTGCAGCCGAAGTCCATGTGCCCGCTCACCCGGTCGCCCGGCGCCGCCGCTACCCGCTGCTGCAGCAGCAGGCGGACCGGCCAGCCCGCCGGGCCGTCCAGATAGGCGTACCCGGGGACCGGGGCGGGGTGCGCCCGGTGGCCGGTGAGCGCCGCCCAGAACGCGAGCTCACGGTCGAACCCGCCGGGCGGTACGTCCAGGCAGAGCGTGTCCACCCGGCTCACCCCGGCAGCGGCCCCGGCCAGCGGCGGCGGCACGGCCCGTTCGCCATGCCAGGCCACCAGGCAACACGTGAACCCGCCGGGGCTCTGCGCCAGCGTGAGGCCTTCGCCAAGGCTGGTGACCCGCGCCCCGGCCGACCGGGCCCGGTCGGTGGCATCCCCGAGCGATTCGGCCGCGGTGTCGACGTGCAGGTCGAGGTGACAGCCGCCCGCGCCGCTAAGCACTCGCTGCACCCGCAGGTAGGCGTCACCAGACGGGGGCAGCAGCGTCGCGAACTCCCCGTTGCCCCCGCGCGACGGCGACAGCCCGTAGCCCGTCACCTGGCGCCAGAAGCCGACCCCCCGATCGAACCGGTCGGCGGGGAAGTCAAGGAAAACCGTCAACCACGGAATTGACACGAGCACAGTCTCCCATCCGCGCGGCGCTGACGCCGACGTCCTCGACGAGTCCGCCAGGCTGCTGCCGAGGCGGCCAGTTGAGCGGAGCGCCGCGGTGCGCTCAGGGGGTCGTGGCGCTGATTTCCTCGCGCGGCGCGTCGGCCGAGTCCGCCTGGCCGTGCCTGGCCAGCCGCCAGCCGAGGGCGAGCAGGACCGCGAGCAGGGCCACGCCGGCCAGGATATAGGCGTTGCCCCACAGCAGCTGGAACCCGTGCCAGTGGTACTCGACGTAGCTCGGCTGGTCGCCGAACTCAGCGAACTTGATCGGGTTGGTGTTGGGCTGGGCCCACAGGAAGCCGAACGAGAAGTTGCCGAGGGTCCGCGCGCTCTCCCACAGGGCGTCCGGCCACGCGGCGAAGACGACGATCATCCCGCCGGCGAGCACCCACAGCCAGCGGGCGATCCCGCGCGCTCCGCGCCGCACCGCGCCGATCGCGTAGTGCCCGGTGACCGCGACCGCGGGGGCGATCCACACCCAGTGGTGGTCCCAGCTGATCGGGGAGGCGAGCAGGCCGGCGAGGGCCGTCGCGAGCAGGGCGGGCACCGGGTAGCCGGCCCTCTCCAGCAGGTACGCGGCGGTCAGGCCAAGCGCGAGCGCGACCACGGCGGCGGCGATCCACGGGTCCTGGCCGGCCGCGACGGACCCGGCGAAGCGGGTGATGACCGCGCGCAGCGACTGGTTGCCCGCCCACCCCATGAAGCCGGCCCGGTTGCCGTCGGCGAGGAACATGCCGTGCAGCCACCACTGGGACGAGTCATGCGGCAGGACGGCGAACCCGGCGGCGACGGTGACGGCGAAGCCGGCCACGGTCGCGGCCGCCTCCCGGAACCTGCGCGTGATCAGCAGGTACGGGACGAAGACCAGCGGGACCAGCTTGATGCCCGCCGCGACCCCGGTGAGCGCGCCCTTCCACCAGCGCCGCCGGCCGTTAGCGCGCAGGTCGGGCTGGCACAGGTCCCAGATGATCGCGGCCATCAGGATCAGGTTGATCTGCCCGAGGTAGATCGTGCGGACCACGGGCTGCAGCCAGAAGGTGACCGCCGCGGCCAGCAGGGTCGCGCCCAGCCTGACCCGGCGGTCGGTGTAGCCGAGGCCGCCGAAGGTGAACCACAGCGCCGCGACGAGCGCCGCCATGTTCACGACGACCGAGGAGGCCACCAGCGCCCCCCACGGCAGCACCGACACGACGGCGAAGGTAAGCGCGGCGAACGGCGTGTAGGTGAACTTGAGCGCCAGCGCACTGAACCCGCCCCAGTCGTACAGCGGCGCGTAGGAGCCTGGGTCGTAGTACGGGCGGACGTGCCGGACGATCAGCCCGCCGTCCCGGTACACGGTCAGGTCGACCAGGCTGAGCGCGTTGTTGGTTACCTCGAGGATCACCCAGCTGATGACCACCACAGCGAAAGCGATGACGCCGGCCCGCAGCAGCCGGGTCCCCGGCGGGCAGCGGGTCACGCGGGCTTCGCTGGCGACCGGTTTCACACCGGCCACGATATCCGGTGACAGGCCGGGACGAGGCCGGCCGCCGGGCTAGTGCCAGCCCTGGGCCACCGCGGCACCTGGTGTCCGCCATACTGGGTGGCATGTCTGTGATCAGCCTGGTGTCGTCGGGGCCGCTGCTGCTCGCGATCCCGGTCGCCGCCGCGGCGGGCGCGGTGACGTTCCTGTCCCCGTGCTGCCTGCCGCTGGTGCCCGGGTACCTGGCGTACATCACCGGCATGTCGGGCGCGGACGCGACGACGGCACCCGAGACGGCCACAGCCGACGCTGGCACGGCCGTCACGGACACGGAGCTGGTCGCGGCGCACGGTGATGGCGACGGCACGCCGGGCGGCGGGGTGACCACCCGCGCCCGGCCTAAGGCGACCGCCCCCGCGGAGCGGCACACCGGCCGGACGGTCGCCGGGACGGCACTGTTCGTCCTCGGCTTCTCCACCGTGTTCGCCCTCGCCGGGCTCGCGGTCGGCGGGCTCGGCCAGTTGTTCAGCGCGCACGACTCGGCGCTCACCCGGGTGCTCGGCGGGGTGACCATCTTGCTCGGGCTGCTCTTTTTCGGCGCGTTCGACAAGTTCACGTTCGCCGGGCGGATATTCAAGCCGTCGGCGATGCCCAAAGCCGGGCTGGCGGGCGCGCCGCTGCTCGGCGTGCTGTTCGGGATCGGCTGGACGCCGTGCATCGGCCCGACGCTGACCGCGGTGCTTGCCCTGTCGCTCCAGTCGGGCACGGCGGCGCGCGGCGCGTTCCTCGCGTTCGTCTACGGCCTCGGCCTCGGCATCCCGTTCCTCATCGTGGCGCTCGCGTTCCAGCGCCTGGTCAACGTGCTCAGTTTCTTCAAGCGCAACGCGCGGACGGTCAGCCGGGTCGGCGGCGTCATGCTGGTGGCCGTCGCCTGCTCGAGGCGACCGGCGCGTGGACGACGGCGCTCAACTGGCTGCACACCCACTGGTTCAGCAGCTACAACACGCCTCTGTAGCGGCCCGCCGTCACCGGTACCGTCTCGGATGATCCCGAACAGGCGAACTCTTTTCTCCTGCTTCTCCCTGAAGGATTCCCGATCGGAACGGTCAGGAGAAAAGAGTTCGCAGTGCTCCGCCGTCCACCAAACGCCGCGGCGTCCTAGCGGCGGCTGCCGGCCCGGGGCTTCATCGCGACCGGCTTGCGCGGCACCTGGGGTTCCGCCTGCCGCGCCGGGCGGGGCTGCGCCGCCGCCTCGACCAAGGCGGTGAGCAGGCGCGGGTCGTCGCCCTCCTCCGGGTGCCACTGGACCCCCACGCCGAAGCGGTGGCCGGCCACCTCGAGCGCCTCGGTGACCTTGCCGTCGGCCGACCAGCCGGTCACCGTCAGGCCGTCGCCCGGGTGATGGGGAGCCTGGTGGTGCGCGGCGGGCACCTTGACCTGGGTGCCGAGCAGGCGGCCGAGCAGGCTGTCGCCGGACAGCGTCACCTCGTGCGGCACGTACTTCGCCCGGTTGGCCCGGTGGCCGGGCAGGTGCTGGGTGAGCGTGCCGCCGCGGGCCAGGGCGAGGATGTGCAGGCCGCGGCCGATGGCGAGGAACGGCAGGTCGGCGTCGAGGGCGGCGCGCATCAGGGCGAGCTCGAAGCGGTCCCTGCGCTGGTCGGGCTCGTCGGTCTCCTCGTGCCGCTCCTGGTCGTACAGGGCAGGATCGACGTCCCGGCCCCCGGCGAACACCAGGCCGTCGACCGCCTCGGCGAACGACGCCACCGAGGCCAGCGGCACCGGCGGCACGATCAGCGGCGCGCCCCCGGCGCGTGCCACCGCGCGGATGTAGCTGACCGGCAAGATGGCGGCCTCCCGCAGCCAGTCGCCCCAGCGGGCCGCGTCAAGTTCCCCCGTGATACCGATGATCGGGCGGCCCATCGAAATCCTCCTGCTGCAACGCTGACCCAGGCACAAGCAAGCCGGTCGCGTCCCCCGCTCCGGCATACCGTCATTCTTGCGGAGACCGTTGCGTTTTGCCGGGATGATTACTTTTTTTCCATATCGCCCGTCACCAGGTGACGATCGGGGCCGCCGTGGCGACCGGCAAAACCCGCCCAGGAGGGATCCGGCGGCCGGGATCGAGAGGCAAGGGAGGGAGGGACGGACGGGCGGCGGCATCCACCGTGCACAAAAGACTCAGTGATGCCCACAGGCGCGATAAGGTTCGGGAAAAGCGGAAGAATCACCATGTGACCTAAGGGTGATACCTGTGTCTGGCTACGTCGAGAAGACTATCCCCGCCCTGCGGACGGACATCCCGCACTCGGCGCGGATCTACGACTACCTGCTTGGCGGCAAGGATAACTTCCAATCTGACCGCGACGTGGCGGCAAACATGGTAAACCGCTGGCCCAGCCTTCGTGTCTCCATGCGCTCAAACAGGGACTTCATGCGCCGCGTCGGCGGATACCTGGCGGGGGAGCTGGGCCTGCGCCAGTTCCTCGACATCGGTACCGGGCTGCCGACCACGCCGAACCTGCACGAGGTCGTGCAGGGGATCGCGCCGGAGTCGCGGATCGTGTACGTGGACAACGACCCCATCGTGCTCACGCACGCGCGGGCGCTGCTCACGAGCACTCCCGAGGGAAAGACCGCCTACGCTGACGCCGACCTGAACGACCCCGCGGCCATCCTCCGCACGCCCCAGGTGCGGAAGACCCTTGACCTGGGCAAGCCGGTCGCGCTCAGCCTCATCGCGATCTTGATGTTCGTCCCCGACCCGAAGGCAGCGCGCCGGATCATCGACACGCTGGTGGACGCGCTGCCATCGGGCAGCGCGCTCGCTTTGTCGACCGGCACGCATGACAGCCTGTCCGAGGAGGGGCGCGCGATCGCAGATGACTACAACTCCAGCGGCATCCCCATCAGGGCGAGCACAAAGACCGAGGTCGAAGAGCTGTTCCGCGGCCTCGACCTGGTCGACCCCGGCGTCGCCCTCGTCCACCGCTGGCGTCCAGACGGCCTGACGCCCCGCGCCAGCGACGACCAGGTGGCCATGTACGGCGGCGTTGCGCTTAAGCCCTGACCGTCTACTGGTGCACGTCAGCTTCGGAGCTCCGCCTCGGCCGACCCGGCCTGCGGGGCGGGGCGCTGTCGGCACCCGGGCTTGCCCGCGGGACGCCACGCGATGCTGGGCGCGCGACAATGGGTGCTATGGCATCGGCGAACCAGGAAGCCGCGGCGCTGCTGCGGGAGTACGCGGACCTGCTCGGGCTCACCGGCGGCGACCCGTTCCGCGCCAGGAACTACGAGCGCGCCGCCAAGTCCGTCGCGGGGTACCCGGGCGACCTCGCCACGCTGTCCGACAAGGCGCTAACTTCGATCGACGGCGTCGGCCCGTCGATCGCCGCGAAGATCGCCGAGTGCCGCCGGACGGGCACCTTCCAGGCGCTTGAAGAGCTGCGCGCCACGATACCGCCCGGCGTCGCCCAGCTCGCCAAGGTGCCAGGCGTCGGGCCCAAGCGCGCGCTGCAGCTCGTCCGCGAGCTCGGCATCGCCAGCGCGGCCGAGCTCGCCGAGGCCATCAGGCGTGGCCGGCTGCGCGGCGTGGCCGGGTTCGGCCCGAAAACCGAGGAGCGCATCCTGCGCGGCATCGACGTGGCGGCGGGCGACGCCGCGCTGCGCGACGCGCTGCGCGCGCTCCCGGACGGCGCCGGGGTGGACGACATCTACGCGGTGCTCGCCGCCCGGCTGCCCGTGAGCACCGGCAGCACGGCGGCCAGTGCGCTGATCAGGGCCGAGGACATCCGCGGCGACCTGCACACGCATACCGACCTCACCGACGGCATCGTCTCCCTGGAGGGAATGATCGCGGCGGCCGAGGCCCGCGGCTTCGAGTACTACGCGGTCACCGACCACGCGCCCAACCTGGTCATGCAGCGGATGACCGATGAGAAGATGCTCGCCCAGCGCGATCAGCTGCGCGCGCTCGCGGACACCACCGGCATGGTCCTGCTGCACGGCACCGAGCTCAACATCGCGCCCGACGGCAGCGTCGACTGGGACGAGGACTTCCTGTCCGGCTTCGACATCTGCGTCGCGTCGGTTCACAGCAGCTTCGGGCAAGACCGGGCGACCATGACGAAACGGTTCCTCACCGCCGTCGAGAACCCGGCCGTCAACATCATCGGTCACCCGGTGACCCGCAAGGTGGGCCGCCGCCCCCCGGTCGACGTTGACCTGGACGTGCTGTACGCGGCGTGCGCCCGGACCGGGACGGCGCTCGAGGTCAACGCGTCGCCGGACCGGATGGACCTGCCGCCGGAGCACATCGCCGCCGCCCGGCAGGCCGGCGTGAAGTTCGCCGTCGACACCGACGCGCACTCCCTGGTGGACCTCACCAACCTGCGCTTCGGCATCGCCGCCGCCCGCTTCGGCGGCCTGACCACCGCCGACGTCATCAACGCCTGGCCACTCGACGAGCTCACCGACTTCCTGCGCAAGGACCGCCCGTCCCGTTAGTTACCTGCGAGTAGCGTTTCTGGTTACCGGCGAGTAGCATTGTCGGCATGAAGGCACGCGAGGTGGTGTTCGTCGACGGCGTGCGCACGCCGTTCGGTAAGTCCGGCCCCAAGGGCATCTACGCGGAGACCCGCGCGGACGACCTGGTGGTCCGGGTCATCAGGGAACTGCTGAGGCGCAACCCGAACCTGCCCAAGGACCGGGTCGGCGAGGTGGCGATCGCCGCGACCACCCAGATCGGCGACCAGGGGCTGACCATCGGCCGGTCGGCGGCGATCCTCGCCGGGCTGCCGGTGACCGTGCCCGGTTACGCCATCGACCGGATGTGCGCGGGCGCGATGACCGCGGTCACCACGACGGCGGGCGAGGTCGCGCTCGGCGCCGCCGACATCGCGATCGCCGGCGGCGTCGAGCACATGGGGCGCCACCCGATGGGGGAGCAGGCCGACCCCAACCCGCGCTTCCTGTCGGAGAAGCTCGTCGATGAGTCGGCCCTGTTCATGGGGATGACCGCGGAGAACCTGCACGACCGCTTCCCCGCGGTCACCAAGGAGCGGGCCGACGCCTACGCGCTGGCCAGCCAGCGCAAGGTCGCCGCCGCCTACGCGGCGGGCAAGATCCAGCCCGACCTGGTCCCGGTGGCCGTCCGCACCAAGGAACTCGGCTGGGGCCTGGCCACGGTGGACGAGCCGCCGCGCCCGGAGACCACCCTGGAGGGCCTGGCGTCGCTCAAGACGCCGTTCCGTCCGCACGGGCGGGTCACCGCGGGCAACTCGAGCGGCATCAACGACGGCGCCACCGGCTGCGTTATCGCCGCCGAGGAGGTCGCGGCCGAGCTCGGCCTCACCGCCAGGATGCGGCTCGTCGACTTCTCGTTCGCCGGCGTTGAGCCCGAGGTCATGGGCATCGGCCCGGTGCCCGCCACCGAGAAACTCCTCGCCAGGCAGAACCTCACGATGGACGACATCGGGCTCATCGAGGTCAACGAGGCGTTCGCCGTCCAGGTGCTCGCCTTCCTGGACCACTTCAAGATCGCCGACGACGACCCGCGGGTGAATCCGTGGGGCGGCGCGATCGCGCTCGGCCACCCCCTGGCGTCGTCCGGCGTGCGGCTGATGATCCAGCTGGCCCGCCAGTTCGAGGAGCACCCCGAGGTCAGGTACGGCCTCACCACCATGTGCGTCGGCATGGGCATGGGCGGCACCGTGCTGTGGGAGCGGATCTGAGAAATGAGCAGCCAGAACGAGAGCGTGGTTCCCGCCGCACCGCCGGCGCACCGCGAAGGAGCGGTGAGCATGACAACGAGCGAGAACCTGCCGGGCACCGAACTCGACGCCTTCCCCGGTGAGGTGGTGACCCAAGCGATCAGCCGCGACGTGGACCTGGGGCCCGCGGGCGTCCTGGCGCTGATCACCCTGGACAACGGGCACGACCACACCAAGCCGAACACCTTCGGCCCGCGGGGGCTGCTGTCGCTGAACGCGGCGCTCGGGGTGGCCGCGGCGCGCGCCGCGGCCGGGGAGATCGCGGCCGTCGGGGTGACCGGCAAGCCGTTCATCCTCGCTGCCGGCGCTGACCTGGACGGCGCCGCCCACGCGATCACGGAAGACGGGCTCGACCAGGCGGCGGCCCGGACGAGGGCCCTGTCCGTGGCCACGCTCGGACATGCGGTGTTCCGGCGGCTCGGAGAGCTGCCCGTGCCCTCGTTCTGCTTCATCAACGGCGTGGCCCTGGGCGGCGGCCTCGAGGTGGCGCTGCACTGCACCTACCGGACGGTGTCGGCCGGCGCGGGGGTGGTCGCGCTGCCCGAGTGCTTCCTCGGCCTGGTCCCCGGGTGGGGCGGCACCTACCTGCTGCCCCGGCTGATCGGGCCCGCGGGCGCGCTCAAGCTGATCATCGAGAACCCGCTGTCGCAGAACAAGATGCTCACCGGCCCGGAGGCGTTCGAGCTGGGCATCGCGGACGTCATGTTCGAGCCCGCGGACTTCCTCGAGGAATCGCTGCGCTGGGCGGCGTCCGTGCTAACCGGCACCGCGACCGTGTCCCGGCCGGCCAGCCTGGAGGCGCTCTCGTCCGCCGAGGTGGACGGGCGGGCCGCGGAGTGGGACGCGGCGGTCGCCGCGGCGCGGTTCTTCGCCGACGGCAAGCTGCACGGCGCCGCCCCCGCGCCCTACCGGGCGCTTGACCTGGTGGCGGCCGCGCGGACCGCGTCGCGCGACGAGGGGTTCGCCGCCGAGGACGAGGCCCTCGCCGACCTGCTGCTCTCGGATGAGCTGCGGGCCGGCCTGTACGCGTTCGACCTGGTGCAGAAGCGGGCCAGGCGGCCCGCGGGCGCGCCGGATAAGTCACTCGCCCGCCCGGTCACCAAGGTCGGCGTTGTCGGCGCCGGCCTGATGGCGGCGCAGATCGCCCTGCTGTTCGCGCGCCGGCTGCAGGTCCCGGTGGTGCTGACCGACCTGGACCAGGTGCGGGTCGACGCGGGCGTCGGCTACGTGCACGCTGAGATCGACAAGCAGGCCTCCCGCGGCCGGATCTCGGCGGACGCCGCCGGCCGGCAGAAGGCCCTGGTCACCGGGTCGGTGTCGAAGGAAGGGTTCGCCGACGCCGACTTCGTCATCGAGGCGGTCTTCGAGGAGCTCGCGGTCAAGCGGCAGGTGCTCGCGGAGGTCGAGGCGGTCGTGCCGGACACGTGCGTGCTGGCCACCAACACCTCGTCGCTGTCGGTCAGCGCGATGGCGGACGGGCTCGCGCACCCGGAGCGGGTGGTCGGCTTCCACTTCTTCAACCCGGTCGCGGTGCTGCCGCTCGTCGAGGTGGTGCGCGGGACGGCGACGGGCGACGCGGCGCTGGCCACCGCCCTCAGCGTCGGGGCGAAACTCAAGAAGAACTGCGTGATCGTCGCCGACCGGCCCGCGTTCGTGGTCAACCGGCTGCTCACCCGGTTCCTCGGGGAGATCACCCGCGCCGTCGACGAGGGCACGCCGTTCGCGGTCGCCGAGCACGCCGCCGACCCGCTCGGCCTGCCGATGAGCCCGTTCCTGCTGCTCCAGCTGGTCGGGCCGCGGATCGCGCTGCACGTGGCCGAGACGCTGCACGCGGCGTTCGGGATGAGGTTCGCCGTCTCGCCCAAGCTGCGCGCGCTCGCCTCCTCCGGCAAGCCGTCGGTGTACCGGCCGGACTTCTCGGCGGACCCGGAGGTGCTCGCGCTGCTCGCGGGCGGGGAGCACCCGTCGAGCGGCGCGGAGGTGCTGTCCCGGGCGCTTGAGGGCCTGGCCGAGGAGATCCGGTTCATGCTGGACGAGGGCGTGGTCGCGGCGCCGGAAGACATCGACCTGTGCATGATCCTCGGTGCCGGGTGGCCGTTCCACCTCGGCGGCATCACGCCCTACCTGGACCGCACCGGGATCGCCGCCAAGGTGAACGGCGCGCCGTTCCGCGGCTAGCGCAGGCTGGCCGCGGGTTGGCCCGGACACGGCGTCAGGTGCTGGTCAAAGCCTTCCAGTGCGGCCGCCACGAGCGGCCGCACTGAAGATACGGCGTAGCCGGCCGTATTTGTTAAGGTTCCTTAAGAATGTGTCCGACGGGAGGTACACATTTAGGGACAAGTATCTACAATAGGTAAGGTCGGCGGTTCTCGATGGCGAGGCCCTCGGTGCATGGGGGCATTACTTCTCATCTAGTGAGATGTGAGACGCACTTTGAGCGAACCGCCATTGGGCCGGCCTATGCTGCCCGAAGACTGGCGCCGGGTAACGTCCCGTTGGATCGAGGCCGTCCATATGGTCGACGCATCGGTGCCGGCCATGCCCCGGGTCTGGAACTACCTGGTCGGCGGCCGCGACAACTTCGAGGCGGACCGCACGGCCGCGAGCCGGCTGCGGGCCGCCGCCCCGCTGCTGTCGGAGCTCGCGCACGCGGGCATGGAGTTCTATAACCGCGTGGTCGGCTACCTGGCGGGTGAGGCCGGGCTCAGGCAGTTCATCGACGTCAGCCTGGGCATGAGGATGTCGTGCGTCACGCACGAGGTCGCTCAGGCGGCGGCGCCTGGCTCCAGTGTGGTCTACGTGACGAGCGACCCCGCCGCGCTCGCCCGCGCGCGCGTCCTGCTCAGGTCATCAGACCAGGGTGCTGTCGGCCACGTCAGGGCGGACGCGCGCGACAGCGCGGCGATCCTCGCCGGGGCCGGCGAGACCCTGGACCTCGGCCGGCCGGTCGCGGTCGTCATGATCGACGTCCTGAACTTCGTCGAGGACGCGGGCGCCGTCATCGCCGGCCTCATGACGGCGCTGCCCTCGGGCAGCTGCGTCGCGGTCATGCAGGTCGTCAGGGACGAGCGGCTGGCCGCCGGCGCGCGGCTGTGGGGCAAGATCGTCCATACCCCGCTGTTCGTCCGCGACCGCGGCGAGGTCGCCCGCTGGCTTGACGGCTTCGAGCTCATCGAGCCCGGCATCGTCGAGGTGCACCAGTGGCGGCCGAGGCGCGGTGACGGTGACTACCCGCTAGGCGTGCCGCTGCTCGCCGCGGTGGCGAGGAAGCCCTGATCGCCGGCATCATGCCCTGCCTGAACCGCCCCGGGGTCGCCGCCACCGCGCCGTTCCGCGCGGCGAACAGCCCGTGCCAGCCGGCTGAACATCCAGTCAATAATGTGCCAGTACGGTGATGCGCGCCTACGTAAACGTACCTAGAATAGGCGGATCGGCGGCTCCGTCCCCGGAGGGCCCCGGTGCCAGGGGGGACTTCAATTCTCATTCCGTGAGAATGCGAGTCGCACAGTGGGAGAACCGATACGAGATTGCCGCGCGCCGCTGCCCGAGGACTGGCTGCGGGCGGCATCACGCCCGGTCCGGCACGCGCGCGTTGACCCGTCGGTGCCGAACGCGGCCCGGGTGTGGGACTACCTGGCCGGGGGCCACGACAACTTCGAGGCCGACCGCAGCGCGGCGCGGCAACTGCTCGCCGTCTCCCCTGGGATGGCTCACGTGGCGCCCGCGTCGCGGGCGTTCCTCCGCCGGGCCGTCACCTACCTGGCGGCCGAGGCGGGGATCAGGCAGTTCCTCGATATCGGGACCGGCATGCCGGCGGAGGGCAGCGTGCACAGCGTCGCCCAGCGGGTGGACCCGTTCTGCCGCGTCGTCTACCTCGACAACGACCCGGTCGTCATCGCGCACGCGCGCGCGGCGCTCCGCTCGTCGGCCGCCGGCGGGACCAGTTGCCTCGCGGCGGACGCCAGGGACACGCGGGCCGTCCTCGAAGGCGCGCGCCAGACGCTGGACCTGACCAGGCCCGTCGGCGTCCTCATGGTCAGGGTGCTGCACTTCCTGGAGAACGCGGCGGGCCCGCTCACCAGGCTGACCGCCGCGCTGCCGCCCGGCAGCTACCTGGCCGTCGTGCACCCGGCCAGGGATGACCGGACGGTGATGGTCGCCCGCCGGTGGAACCAGATGGGGCTGGTGCCGGCCTTCATGCGCGACCGCGCCGAGCTCACCTGGCTGCTGGCCGGCCTTGAGATGGTCCAGCCGGGCATCGTCGAGGTGGACCAGTGGCGGCCGGCCCCGGGCGACCGTCACCGCCCGGCGGGGATGGCGCTCCTGGGCGCCGTGGCGAGAAAGCCGTGACCCGCGGCACCTTTGCCAGGGGCTGATTCCTGGGGCAGGAGGCGAGTTCGCCTGGCTCAGCCTTGGGTCCGGCGCCGTTGACACCAGGCGCGGGCGCCGGAACGATTCGCGTGTGGGAAGGAGCCCATCGATGTCGCAGGACGGGCAGGTCCAGACGGTGCGCGGGCCGGTCGCCGCCGCCAGCCTCGGCCAGGTACTCATGCACGAGCACGTCTTCGTGCTGACCGCCGACGTGCAGGAGAACTACCCCGAGGAATGGGGGAACGAGGACGAGCGCGTCGCCGACGCGGTCCGCCGGCTGAGCGAGCTGCCGGCGAACGGCGTCTCCACCATCGTCGACGTCACGGTCATCGGCCAGGGCAGGAACATCCCGCGGATCAAGCGGATCGCTGACCAGGTTCCCGGGCTGAACATCGTCGTCGCGACCGGCATCTACACCTTCGACGCGGTGCCGATGTTCTTCTGGCAGCGGCCGCGCGAGACGATGACCCAGTTCTTCGTGCGCGACATCACCGAGGGCATCGCGGGCACCGGCGTCAAGGCGGGCATGCTCAAGTGCGCGGTGGACGAGAAGGGACTCACCGAGGGCGTCGAGCGGGTGCTGCGCTCGGTGGCCCGCGCCCACGTCGCCACCGGCGGCACGCCGATCACCATCCACACGCACGCCGCGGGCCAGCACGGCCCGGCGATCGTCGCCGTGCTCAAGGAGGAGGGCGTCGACTTCGGCCGGGTGGTGCTCGGCCACTCAGGCGACGCGGTCCGCGACCCGGACTACCTGGCGGCGATGGCCGACACCGGGCTCACCCTGGGCATGGACCGCTTCGGCATCGACCACTTCGCCACCTTCACGGAGCGCTCCGACCTGGTGGCCGAGATGTGCCGCCGCGGCTACGCCGGCCGGATGGTGCTCGCCCACGACACCTGCTGCTACATCGACTGGTTCGGCCCCGGCCGCCTCGACGACCTCAAGGACTGGCACTACCTGCACGTCAGCCGGGACGTGCTGCCCTACCTGCGCGAGCACGGCGTCCCCGGCACCGACATCGACGCGATGCTGGTCACCAACCCCGCCCGCATTCTAGCCGGATAACAGCAAGAAATGCCGGACCTGCCGGGTGACTGGGAGAGCGCGCTGCTTGTCGCCGTCCCCGAGGCGGAGCCCGCGGTGGGGGAGCACCGCGCCCGGCTCGACTCGAGCGCGCGCGACGGGGTACCCGCGCACCTCACGGTGCTGTACCCGTTTCTGCCGCCGGCGTCCATCGACGCCGCGGTCCTCGCGTCATTGCGCCGGCTGTTCGCCGGGTTCGCCCCGTTCGGCCTCACGCTGGACCGGGTCAGCTGGTTCGGTGAGGACGTGGTGTGGCTCGCGCCGCGCGACGACGCGCCCGTCCGGGCGCTGATCGGCGCCACCCGGATCGCCTTCCCCGAATGCCCGCCCTACGGCAACAAGTACGCGGACGTCATCCCGCACCTCACCATCGGCGACCGGGACGACGCGGAGGCGTTGCGCGCGGCTGCGGAAGCGGTCCGCGGCCATCTCCCCGTCGCGACCGTGGCGACCGAGGTCACCCTCATGGCGGGCCCCGCCCCGGGAAACCTGGACAACCCGCCGGGCCAGTGGCGCACGCTCGCCATGTTCCCGTTCGGCGTGCGCGCCTGACCATGCACCACGGCGAGGGCGTGTGCGGGGCACGCGCGGGTCGTACTGTTAAACTGGTTTTTCGGTCACTGTCGGTCGTATCTCGTAAACTAGATACGTGATTCGATTTCATCCACTGGTCTGGCCTGGCCTGGCGTTGCGGGGCGGCGAGCGGCCAGGGCTCAGCCGGGCGGCTACCTATCGGCGGGCGCTGCCGCGCGCCGGCTCGGGGTTTCCATCCGCACCCCAGCGCCGTTACACCCAGGATGAGTGCATGAAGCCGGGAGTGGCCAGGCTGGCGATGGAGCACCTAGACCGGCTGGCCAGGTTCGGCACATGGATTATCGGGCACCCGCTCGCCGTCGTCACCAGTTTCGTCGGGGGGCTGCACGGGCGGCCGTCCGCCGGGGCCCGAGGGCTGCGCGACGCGGTCGCCGCCGAGACGCGTGCCGGGCAGGACAGCGCGTGACCGCCCGGAAACTGCGCGGCTGGCACGGCGTCAAGCCGGTCGCAAGCCCGGCCGGGACTGCGATTATCACCAGGCTGCGCACCACCCCCGCCGACGACCGTGTCCTTGACCAGGTGGCGGAGCACCTGGGCAGGCTCCGCCGGGCTGACCTCGCCGCTATTTCCCGGCTCGCCCCGCCCGGGGGTCACCTGGATACGCATGGGCGGCACCAGGCGCGCAAAGACCAGCTCAACCGCCGCAAGCGGGCTCTGACGGCCGGGTCGTCCTCCCGGTGGGCCGGGGCCATCTACCGGGGCAACGATGAGCAGGCCAAACTCGCCCGCCGAAACCAGAAACGGCACATCGCCAGCCTCCACGCCGCGGTCACCGCCATCAAAACCAGGCTCGCCCAGCCCACGGGCGACACCCTCATCCGCGCCCAGCGCGCCGGCCGAAAGCAGGGCTGTCAGCCGCGGGGCTACGCCACGCAGGCCGAGCGGTACCAGAAGCAGCGCCGGCTCCAGGCCCTGCTAGCCGAACTCCGCCAGGTCACCGCTGACTACGACGCCGGGCGGGTCCGGGTCACCGAGGGCGGCCGGCGGCTCGCCCGCACCCGGCACAACCTCGACGCAACCGGGCTCACCCATGACCAGTGGCGTGAGCAGTGGAACTGCGCCCGCTGGCTGATCCAGGCCAATGGATCATCGGATGAGACTTATGGGAACCTCACCATCACCGTCACCCCCGCCGGGGAGGTCTCGCTGCGGCTGCCCAGGCCGCTGGAGCACCTGGCCAACGCCCGGCACGGCCGGTATGCCCTGGAAAACCCGGCCAGGTTCTCCTACCGGGCCGGGGAATGGGCCGCGCGGGTCACCGGCGGCCAGTCGGTCGCCTACGAGATCACCCGCAAGCCGGGTCGCGGCGGGGTTTACCTCACCGCCTCCTGGGCGATCACCCGCACGCCAGCCCCCGAGGGCGAGACCCGCGCTGCCGGACCGGTCATCGGGGTTGACCTGAACGACGGGCACCTGGCCGCCCGCCGGCTCGACGAGCACGGCAACCCGGTGGGCGCTCCCGCACGGATCGACTGCCGGTTTGGCGGAACCTCCGGCCGTAACGACGCGCAGGTCCGGCACGCGGTCACCCGTCTGTTGCTCTACGCGGCCAGAGCCGGGGTCACCGTCGTCGCGGTGGAGGACCTCGACTTCGCTGACGCCCGGGACACGGGCCGGGAGACCATGGGCCGCGGCCGTCGCGGACGGCGGTTCCGGCGCACTGTCGCGGGCATCCCCGCCGGCGTGTTCCGCAACCGCCTCGTCGGCATGGCCGCCAGGAGCGGCATCACCCTGCTCGCGGTCAACCCCGCCTACACCTCAGCATGGGGCGGCCAGCACTGGCAGGCCCCCTATAAGAACGTCACCCGGCACCAGGCGGCAGCCACGGTGATCGGGCGTCGCGCCCAGGGTCATCAGGCCCGGCGTCGGGATAGTGTGACACGCACGCGACCAGCGGATCACGTCGTGAGAGCTACTGACCAGGCCGGACCGGGCAACCACCGGGTGACTGCCAGCCGCCACCAGGACCGGATGCGGGGATCTGAATCCCGCCCGCCCGCCTGGCACGAACCGCTGCTGGCAGGCCGGGCAACCGTTACCCCGGCAACGGCTGGCCGCAATGACCAACTACGAATGTAACGGTTTGAACGCGGAGCCGCCCTGGGGATGCTGCCTGGGCGGGAGAAGGACGGGGCAGGTGCAGGGCCCAGGGGGAGGGGCACCGCGAAAGACGCAGAGCAGGCTCCTGAGGTGGCGGCGTGGACGCCGCCGCTCGCGCCGCGCGCGCGGCGGCTGCTGACCTGGGAGATCGTCGCGCTGTTCGCAGTGTCGCTCGGCGCGAGCGGGGTGCGCTCGCTTGTCTCGCTGATCGGCTCGCTCACCGAGCCCGGGTCGCTGAGCGCGCAGCACGTCGTCATGAACGGGTCGCAGGCGCCGGGCCGCCCGCTGTATGACCTGGTGCTGCAGCTGGTGTCGATCGCGATCCAGGTAGCGCCTGCGTTCCTTGCCTTCTACCTGCTGGCGCGCAACGGTGAGCGGCCCTCCGCCATCGGCGTGGACCTGTCGCAGCCCGGCCGGGACCTGCTGCGCGGCGCGGGGCTGGCCGCGGTGATCGGCGGCTGCGGGCTCGGGCTCTACTACCTGGCGTTCCAGGCGGGGTTCAGCCTGAACATCGTGGCCGCGAGTCTCACCGCTGTCTGGTGGCGGATCCCGGTGCTGCTGCTCAGCGCGCTGCAGGACGGGATCAACGAGGAAGTCCTCGTCGTCGGTTACCTGCTGACCAGGCTCCGGCTGCTCGGCCTGAGCCCGCCCGCGGCCGTGGCGGCCAGCGCGCTGCTGCGCGGGTCCTATCACCTGCATCAGGGTTTCGGCCCGTTCTTCGGGAACGTGGTCATGGGGGTCATCTTCGGCGCGCTGTTCTTCCGCTGGCGGCGGACCAACCCGATGATCATCGCCCACACCCTGATCAACGCCGTGGCGTTCATCGGGTACACGCTGCTCGCGAGCCACGTGTCCTGGCTCCCATGACCGCGCGCTGCTGGTGGTACGGCCGGTGCCGGTAGCGGCGGGCGAGGTCGCGGCGGCCGGCACCCACGGCTCAGCCGTTCGGCTCACGGCCGCGAGTCGACCAGCGGTAGCGGGGCTGCCAGCCGAGTACACGTTCGGCGGTGGCCGTGTCGAGCAGGGCGCGCCGGGGTTCGCGCTCGAAGCGGGCTGGGTCGCGGACGGGCACGGACGGGGCGAATCTCGCGATCATGGCGGGGGCCGGGCTGGTGGCGGCGATGTCGGCGGAGCACAGCAGCATGCGGTGGTGTCCGCTCACGGGCCGCTCTAGTGCCCGCTGGACGGCGTCGGCGACGTCGCGGACATCGACGAACTGGCCGTACTCCCAGGTCGGCGTCCATTCCGAGGCTGGGTCGGCCTGCCATTGCGCCTCGATCCGCTGGTACATACCCGGGTCCCAGACCCAGGCCGGGCGCAGCGCCACGGTCGGGATGCCGGTGCGGGCGGTGAAGCCCGCGCACAGGTCCTCGGCCAGGCACTTGGACAGCCCGTAGGGACGCATCGCGCGGCGCGGGTGGGCGTCGTCGACCGGGAAGTAGTCGGGCAGGCGCTCGCCATCGGCGATCCCGAAGACCTGCCCGCTGGAGAAGTAGACCACCCGGTTGACGCGTGCGGCCTCGGCGGCTAGCAGCACGTGCCAGGTTCCCAGCACGTTGACCGCCATGATGTCTTCCGGGCTGCCCGCGGTGTCGCGGGCGAGCGCCCCGGCATGAACCACCGCAGCGCAGCCGTCCACGGCCCGCCGGACCGACGCGAGGTCGAGGAGGTCGTCGCCGTCGGCGCGGTCGAAGCCGGCGACATCGTGGCCCAGGTGCTTGAGGTGAGCCGTTACCCGGGCGCCGACGTGACCGCGGTGACCGGTGACCAGAATGCGCACCGTTCCATTATCGGCGGACGGCGGGCTGGGGCCAGGCCGTGGCCGGAGTCCCTGCGGAGCCGGTTGCCGCACTGCCATCATCACGGCATGACTACTGGTTGTTCACTTAGCGCTACCGACGGGAGCGTAACCTACCGGGCCGGGCATCACCTGTGCTCCGGACAACTTCCGGGAGAAGCTACGCGCGACCCCGCGGCGCGCTGGCGCCAGTGCCTTCATCCGATTCGGGTGATGCCGCGGCCGCCAGGGGCCGGCCATGCTGCAGCCATGATCGCTAGGTGGTGCAGCGGGCTCACCGCGGCCTGCGTCCTCATCGCGGCGGCGTTCCTGGCCGGCTGCAGCAGCAGTACAACGTCCAGCGTTACTACTAGTGGCGGCACCAGCACCGGGGTCGGCGCCAGCGCCAGTGCCGCCGGCACGTCAGCCGCGTGCAAGAGCGCAGCCAACCTCAAGGCCTCCATCGCGGGCCTCAAGAACGTGAACGTCAGCGGCGGCACGTCCGCGGTCTCCGCCCAGGTCACGAAGATCAAGCAGGACCTCAACCAGCTCAAGGCCGACAGCAAGGGCCAGTTCACGTCTCAGGTCAACGCCCTGAACAGCGCCCTAGACAAGCTGACCTCCAGCCTCGACGCGGCCAAGGCCACCATGAACGCCGGGACGGTGTCGGCGCTTGTCTCCGCCGCGGGATCGGTCGTCACGGCGGGCACCAACCTGGTGACCGCGGTGCAGAACACCTGCTGACGCGGGCGCTCTTGCTCATGACCTGGGTGGCTGGAAGCGGACGGCGAGGTCGGCGAGCAGCCGGGCGCCGAACCCGCTGCAGCCCTTGGTCAGCCACGACTCGGCCCGGTCGACTTGCGCGGTGCCCGCGATGTCCAGGTGCGCCCAGGGCAGCGCGCCGGTGAACTCCTCGAGGAACAGCGCCGCGGTGATCGCGCCCGCGTTCTGGCCGCCGATGTTGGCCAGGTCGGCGACCTCGGAGTCGAGTTCGCGCCGGTAGGCGTGCTCGAGCGGCAGCTGCCACACCTGCTCCGCGGTGGCGTCCGCCGAGCGGAGCACCTGGTCGATGAGTGGCTGGCTGCTGCCGAGCACCCCGGCCACCTTGGTGCCGAGGGCGCGCATGCACGCGCCGGTGAGCGTCGCGATGTCCACGATGGCGTCGGGCCGCTGCTCGGCGGCTAGCACGAGCGCGTCGGCCATCACCAGGCGGCCCTCCGCGTCGGTGTTCAGCACCTCGACCGTGGTGCCGCCGTGGATGGTGATCACGTCGCCGAGCTTAAGCGCGGAGCCGGACGGCAGGTTGTCGGTGCACATCAGGTACCCGGTGACCGTCGTGCGGCAGCCGAGGTCGCGCAGCGCGAGCATCGCGGCGAGCACCGCGGCCGCCCCGGTCATGTCGTTCTTCATGGTGGCGTGCACCGCGTCGGCCGGCTTGAGGCTGATGCCGCCCGAGTCGTAGGTGATGCCCTTGGCGACGAGCGCCAGGTGCGACGCCTCGTCGCCGGCCGCCGGCCGGTACATCAGCTTGACCATCCGCGGCTCGTCGGTGCTGCCCCCGTTGACGCCGATCAGGCCGCCGCAGCCGAGCCGCACCAGGTCGTCCCGGTCGAAGACCTCAACGCCGAGGCCGGCCCGGGCGCCGAGCACGGTGGCGACGGACGCGATCCTGGACGCGGTCAGGTGCGCGGGCGGTGCGTTCGCGAGATCGCGCGCCAGCATCGTGGCCTGGGCGAGCGTCAGGCCGCGGCGCGCGCCCGCCGCCACCGCGTCGCGGTGCGCCTCCTCGGTGAGCAGCGTGAGCGACCTGACCGGCATTCCCGCCGGGTCCTTCTTGAGCGGGTCGTAGGCGTACCTGGCGAGCAGCATCCCCTCCACCGCGACCTGCGCGGCGACCGCGGGATCGAGCCCGGCCGCGGCGTCGATGAGGAACGTGAGGTCCGCGTCCCGTGCGGCCGCGCGCGCGAACGCGGCCGCGGCGTCCCGGGCGGTGGCGGCGCGCAGTGCCCCGGCGTCACCGTAGCCGACGGCCACGTGCAGCCGCCCGTCCGGCTGCGGCAGCGGCAGCGCCTGACCGGGCGATCCGTCGAAGCCGCTGCGGGCGAGCGCGGACCGGTCGATGCCGAGGCGCGCCGGCGGCTCTCCCGTCTCCGCCACCAGCACGCCGAGCGCTCCGGTGCCGGCCGGGCCGGGCGCACCGTCCGCGTCGGCGGGGCCGGCGATCTCAAGGAGCACCGCGCGGCCGGCCGACGGGGCCGGATCGAAATCGGGCGGAACGAGAACGGCCCGGCTCATGACGGCTCACCCTCCTTGCGGCAGTGGCGTTTACCTGCGGTGCTCACGTCGCCGACCCTGCCACGCCCGCGCCGCGCCGGTCTCACTCGGAGGGGATGAACTTGCCCGCCCTCGTTCGGACTCACGGCCTGGCGCCGGCGCACCGGGTTCACCCGTCGGGTAGGAGGCGGGCGGCCGGGGGTCCGGCGGATGCTTGCCCCTGCGGGCACAGGAAGGAGCCTCCAGATGAGCGGCGAGCGGCAACAGCCCAGCGGCAGGTCACGACCCGCGTGGTGGCTATGGGGGCTGGTCGGCGGCATCGTGGTGGCCGGCGTCGGGGGCGGCCTGATCGGGGCGGCGGTGGCGTCACCCAACTCGAGCGGCACGAACTCGGCCTCTGCCGCGTCCTGCGACGTGACGCCGGTGGCCGGCAAGGTGCTGCCCTCGGTGGTGACGATCTCCGCGGCGCCCGCCGCGGGCAAGGGCGGTTCCACCGGGTCCGGCGAGGTGTACAAGTCCGACGGCTACATCATCACCAACAACCACGTGATCGCGGCGGCCGCGGGCGGCGGGAAGGTCGAGGTGCTGTTCTCCGACGGGGTGACCGCGCCGGCCACCATCGTCGGCCGGGACGTGCTGACCGACATGGCCGTGCTCAAGGCGCAGCTGCCATCGGGTGTCCCGCCGATCGCCATCGGCTCGTCAACGTCCCTGCAGGTCGGGGACCCGGTGATCGCGCTCGGCGCGCCGCTCGGGCTGTCTGGCACGGTGACCTCAGGCATCGTCAGCGCACTGGACAGGACCGTCCAGGTGCCCGCGGAGGACGACAGCTCGGCGCTGCTCGTCGCCGCGGTGCAGACCGACGCGGCGATCAACCCGGGCAACAGCGGCGGCGCCCTGGTCAACTGCAACGACCAGCTGGTCGGCATCCCGTCGGCCGGGGCAAGCGTGCCGACCTCGACCGGCGAGTCGTCGGGCGGCAACATCGGGCTCGGCTTCGCCATCCCGGTCGATTCCGCTGTCACGGTGGCGAACGAGATCATCGCCACCGGCCGCGCCACGCACTCCTACTTCGGCCTGGAGACGGTGCCCGTCCCGGAGACCGCCGCTAAGGACGCGGGCGTGACGGGCGGCCTGTTCGTGGCCGGCGTGGTGGCGGGCAGCCCGGCCGAGCAGGCCGGCCTGCAGCAAGGCGACGTTATCACCGGCATCGACGGCAAGCAGGCCACCAGCAACATCCAGCTGCAGGAAGTGACGCTGACTAAGAACCCCGGCGAGACCGTCGACATTGAGTACCTGCGCAACGGCCGGACGGAGA
>Ga0207664_10000680_pt1 | contig 23393 bp, 24 predicted proteins | sample LARL83metaG_FD_184349 | JGI IMG/M metagenome (GOLD analysis project Ga0207664, IMG submission 184349) | Corn, switchgrass and miscanthus rhizosphere microbial communities from Kellogg Biological Station, Michigan, USA - LAR L8-3 metaG... | ecosystem: Host-associated > Plants > Roots >... | reverse complement strand
CGCTGCCGCCATCGTGCTGGCGGTCGGGCTCGGCGCCTTCCTGCGGGCAACGCGTCTCGGCATCGCCATGCGCGCCGTGTCGGAGGACAGCGAGATCTCGCGCATCTGGGGCGTTCCCGTCGGCCTCGTCGGCAGCGTGTCGTGGGTCATGGGCAGCGTCGTCGCCGCCCTGGCCGGCATCCTGATCACGCCCTTCATCAACTTCGACACGATCTCGATGACGCTGCTGGTGCTCGACGCGCTCGCAGCCGCGCTTATCGGCGGCCTCGTCTCGCTGCCACTCACCGTCGTCGGGGGGTTTGCGCTCGGACTGCTCGAGACCTACCCCCACGCGTTCTTCCACGATCTCTCGCTCGGCTTCTCGAAGGTCGTGGCGATCGTGGTCATCCTGGCGGTCCTGCTGCTCCGGCGGCAGAGCACGCTGATCGGACGGCAGGCCTAGATGAGCTCGATCGCCATCGGCCGCGCGTCATCGCCGGGCCGCACCACCGCCCTGTCGACGCGCTCGGCCAAGCTGCTGATCGGCCTCGGCTGTCTCGCGATCGCCGCCCTGATCCCCGGGCACCTCGAGTCGAACTTCCAGTTCACCGCGGCGCTGGCTGTGATCTGGGCGATCGCGATCCTCTCGCTGGTGGTCCTGACCGGCTACGTCGGCCAGATCTCGCTCTGCCAGGCCACCTTCGTGGGGGTCTCCGCCTACACGGTGTCGATGCTGGTGGTGAACTACAAGGTCGCGTTCCCGCTCGCGGCGCTCTGCGGGGTGGCCGTGTCCTTCGTCCTCGGGGTCATCGTCGGCCTGCCGGCGCTGCGGCTCCGTGGCATCCTGCTGGCGATCGTCACCGTCGGCGTGGCGCTCGTCTTCGACGGCTACTTCTTCCAGGACCAGAACTACGCCTGGTGGAGCGGCGGCCTCAACGGTTGGACGTTCCCCGGCGTCAGCGTCCTCGGCTACCAGATGGACAGCTTCCACAACGTGCTGCACACCTACTGGGTGTTGCTCGGGTTGTTCGCGATCCTCGCCCTGCTGGTGGTCAACCTGCACGACTCCGGCAGCGGCCGCCGGTTCCGCGCCATCCGCGACTCCGAGGTGGCCGCCGCGACCATGGGCGTCAACCTCACCCGCTACAAGCTGCTCGCGTTCGGCATCTCGGCGGCGATCGCCGGCGTCGGCGGCGCCTTCGTCGGACCGGCCCTCGGCTCGGTGAGCGCCAGCATCTTCAGCCTCTTCTACTCGCTCCCCTTCGCCGCCTTCGCGGTGCTGATGGGCGTGCGCTTCGTGCCGGCCGCGGCGCTCGGCGGCATCTTCATGGCGATGGTGCCGGCCGTGCTTCAGCACTTCTTCCCGGGCATCCGCTACGACTGGTTCAACCTCGGGCTCGGGCTGCTGCTGATCCTTCAGATGATCATCGCGCCGGACGGCGTCTGGGGGAACCTGGCGCGGGACGCGGGCCGGATGGGGCACCTGGTCGGGATGGCGCGTCCCAAGCCGAAGCCGAAGGTGGCCGCATGAGCCTGCTGTCAGTCAAGGACGTGGTCGTCCGCTTCGGCGGCATCACGGCGCTCGACCATGTCGGCTTCGACCTGAACCGCGGCGAGATCCTCGGCCTGATCGGCCCCAACGGCGCCGGCAAGACGACGCTCTTCAACTGCATCTCGGGTGTGATCGAGCCCAACGAGGGCACCATCCACTTCGACGGCCGCCCGATCCTCGACCTGAAGCCGCACGAGCGGGCCCAGGTCGGCATCGCGCGCACGTTCCAGAACCTCCAGCTGTGGCCGAGCATGACCGTGCTCGAGAACCTCAAGCTGCCGATCGACGCGATGGAGCGCCGCAACATCGTCATCGACGCGCTGCGGCTCCCCCTCGGGGTCTACCAGGAGAAGCGGGCCACGGAGCTGGCTCGCGCGACGCTGCACGCGCTGGAGCTGCTCCGCTACGAGGACGTGCTCGCGGGCGACCTGCCGGTCGGCATCCAGCGCCGCGTCGAGCTCGCCCGGGCGCTCTGCCTGCGGCCGAAGCTCCTGCTGCTCGACGAGCCCGCCGCCGGCCTCGACGCCGACGAGACGCTGCACCTCGCCGACCTGCTGCAGCGGATCCGCGAGCGCTTCAAGGTCACCGTGCTGCTCGTCGACCACGACATGAGTCTCGTGATGCGGGCGTGCGACTACATCTACGTCCTCGACTTCGGCAAGCTGCTGGCCAACGGCAAGCCCGAGGAGGTCCGGAACAACCCGCAGGTCATCGCCGCCTACCTGGGCGAGGCCAAAGAGAAGCTCGAGGTCGAGGACGCCGACAAGTCCGACCTGCCGGCCGCCGCCTTTCTGCCGGGGCCGTCCTCCGCTCCGCCGCCGGGCGAGGGCAAGACGCTGCTGGAGGTCTCCGGCATCTCGGGCGGCTACGGTCACCTGGAGGTCATCCGCGACGTCAACCTGACGGTGCGCGAGGGCGAGGTTGTCGCCTGCATCGGCGCCAACGGCGCCGGCAAGACGACCACGCTGCGCGCGATCTCCGGCATCATCCGGGCGAACCGCGGCAAGATCACCTTCGACGGCAAGGACATCACCAAGGCGCCAGCGCAGGAGATCGTCCGCCTCGGGCTGCTCCACGTCCCGCAGGGCCGCGGCCTCTTTGCCAAGCTCACCGTCGAGGACACGCTGCGGCTCGCGAGCTACAGCGGCCACCGCGGCGGCGACCTGAAGCCTGCCTACGAGACCTTCCCCGTGCTCGAGAAGCGCAAGCGGCAGATGGCCGGCAGCCTCTCCGGCGGCGAGCAGCAGATGCTCGCCCTGGCGCGCGCGCTGCTGGTCAAGCCGAAGCTGCTGATGGTGGACGAGATGTCGCAAGGCCTCGCACCGACGATCGTGCAGCGGCTCTTCTCGTACATCGAGGCCTTCAAGGCCGAGGGCATGGCCGTGCTGCTCGTCGAGCAGTTCGTGGACGCCGCGCTCTCCATCGCCGACCGCGCTTACGTCTTCGAGCAGGGCACCATCGCCCACGAGGAGTCGGCGGCCAAGCTGCGCGAGGACCAGACGCTGATCGCCAGCTCCTACCTGGGCCGCGCGGCGGCCGAGGAAGAGGCCGGCGCGGCGAGCGCGAACGGCCACCGGACCACGTCCGACCTGATGGAGGAGATCAGCCTCCGCCTGCCGGCGGCGCTCATGCGGGCGCTGCAGGAGCAGGCGGCGAAGCAGGGCCGGAAGCCCGAGGACCTGCTGCTCGAATTTCTGCAGGGCCAGGAGGTCGAAGCCTAAATGAAAATGCGCCATCTCCTGATCGGCGTGCCCCTGGCGGCCCTGCCGCTGTTCGTCCTGCCCTTCACTGCTTTCGCCTCCGTGCCCGACACGGTCGAGCACTACGGCGGCAGCGCCCAGGCGGGCGGGGCTCGCATCTTCGTCTTCAACAACGACAACGCGGACCTGATCGTGGACTCCAAGTTCCCGCTCGCGTTCGCCGACCAGGCCGGCGGTTCCGGGCTCGGCTATTCGTCGGCTGAGTCCAGCTACTACGACTACGGCCCGGCCGGAGCGACCCTGCTCGACGCGGTCCAGCCCGGCGCCACGAACTGCTCGCCGGACCCGACGACCGGGGCGCCCCCGCCGTCCTGCGTGCCGCCGGCTCACGCTCAGTACCCGGGCACACCGGACTCGTCCATCTATCCGGGCCAGGCCACGCCGGGCGCGCCGGGCACGCCGCCCTCCAGCGGCCCCTCGGCCACTGCGCACGCCACGGAGCTCGGCTCGAAGTCGAGCGCCACCTACGTGGGAACGCTCGGCAGCACGGGTTCAGGCATGGAGGGCGCGTCTTCATACGCGACGACCGTGCTCAGCGCCGACGGGAAGATCACGACGACCGCCCACTCGTTCATCAACGAGGCGGTGATCGGGCCCTTCACGTTCAACAAGATCGACGTCACCGCAGTGGTCTCGAGCGCCAACGGCACCGGCACGATCGACCAGGCGTCGGTCAAGATCGGCTCCGTCCTGGCCAACGGCAACGAGGTGAGCCTCACCGATCAGGGCCTGACCGTCGGCCCGGTAAACACCGGTCCGATCTCGACCAGCGGCTCGTCGATCGCCGGTCTCACCAGTTTCACCGCCGAGCTGGTCTCGCCAGAGCAGACGCTCAACGGGGCGGAGGCGAAGCTCACGGTGATGGGCGTCAAGGTGACGGCCTCGGGTACAGACCCCAGCGGCACCGGCGTCCAGCAGGAGTTCGACCTCGGTTTCGCCGCGGTCGACACCTCGCTGACCCCCTCCTCCGGCCTCTCCGGCCTGGGCGGGCTGAGCCTCGGAATCCCCGGCGGCCCGAGCTCGCTGCCCGGTACCGGGCCGCTGAGCGCGGGCAACTTCCCCTCGGCGATCCAGCAGCCGTCGGTCGCGAAGTCCGCGCCGGCGCCGCGACTGTTCGTGCCTGTGGCAAGCCGGAAGCCGCTCGCCATGGCGTTCCTAGGTTGGGAGGCCTTGGTCATGTGCGGGGTCGCGGCCTGGGTGTGGGCGCGGAAGACGGTGATGGTCTCCTAGATGCAGATGCCCGCGCTGCGCATCCCCCGGCCCGCGTTCCAGCGGCCATCGGCGAGCACGGCCAAGCTCCACTGCGAGCTGGATGACTGGTGGTTCGACGCGCGCTATACCGACGGCGCCTGCCCGATCTGCGGCTGGCGGCCTGAAGGCGTGAGCTACGCCGCGCCGTTCTGGCTGCAGCTGGTCCGGCGCACCGACTGGGAGCTGGTCAGCCTGCTCGTCACGGTCGTCCTGCTGATCCTGCTCGGCATCTTCGTCGAGCGGACCGCGGGCCTGTCCCCGAACGACATCGGACGCTTCCTCAGCGGCGGCGGCTAGCTAAGACACGGCGCGGCCCCTCCGTCGGCGCTGCGCGCCGCCACCTCGCCGTCGAGCGGTGGGGAGACTCGGCGGGGACTCTTGACATAACTTCACCGCCGTAACCGAGAGCCCGGCGAGCGGGGCCCTAGTGTGCGCACTCGGTGCAAACGCGATCGTCGTCGTACTGGGGACGGGTCGTCCGGGTCCTGCTCCTGGCGGGGCAGCTCATCGCTCTCGCCTACGTCATCGGGGCGCTCCTCGGCCTGCACTCGCCGGCGCCGCGCGGGGGCGCTCCGGCGATCCCCGTCGCCGGGGTCGCCGGCACCGGCGCGGACAACATGCTGGCTCTCGAGCAGGCCGCGCAGTCGGCCGAGACGGCCGCCGAGGCGCGCAATCCCCACAACCAGCTCTTCACGGCCGATCACGCGGTCTACGCCTCGGTGGGCGTCTATGACGACTGCACCGGCCAGGCCGCGCTTACGCATGCCGCGGCTGCGATCGACACCTGCGTGACGGGCGTCAAGTACTTCATCGGCCACAACCCGGGCGTCTTCACGGGGCTCATGACGGTGGGCGTCGGCGGCACCATCGGGTACTACGACGGCTCCGGGCGGCTGCACCGCTACCGGGTCGTCGCCGAGCGGACCTGGCCCCGCACGGGTGGCGTGCCGCCGACCGTGAACGGTGCCGAGGCTGCGCAGTTCCAGACGTGCGTCACCGCCGACGGCAGCGTCGACCGCATCCTCGACGCGGTCGAGATCTAGAGCTCCGCGAAGCTCTTCGCCAGCCAGTCCCGCTCCTGCTCGAGCCGGAGCCGTCCGAAGCGCCAGCCGGGATCGCCCAGCGCCTCGGCCAGGTCGGTTATGCGGCCGGAGCTCCAGGTCTGGGCGGTGGAGTAGTCAGCCGCCTCCTCCCAGCAGCCCGGCGCCAGCCAGATCGCGTAGGCGGTGCCCCAGGGAATGGCCAGCACCCGCCCGCTGGTGGGGTGGCACAGCACCGGGCGCTGCTTGAACAGGCGTCGGGCCTCCGCCGGCAGGACCGCGCCCAGACGATCCCAGACGAACTCGACGACGTCCGGGTGGCTGCTCGCCCCCCAGTACGGGTCGCGTCCCGGCGGCAGCTCCTCCAGGTAGTCGTAGAGGCGCTGGTTCACCGCGCTGACCGGCAGCTCGGTCACGGCAGCAGAGCGCCCGGGTTCATGACCCCATGCGGGTCGAGCCGGGCCTTGACCGCCGCCAGCGCCTCGAGGTGGAGCGGCGGCATCTCCCGCTCGTACCACGGCTGGTGGTCGCGACCGACGGCGTGGTGGTGGGTGATGGTGCCGCCGGCGGCGCTCAGCGCGTCCGCCGCCGCCGCTTTGATCGCGTCCCACTGCTCCAGCTCCGATCCTTCGCGGCCCGGCGCCAGCACCGTGAAGTAGGGCGCTGGCCCGTCGGCGTAGACGTGCGTGAAGCGGCAGGTCACCCAGCCGCCACCGGCAGACTCCCTGAGCGCCCTGGTGACGCTCTCGTGCAGCTCCGCGAACCGATCCCAGGTGCACGCTGTCTCGAAGGTCTCGACCACCAGGCCGAGCAGCGCCAGGGCATCGCGGAGATAGGGCGCGCGCAGGAAGGCGGAGCGCCAGCCGGCGGCAGCGCCGGCGCTCGCCTCGGCACGTGTCGCGCCGGCCTCGCGGCAGATCTCGAGCGCACCGGTGAGCTGGGCGTCGAGCCACGCCTGGCGCTGAACGGCAGCTTCGAAGCCGAGCAGCAGTACCGCCTCGCCGGCGCCCAGGCCGTTCAGCTCCGCCTCCAGCGGGTCGAGCAGCCGGCACTCGGCGGGCAGCAGTCCTCCCTGGACGACCTTGCGCGCAGCATCGGCGCCGGCGGCGAAGGTGCCGAAGCGGGCGGCCCCCTTCGCGCGCACATCCGGCCGCGGCTGGACCCGCAGCCACGCGTCGGTGATGACGCCGAGCACGCCCTCGGAGCCGAGGACCAGCCGGTTGGGATCGGGCCCGGCGCCGGAGCTCGGCAGGCGGCGGGTCTCGAACCACCCGGCCGGCGAGAGCATCCGCACGGACTCGACGTAGTCGTCGATCCGAGTCCGCAGCGTCGAGTGATGGCCGCCGGAGCGCGTCGCGATCCAGCCGCCGACGGACGAGAACTCGAACGACTGCGGGAAATGACGGAGAGTCAGCCCGCGGGGCCGCAGGGCGTCCTCGAGCGCAGGACCGAGCACGCCGGCCTGCACGCGGACCGCGCGCGAGAGCTCGTCGACTTCGAGCACACGGTCCAGCCGCGTCAGGTCGATCGAAACCGCCGCCGGCAAGTCGCGCGGCTCGACGCCGCCAACGACGCTGGATCCGCCGCCATAGGGGATCGCCGCCACGCCCGCCTCGTCGCACCAGGCGAGCACCCGCTCCAGCTCCGCTTCGTCACCGGGCAACGCGACCAGGTCCGGCGCCGCCGAGTAGTTGCCGCACAGGTGGCGGACGACGTCGCGGAACGCCTTGCCGTAGGTGTGCGCGGCGCGCTGGCGCGGATCGTCAGAAAGAGTCGCCGCGAGGGAGGATGGCGCCCGCACTCGCAGCTTGGGCAGCGTTAGCCGAGCGGCATCGGGTACGGCTCGCGGGCGAGGCTCCCAACCGGGCAGCCGCTCGGCGAGCACTGCTCCGACCGCGTTGCGCTCCTCCGCCGGAAGCGCATCCTCCTCGTTGCCCCAGCCCCAGAAGCTGCGGGTCTTGCTCACACGTCGACGTACCTGAGTGCACGGCGCAGCACCTCGGCGAAGCCGGTATCGAAGTCCGGGCGCTCAGCCGGGCGCAGCGATTCGCGCTGCCGGGCCCAGGCATGACAGCGCGCGAACGCGCCCAGGCGCAGAGCGATAGCGGCCGCCTCGCGCTGGGCGGAGCCGCCCCAGGGTTCCAGGTACGCATCGCGCAGCTGCGCCTGCTCGCCCAGGAACTGGAAGGTGACGAAGAGAGAGAAGAAGGGATGAGCGATCGACGCGTCACCCCAGTCGAGCACGCGCAGATGGCCGTCCAGCGAATACACGCTGACATCGTGCAGGTCGTCGTGCTGCACAGTGTCCGGTAGCCCGGCGGCCGCCAGCTCAGCGCAGAGGCGGGCCAGCGCTGGTTCGAACGCCCGCAGACGGACGATCTCCGCAGGGGTGAGCGGCAAGTCCAGGCGCAGCAGCTCGCCGAACAGCGCCGGCAAGCGCTCCAGCCGGGCGTCGGGCACCCCGCCCTCCAGGTGCTCGACCACGTGTTCCGCTTCGCCGATCTGCAGCTCGGCGTAGCGAGGCAGGATCGCGAGCCACGCTTCGGGCGGGTTATCCAGGTCACGCAGCGAGGCGCCGGCGTCGCGCATCAGCAGCCACCCGCGCCCTGCGTCGTGAGCGATCGCCTCTGTGACGCGGTCTGGCCAGCGACTGGCGAGCGCAGCCGTGAGCCTCGGCTCGAACCACTGGATGGGCGCGCAGCGCTTGAACCACGCCCGGCCGCCCCTGGCCAGCTCCACCCGGTGGACTGTCGCCCAGGGCCGTTCGCGGCCGAGCACGATCGCGGTCACGCCCTCCAGGTGGGCGCGGACCCAGGCCTCGGCTGCGGGCTCTAAGGGGCCGCCCGCGCCACCACCTCCACCACCTCGGGAACCTGGGTGCGGATCAAGTCCTCGAGCTGGGTCTCGACGCGGTGGGCCTCGTCCAGGGTGACGTCGCCATGCATCCGGGCCACCACGTGGGCGTGGATGCGGCCCTCGCGCTCGCTGAGCTCGACGTCGCCGCACGACTCCACCTCCGAGTGGCCGTCGACGAGCCGCCGGATCCGCTCGGCCAGGTCCGCCCGCACGGCGGTGACGTCGGCGCCGGTGACGACGTCCGGCTCCAGCGGCTCCAGGTGCACGTCGACCCGGGACACCTTGGGCAGCTCGTCGCGCAGGCGCTCCTCCAGCGCACCGGTCACCTCCGCGGCGTCTTCGAGGCTCATCGCGCCGGGCAGCTTCGCGTGCATGGTCAGGTGCAGCGAGCCGTCGTCCTCGCGCTCCACGGTGACGTTGTGGAGGTCGCGGATGGGCGCATGGTGTGCCGCCGCGGCGTGCACCCGCTCAACCAGGTCGTCGGCGCGGATGTCGCCCTGAACTACCAGCGTGAGCTCCAGGTCAGGCAGGCTTTCGGCGACCGCGCGTCGCGCGTCGTCGGCCAGCTGCTCCGCCGCCTCCACCGGCAGCGTGCGGCGGGTGGCGACAGTGGCGTCGCCCAGCAGGCGGGGCCCGGAACGCCGGATCCGGACCGATCGCACCTGGCGTACGCCGCTGACACCGCCAAGGGCCTTACGCAGGTCGTCCTCGGCGCCCTGGGGCGCGCGGTCGATGAGGATGTCGCCCGAGTGCTTGGCGAGCCGGACGGCCGCCGCGGCGACCACGACCGCCACGCCGATGGCGGCCACCGCGTCCGCCCAGCGATAGCCGAGGCCGACGAAGATGAGCCCCACCAGGACGGCGCCGGAGGAGAGCACGTCCGCGAAGCGGTTCTGGCTCTCCGCCTCGAGCGCCTGGCTCACGGCGGCGCGACCCGTGTAGCGCAGCACCAGGGAGCGGCCCGCCTCGATGACCAGCGACGCCGCCATCAGGCCGAGCGCATAGCCGGTGGCGCGGACGGGAGTGCTGCCGCTGACCAGCCGGCTGACGCCCTCATAGAGGATGCCGGCGGCGGTGACCAGGAGGATCACCGCCTCGCCGAACGCGGCCAGGTTCTCAGCCCGGCCATGGCCGTAGGGATGCTCCCGGTCAGGGGGCTTGCGCGAGGTTCGGAGCGCCACGAAGGCGAAGGCCGAGGCGGCGACGTCTAGCGCCGAGTGCGCCGCCTCGCTGAGCACGCCGAGGCTGCCGCTGGCGAAGCCGACGGCGATCTTGGCGAGGAAGAGGCTTGCGCCCAGCGCCAGTGAGGCGGCCGCGACCGCCTGCGCCCGCCTGCGCCAGGGGGATTCGGACGCGGTCACTCGACTAGTGAACCCTGGCCGCCGTCGCCGTCAGCTGCTCGGGCGAGCCGAGCAGGACCAGGAGATCGCCCTCCTCGAGGCGCATCGAGCCGTCCGGGCTCACGTGCAGCCCCCCGTCCTTCCGGCGCAGGGCCAACACCCGGGCGCCATCCGGGTCCAGCAGTCCCGCCTGCTCCAGGCTCTGGCCGATGAGCGTGGCCTCGCCGCCGATCACGAGCTCCTCAACCGCCACGTCGGAGCCGATCTGAACGCTGTCCAGCACGTCGACGAGAGATGGGTGCGTCGCCAGCGCCGCCATTCGGTGGCCCGCCATCCGGTAGGGCGAGATCACGCGGTCGGCGCCGGCGAGCTCGAGGCGGCGGATGGACTCCGGCTGGCCCGCCCGGGCGACGATGTAGAGATTGGAGTTCAGGCCGCGGGCGGCGAGGGTCACGTAGACGGCGCGCTCGTCGGCGTCCACGGCCGAGATCAGGCAGCGCGCGCGCTCGATGCCGGCCTGGCGGAGGACGTCCTCCGACGCCGCGTCGCCGAGGATGTGCAGCCGGCCCTCGCGCTCGAGGCGGCTCAAAGCTTCCGGGTTCTGCTCGACCACCACGTAGCTGACGTCGCGCTGCTCGAACTCGCTGACGATCTGCGTGCCGATGCGCCCGTAGCCGCAGACGATGTAGTGGTCGCGCAGGCGCGCCAGGTCGTTCTCCAACTTCCTCCGTCTCCGGTAGTCGCCGAACTCGTTTGCGGACAGTGTCTCCGCGAAGACGCCGAACGCGTACAGCATCGTAGCCACGCCGCCGACGATCAGCGTCGCGGTGAACACCCGGCCCGCAACGCCGAGGGGTTTCACCTCGCCGCCGACGGTCGACATGATGCTGATCGTCTGGTAGAAGGCGTCGAACACGCCCAGCCGGTCGAGGACCATGTAGCCGGCGGTGCCGTAGACGATGACGACGGCCAGCAGGATCAGCGGCAGGCGGAAGCGGCCGGCCAGCGAGCGCCACGGACCCGGCGTCCCCTCCCTCATCTCAAAATGAGGAAGGTGGACAGCGCCGAAGGCGACGCCCAGCTGATCTTCAAGTCCGGACCGCTGACGCGAGCCGAGATCAAGAAGCTCCCCAATGACAAGGCGTTCGAGTACTTCCAGGTGATGAACGCCTTCCTGCGGGAGCTCGGCCCCGAGCAGTTCGTCGCCCGGCGCGAGGAGCTGCGCGAAGCGGTGCTGCGCAAGATCGTGAACCGGGCCTAGGCTCGGGTCAGCGTCCGCGCCACGAGCTTGGCCAGCTCGCTCTCGTCGCGGGACCGGTTCTCGAGGTTGCCCTGGTACACGACGAGCGTCTCGCTCGGGCTGTGCAGGCGAGCCGAGAGCGCGTCGGGCGCCAGGCCGGCGGCGATCTGCTCGGCACCAGGCAGCTCCTCCAGCTGCACCTGGAGTCCGCTGAGACGCCGCTTGGCGTCGCGGCTCAGCTTTGACTCGGCCGAGGCCACCAGCGTCTCGAACCCTTCGCGCGGCAGCCGATAAGGAAGCGGGTGCGAACGCGGCGCCAGGGCCGCCGCGCGGCGGAACGCCTCGTCCGACGCGGACGGCATGCCGACGTGGCGGCTGATCGCTCCGAGGAGGCGCCATCCCTCGGGGTCTTTCGGCCGCCGCTCACAGGCGACCTGGGCCGCCTCGAGCGCATCGTGAAGCCGGCCGGCCCGGTAGGCGGCACGCGCCGTTTGGAGGGCGTCCACAGCGGCGCTACTTTAGATTGGATGCGCCTGTTCAGGCCTTACCCGCGGATCTCATTCGCGCGTCCCGCCGACGCAGCGGAGCTGTCCGAGCTCTACGCGCGCAGCTGGAGCGGCATCGCCACTCAGCTGGAACCCGAGGTACTGGCCGAGATCATGCCCAGCACCGCCGAGGTGGAGGCCTGGTTTCGCGGCGGCTTCGAGGTCTACCGGGCGTCGTTCGACGGTGAGCTGGCGGGGGTCGTACGGGTGAGCTTCCCGACCGGGGCTGCGATGCTCGACCGGCTGGCCGTGGCGCCCGAGCAGCGGCGCAAGGGCGTGGGGCGCGCGCTGGTCGAGCATGCGGTCAACCGCGGGCGCAAGGCGGGAGTGACCCGGGCCTGGGTGCCCCTGTGGCCGCAGCTGGAGGATGCGATGGCGCTCCACCAGGCGGTCGGCTTTCGGGAGTCCCTCCGCCACCCCGGCCCTGGCGGGGAGCTCGTGCTGCTGGAGCTCCCGCTCTAGGGGCTAGCCCCCGCCGCCCGGGCCTTCCAGGCCCGGCTTGGTCATCGCGCCGGGGTCCAGCACCGAATCGATCTGCTCGTCCGTGAGTCCCCGCTCGCGCGCCAGCTCGCGGATGGTGCGCCCGGTCTTGAACGCCTCCTTGGCGAGCTTCGCCGCCTCGTCGTAGCCGATCAGCGGGTTCAGGGCGGTCGCCAAAATCGGGTTCTTGTCCAGCAGGGAGGGCCCGCGATCCGTCGCCTCCAGGCCTTCGACGCAGCGCTCGGCGAAGTTCTGCGCCGAGTTGCCCAGCAGCGTGACCGACTCGAGAGCCGCCACGGCGGCCACGGGCATCATCACGTTCAGCTCGAAGAAGCTGCCGGACTGCCCGGCCAGCGTGACGGTGAGGTCGTTGCCCTGCACGCGGGCGACGGCCATGGTCAGTGACTCGATGATCACCGGGTTCACCTTGCCGGGCATGATGCTGCTGCCCGGCTGGGTCTCCGGCAGCCGGAGCTCGAAGAGGCCGGCCGTCGGCCCCATCCCCATCAGCCGGATGTCGGAGCCGATCTTCCAGAGGCTCACCCCGATCGTCCGGAGCAATGCGTGCGCGGCGACCAGCGCGTCGAGCGTGGCCTGGGCGTGGAAGTGGTTGGAGGTCTCGTGGAACTTGAGGCCGGTCGCGGCAGCGAGCTTTTCAGCTACCCGCGCGCCGAACTCCGGGTGGGCGTTGATGCCCGTCCCGACCGCCGTCCCGCCGATCGGCAGGCTCAGCAGCTCGTCCAGCGCCTGCTTGCCGCGCCGCTGCGATTCCTCGACCTGGCCGGCGTAGCCCAGGAACTCCTGGCCGAGCCGCACCGGCGTCGCGTCCTGGAGATGGGTTCGGCCGGTCTTCACGAGCGGCCAGAACTCCTCCGACTTGGCCGCCAGCGCGGCGCGCAGCCGCTCCAGCCCCGGCCGGAGAACCGTGTGAATCTCCACCGCGCAGGCGACCTGCAGCGCGGACGGGATCACGTCGTTCGAGGACTGGCAGAGGTTGACCTGGTCGTTGGGATGGATCAGCCGCCCGGGGCCGATCGGGCCGCCCATTATCTCGCTCGCTCGGTTCGCGATGACCTCATTCGCGTTGGTGTTGGTCGAGGTGCCGCTGCCGGTCTGGTAGATGTCGATCACGAAGTGCTCGTCGAGCTTGCCGTCGACCACTTCCTGGGCGGCCTGCAGGATCGCCGCGGCGGGCTCCTTCTCCAGCAGCCCGAGGTCGAGGTTGACCTCCGCCGCGGACTTCTTGATCAGGCCCAGCGCCTGGATGAACTGGCGCGGGAAGCCGCGGCCGGAGATGGGGAAGTTGCGCCGGGCGCGCTCGCTGGAGGCGCCGTAGTAGGCCCCCGCGGGAACCTCCATCTCGCCCATGGAGTCCTTCTCGATACGCACATCTTTGATCGTGTCTGCCATCCCTCCTAGCGTAGCCCCGCCCCGAGCCCCGACAAGGTGCGCTGGCCCGGCGCCTCTATACCCGCCACCATTGCCGCCTCTGTACCCGCCACCATTGCCACCCACCCGGGGGGTCGCCGCCGAGAGTAGCGGGGCGGCGGCGAGGCGGCAAACCGCTTAACAAAGCCGCGGCAGGGCGCCAATCGCATGCAATAGGTGGCTGCGCGGGAGATCGGGACGACCATTTGCTTGCAAACGAGGCCATTCGCCGGCGCATGGCCTACTTATTCGCTCCGGAGAGGGCCATTCGCCGGCGGATGGCCCGGCCTGGCCGACGCGCTAACCCGGCTCCCGCGCCGGCGCTGCTAGCCCAGCCCCGCGGTGTGCATGATCGCGAACGCCACCCACGCCATCGCGGCCGCGGCCGGGATCGTCACGATCCAGGCGGCCAGGATGTTGGCGCCGACGCCCCAGCCGCGCGCGGAGACCCGCCGCGGCGCGCCGGAGCCGATTACCGAGCCGGTGATGACGTGGGTCGTGCTCACCGGCAGCCCGACCTGGGTGGCGATCTGGATCACGGTCGCGCCGGTCAGCTGGGCCGCCATGCCACCCGCCGGGTCCATCTTGTAGATCCGCCAGCCCAGCGTGCGGATGATCCGCCAGCCGCCGGCGTAGGTGCCGAACGCGATCGCGGTCGCGGAGAGGAACACCACCCAGATCGGGACCTGGAACTTGTGCAGGTTGCCGGTCGCGACCAGCGCCAGGGTGATCGTCGCCATCGTCTTCTGAGCGTCGTTGGAGCCGTGGGAATAGGAGACGAACGCCGCCATCGGGACCTGCAGCCCGCGAAAGATCCGATTCAAACCCACCGGGCGCATGCGGCGGACGATGAGCAGCAGCACGGTTGTGAACACCGCGGCGGCAAGGAAGCCGGCCGGGGGCGAGGTGACCAGCCCGACGACGATGGCCCCGAGAGCGCTCCAGTGGACTCCCGCCCAGCCACCCGCCGAGGCGATGCCGGCGCCGACGAGCCCGCCGATCAGGGCATGCGTCGAGCTGCTGGGGAGACCCATGTACCAGGTCACGAGGTTCCAGATGATGGCGCCGATCAGCGCGGCGATCACGATCACCAGTCCCAGCTCGCCGGCCGGCTTGGTCGCGAGGATCTTGGCGATCGTGTTGGAGACCTTGGCCTGGAAGAAGATCACCGTGACCAGCGCCCCAACCAGGTTGAAGACCGCCGACAGCAGCACCGCCTGCCGCGGCGTCAGGGCGCGCGTGGAAACGGAGGTCGCGATCGCGTTCGCCGTGTCGTGAAAGCCGTTGGTGAAGTCGAAGCCGACCGCGACCACGATGGCCGCGACCAACAGGACCTCAAGCATTCTTGATCGAGATCGCCTCGAGGACGTTGGCGGTCTGCTCGCAGCGGTCGATCGTCGCCTCGAGCAGGTCGTAGATGTCCTTCCACTTGACCAGATCCGCCGCCCCCAGGCCGTTGCTGAAGAGCTCGCCGAGGGCCTCCCGGTTGATGCGGTCGCACTCGTTCTCCAGCCGGTGCACCTCGATTCGGTGCGCCTCCAGGTTCTCAAAGCCCTCGAGGTCCCGGAGAGCGCCGGCCAGCTCGTGCCCGGCCTGGGCGAGGTGCTCACCGATCTCGCGTGCCGGCGCGGTGACCTCGGCGACCTTGTAGAGGTCGATCTTGTCAGCGCACTCCTCGGCGAGGTCGACGATGTCGTCGAGCGACGAGGCCAGGGCGTAGATGTCCTCCCGCTCCAGCGGCGTCACGAAGGTGCGGTTGATCAGCTGATAGATCTCGTGCGTGACGTCGTCGCACTGGTGCTCGAGATCGCGCAGCCGCGGGTGGCGTGAGCGCCCCTCGAGCAGGCTCTTGCTGAGCTCGCCCAGAGTCTCCTCGACGAGCGCGCCCTGCTTCTCGAACAGGGTGTAGAACCGCCGCTCCTGCGGCACGATGCTGAATCGCATGCCAGGCCTCCGTTAAGGGCGGGCGAAGACCTGCTTAACGCTAACGAACTCAGCGCAGCGGGATGCGGATCGGCTCGCTGAGCGGCCCGAAGGCGACGTCCGGCTCCCAGATCAGCGTCAGCTCGCCGCCGAGACCGGTGAAGCAAAGTGGGCTCGGTCCCCACGTCGGCCCGGCTTTGGTGCCTCCCGGATCGCGCAGAGGCTCATCCTGCCCGCCCGGCGGGTACAGGTCGACACGTCCCCAGTTCGGGCAGGAGTCGCTGAACTGAGGTCGGACCTTGGTGCCACTCTCGTTCGTCAGGGTGAAGTCCTGCGGATCAGCTCTCTGCTGCTGGCTCGACTTGTTCGTGAACGTGAGCTCCAGACGGAGCCCGTCCGTCGTGTGATCGACGGCGTCAACCTTCAGATAGAAGCTCACGGCGTTGAACTGGGTGGCCGCCTGGCCGGCGTTCTGGGTCGTCGAGTTCAAAGCCACACCGGGAGGCCCGTTGACCGCGGTGTACGCGAAATACGCGAGGCCCAATCCGATGACCGCCACAGCCGCAACAGCAACGATGCGCAGAGGGCTTACTGCAGGGCTCCTTCCTGCTCGAGGATGCGCCGGGCGACCGCGATCGCCGACGCGTACGTCGAGTCCATACCTCTATAACTGAGCCCGCGGGCGCCAAGGGTACGGGCCTGCGTGTAAGGGGTGTCCGACGCATAGTGGATGACACCCAGGTCGAAGCCCAGCCGCGACATGTTCACCTGCTCGCCGACGGGGTGGCGGCCGGTGCGGTCGAGTTCGTAGCAGGCGTCCAGGTACGGCCCCGCCTCCATCTCCACGACCGTGTAGTGGCCCTGGTAGTAGAAGTCGAGGTACTCGCGGTTCTGGAGGAAGGTCCCGCGCACGGTCACAGCCCGCTGGTTGTCGAGCGCGGAGCCGAAGCCCAGGTTCGGCTGGACCGAGTTGGCCGTGAAGCAGTTGTCGAGCCAGTACGTGTTGCCCGAGTGCTCGTTGAAGACGACGTTGGGGATCATCACGTCGCCGATGTCGGCGTTGAGCGTCGCCGCCTTTCCCAGCACATAGACGCCCGCGACCTTGCCCGTGCGCTCGGCCACCTGCCAGAGGAGGTGATAAGCCGCGGTGCCGAGCGGGTAGTCGATGTTGAGGATCGCCGCGGGCGAAGACTTGAGCGCCAGCGCGTCGACAGAGCCGATGCGCTCGTCGAAGCAGGTCGGGTCGAGCTGCGCGAGCTTGAAGATCTGGGACGCGGAGTCCACCCCCGGCCCCACCGCCGGGACGTGCGCGATGCCTTCCGCCGCCTCTTGCTCGGCGCGCTCGCTGCGGAACCGGGCGGCATCGGGATGGCCGTCGAACAGCGTCCGGGCGGCGAAGTACAGCCAGTTGGCGCGCGATGCGCGCGACTCCCCGTCCTCGATGTGCTCCAGCTCGGCCAGGAGGGAGGGATCGGTCGCCGCGGCGTAGTCCCGGATCTGGGGCTCCAGCGTCCGCGCGACGCCGCTCAGCACGTTGACCAGGCTGTGCACGTTCGACGAGACGAAGTAGAGCGGCGCGTCGCCGAGGCCCATCGCCTGCAGCTTGGCTTCGACCGGAGCGAACCACGCCGCGGCCGTCCGCGCGTAGCCGACGTGCGAGGCGCCGAGATTGCGGAGCATGACGTGGCACTCGGCGTCGCGGATCAGTTTCAGTGTGCCGAGGAAGTCCGGTGCCCAGGCTTCCTGCAGCCGTCGCCAGTCGTCCTCCGAGGCCTGGGCGGCCTCACGCGCTCGCTCGGAGTCGAGCCCGGAGTCCTGCAGCGCGCGGTGCAGCTTGTTCCACTCGATCTGGTAGGCGACGAGCGAGGGCACCAGGTCGTCGACGTCCGAGTTCGAGGCGAGCAGCACGGCGAGGGTGTCGCGGTCGTCGTAGTACCAGCGCCGCCTCCGCGCGGGCGCCTTCAGCGCCTGCCAGTGCCCGAGGTCGTAGCCGATCAGCTCCCGGAAAGCCAGAGGCCCCTGCCCGAGGACGACGCGGCGGCAGTGCTTGATCTCCGCCGGCAGCCGGCGGGCCGAGTAGATGAGGGCGCCCATGTCGACGCGCGTGTCCGCGGCCAGCGGGTGGAGCACGGATGCCATGCCGATGTGCGCCTGTTGGAGCGAGTCCAGCCGGACCTCGCCCGAGCTCTGCAGCATCGTCGAGTAGGTGCGGACGTAGAGCTCGACGGCATGGCGACCGGTCCAGCCCGTCGGCGCTGCTCCAATGCCCTGCATGCCGCGATGGTACGGGCGCCGCGGATTTACAAAGACTTGATGCAGTAAAGGGTTGGCGGAAGCGGCGCTAAGGGGAATACTAGGGGCGTGAAGTTCAAGCTGGCCGTGGCCGGAGCCGGTGCACTGCTCCTGGTCGGGCTCGGGATCGGGGCATCCGCTTACGCGATGGGCTCCGGCGTGCCCTTCCTGGCCGCCGCCAGGCCGACGCCGTCCCCGGACGCCGGCAAGCAGGCCGCCTGCACGGACTTCCTGAACCACCTCGGGGCCAACCTGGGCGTGAGCCAGTCCAAGCTGGGCTCGGCGCTCCAGAAATCCGCCGACCAGACCATCGACGACGCCGTCAAGGCGGGCAGGATCACCGCGGCCGAGGGCGCCAAGATCAAGAAGCAGATCGACGGCGGGAACGTCTGCTCCTTCCGCCGGGGCTTTGAGGGCGGCGCGGGCCACGGCCCGCGGCCGGTGGGGCTGATGATGGTCCTGATCAAGGCCGCAGCCGAAACCTTGAACCTGACCCCGGACCAGCTCATGACCGATGTCCGGCAGGGCAAGACGCTGAGCTCGTTGGCGCACGGGATGACCGAGGACCAGTTCCGGCAGGCGCTGCTGGGCCACCTGAAGACGGACCTCGACGCGCTCGTGGCGCAGAAGAAGCTGTCCGCGACGCAGGAGGCCTCGATGCTGACCAAGGCGAAGACCGCGCCGATCCCGTTCTGGAACACGGCTTTCAAAGCGGGCCCGCGCCCCTTCCCGGGAACGCCGTCCAGCACAGGCACCGACTGGAGGGTCGGCGCCTAGCTGGCCGAGACCCCTCTGGGCGAGGCCCCCTCCCGGCCTAACGGCCGGACTCCCCCACCAAGTGGGGGAGAGTCCGCAGAGACTCCAACAACCTACTGTGGGTCGCAAGACTCCTCCCCACTTGGTGGGGAGGTGGCCGGCGAAGCCGGCCGGAGGGGCCTCGGCTAGCTAGGTCCCGGTTACTCCCCCTGGGAGTCCCCCAAGCGCTTCATCAGGTCCTCGAGCAGCTTGCGCGCCTCGGGGTCCGACATCACCCGCTCCTGCATGGCCTCGGCGGCGCGTCTCATCTCGGGGTCCTCCATGATCCGCTCGGCCATGCCCTGGAACTGGTCGGCCATGTCCTTGGCCGCCGCCTCCTGAGCAACCTGCAGCAGGATCGGCTGCGACGCGGCGGCCGCGACGGCCTCCATCTGCTGGCGCAGCATCTCGACGCCGCGACAGCCGAGGCACTCACCCTTCATCCCGCAGTGGCAGAGTTGCCGGCGCAGCCGGTCGAGGGCTGCGTGCGCGTCGGAGAGGTCGACCGGTCCGGCCGTCAGTGCTCCTTGGCCCTGTCGGGCTTCGGCTTGTCCTTGTACATCGACTCGATCACGTCGCCGTACCGCTCCGTGATGACCCGGCGCTTCACCTTGAGGGTCGGAGTCAGCTCGCCCGTCTCCTCCTTGAAGTCCTCGGGGAGCACGGCGAAGTACTTGATCGACTCCCAGCTGCCCAGCTTGGCGTTGACGGTGTCGACAGGCTTCTGGAGCGCGGATTTGACACGGTCGTCGTCCTTCAGCTGCTCCGGATCGCCGGAGATGCCCGCGCGCGACTTGAGCGCACCCCAATCGGCCACCAGCAGCAGCGTGCAGTAGGGCCGGTTGTCGCCGATGACGACCGCGCGCTCGATCAGCGGATCGTTCATCAGCTCGGCCTCGATCGGCTGCGGCGCGACGTACTTGCCGCCCGCGGTCTTCAGCAGGTCCTTCTTGCGATCGGTGATCTTGAGGAAGCCGTCGCCGTCGATCTCGCCGATGTCGCCTGTGTAGAGCCAGCCGTCCTTCAGCACGTCGGCCGTCGCCTCCGGGTTGCGGAAGTACTCGGTCATGTTCCCGGGGCTCTTGACGAGGATCTCGCCGTCCTCGGCGATCCTCAGCTCGACGCCGGGGAAGGCCTGGCCGACGGTGTTGAACTTGTGGTGGTCCTCGGTGTTGCTGGTGGCGCCGGAGTTGGTCTCGGTCATGCCCCAGCCCTGCAGGATCTTCACGCCCATCGACCAGAAGAAGGCCTCGACCTCCTCGTTGAGGGGAGCGCCGCCGCTCACGAAGAAACGCAGGCGGCCGCCGGTCAGACGGGTGCGGAGCGGAGTGAGCACGAGCCGGTCGGCCAGCGGGTACTGCAGGCGATCCAGCGGGGAGGCACCGCCCAGGTGGATGCGCCGGCCGACGCCGAGAGCCCAGCTGAACATCGCTTGCCGGTAGCCGGGCGCCTTGCGCACCATCTCCCAGACGCGCGCGTGCATCTTCTCGTAGATGCGCGGTACGCCGACCATGACAGTCGGCTTGCTCTCCTGCAGGTCCTCGGGCAGCTGGTCCATGCCGCGGGCGAGGTAGGAGCTGCCGCCGGCCGCCAGGCCGATGACCAGGCCTGAGGTGCGCTCCAGCACGTGCGAGTAGGGCAGGAACGACAGCGTGGTGTCGTCCTCGCCGATGTCGAAGACCTCCAGGCAGGACCTGGCCATGTCGCCGAAGGCCCGCTGCGGCAGAACGACGCCCTTGGGATCGCCGGTCGTACCGGAGGTGTAGATGATCGTCGCCACGTCGTCCGGCTGCAGCGCCTGGAGCCGGCCGAAGACCTCCTGCAGCCGGTCGGCGGTGGGCTCGATCGCGGTCCATTTCTCAAGGTCCGTGTCCATGCGGACCACCTCGCGGAGCGACCCGCCAATCTCGAGCTTCTTCGCGGTCTTGTCGTTCGCGGCGATTGCCAGGACGGCTTCGGAGTTGGCGACGACCTTCGCGACGGTCTCCGGCGTGCTGCTCGGATAGACCGGCACCGTCACGGCGCCGGCTGCCTGGATGCCCAGGTCGCAGTAGATCCACTCGAGGCGGTTCTCGGCGATCAGGATCACCCGGTCTCCGCGCGCCACGCCGGCCGCGACCAGGCCCGCCGCCACCCGCAGCACGAGCTCGCTCAGCCGCTTCCAGGTGACCGGCTGCCAGGCGGCGCCGTCATGGAAGTGGATGATCGTGCGCTCCGTGTAGCGGGAGGCCTGGCGGAAGAAGATGCCGGGGACGCTGCGCTCGTCGACCCCGTCCACGTCCAGCCGAGGGGCGATCGCGGGAGCGGTCGCGCGCCCGCCCCGGGGAGAGGCCGTCTTCGGCTTGGCTCTGCTGGTCCGCGTTGGCCGCGGCCGCGTGGCCATTAGAGGTGGGCCCGGGAAGCCCGTCGGAACTGCCGGCCCCTGGCGGGCCATCTCGGGGCTTCCGTCCTGCGGTGCTCAGTCACGAGTTCCAACGCGCTCCTTCCGCTCCTCGGCCGGAGCGCCCCGATCTGGCGCACCAGGAGCCGACATTTCTCGCCGTGCCTCCCGGGCCCACCTCTTAGCGCACCGCTTTGATCTTGAGGTTGAGCGTGCCGGAGGGCACGTTAACTGTGACCTTCTGACCCGCGCGCTTGCCGACCAGCGCCCGGCCGACGGGCGACTCGACCGAGATCCTGCCCGTGGCGGGGTCGCTCTCGACGGCGCCGACGAGGTGGTAGGTCTCGACCTCGCCCTGCTCGTCCTCGACCTCGAGGGTCGAGCCGGGCTCGGCGATGCCGCCGTGGTGCTCCTCCAGGATCTGAGCGCGCCCGATCATCTCCTCGAGCTCGTAGATCCGCGCGTCGAGGAGGCTGACCTCCTCCTTGGCCTGCTCGTACTCGGGGTTGTCCTCGATGTCACCGGGCTGGAACGCTTCCCGCAGCCGGTCGGACGCCTCGTTGCGGCGTACGCGAGTGACTTCGAGATCGCTCTTCAGGCGCTCGAGCCCCTCCGGGGTCAGCAGGACAGGTTCGGTCAGATCCATGGCGGGTCAGGCCAATAATAAGCCGCAGTGGCGGGGCCTCCCGAATTCAGTGACGCGCTTCTGATCGTCGATCCCCAGGTCGACTTCTGCCCCGGCGGGGCGCTGCCGGTGCCGAACGGAGACGCGATCTTCGGCCCGCTCAACCGGGTGGCGCGCCGCTTCGAGAGCGTGGCCGCCAGCCGCGACTGGCATCCGCCCGACCACATGTCGTTCCAGGAGCGGGGCGGATCCTGGCCTCTGCACTGCGTGGCGGGGTCGTCCGGCGCCGAGTTTCATGCCGCTCTCGACCAGGGTCCGATCGCGCACGTGGTCTCGAAGGGCGCCGACCGCGATGCGGAGGCCTACTCGGCGTTCTCGGGCACGGACCTCGCGGCCTGGCTGCGCGAACGCGGCGTGCGCCGGTTGTTCGTCGGTGGTCTCGCGACCGATTACTGCGTGCGGCAGTCGGTGCTGGACGCCCTGGGGGCCGGTTTCGACGTCGTCGTGCTGGAGGACTGCGTGGGCGCCGTCGACGTGCACCCCGGCGACGGCGCTCGAGCCCTCGAGGAGATGGAGGCGGCCGGCGCGCGGCGGGTCCGGTCGGAGGAGGTGGTGCATGCCAGAAGCGGATGAGCTGAACATGGCCTGCTTTCGGATCGTCGAGCAGCTCGAGGGCCTGGAGTTCGTCACGCCCGAGGCGGCGCCGCTGGTGCGGCGCCTGCTGCGCGTCGCCGGCCGGGTGATCATCGACGCGGCCGGGCCGGACGCTTCGGCCGAGCATTGGACGAGCGCCGAGGAGATGGCTCTGCTCTGGCTGGACGAGGCTCTGCGCCCGCTCGGCTACGCGGTCAACCCCGCCGAAGGCAGCGGCAAGCCGGCCCTGCCGGACGTCTCAGCGGAGTGGCACTAACTTCCCTCCCCTTCGGGGAGGGGAAACAGACGGTCCCAGTACGCCGCCGGGAGGGAGCCGTTGTAGAGCAGCGTGTCGTGGAAGGAGCGCAGGTCGAAGTGACCGCTCGAGCCCTGGCGGACCCGGTCCCGCAGCTGCATGATCAGGTGCCGGCCGTACAGGTAGGAGAGCTGGTAACCCGGGGTGAATGTGTAGCGGTAGACCTCGGCCGTGGCCCGGTCGACCTCCATGCGCGACTCCTCGACCAGCATCCGGATGGCCTCGGGCGGCTGCATCCGGCCGCGCGAGAGCTCGACGTCGCAGATCACGCGGCACGCCCGCCAGATGAGGTCGTTGAGCTGCACCAGGCGCTGCGCGGGGGTGCTGCTGAAGCCCTCGTCGTACATCAGCTGCTCGCAGTAGTGCGCCCAGCCCTCGACGAACTCGTCGGCGATGAACCCGGAGAGAACGCGAGCGAGCGAGGGGTGGGTGTTGGCGCAGGCGAACTGCAGGTGATGGCCGGGGTAGGCCTCGTGCACCGAGGTGTTGACGATGCCGGCCCGGTTGTTCTCGCCCATGCCCTCCTCGGACGACGGCGGGGTGACGTAGTAGAGCCCGAGCTGGCGCTTTTCGAAGTAGGCCGGCGGCTCATAGGCGGCGAACGGCGTCAGGGGCCGTAGGAACGCCGGCGTCGCCATGACCTCGAGCACGTCCGACTCCGGCAGCGTCATCAGGCCTCGCTCGTCCACGAACTCCCGGGCGCGGGCCATCGTCTCCCGGTATTCGTCCAGCGAGGCGTCGAAGGTAGCCGCCCGGTCGGCGCGAACCCGGGCCAGGACCTCCTCGTCGCTGTTTCCCGGCCACTCGCCGGCCACGAGCTGGTGGCGCTCTTCCTTGAGGCGCGCCAGGTACTCGCGGCCGAGGGTCAGGATCTCGTCGGCGCCGCCGGGCAGCAACCGGCGCTGCAGCAGCTGCTCGAATGCTTCCTCTCCGATCGAGGAGCTGTCCGAGGCCCGGG
>Ga0207664_10000679_pt1 | contig 23422 bp, 25 predicted proteins | sample LARL83metaG_FD_184349 | JGI IMG/M metagenome (GOLD analysis project Ga0207664, IMG submission 184349) | Corn, switchgrass and miscanthus rhizosphere microbial communities from Kellogg Biological Station, Michigan, USA - LAR L8-3 metaG... | ecosystem: Host-associated > Plants > Roots >... | reverse complement strand
GGAGTTTGACCGCGCTGCAGGCCCTGCAGACGCTGGTGTGCAACCAATGTGCAACCACGGCCGCTTCGGCGCAAACCGGAGTCGTCGTACAATGAAGAAAGCAAAGACGTTCTCTCATGCGGAGGGATGTGTGAGCGGTTGAAACAGGCGGTCTTGAAAACCGGGCCCCACCTTGCTTTGTTGTGCGGGATCCATAACTTAAGACTGTCTATTGTGCCTTAGTTTGTGTGCAAACGGGACAGTTTGGGGCAAAATGTACAACCAAACGTACAACCGCCCCATTGCGCAGTTCAGTGCCGATGTGTAACTGCCGCCCTTATATATTGCCCGCGTGCTTTCCTGCGCGCTTTTCTGGCGGTTTCAGGCCGTCGCAGACCGTATGTACAACGAGATGCACATGCGTTGGGTTGCACAGTTACCAGTCCGAAAGGTGTAGCGCTGCTCGCTGCGTACCCGCCCATCGCGGCGGGAAAAATCCCGCGCGGAAAGACTCGGCCCGCCAAATTTCGACGGATCAACGTGGCTCGTTGTTCACTTCATTCCCGGACCGCCGCTTCGGGATGGTTCCATTGCTCCGCTGGCCCGACGTCTTGCGAAGACCAGGACTGGACTCGGCTGTGGGCGCACTCGGCATGGATGAACTGCTCGCTATTCCGTTCAGCTTCCAATGTACGAACTAGAGAGGGAGTGAAACCGCCGAACAGAGTGAGGAGCCAGAGAACCGCCACGATCACCGCAAAGCCATTCAGGATCGACTTCATAGTGGTCGACTGCATTGGGATGAAGCGGTTCACAAGCCAGAGCAGCAGTCCCCCGAGAACGAGCGTGATTACGATTTGCAGAAACGGCATATTCCAATTTTGGTTTCTGAGCTGTTGGAGCTGATCGGGACCTTGGGTGATCCCGATCGACAAGGACTCTTTAGCGTTATCGTTAGCGATCGTTGGCTGCCGCAATCGTGCCTGCGTGCCCGGTTTCGACAATCGCGCGCATAAAGCTTTGCGTCGATTTCGGAGCACGCACCCTGCCTGAGAGGATGGACTTGAAGGAGCGATCACGGCCGTAGATTGCTCGCGTGGAGTCAACGTCGTGTTGGACGACAGCTCCGTTGATGGTGATTCCGGCAAAGACTCCGTGCGAACGCGAGTACGTCAGGATTTCCGTGTTCATCTTCCAGTCTGTTCCGGCGGATGCGTGCCGGCCCACGGGTCCCGCGGACGCGGATGCAGATCCGCTGATCTGGAATTTGCTGGAGAGCAGATGCTGCAGCCCTCTTTCATTCATGACGACCATGACCAGATCGACGCCTTCGACGCCAATCTGCAGGCCCCAGCTGCCTCCTCCGACTGAGATGAACGCCGGAGCGCTCCAGCCCTCACGTGTGCGGCAGGACGCGATGCCACGGCCGTGTTCGCCGCCGACGATGAAGCCGCCTTTGATCAGGTTGGGAACGACCACGATGCATTTTGCCCCTTCCATCACCTCTTCCGGAATTCCCTTATCCGGGGCACTCATGATGGAGTGCAGCACATCCGTAGACATCTGGAGCCGTTCGATTGAGTCCTGACCGGAATCCGCCCACACGTTTCCGGTTGTCAGCGCCACGGCGCCGATCAATAGCATAGAAGTGATTTTCATATGTGATTCCTTGTTTGTTGCGGAAAGCTAAGGGGGAATCGCAGATGGGCTGACCTTAGCTCAGAACCAAGAGAGAGGAGATCCGGAGGAACTCTACCCCAATAACCATTGCAACAGAGATCCCAAAGGATATCTGATCCGGATTGGTCATATTGGCTGAAACACTTGGCCACGGGTCCGTAAACTCCAGCGATCTGTGCAATTGTGCTCATTCCCCAGCTTAAATGCTCATGCAATAAGGGTTAATTCATAACCCCGCACCCCGCATTTCCATGCTCGATCTGCTACGAGAACTCTTATCCGGCACGTTCACGCTTCCAAGCGTATTCTTTATAAATAGCTTTGATTATCATTCCTCGCCTCCAGCCGCCCGCACATCGCTCAGACGAGCAACTTTCAGGTAAGCAACCGACGACTGGAGTTTCTATGAGTCTCATCAGCAAATCCGATGTAAAGAACCATCTATCCACGCGATCAGGTGCCACCCTTATTCCATTCGGATCAACCCAGCCGGATGCGGCGGACCGTGAATTCAAAGTCACGGAGATCAAACCCGGCGAAACGGACATCAGCATCAGTCCCAGTAATCCCATTTCCCCGGAAGCACTACCAAACGCTCAGGTCGGCGGCTCCGTTGGTGTTCCGGAAAATGCGACAAGACCCGGAAAACGATCGTGATGAGAGCGCCTGCGATTTATCTGCGCGCTGGTTGCACCCTGCCGACCGGGCTGAACCTAAGGCAGGTGCCATTCGACAACGCGTGGATGTTCGTCGAAAACACGGCGCCAGCGACGCCTGACTTTGCGGTGCGCGACGCGGGGTGGCACTTTATGTGGATCGAGTCGTCCTGCTCCCGGCTAGGTTGTGGTCGAACAGATGAAGCGGCAACCCATCGGGCGATCACTCGCGCTTTGTCGCAGAGCCCAGAGCGGTTCAATGCCGCGGAACTCGGTAATGTGCGCGTCTCTCGATATTGGGATTGCGGGTGGCTAAAGCGACGCTGCACGCGCGGCACATTCAGCAGAACGCCTCGCTTGGCCTGATCGACGAACTCACCATTCGCACTCTCGCACCGGAATAGCCTCTGTCCGCCGCGGGCCAAATATGAAAGGAGGACCATGACTCTTTCGGAGATGCTTCACGGCAAAGGAGTGGCGAGCTCCCGTTCGGTCCGGGCGCCGGCGGGCAGTTCGACCCTGCCGCGGGCTAGTGAAGATGAGCTGCGTGGGCTTTCTCTGTCATGGGAATGCAGGGATATCTCGACCGTTTTCCCGGAGATCGAATTATCCAGGGGACCCGCAACCTTCTGGCAAACCGAATACTCGATCTGTACGAGCGCACCCATACCGGGACTTGGAGGTGGTTTGAGAAGAGCCTGGCCTACTCCAATGCCCGTCTGTCACAGGCGCTTATTCTCGCTGGCTGGAAGAGCGAAAACCAAAGAATGTTGGATGTGGGATGCGAGTCTCTGCAGTGGCTGCTGGCCGAGCAGCATCGCGATGACGCGCAGGTGTTTGTGCCAATCGGCTCCAGAGGGTTCTTTGGCGAGGGCGGGGAAAAAGCCCGCTTTGATCAGCAACCTGTCGAGGCCTGCGCCACCATCGCCGCGTGTCTTCAGGCCTGGCGAGTCACTGGCAACAGTTCGTGGCGCGATGAAGCGTGGGTTACCTTTCGCTGGTTCCTCGGTGAGAACGATCTCCAGGTCCCACTTTACGATTCCGTGACCGGAGGCTGCAGGGACGGACTGCATCCGGATCGGGTCAACGAAAATCAGGGAGCGGAATCCACTCTTTCGTTCCTCATGGCCCTTCTCGACATGCAGGAAGCGGAAGGGTCGGCTGTTACACATGCAGACCAGGAAATGAGCGTTTCCCATTGAGCCCCATCCTTCTTCCCTCCGCACAGCAGCCGGAACCCGATCTTGCAGATCAGCACTCGCACGAGACGCAGATATCCCTGTTCACGCGTCATTCCGGCAACCCGATTCTAAGCCGGAAACACTGGCCCTATCCGGTCAACAGCGTCTTCAATGCGGGTGCTGTGCTGCTGGCCGATGGCGAAACCCTGCTGCTCTGCCGCGTGGAGGACCGACGCGGGCTGTCTCATCTGACGGTGGCTCGATCCGCAAACGGAGTTGATGGATGGCGCGTCGACCCGGCGCCGACGTTCCCGGCAGAGCCCCGAAAGTTCCCCGACGAGATATGGGGTATCGAGGATCCGCGCATTACCTGGGTGCCGGAGCTGGAGCAATACGCCGTCGCCTATACCTCTTTTGCCCGGGGTGGCCCCGGGGTTTCGCTCGCTCTCACCAGAGACTTCCGGAACTTCGAACGCTATGGCGTCATCATGCCTCCCGAGGACAAGGTGCTGCTCTGTTACCGCGAAAAATCGGCGGATACTGGGCTCTGATCCACCGACCGATGACTACGCTGGGTGCTCACATGTGGATCTCGTATTCGCCCGATCTGCGCCACTGGGGTAACCACAAAGTCATGCTCCAGGCGCGTCGCGGCGGATGGTGGGATGCCAACAAGATCGGGCTCTGTTCGCCGCCGATTGAAACGGTGAAAGGCTGGCTGGTGCTTTACCATGGCGTTCGGCAGACAGCTTCGGGCAGCCTCTATCGGATTGGTCTTGCTCTGTTCGACCTGGAAAATCCGGAAATTTGCCTGCAGAGAGGAGATGCATGGGTGTTCGGTCCCGAAGCTCCCTATGAGCGCGGAGGCGATGTCAAGGATGTTGTGTTTCCCTGCGGGCAGACCATCAGGGCCGATGGGGACACGATTCATCTTTATTACGGCGCGGGCGACTCGTGCGTGGCTCTCGCAACCGGCAGCATCCGCCAACTCCTGGCCTGGCTGGACGCAAACGCGAACTCACAAGATGCGGCAGCATCCTGCGGCGAAGAGAATCAATCCTGATGAAAGCTCACACTGCGAGCCGGAGTGGCAGGGCCGCTTGTTTGGCCCCCATCTGGCTGGCGGGCCGTGCGCAGCACAATTGCTCGACGCCGTACTGCTGGATTATCGGGAGAACTTTGTATGAACAATGAAGACTGCCTACATGGGCAACATCATTCCATTCCCGACAGCTCCGATGAAGCAGGAAATGTCACTATCAGAAATCAGCAATTTCCGGCAGGCCACACTTCGAATGATCTGTGGTCCAGGCTGGATGCGATACATCCTCCGAAAGCCATGAACTATGAAGTCGTCGCGCAGAGTGCAGACGAAGTGCAGGACCTTGAAAACGCGCCGCCTTACAGCATGGGGCGTTACCTGGTTAGCTCCGGACAGACGCATCTCATGACCGTGATCAGCATCTACAGCGAACGTGGCGCCAATCGCGACCAGGTAAGATTGCTGTATATGAACGCCAGCGCGCTTATTGTTTGGAGAAGCATGGGCAGGACTCCAACTGTGATTGGTGCACAGCATCGGCCGCCCAGAACAGCTCTCCTGATGTACGGCATTCCGTTCAGCGATTAGGAAGGTTTCGGGCCGGGTGAATATCTGGTGCGGGGATCGGAAACGAACAGATCCGTGCCCTTCACCCCTTCAGCTTGCAAGATCCCTCTCCTGCCGGATGCATCGGAGGATTCTGAGAAAGCCGAGCGAACACCGTCACTCCCGGTTGCGTATCTGCTGTGAACCAATCCGGATGACGGATCTGGCATCAGCATCCCACGCCTGGACCACGGCGAATTCCGGGCCAACATCGAGATGGCAGATGTGCGCTGGCTCTGGTGTCGCCAATGAATTCATTGGTCCTTACTGAATGTCATCTCATTCGGACATCCTTCGTCGTCCATTCGCGCCCCATCCTGTTCTTCCTGAACCTGAGCCTCGCTGTGTTCACCGCCCCCGGCGTCATCGATAACAGATGTTGGTTCGAAATGGATGCTCATACTGCCCCTCCTTACCGTCACGTGGACATCCTCCGTAGGCTTTGCTTTAGCCCATCAGAAGAAAGGTAAGCAGCGCTCTGTTCACCTGAATGCTCCCGTTGTAGCCGATGTAGCCCAGCTTGCGGAAGCGGTTCATGAACTGGCTTACCCGGGATCTGGTAGTCCCCACCATTTCCGCGAGCACTTCCTGGCTAATCTTCAGGTGTCCCGGCCCGCGCTTCGATGACCTGGCAGAGCCGGCCAGTAATAACAGGATTCTTGCCAATCGTCTCTCGCTGGAACTGAAGATCTGATCGACAAACTCTTCTTCGATTCGGCCGATCCGCACAAGCAGATACGAAATGAAAACCTTTGCGAATGCGGAATCGTCATGGATGAGGCGGACAACGGCACTCCTTTTCACGCGTGCGATCGTTGATGCCTGAAGTGCTGTTGCGGTCGATGTCCGCACAGATCGTCTCGCCAGACAACCTTCGCCAAAGAAGTCTCCACGTCGGAGAACGGCTATCACTGCTTTCTTTCCGGTTTTTGAAACGACTGTAAGCTTCACATGGCCGCTCCGGATGTAAAACATGGCGTCGGCCTTCTCCCCCTGCACAAAAATGCTCTGCCGATTCCGGTAGTCCCGGGGGATCGCGTGCGTATTAATTCCTCTGAGCATGTCCAGGGGATTCGAAGAGAGGTGAGTTCGAGTGGCCATAACAGCTTCCAGACCGGTGAGGATCTCCAGGTGACTCATTCGAGTCTATGCCTTCATCACCCGTCGAACTGGTCAATCCGGATCACGTTCCGGATGTCTGCTGTCATCATCATGAGTGCCGGCGGTAATTCGGCACCAGGCAGTTCGTCATTTCATCACTTCGTCTCCATCAACCGCTGTGTCATGGCCTGAAAGTGATATCCCAGCACTGCCATCGTGATGGCAATACCGAAGGAGCGGCGGTATCGAGTGGCGGCAGCAAGCATAAATTTCCAATAGCTGAGCCGGTCTGGCCCCAGCAGGCCCTGGCGCAACAGCGATGCAACCAGGGCGCGCAGGTTCGCATAGCTCAGGCGCACCGCCTTTGGAGGCCGGCAACGGCGAAGAAAGAGTTCGACTCGCTCGTAATATGCCTCGCACGAGTAGATCCGCTCCAGCACGGAACGATAGCCATCCATCAGCGTCGCCGGATCCATGCGTGGCAGAAAGTTGAGCTTGCCGTCCGTGTTGTCTCCATCGCCAGCATCCACGATCCGGTCTTCGTTCCGTAGCCTGTGGAAGAGTTGAGTGCCAGGCATCGCTTGCAGCAGTCCGACCATGGCTACGGGAATGGCGCTCTTTTGGATAAACTCCACCATTCGATCGAAGATATCCTCGCGATCGGTGTCAAAGCCGAGGATGAAGCCTCCCATGACCTCTATTCCGTAATTCTGGATCGTCCTGACGCTTTCCAGGAGATCGCGCCGTCTATTTTGCAGTTTATGATTCGCGATGAGGCTATCCTCGTCCGGCGTTTCGATACCCAGAAAAACGGATGCGAAGCCCGCATTTTTCATCAGTTGCAGCAGTTCCGGATCGTCGGCGACATTCAGAGATGCTTCCGTGCTGAAGCGAAAAGGATATCCATGGAGTCGGCCCCATCCCGCCATCGCGGTCAGCAGATCCTTCGCTCCTTTTTTATTCCCAATGAAATTGTCGTCCACCACGAAGACGGTATCGCGCCAGCCAGCACGCCGCAACTGGTCCAGTTCCGCCAGTACCTGCGCGACAGCCTTGGTGCGCGGTCGCCTGCCGTAGATTGCGATGATGTCGCAGAACTCGCAGTTAAACGGGCAGCCACGCGAGTACTGTACGGTCATCGTGCTGTATCGGTTCATTCTGATGAGGGTAAGGTCCGGGAGCGGGCTGTCCTCCATGGCCGGCTTTTCCGCCGCCTCATACACCGAGCGACCTTCGCCCGCCTCCAGATCGCGTGCCAGCACCGGGATCAGGCTCTCTGCCTCGCCGATTACCACATGGTCGGCCTTCAATACCGCTGCGGACATGCTGCTGGCGATCGGTCCTCCCACCACTGTTCGCAGGCCTCGTGAACGGCAACGCTCGACGATGGCGATCAGTTGCTGCCGCTGAATATGCATGCCGCTCACCAGCGCAACGTCCGCCCATGCGAGGTCCCGTTCTTTCAACGGTTCCACGTTGCAGTCAACCAGCCGTTTTCGCCAGCTTGTGGGGAGGAGTGCAGCCACCGTCATGAGCCCCAGCGGAGGCTGCGCCGCGCGCTTGCCCTGAAATGACAGTGCGTGTCTGAATCCCCAGTAGGTGTCGGGAAACGTGGGGTAGATGAGCAATGCATTCATGGTTCACCTCGGACCGGGCATATCCTCCCCTAAGCATGAGAGGGGAATATGCCGACCAGAGCATCATCCTGCTGTGCCCATCTTTGATACTGTTCAATTGTGCTCAGTCCCGCCGCGTGCGGCTGCCGCTTAAGGCTCACGCCTCGGGAGCGTCCAGAATTGGGGGCGTGGCCGCATTGTGCTCCGGCAGTTGATCGAGCAAGACGACATTCAGCAGGGACTTGTGAACGTGGATGCCGCCGTTGTAATCAATGAAGCCGAGTTTGCGAAAACGATTCATGAAAAAACTGACGCGCGATCGCGTGGTACCAACCATTTCCGCCAGAGTTTCCTGCGAGATCTTTGGAATCTGCGATAACGGGTGATCGGGTTTGCCAAATTCGGCCATCAGCAGAAGTATTCTCGCCAGGCGCTTTTCGCTCGAATTGAAGAGCTGATCGATAAGATCGGCCTGGATTCGCATGCTTCGCGCCAGCAGAAATGAAAGAAACCGATCGGAAAATGTCTGCTCCTCGTGCATCACGCGGATCATCTCGGTCCGTTCAATCCTGAGGGCCGTACAGTTGGTAATGGCGGTGGCCGTAGCCATCCGCAACCCCGCTACCGCTGCGAGTGACTCCTCTCCGATGAAGTCACCCGGAAAGAGCAGCGTGATTGTAGCTTCTTTGCCGCGCATTGAAACGACACTGAGTTTTGCCCGGCCTTCCTGAAGGTAGAAAATCGAGTCGGCAGGAGTTCCCTGGGAGAAGAAGGGCTGCCTGGCCCGAACTTTGACGATATCTCGTCCCAGGCCGGCGTTTGCCAGAAAAGACGCGACGTCAAAAGGAATTTTGTTTGGTTCGATCATTCGAGGGCCTCGTTTCGACGCCGGTCTGCCTGCGGACGGATTAGGGAGGAGGGACGCAAGGATGCATCCGCAGGTGAGCACGAGGGAGTCGTTAACATTATCGCATTCCAGGCTGCACAACGGCAGGCCTGTTCTTGTATCACGTTCTCTGGCAGGGACGTTGGACGCAGTTGCACGCGTACGCTGGTCACCGCAATTCCGGGACCCGAATTCGGGCGTGACGGACGTGCCGATTCATCTCGCTTGCTGCTCGCGCCTGAATGGCTGCAACGGGGCGGCCTACCCGGCCGGACTGGGACCTAGCCGCGGCCAGCAACGCCGGGTGTGACCCATGGGCGTAGTCCTCCAGCGCAAAGCGATTGGAGATGATAACGACTGAACCATGAATGTCGATTAGCTCCCGTTGTTTGAGGTCAGCAAAAGCGCGCGTCACCGTTTCGCGGGCGGCGCCTACGCATTCACCAATCTCCTCGTGCGTGAGGAAGACCGTGAAGCGGGCCTTCCGGTCGATAACGGGGCTGCCAACGGACCACTCCAACAGAAACATAGCAAGTCTTGCCGCAGCCAGCGAGGAATGCTCGATAATCCGCATCCGTGCACAGGCGCGGCTCATCTCCAGACTCAACTCCCGTGCTACGCATTGGTAAACGTCCGGATGACGCATCAGGAAATCGAGAAACATCTGACGGGGAATCGATGCAATCCTGCATCGATGCAGAGTTTCCGCTGTCAATTCATGGGAGCGGCCAGTCAGTATAGGGCTGAGGCCCAGCAACTCTGTTGGTCTTGCGATCCGCAGAATAACTTTTCTGCCCGTGCTGGTATTCATGGAAATTTTCGCGCATCCCTCGAGAAGGATAAGGAGTCTGGTGGGCGTTTCCCACTCCTGAAACAGCACCGCGTTTGCCGGGCAATCAGGGGGCACGTCGATATCGTCCAGATCCCGCATTGCATCGCGGACAGGGAATTGAAGAATTCGCCCTCTTTGTGAAAACGGAGCTCGCTCGCGACCGGTCTTCGAGTGAGTTGCATGTCGGCACGACCTCTCCAGCCCTCACGAAACCGCGATGGCGTGTTCGTCTCTGACAATGCCGCTGAGGCTGGCGGGCATCCGTCGCGAGCGAGTTCTCTTCTTGTGGCCCAAGCATGGCAAATTCGTTGAGGACTGCGAGGGCCCGCTGAGACAGACAGTATTCCACCCGGTGTATATGGCGACTGTGCAATTGTGCTCACATTGGCTCCGCAAGCCAGCCATATTGCTGCTTCGAACCAGTCTCAGCTCCGGCCACCTTCAGGCTGTGGATGCTTCCTTCCTGTGAGATCCAGCCGGAGAAGATCCTGCCTTGTGACTGGATGCTGATTTGATCTGAAGCTCCCGACGGAGGAACTTCTTTTTTCGGAGCCTGTAATATCTCGCCTTATCACCATTTCGCTCAGACATGTGAATGAACTCCTCCACGGTGGAATTATTTGAGTGTGGCGCATCCCGCAGGAGAAACCTTAGGAACCGGACCCGAGGCCTGCGCTGCTACGCGATTACAGGCTGCCGCGAAAGTCATTGATTTCCTGCTTCGAATGTCTCCCGCGCATGGTGCACAGAAAGCTCCTCGCATCCACCCAGGAACGGGCTCTCCTGGATCTGGCGGGAGAAAATTCTCGCCGTGGCGATGTATAGCCACAGACGCCTGGTGGCGACCACTTTTTCAATTTCAGCAGCGTTGAAGTCTCTGCTCACGCTTTGCAGCGCCAATCGCACGGATCTATGGATTGCTTCCGAAGCTGAGCTCGCGATTCCATCTCGCGCGTGCACGTCCGTGAGGACAATAAAATTCCACCCGAGAGATGCTATCGTCTTCTCGAGCCACAGTGCATCGCCAGATTTCAGGACAACCCATCCATCACAAAAGGCCTCCGCGGCTAAAGCGATTCCCGCAGGCAGGGAGATGTGCTCGCGAAGGAATATCGTGTGCCGGTTCAGTTCTGTCATAGCCCTCCCCCTTCCCGCTGATATTCGCCGACTCGTCTCTCATGTCGTGCCACTTGCCTGCGGACGGATTCCCAGTAACCAGCACTTCGGCTGGCGATGGATGTGAAACGCCAAGCAGCATACTCCGGGGCCCCCCAAAGCCGTTGATATTCAGGCATGCTGGCGGGGTCTACTCCCCTGATATCGCTCGGGGTACGGTGAGATTTGTACCGCCGATCCTGCGAGGCTACTGGGAAGGCGGATTCTTTCCTGCCCGAATTGCGGCTCCTTCGGCCAACGTTAAGCGGGAAGGGTCGCAGTAGCCATAACCTGTACGACACGCTGTGTAGTTGCGCTGGTGTTCCTCTGTGGCCAGTCTGACGGTCTCCACCTGGTTAAGTGACGAATAGTCGCAGGTCTCCAGACCATCGCTGCAGGCGGAGAGATTGCGGTCGTGTTCAGCCTCTTCGGTTTTACGGGCTTCGACGGCCGTTAATTTGGAGTGATCACATTCGCTCCATCCATTGACGCAATCCTGCTCATTGCGCTTGCGGTCTGCGACGGCCACACTCCTCGCCTGTGCTGGGGTTAATGCGGCATGATCGCAGGGCCCGATACCCGTCTCACAGGCGAAGAGATTCCGACTCCGTGCGATGCGGGCCAGCCGGCGAACACCCGCCGGCGTGAAGCTCGACAGATCGCAGGGTTCAAGGCCATCCTCGCAGTCAGAAAGATTGCGCTGGCTCGCGGCGTCATCCGCCCTGCGAACTTCGACGTGGCTCAGTCCAGAACGGTCGCACGAACCGATGCCGGCTTCGCAGTTGGAGAGGTTACGCTGGTGATCGGCCAGGGCCAGAGCCATAATCTCCTGGCCGCTAAGTGTCGAGCGATCGCAGGAATCAAAGCCGTCTCTGCAATTCGAGACATTGCGCAGGTGATCAGCTCGCGCCACATCGATCGACTGCTCCTGCGTCAATCTGGAACGATCACAGGTTTGCCTGCCAGACCTGCAGTCCGCCAGATTCTGAGCGAGACCGGGTACTTGAGCCAAAGCCGAGCAGGCAAAAAGCGGGAGTGCGACGATCGGCACCCAGAGTCGTTTCCAGTTAACGATCTGCACGCTTATCCACCCTTTCTGCTTGCGAATCAACTCGGCCATCTTCCTATCGCTGTCCCGAGCGGGTCCTAATCGCAGAGTATGCGCTCGGCAGCACTCGTTACGATGTACACTCTTGCTCACTCTGATCAAGCCACTTTGATCGGTGCGACAGGTGGTAAAAGGCACATTTAGCGTTCCGGCCAACACTCTCTTCACAAATAAGCAGCACCGTTGTGGCGTGACAGATATGAAGCGCCACAATTGGACGACGAACGCCGCGTTTCGGTTCGGCAAGGCCGTCGTGCTTATCCGGCTGCTCCAGAGCCCCCTCCACAGTAGGGTTCGGTCCCTTCCTCGCAATCCCGAGGAGAGCCGGGAGGCGTGGCTGTTCGATAACTGGGCGATTTGTTCATCCGGGTTATCGTCTCCACAATCCGCTTGAGTGAATCGAGGTCGGCTCCTTTCTCAAGGAAGGCGTCTGCGGTCCCCCCGGGCGGGATAACATTGCCCGAAAACGCACCGCTCATCGCAATCACGCCGATGTTCGGAAAGCGACGACGGACCACGAAGAGGAATTCGAGGCCGGACATGCCCGGCATGTTTAGATCCGACAGCACAATGTCGGGAACCTTCTGTCGGATCGCCCGCAATGCAGAGAACCCATCTTCCGCGCATCGCGCCCGATATCCGGATTCGCCGAATAAGTCGCAGAGGGCGGTGCGCAGCGGCTCATCATCGTCCACGATCAGAAGCGTCTTTTGATCCGAGAGCATCATGAATTCTCCAAGGCATTCGCAATAAGATTCACCCTCGCATTATTGCCGCGGTGCCACTTTCCATACTGTGCAGTTGTGATCACCTCAGCCCATCGCTCGCGATTGATAATTCCGCCGGGGGCCTCGCGGCGCTGCGATCGGGCAATCGCTCGAGCCGATCGATCGGTTCCGCCTCGAAACAAAGGAAGGAGGCTGAAAAAGATTGTAGATCGCGCACAGCCAGACACGGCGGAACGCGATCACGTCCCTAGCGTCAAAAGGACAGAACCGAGACAAGCTCACTATCTTCCTGTAGTTGCACCTGCGAAGCACCCACTGCTGTATCGAATTGCACAATTGTCTCTATGCCACGAATTACTGAGCCGAATTGCACAGCGTGTCGGCCTGTGTGCATGGAACACTCCCTGTCAGGCCGTCGGGAGCGCAGCCCGGGAAAGGGTACTGGAAGCGGGATCGGGTTCCGGCCCAGCCTGGCGGCACCAGGAAACAAGAGGCGCATTCCTATGAGAAAAAGCAATTCGCTTTCAGTGTTGATCTTCCTTATCATTGCCGGATTCGGCGTGGCACTTGCGTATGCCACACATCGAGCGGCAGGCAGTGCGGTAAGCATCGCCATTCTCTGCGCGGCAGTCGTCCTTGCCTTCATCATCTCGTCAGCGATCCAGGTTGCCGACCAATGGAACAAGGCGGTCGTTTTACGACTCGGCAAGTTTCGCTCTCTCGAGGGACCGGGGCTCTTCTTCATCATTCCGGTGGTTGAAAATATTCCTTACTGGCTCGACACTCGCGTTCTCACCAGCTCTTTCAAAGCGGAGAAAACGCTGACAAAAGACACCGTTCCGGTTGATGTGGATGCCGTATTGTTCTGGAAGATTATCGATCCGAAAAAGGCAGCTCTCGATGTAGCCGACTACCAAAGCTCGATCAGCTGGGCTTCCCAGACTGCCCTACGCGACGTCATCGGAAAGACGATGCTTTCCGACATGCTCGAGGGCAGGGACAAGATCAGCAGTGTTTTGCGAGAGATTATCGACGAACGCACGGAGCCGTGGGGCATCAATGTCATCTCGGTTGAGGTCAAAGACGTACTAATCCCGGCGGCACTGGAAAATGCGATGTCAATGCAGGCCCAGGCGGAGAGAGAGCGTCAGGCCCGCGTCATCCTGGGAGATTCGGAGCGTCAGGTGGCGGAGAAGTTTGGCGAAGCTGCCAAAACGTATGCCAACGATCCGATTGCCCTGCACCTGAGAGCCATGAACATGCTGTACGAAGGGTTGAAGCAAAACTCTACAATCGTGATTGTTCCCAGCTCCGCTATCGAGACTATGCAACTGGGTGGCCTTACCGGAATGACTGCGCTGACGATGGGAATCGGTCAGGAACAGGCAAAGAAAGTTGCGTCCGCCGAACGCAACGGCAGCAATGGATCCGGGGCGGCTCCCGAAGTGGAGTTAGTGCGAACATAACTGACGTCAACGCAGTCCCCGTTTCAGGGAACAATCGGACGGCAACAGCGTCGCAGGCAAAGGAAGAAAGTATGATATCCGCCGTGAATTCGCAACGGGAGCAAACGGTTCGGCTTGATCGCAGCCTGGAATATGCGGCCGTTCAAAGCTGGGATGAGCTCATGCCGGATCGGTCCTCCGGACTCATTCATATCGAATATCAGAGTGGATGCGAAGGATCACTCGATTTTCTCAAGGTCTGGACATCCGTCTCCAGAGGGGAGTGGAGGCTCGTCTGTGAAACGTGGATGCGGCCTTTGTGGTCTAATATCACGGGCTTGTCCTTCAGCAATGGGTACGAGCCTGTTATGTTCGCTCATGCGATGAAGTTTCTGACGGAACATGAGGGTGCATTCTCTATGCTTCCCAGCCAGAGCCGGCTGATTCAGATCTTTCCGCCAACGCCAACGGAGCGGCAGCGGGCACATGAATGGATGGACCAGATCTTCGGCATGACAGAATTATAACCGGAGGTCATCCCGCGGCTTGAAACGTGGGTGGTGACATCATCCCCAATTCGTGTTCCGCCGACGACCAGCTGATCCTCTGCTCTTGCAAAACTTCTCCGGTGGATCTCAGGGCTCGGAGCTCATTGTTGTTCCCGTTTCGGGTGGAGAAGACGTTCAATTGCTTAACCACAATGCCAGCGAATCGTTCCGTTTTCCCCACCTGAAATGAGCTCATCGTAATCGCCCGGCTCTGCCAGGTTGATAGTTAGCCTACCTGACTCGCTCAGTACGGATCGAGCCGACCATCGTGAGCATTCAGCTCCGCGGAAATCGTCCTGGGCTGTATAAAACTGACCAGAATCCACGCAAACAAAGCAGGATACTCGTTACGCCGGTCCCCAGCCAGGAACTTCCGCATGTGGAACCTGTGAACACAGCAGTGTTCATCCGCGGTCGCCGGGGGACGGGCCGCCCTTGAATCAGAGGCACGGTCAGCACAGAAGACAGTGCCAACCGGTGGGGCCATCCTGAGCACGAGAAGAGGCGATTCACCGTGGATTCAACCTTCAAACCCGAAAGTTCCGCCGCACAATCAGAAAACGGGAAAAATATCCCAAACAAACGAACACCCATGCCAGTCGAGCGATTTGCCACCGGGATTGTCGGTCTGGACGACATCCTGGGAGGCGGCCTCGCTCGTAATCACCTGTATCTGCTCGAAGGCGATCCAGGAACCGGGAAGACCACGATCGCAATGCAATACCTCATGGAGGGCATTCGTCGCGGGCAAAAAGGCCTCTATGTCACACTTTCCGAATCAAAGGCTGAGCTCCTGGAAATCGCCGATTCGCATGGCTGGTCCCTTGATGGGCTCGAGATATTTGAGTTGGCTCCCGATGAAGAGCAACTCAAGCCCGAAGCCCAGTACACCGTCTTCAACCCTTCCGAAATCGAAATGTCGGATACCACGAACGCCGTCATGGCGGAGGTTGAGAGACTGCAGCCTGCCCGCGTGGTGTTCGATTCTCTCTCCGAGTTGCGTCTGCTGGCTCGCGATTCCCTGCGTTATCGTCGCCAGATTTTGGGCCTGAAACAGTATTTCTCCGGCCGCCAATGTACCTTGCTGTTGTTGGATGATCGCACCGGCGAAGATCACGATCAGCAACTCCAGAGCATCGCTCATGGCGTAATCCTGATGGAAAGCGCCGAGCGGGAATACGGGATTAAGCGGCGCCGTCTGGAAGTGAAGAAGCTGCGCGGGTCCAAGTTCCGCGAAGGCTTCCACGACTATTGCATCAAGCGCGGTGGCGTCGAAGTATATCCGCGCCTTGTGGCGGCCGAGCACCTGGTGACCTTCCAGCCCACACAGCTGGAGAGTGGCATACCCGCGCTGGATACGTTGCTGGGCGGGGGCGTCGACACCGGTACGAGCACACTCCTGCTGGGACCGGCCGGCTGCGGAAAATCCACCATTGCTGTTCGTTACGCGATGTCAGCGGTCGAGCGCGGCGACCGAGCGGCGCTCTTTACCTTCGATGAGACCCTCGCCACTCTTGTGATCCGCGCAAAAGGTCTCGGCATGGACATCAGAAAGCACGCTGATTCCGGAAAACTGCTACTGCGCCAGGTGGATGCCGCGGAGCTGTCCCCGGGACAGTTTGTCTACGAGGTCAGGCAGCTGGTGGAGAAGGAGGATCTGAAACTGCTGATTATCGACAGCCTTAATGGTTTTCTCAACGCCATGCCTGGCGAGCATTTTCTCGCAATGCAGCTGCACGAGATGCTGGCGTTCCTAAGCCAAAAGGGCGTCACGACGATCATGACCGTCTCCCAGGTCGGCTTCGTCGGAACGAACATCGATACGCCCGTTGATGTGAGCTATCTCGCCGACACCGTCCTGTTGTTTCGCTATTTCGAAGCCGCCGGCGAAGTGCGGCAGGCGCTTTCGGTCATTAAGAAGCGCAGCGGAGAACACGAGCGCACGATCCGTGAACTGGTCATGAGAAACGGCGTCATCAAAGTAGGAGAGGTTCTTACGGAATTCGATGGCGTTCTGACTGGTTCACCGACCTTTCGCGGGCGGATGGATACGCTCCAGCCATCCAGGTCCCGCACAGCCGTTCAATCGCCATGACAATCCAGGAAAGCGAGCTCCGGGTGCTCGTCGTGACCCCGACGGGACGCGATGGCCCGATGATCTGCAATCTTCTGGCCGGCAGCGGCATTGCCTGCGTAGCCTCCGGGACTTCGGAAATTGCTCTCATGGAAGCGAACGCTGGGGCAGGCGCCGTGATCATCGCCGAAGAAGTTTTGCGCTTGCCCGATATCGCCGCATGGGCGCAGCAGGTTTCCGAACAACCTTCGTGGTCCGATCTTCCTCTCCTCCTGCTCACCGTGGCTGGGGCAGTTAACGCCGTTAATCTGAGGAAAGCACTGGCTCGGCAACCGCTTGGAAACTTGGTATTACTGGAACGTCCCGTTCGTCCTGAGACCCTGATCAGCGCCGTACAGGCCGCACTGCGCAGCCGGCGCCGCCAATACCAGGCGAGAGACTTTATGGCCGAGCGGCGTGTGGCCGAAGAAACGCTTCGCAAAGCGGAAAAACTTGCGGTGGCTGCGCGTCTCGCTGCCAGCTTCTCTCATGAAGTCAATAATCCGCTAGCGTCCGTCACGAACCTGCTCTACCTCATTGGCATCTCGTCTTCACTTGATGAGACAAAGAAATACGCTGAGATTGCCAGCCAGGAGTTGGCGCGGGCCTCGCAAACCGTCACCCAGAATCTTCGATTTCACAGGGAGTCAACCAAACCCATCCCTGTCGAGATCACCCAGGTCGTCAACGCCGCCCTCGATCTCTATCGGGCGAGACTGACCGCCGCTGAAATCTCGATTGAACGAGATTTCCGCGAATGCTCGCCGGTCTTCGGCGTGGTCGGAGAACTGCGCCACTTGATCCTGAACTTGATAGCCAATGCCGTGGACGCCATCGGGCGCGGCGGTACGCTGAAAATCCGCATTGCCGCTTCACACGAACGCAGGAATGGATCGCGACCCGGTGTTCGCGTGACCGTCGGCGATACCGGATCCGGCATTCGTCCTGAGATCAGAAACACCCTGTTCGAGCCATTTGTCGGGACCAGGGGAAATACGGGCATCGGCCTGGGCCTCTGGGTTAGCTCTGAAATCGTGCGAAGGCACGGGGGAAACATTCGAGTAAAGAGCAGGGCGGATCCCCCATTGACCGGAACGGTCTTCTCCGTGTTTCTGCCTTCTCACCCCAGCTGGACTCCATCGCGCCACTCCGAGGAAGCGCACGATCATCAGCGCCAGATCGTGCAGTGTCTTGCCTGATTACAGGTCTCCAATTCCCGCGCACCCGTAATGGCGCCGGCGTTGGCGGTGCCCTCCCTATTTCTTGTTCGCCACAGATTTGCTGTCGAGGCCGGATGTTAGGTTTCGTTCATTCCGTTGAGATACCCGTCGAGAACAATCGTCCAGTACTCATTTGGTCAGAAAATCAGGATTGCCACAATTCGAGTGCTCAGTTTCATTGTCACGGTGCGCGCGATGGCGCTGGTCGAGTAAACCTTTTGGGGGTGCAGCGGAGGATACGTCACTGACCAATGATGGTCCGCGTTGGCACATACTCCGGAATGTTCTTGTCGAGCTTGCCGGTAATCTTGTTGTGATACTGGATGGTGCGCAGCGCGTAGCCGCTTTCCGCCTGGTCGAACGTGAGGATCACGCGCGTGTCGTTCGGCGACGGCGCGCCCGACAAGACCACCCACTGGAAGGTACGGGCGCCGTCGGCGCTCTGCAGCTTGACCATATTGAACTGGGCATCGAGATTCACGGTGTATGCCCCGGCTGAACAGTGCCTCCCGTTGGCCAGAAAATCGAAAGGCACCTTCACGGTTGTCTCGGCGAAGCCAGATGCAACAGCAAACGCCAGCAGAGCTGACGCGATAGCGAGCTTTTTCAGGCGGCCAGAAATGGCGCGTGGAAACATGGGTCCTCCTTGAAGGCCATTGTTAGCTAAGGAGGGGCAACTTCAGATGGACTGACTTAGTTCAGGGAACCTGAAAGAGGAGGAAGGGTAGTAACGACCTCATCTGCACACTTACTCTGAAGACCATCGCGTTGTCTATTAAGACCGGAGCATTTGGCAAGACTCGATGATGCCATGAATAAATGTGAGCGCTCAACCGGCCTTCGCACACCTAAGAGCACGTGTGCTGGTGATCGCGAACCAACTACGTCGTGAAAGGGACGGCTTCAGCAGATCGCGTGGGAAGGCTCTGTTACACGCTTCGCCCGTCGCGGCATACCTTGTGGGCTCACCGCAGCAAAAGCGTTCCAGGAACTGTGTAGCACAGCGGAATCCTTACGCGGGCCTCGCTGTAGCCGCGAAAAGGCAGCGATGTGGGCGCTGCCGGACTAGTGGCAAAAGTTGGACGCCAGATCCGGATATCTGCGAACCGACCAAAACAGGAACAGTCAGCAAAAGAGCAAGACGTTGGCCGCAGCACTGGAACGCGCAGCCGTCGATGATGGCAACCTACTGGATGGAATCGCGGATTCCCTCATCATCGCGGGCTGACCTGTGTGTGCACGCTTCCTGCCATCCTGGCGCCCGGAGGCACAAGGCGGCAATCCCAGGAGTTAGCGGGCTTCGATCGAGCGTAGCCCTTCCGGCAAAATAAACGGAGGGACGGCAGTGCATCTCCTCGGGCTGGCCAAGCGAGGCGGCCAGCATATTAGAGAACGCCGCCCAAGTTTGTTCCCCTACTTCTCAGACCTGTTGCGAGACTTCTTGTCGAGCGTGGAAAGGAGCAAATGTGCCGAGGCTGGCGGAGCGAGTTTACTGTTGATGACGATGTCCTGGCCGCTTACGCCCTTCCCATACAGCCTCTCGTTGCCATCATTGTCTGGACGGAGGGTCGAACCCTCCAGAGATATCCCAGCAAACAGTCCACGCGAGCGCGAATACGAAAGAATTTCCGCCTGCATGGCGATATCTGTTGAGGCGGCAGCGTTGCGTCCTACGGGTCCAGCTGCAGCCGCAATATCGCCTCCGAGCTTGACCTTGCTGGAAAGAATGGAATCGGCCCCACGACGGTTCATGACCAACAGAACGAAGTCCGTCGATTGCCCCCCCAGCTGGAGCCCGAAGCTCCCACCCTCAAGCGCCACCATTGTGGGCGCACTCCAGGGACCGCTGAAGTCTTTGCCGCTTCGGCAGGACATCACCCCTCGTCCATAGCTGCCCCCGAACCCAATCGCGAATTTTTTCACCGAAGGCAGAACAATCACGCATTCTGCCTTGTTCAGAAGATTTTGCGGAATATCGTCGGAAACATTGAGAATCTCCACCATCACATCTCCGGCACTCCGAATGCGATTGTTTTCATCGTTCTGTGCGAATGTCGTCGAGCCTGTGAATAGCAGTACGAGCAATACCGCGAATGTGTATTTCATACATGGCTCCTTTCTCAAGGGTGAACTACATCAATGTGACGCTGATCGCAAGTCCGTGGCGTATGGGGTATCTGCGGTTGAACAGGTAATAGCCGTCATCGTAGTACTCCACATAAACATCGTCCGTCAGATACCAGTTGGGACCCCAGTATTCGGGGTACGGATCTATCACAACAAACCAATAGCCGTTGTACAGGAAGCGCGGATATCCACGTTCAAACATAAAGGGTAGGTTGTAGATCCGAAACCAGTGAGTACGGCCGTAGTGGCTGCGAAACTCATTGTCCGGAATTCGGTAGCCGGTATAGCCGCCCCGTTGCTGCCAGCTGCGGTGCTCGGAATTCCAGTTATTGGCACGGCGCTGTTGCCAGATACGCTGCTGCACGGGTTGCTGTTCGCGCTGCTGCTCCTGCGAGCGCTGCATCTGTCGGACAGTTTCCTGTCTGTTTCGTCCCTGCTGCCGCTGCTGCTGCTGGGGACTTTGCACCCTGTTGTGTTCCTGCTGCCGCTGCTGCGTTCGCAGCGCGTTTCGGTGCTGAGTACCCGGCTGCATTGTGAGGTCTTGCCGCTTGTTCTGGTCCTGCTTCTTGTCCTGGCTGTGCTGCTTGTTCTGATTCTCATGCTGCGGCGACTGCACATACCCCAGGGAAGTGGTTTCGAAGAGCAAGGCCAATACCGCTATTGTGATGAACCTTATGACTGTCCGCATGGTTGTTACCCTGCAATTATTGCCAACCGACCTCTTCGGGATCAGGGGCTTGCCGCTCCTGAGGCAACGGAGATTGATCGGGCGACTGATGCCGCTCTATGACGGTACGCGCAGGAGAAACACTGCACCCCACATCAGCCACGTGGCGAAGAGATGGTTGCCTGTCATCAATCGTGTGGCTTGTATCCACGAATCGGGTAATCTCGTGCGCTGGTACACTGCCGACCGGATCTGCTGCAAGGATCTGGTAGTCCTGGTATTCGATTGTCAATTCGGCGCGTCCACCGAGCCGAATTGAGGAGATGCTGTGGTTCCGTTCGGGAAGCCAGAAGTCGTTCACTTTTACATACGACTGTTCTATTTGGCTGTTCTTCGTCCAGAATGAGGGATTCTTTGCTGGTTCTGCCTCAATCCGGACCACGGCAAAGTCGTCCCCGTCCACCCAGACTCTGCCGCGGAACAGAAGCTTGTTTGTGGTTCTTGGCACCACGGCCAGAACGTAAATCGACTGCGTCGGTGTACCTTCGTATCCCACCATCTTGAAATCGTAGTTGTCCCCGCTAATGGCGGTACGTCGCTGAGCATCGGTGGACACGGCATCACGTTCAGCTTTCAAGATCTTCGTGAATACCTTATCGATGAGCAACCTGGATCCAGTCAAAGATCGAACGGTGAGTTCTTTCGTTGCCGGTGCCCGGTAGATTGCCTCGACCACCATCTCCGCGCTCACAGTCGTGAGAGAACTTCGATACTCCACCCGGTACGTACGGGTGCCATGGTACGAGTGCAGAGCCTGGGCACGCCGGAGATTCATCCCAACGAGCTTTTCGACAACCTGCTCCGTTGTGAGTGGGCCGTGTCCGGTAGAAGCCTTTCCTTGCTGCGGAGCGTCTGCGGTGTTCTGCATGGCGGAACAAAAAGCTGGAGGGGTGACGAGGCAAGCGAATAGCCCCACACCGATCTCAATCAAAGAACGGACTCGGATATTTCTTTCACCGAATCTCATCGTGCAGCCTCGGCCGAAGGCTTTCCCGGTGCTGGGCGTGGTGGGCAACGAACGCGTCAGATCATCACGAAGTGATGTTCGTCGCACACGGACATAGAGCGCGACAAGAGTAGTATCGAACCCTCAAACCGTAGAAATCTGATCAGAATTGACCACGTCACTCTGGTCATCGATCGGGGGACTGCGATCGCGCACCACCCGCCGCGCAGATCCCCACATCCCCGACTCACAAAAGCGCTCAAGCCGAATCAGGCGGGTCTTCTCCAGGTGGAGCTTCAGCGGCAACCACGGAAGCTCTCGCGTGGCTCTGCTGGACTGGGCTTCCCATAATACCGGCTCGAATCGTTACGGAACCATTGGAGTGCTTTCCGCGTTCCAGGCTGCGCCGAGAAACACGATCATCGCAGAGAGTTCCATCCACACCATCAGACCAATCACCGCAGCAAGGGCGCCGTATGTAAGTCCAAACTGCATCTTGCGCACGTAGATTCCAAACATCAAAGTGACGGCCCACCAAAGTATCGTCGCCGCCCCGGCTCCCGGCAAGACAGACCTCCAGGTCGTCGCGCTCGGCCGTGCAAAGCGGTAAATCAAGGCAAGGACGAACATCGCCAGCGTCAACCCCACAGCTGGAAGCACGATGTCCCAAAGGCCGCGAATGAAGGGGGACTGGCTGAATCCGAGAGTCGTCCACTGGCGCAGTGGATGGCTAAAGACGCTCAGCACGACGGCTCCGAACCACCCCACTATCGTCACGCAGAACAAAAGCATCCCACGGAGTTGTCGGCCGAGAAAGGAGTCTCTCTCTCGGTCACCGTAGATGAGGTGAATGCCTTCCATGATGAGCTTCATTACCTGCGAACCGACGAGTAACGTTCCGACCCAGCCGAGAAGCACCCACCGGATGGCGTTCACTTGATGGCGCAGCAGGAATTCGGATACCAGCTGCCGGCTGCCGGGAGGTAGAATCGCCGCTAAGCGCGCCGCAGGCTCCTGATCGCTTTGCCTTCCCACGAAGCTGCTCACGAGGCCCAGCGCAACCAGCAGGATTGGAAAAAAAGACAGGAACATGTTGAATGCCGCGGCCTGAGAAATCATGCCGCATCGTGGGATCACTCTGGCCAGTGTCCGGAAAAGCTTCTTCTTCGCAATCGAGCCCAGCGTCACGCTGCGAAACCGAAGAGGATGCATTGGCCATGCCTCCGCGCCAGACTAATACTATGCAAATACTGCTTGTGTACACATCCATGCCGGCATGGACGTAGCCGGCAGGCTTCCTGCCCCCCTAGAAACTCCAGATTGTCGCCATCTGGAAACGTCATTCCGATGCTCCCAGTTCACGCCTACCCACGTAGGGAGGCTGATTACTGTTCGAGTTGTCTACTCAGCGTTAGGAGCACGACGAACCAGCTGAGCGAAGCAAGATAGCAGGTGTTGAAAGTTGTTGGCAATGTGAGCCATCTTGAACATCTAAGGCGCCCGGAGTTGTGATAGCTTTCCAATCTGGAGTGAAGCCCGGCCATTAACCTCTCGACCCGAAACGATGGAGTCACGGCCATACGCAGAAAAGATCTCCAACGCGTTCTCCGGATTCGCCAGGAAGTCGTCTTAGCCTGTCTATTAGGACTGCCAGAAGGATCTCGTCAGTCAGCACATTGATTTCGTCCACTCCATTCTGGAAGAGCAGTCCGTGACTTGACCTGCT
>Ga0207664_10000678_pt1 | contig 23434 bp, 22 predicted proteins | sample LARL83metaG_FD_184349 | JGI IMG/M metagenome (GOLD analysis project Ga0207664, IMG submission 184349) | Corn, switchgrass and miscanthus rhizosphere microbial communities from Kellogg Biological Station, Michigan, USA - LAR L8-3 metaG... | ecosystem: Host-associated > Plants > Roots >... | reverse complement strand
GTACGCATGGAGACCCAATACGGGAACGGTGAAGAACCTATGAAGATCCACTTGCATGGCCGCTTACTCCCCGCTCTGGGGGTCAAGGGGGCGGCGATTCAGGCCCGGCCGCCCGGCGCAGCCCACGGCTGGGTTAAGGCTGGCCCCAAGCAAGCCGATGCCCCGGGATGCATCGGAGTCTGGTCTTCGCCGCACGCCGGCCTGTCCCTAGTGACCACTTCCCGACTGCTCGAATACCAGCTGGGCCTTGCGCATCCAGTCCTCCTGGCCGCGGGCACGCAGGTAGACGAGGGCGAGGATGGTAATCACCAGCACCGCGATGAACACCATCAGGCCCCAGTAGACCGGGCCGCTGCTGGTGAACGGCGAGAAGTAGGACTTCCAGACGACGACGACACCGGCCGCCGACGCAACCAGCGGAACGACCGCGTGCAGCCACGGGTTGAACTGGTCCCTGGCCTCGGTGAGGTAGTACTTGATTACGCCGATGTTGGCCAGGATGTACATCAGGACCAGGCCGATCGTGATGGCATTCGCCCAGGTGAAGAACACATTCTCGACTCCCCAGATCAGCACGCACACGAACGCGACGACCTGCACGGCGACTTCCAGGTGGATCGCGTTGACCGGCGTCTTCCGCTGCGGGTTCACCTTCCCCAGGGCGGTGGGAAGCACCCCGGACCGGCCCATGCCGTACCAGGTCCTGGTCCCGCCGTTGAAGCAGGCGATCGACACGGCTATCGCCGAGTTCAGCAGGGCGAAGAGCAGGAAGACCCAGGCGCCGCCCCACACTCGCTGCGCCAGTGTCGCCACCGGGAACGCCGAGGCCGTGGGAATGCCCGCCACCTTGTCCACTCCGATACCGACCAGGTATCCCCAGGTGACGAACACGAAGTAGATCATCAGGACGACAACCGAACCCACTAGGCCGATGGGTACGTTGCGCTTAGGGTTCTTGCTCTCCTCGGCGAGCGGGCCGGTGGATTCCCACCCGCTGAACGCGAAGATCGAGAAAACCACGCCCAGGAACAGGTTCGTGGCCAGGCCGAAGTTGCCCGGGTTCAAAGGCGCGAAACTGAACCCGCCGGGACCGGGCGAGGCCAGGCCGCTCAGCGCGAGAGCCACCATGATCACGATTTCGATGGTCCCGGTGATGATCAGGCCCTTCTCCGAGAGCACGATCCCCTGGTAGGCGAAGTAGATCACCAGGGCCAAGCCCGCTATCACCCAGATCCACCAGTAGATGGTGACGCCGTATTCAGCCTTGATCGATGGCTCCAGTACCGTCTTCGCCAGGAACGACAGGGTGAGCGCGCCGACCGGCGGCAGCCAGATAGAGAACAGCACTCCGGCGAAGAACCCCGCCCGCGGATGGAGGGCTCGCGCGATCCAGGTGTACCAGCCGCCGGCCGACGGGAACACCCTGGCTAGCTGCGCCGCCGACAGGGCCTGCAGCATCAGCAGCGCCCCGCCGAACAGGTAAGCCCACGGCGTTACCACCCCGGCCCAGCTCACGATGAAGACGAAGGAGGCAAGGATCGCGAAGGACGGCGCGATGGTCGCGATCCCTTGCATGAGCATCCCGGGAAGGCCGACCGCGTTCTCGCGGAGTTCGGTCCTGACGGTTCCCTCGCTCGACTGTCCAGCCTCGACTGCCACCGTGAGTCTCCTTCCCGTTACCCGCCGGAAGCAGGACTCCGCCAAACGCAGAGCATTTGCTCACGAACTGACCATCCGCTCCACTCGGAGTATCGACCTCACGGGTGGATCTTGGCAAGAGCCCTTCCGCGCCTGGTGGCGGTCAGCGCGCCGGGCTGGGTGATCCGGCTAGCCCGTGATGGCCGGGACCGCGCGGGATGATAGGCCAGATGTCGACAACGACATCGTCGTGGACCACGTGATATGCGTCGTACCAGTTCACGGTGCTCGGGGAGTAACCGGGCACCAGCGCGACAGCGTCACCAACCGACAGGGGCGACCCGTTGGCGGCGCTGAAGATGCCGTGCTCCTCGTCGAACCGGAAGACCGGGAGGTCGTGGCCGACGATCGTCACGTCCGCAGGATCGGCAACCGATTTGTTGCCGGCGTCGACGATCACCTTGCCGCTCTGCCGGCTGATGACGGTCGCCTGAATGGTGAGCGAGTGCTCAAAGCCAGGCACCATCCTGCCGTGGAAGTTGTCCATGACCACATAGGTGCCGGCCTGAATCTCCGTCATCCCCGGGTAGCCCGCTGTCCACCGCCACGTGGCTATCCCGCCCGCCGACCGGATCTTGCACGGAATGCCATGCGTCTCCAGCAGGTCGGCCACGCTGGTGAAGAACGCCATCGCCGCGCGCTGACGTTCGTGGCGTAGCTCGTTGTCCGGGGTCAGCGAACAATGCCCTTCGTAGCCGGTGATTCCCTCGAAACGCAGGCCGGGAAGTTCCATCACGCGCCGGGCCAGTGCCAGGCATTCTTCCGCGGTATCCACGCCGCACCGGTCCATGCCGGTGTCGACCTCGACCATGATCCCGAGCGTTGACCCTGCCGCGACGGCGGCCGCGGAATGCGCCGCGGCGTTCGCTGCTTCGTCGACGGCGACCAGGATCCGGTGATCTGCGGCAAGCTCGGCGAGTGCCCGCAGCTTGGCCGGATGGGCCACGGTGTTGACCACAAAAAGGTCGTCCATCCCGGCTGCGGCCAGGACGGCCGCTTCCCATACGGTGGCCATGGACAGGCCGCCCGCCCCGGCCGCGAGCTGGCGGCGGGCAAGGTCGGGGCTCTTGTGGGTCTTGTAGTGCGGGCGGATCGTGGCTCTGCCCAGCTGCCTGAGCTCGCCCGCCATGCGGTCGATGTTGCGCTGCGCGGCGTCGATGTCGAGCACGAGCGCGGGAGTGACCAGCTCTTCCCGTCGCTGGCCGATGGCGTCCCCGTACTGGTCCATGACATGGTCGTAGGCCTCTCGCAGGGCCAGCGCGGGATCACGCATCGGGTGCCTCCTGGGCGTGATTTGGCTTGGACGGGTTATCCACACTCGGCCCGAGGCAGCGGACGACCCGGACGCGCTCCGATCCGGCCCAGACGCGGAAGGGCAGACTGGCCGGCAGCGCGAACGTCTCGCCCTGCCGGATGCGCCTGCGGCCGAAGTTGCCCTCGATGAAGCCTGCGCCGGAAACCACGATCGCGACCGAGAAGCGCCCGTCGCTGACCTCGATCTCGTCGTCCACTTCCAGCGCGGTGGCGTCGAAGAACGGCAGCACGTCGTCCTGGAACAGGCGCACCTCGCGTGAGCCGTGGCTGGTGCGCAGCACGCGCGGGAGCTGGCGTGCCCGGGCAAAGGTCGCGGCGGCGTCCGCGGCCGAGTAGTCGATCATGTCCAGCGCCAGGTCCCAGCCCAGGTCCATCGTCGCCCCGGCGTCGTCGGTCCCGGACGTCTCGGGGATCACGATGTGATCGCTGGGCTCCTGGACCTCGATGAACGAGATCCGCGGCCCGAGGTAGTGCGGGACGCCGGCGTGCGCGACGTACACCTCACCCGGATGAACGCCGGTCCGGTGCAGCGTGCGCCGGAGCGCCGGGTGTTCGTGGCGGCGCACCGCGCCGGCGAACCAATCACGGTCGATGCCCGGCTTGAAGCCGATGCCCGCATAGGCGGGCTCGGCACCGTCGCCGGGCGTGTCCAGCAGGATCCATGCCTCGGTCTTGCCGAAGCGGGAACGCAGGTGCCTGCGCGCCCATTCCCGCGTCGGGTGGGCGTGCAGCGGCACCTGGCCCGCCGGCGAGAGCAGCTTGACCAGGACGCCCGTGATGGGCCCCCAGGTCTCGGCGAAGTCCGCGCCCACCATCTCCTCGGGCAGGGCCTCGATGATCTCCTTGAGCGCCACGGTGCGATCGCCAGGCAGGTTGACCGTGCTCAGTCCCTGGGCGCGGCCATCGGGGCCTGTGTTGTTCGCGCACGTACACGAGCCCACCCAGTCCTCCGACCACCAGTCATCGTGGCCCTCGGGAAGGCCCCGGAAACTCCTGGTCAGCGAGCCGCCTTCGTAGAAGCGGTAGAGCGGGTGGTAGGCCAACGGCAAGGGCTGCCTGATCGCCTCCCGTAGCGTGATGAGCGGGGCCGTCATGGCGGGCCGCCGCCCGGCCGAGATCGCGAATGGTGCGCCACGGCAGTCCCTAGAGCTCGGCGTTCACGATGAAGCCGCCATCCACGAGCAAGGTCGCCGACGTCACATAGCTGGCGTCGTCGCTGAGCAAGTAGGCGATCGTGCCCGCGAGTTCCTCTGGCTCGCCGCCGCGGTGCAGGGCGACGCGCTCGGTGTAGTACTTCAGCACGTCCGGGTCGTCCAGCAGCGGCGCGGCCATCTTCGTCTTCACCCAGCCCGGCTCGACCGCGTTCACCCGGATGCCATGCGCGCCCAGGTCGCGGCCCAGCGCCTTTGCCAGCATGCTGATGGCACCTTTGGTGCCGCAGTAAGCCGTCTGACCGGGGGCGCCGACATGCGCCGAGATCGAGCTCACGCAGCAGATCGCGCCACCATGCCCCTCCCGGATCATCTGCTTGGCGCCCTCGGTACAGACCACCCAGGTGCCGCGGACGTTCGTCTCGAACAGGTTGTCGAAGTCCTCGACGGCCGTCTCGTCCCACGTCATGAGCGGGTTGATCGCCGCGTTGGACACCACGCAGTCGAGCCTGCCGCCGCGCTCGGCAACGGTATGCACCATCGCGGTGACCTGCCCGGGGTCGCGCATGTCGGCCACGACGGGGAACGCCTTCCCGCCCACATCGGCGATACGCTGCAGCGTCTGCGACGGGTCCCCCGTCGGCCGCTGGTTCACCGCGACGGTCGCGCCTTCGGCCGCCAGGCGGACCGCGGTTGCCTGCCCGATGCCGGCCGTCGCCCCTGTGACCAGCGCGACCTTGCCCTCGAAACGCCGTTCCATGCGCACTCCTATCTCAGAAGATGGCGATCGGGTTCCAGGGCGATCCGGTCCCGCCGGGCAGCCGGAGCGGCAGGCCGACGACCATGAACTCGAAGCGCCCCTCCTCTTCGCATGCCCGGGCCACGTCCTCCAGTTGCAGGCTGTCGGCGGCGAGCATGCCCATGGCCGTGACCTGAAGCGGGTGGATCGGGTACAGGATGCCCTCGACGTTGCTCGGGACCGTCTCCCCGTCGCCGTCCGGCAGGAAGGCGGCGATCCGGCGCTCGTGCATCCAGCCAATCGTGTCGACGTGCAGGCCGGCCTTGCCCTCGCCGGCCGGCGGGTAGCCGTTGTCCCACGCGCCAAGCTCTAGCCGGCGCCGGTGATGGCCGGTGCGGAAGACGAGGATGTCCCCCTCGCCGAGCCGCACCCGCTGGGCCTGCTCGACCGCCTCGAGTTCCGCACGGGTCACCGCCTCACCCGGCTCAAGCCACTTGACCCCGCGGAACCGCGGTACATCCAGCAGCACTCCCCTGCCGACCAGGCCCTCGCGGTAGGTCGTCACGTCGAGCGCGGTGGCGCCCTGGGAGGTCATCACCTCCTGGGCCGGCCGACCGTTGTAGACGCGGCCCTGGTAGGCGATGTGGCAGAGCGCGTCCATGTGAGTGTGACAGTCGCCGTGGAAGGCGAGCCCGACGAAGTCCGTTGCGAATGTCACCCCGGACGAGCCGATGTCGATGTCGTGGCCCTGGACCACGTGGCGGATGACGGGGCTCGGGTTGTCCGGTCCGGCGACCGTGTTCATCGGGATCGCCATCGTGGCGCGCCGCCCGGAGCGGACCAGTGCAGCGGCCGCCCGCACCGTGTCCGCTGTGATGTAGTTGAGCGTCCCGAGTTCGTCGTCGGGGCCCCAGCGGCCCCAGTTCTTGACCGCTTCGAAGATCTCGTCGAACTCCCGCAGGCTCACCGGCGCGGGCTTCGTCGGTGTCGTCATCGCCTGCTCACCGCCTTCTGGTCGCTGGGACGTCTCTGGGCGCGCCGGCCCCGCCCGACGCGGCCAGCCGTGACACCCGGGCTTCGAACTCGCCGATAGCGGTCACCCCGGGCAACGCGCCGATCTCAAGCATGTACCTGCGTTCCTCGCCGGGCTCCAGCCATTGCAGTTCGCCCCGCTCCCGGGCGTCCTGGCGGCCCGCGTCCCGGTTGGTGCTCGGCTCCAGGGCGAGCGCGTACGTGCCCTCGCCCATCATCCGCCACACCGTGTGGTACGGCAGCTCAGCCAGGCGGAAGACCTGGTACACCCCCAGCGCCTGGTCGCGGTTGACCAGGGCAACCGGGACGGTCCCGGCCGGCTCGGCGATGAGTTCGTGCTCAAAGCACGCCTCGGTGGCCCCCGGGACCGGGGCCGACATCGTCTCGTATCCCTCGACCGGCACGCCGTAATCGGTGGTGGCGGCCCGGCTCGGGACGAGAAGCTCCGCTCCCTCATCAACGACCGGGAACCCGACGTTGCAGTGGTAGAGGAACATGTGCGACGCCTGGGTGTGCCCCGCGTTCGTGACCCGGTCGCGGAGTACAAAGCAGGACTCACCGACCTTGGCCTCGATGCGCCGGTGCAGCACCAGTTGCTCGCCGAACACGGCAGACTGGAGTACCTCTCCTTCGGCCCACAGCACACACTCGTCGTCATCCCACCGCTCCCCGTACCCGCTCAGGCGCGCGGGCAGGCCGCCGACGCGGCCGTGCAGGCCGTACCGGACCGTCTTGCGGATATGCGGCTGATTGAAGTGCTCGGCGGTGTCCTCGCCCGGCACCAGGGTGTGATCCAGCCCGCAGGTGACGACCATGCCGCCGCCCCAGGCACGGAACCAGCCCCAATCGTCCGGCTCGTAGTACCAGGGCGCCACGACCCCGGCGGCCGACAGCCAGCTGAGCGGCCGCCCGCCCAGTTCGCATCGCCCGACGTCGAAACCGCGGTCGACGAGCACGTCGAACGCGAACCCGGTCCCGGTGCGGAACTCCAGCACCCGGACACCCCGTCCCTGGCCGTCACCGAGAGTGACCAGCCGCACCCCGGCGACCTGCTCCAGACGGCCGATGCGCCGGAGCAGGTCGGCCCGGCGGTAGGAAGCGCCGAAGAGCTCAGGCATGGCTCACGGGCCGCCCACCACCCGTTCCTTCTCTTCCTCGGCCTCGTTGAGCGCGAGCCCGGCGTTCTTGACCCAGTCCTCGCGTCCCCTGGACCGGTAGTACAGCAGGACCAGCACGCCCAGCACCAGCCACACGCCGTCGACCAGCGGCGCCCAGCTGTAGGGCGAAGCCGGGCATATCGTGGTACAGGCCGGCTGGAAGGAGATCGCGACCGCGTACACCAGGACGGCGGTGGAAACGACCGGGAACACCCCGTGCTTGAACACGTTGAACTCGCTCCGCCGCTCGGTCAGGTAATAGCGGATGACGGCGATGTTCGCCATGACGTAGACGAAGCCGACGCCGAGCACCAAGATCAGCCCGTCGACGAAGAAGAACGAAACGTCCGCGCCGAACCAGGCGCCAAAGATCAGGCCGCTGCCCAGCGCCAGGCACATCTGGGCGAGAATCGCGGTCACCGGGGTCCTGTGCCTGGGGTTGACCCGCGCGAAGGCCCGGGGGAACGACCCGCTGCGCCCCATCCCGTACCACATCCGGGTGCCCACGTTCGCGGTGGCGATGCACACCGCGACGGTCGAGGACAGGAACGCGGCCATCACCAGCCACCAGACCCCGCCCCAGTGTGCGTTCGCGATGGCGAGGCCGGGCAGGACCGGCGAGTTGATCAGCCGGTTGATCGTGTCCACCCCGAACCCGGTGATCACTCCCCAGAAGGTGAACACCAGGAAGCAGCCCAGCAGGATGATCGAGATCATCACCGACCTGGGCACGTTGCGCCGGGGATCGCGCGTCTCCTCGGCCAGCGGCGCCGCGGCCTCCCAGCCGGTCAGGCCCTGCACCGACAGCACCACCGCGAGCGCGAAACCGGAGAGTGCGAGCTTGTTCCCGAAATTGAACACGCCCAGCGAGACACCGCCGGGGCCGGGATTGGCGAAACCGGTGATGGCCAGCGCGAGCACAATGGCTATCTCCGCCGCGCCGAGGACGACCACCGTCCGCGTGGAGATCTTGATGCCGCGATACTGCAGGAACGCGACGGTCGGCGCGCCGACAACGATGCAGGCCCACCAGAGCCAGGGGACGTTGATGTCGTAATGCGCCTTGAGCTCACCGGCCAGGATGAAGCCGAAGAACCCGTAGATCGGCCCGCCGGACAACGGAGAGTAGAGCACGTACATCCACGAGGTGAGGAAGCCCGCCCGTGGGCTCAGCGCGCGGCTGACGTAGGTGTAGTACCCGCCGGCCGACGGCAGGTGCTTGGAGAACTGCACCAGCGTGTTGCCGAGCATCAACACGACGATGATGCCCACGACGTAGGCCAGCGGCGCGGTGATCCCCGCCAGCGACACGATGAACTGGGTGAAGAACAGCGCCGCGATGGCCGGTGCGATATGCGTGATCGCCTGCATCGTGGCCCCGACCAGGCCCATCGAGTTCGGCCGCAGGGCGGTCCGGACCACCCCGCCCGTGTCCGCTACTGTGACCGCTTCCGGCGGGGCGCCCTGGCTCCCAGCCTCTTCCGGTACACCGCTCGTGTCATGTACGTCCATCGTGGTCTCCCATCACGGCGGCTCGCCGGAGGAACCGGTCGTAGGCCGCCTGCGGCTTGAGTGACTCGTGCACGACCGCGCCGACCGCGCGGATCGTCGCGACGGGGTCGTCGCTTTGGAAGATGTTGCGGCCCATGTCCACGCCCGCGGCTCCCTCCTCGATGGCGCGGTATGCCATCGTGAGGGCGTCAAGCTCGGGCAGTTTCTTCCCGCCGGCCATGACGATCGGCACCGGGCAGGCGGCCGTCACCGTGTCGAAGCCCTGGGCGCAGTAGTACGTCTTGACCACGTGCGCGCCGAGTTCGGCACAGATCCTGGTGGCGAGCCTGAGGTACCGCGCGTCCCGGGTCAGCTCCTTGCCGACCGCCGTGACCGCGAGAACCGGGATCCCATAGCGCTGGCCCTCGTCCACCAGCCGGGTCATATTGCCTACCGACTGCGTCTCGAACTCGCCGCCGACGAATACCTGCACGGCGACGGCGCTGGCGTTGATGCGTACGGCGTCCTCCATGCTGACCGCGATCTGCTCGTCGGACAGCTCCTTCAAGATGCTTGGCCCGCCGCTGGCCCGCAGCACGATGGGCGTGCCCGACGCCGGGGGGATGGTGGACCGGACCATGCCACGCGTGGTCATCAGCGCGTCGGCGTGGCGCAGGAGCGGGACGATCGACAGGTCCACCCGCTCGAGGCCGGAGGTCGGGCCCTGGAAGTAGCCGTGGTCGATCGCCAGCATCACCGTGCGGCCGTCGGCCGGCCGGAACACCCGGGCCAGCCGGCTCTGCATGCCCCAGTCGAGCCCGCCCGCTCCCTTGAGGCGGTACGGCTCGGCTTGTGGTGGCACCGAGGGCGCAAAGCGCTCCCCCTCGGCGTGGCTGTCTTTGTCTGCCATACGATCTCCTCAGCTACCGGGTCGCCGCTGCGAGACCGTGGTGCCGGGCGACTGCACGGCCGAAGGCCGCGAAGGTACTCCCGCGGCCCGCCAGAGCGGGTGGAGCAGGCTGTCCTCGGAGAGTTCGAGGATCCGCGGGTAGATCTCCAGCCACCTCGCATAGCTGTCGTGGTAAGCCGCGACGGCCGCTGGCTGTGGCTCGAAGGTGGCCACGCGCTTGCGTAGCGCACCATCAAGTTCGGTCAGGCTGGAGTAGAGCCCGGCGCCCTTGCCGGCGCACAGCGCGGCGCCGAGCGCGCTGCTTTCCGTGACCGCCGGCACGTGCACCGGGAGGCCGACCACGTCGGCGATGATCTGCGGCCAGAGCGTTCCCTTGGCCGCGCCGCCGCTGAAGGTCAGCTCGGTGACGGGCGCACCGGTGAGCTCGCGGATGATGCCGAGATGGCCGCGGACCACGTAGGCGGCGGCCTCCTCGATCGCCCGTACGCATGCCGCGCGCCCCGTCCCCGCCGGGTCGCCCAGGTTGAAGCCGAGGAACGCGGGGCTGGCATGCACCCAGCGGCGGGCGTTCATCAGGTTCGACAAGATGGCGTACACGCCGTTGGAACCCGGCGGGATTTTCGCCGCGTTTTCCTCCATAACGACGTAGGGGTCAACCCCCCGGCCGCGTGCGGCCGTGGCCTCGGCATCGCAGAAGGCGTCCCGGTACCAGCGCATCGCCATGCCGCAGTAGAACCCGATCCCTTCGAGCATCCATTCGCCCGGTGTGACGTGGCAGAGCGTCCTGAGCCTGATGGCGGGGTCGATGAGCGGCGTGCCGGTGAGCATCGTGTTCTGCCAGAAGGTCCCGGCGAGCACGGCGAACTCGTCGGCCCGGACACCGGCGCCGAGCAGGCCAAGCTGGGTGTCCGCCCCGCCGGTCACCACCGGGGTGCCCGCCCGCAGGCCGGTCTGTGCGGCGGCCAGGGCGGTAACTTCGCCGACCGCCGTGCCCGGGTCGGCCACCGGGGGGAGTACCGCCGGTGACAGGCCGCAGACCTGAGCGATCTGCTCGGACCAGGTCCGCCTGGCCAGATCGAACATCCCCGAGCTGGAGCCGCAGGATGGTTCGGTCACCTGGATCCCGGCCAGCCGGTAGGTGATCCAGTCGCTGAGCATGCCCAGGCTGTGGACCGATGCGAAGATGTCCGGCCGGTGCCGTGCCAGCCAGCGGAGCCGGGCCGGGGATGTGATCGACACCCAGTCACCGGCCTCGGCGTAGATCCGCTCGGCCGCGCCTTCGCTGATCAGTTCGGTGGCCTCGCGCGCCGCGCGGCTGTCCACGTTCGGGCAGGCCCAGATCTCGGTCCCGCTGGTGTCGTAGAGCACGATGCCCTCGCGCATGCTGGTCGCGGCGACCGCCGCGACGTCGTCGCCGGTGGCGCCCGCCGAACGCAAGGCGTCGCGGATGCAGGCCGTGATCGCGGTCCAGTTGGCCTCGACGTCGAAATCCTGGCCGCCCGGGGCATCCGCCGGCTCGCGGTGGGTCCATTCCCGGAGCGAGACCGCCACCTGCTCGCCCGAGGGGCCGAACAGCAGCGCCCGGCAGCTTCCGGTGCCCGCGTCGACCGCGAGCAAGAAGGGGCCCGCGGGCGAGGTCATGGTGTGGCCTCCTGGCGTGCGAGAACCTCCGGGTTCAGCAGGTGGTCCGGGACGCCGCCGGATGCCACGGCGGCCACGGCCGCCGCCGCCATCTCGGCCCCGCGGCGCAGCGTCTCGCGTGTGGCGCCGCCGATGTGCGGCGTGATGATGACGTTCGGCAGGTCAAGGAGCGGATGGCGGGCGCCGGCCGGGCGTGGTTCCGCCACGTCCAGTGCCGCGCCCGCCAGGGCCCCGCTGGCCAGCGCGCGCGCCAGGGCGTCCTCGTCGACGAGCGACTCCCGCGCGGTGTTGATGAAGAATGACCCGCGCCGCATGCGGCTGAACGCGGCGGCGCCGAACATGTGCCGGTTGCCGACCGTGGCGCGGGCGTGGACCGAGACCAGGTCCGAGCGGCCGAGCAGGTCGTCGAGCGCGACCATGGTCACCTCCGGCGGGACGGAACCGGGCGGAGCGGGGTCATAACCCAGCATCCTGAAGCCGAGCGCATGGCCACGGGCGGCCACCTCTTTGCCGACGTTGCCCAGGCCGACCAGCCCGAGGGTCATGCTGGCCGCCTCGCCGCCGATGAACTGGCTGCCTTCGTAGTTGCTGCCCCCGTGCTGGCCACCCTCCATGAGGTAACGGGCCGAGCCCGGCACGCCGCGGATGAGCATCAGGGCGAAGGCGATGGTCAGCTCGGCGACGGCGCTGGCGTTGCGGCCCGGCGCGTTGGTGACCGGTATGCCCCGGGTGCTGGCCGCGGCCACGTCCACGTTCACCGGGCCGCCGCGGGCGCAGCAGACCAGGCGAAGCGGCGCGGCTGCGAGGACCTCCGCGCTGACCGGAGCGCCGTGCACCAGGAGGACCTCATGGCCGTGCAGCGCGGCGGCGAGGTCGGCCGGGTCTCCCATGTATTCGCGCAGCACCTTTTCGGATTCGGTCCGCGGCGGCGCCGCATCGGTGCCGACGATCTGCAGCTCAGTCACGGCTACGGCGTCACCGAGACTGGCGAGCGCGGCGGTGAACAGACCGGCCGGCATAAAGGCATCGCCGACGGCCAGGACCCCTACCGGCTTGGCTAGGGCACGCCCCATGGATCATCCAGCCCGGCACTGATCCGTGCGGCACACCCCAGGCTCACGGGTACACATAGGTCGGCTTGAGGTCGATGGCGTGACCGCTGCCCGACTCGAGCACGAACTTCAGCATCGGCGCGGTGTCCAGGTAGTAGAACTCGATCGAGTCGCCGATCCGGCCGCTCATCAGCACCTCGGCGCCGTTGGCCCGCCAGTGCTCCTGCATCAGCGCGCTGTCTTCGGTGGAGTGCTTCATGCAGGCGATGTGCTGGACGCCCTCGCCATGGGTGTCCAGGAATTCCTGGTACAGGCTCGGCCCGCTGACCGGCTGGATCAGCTCGAAGCCGAGCCCGTCGACCGAGGCCTCGGCACCGATCATCCGGTACTTGACCGGCTCGCCCTTGACCCGCGTGTCATGCAGCAGTGGGGCCTTGTAGTCAAAGACGCTCCACGGGCCCCAGCCAAGGGTCTGCGTATAGGTCTTCAGCGCTGCCTCGATGTCACGGACGACCACGGCGATCTGGGTGATCTTCATAGGCGTGGGTGGCGCGAGGATCTGCCGTTCGCTGTCGTTGGCCATGTTCGTCCTCCGAGCCTCCTGGAGCGCATGCTCAGATTACGCGCATCCGCTCAGCCCGAGTATCGACCACGCGCGGCGATGCCGCAAGGGGCGGCCGGGCGCCTGGTCAGGCGCGTTTCGTGCGCCCTCGACGGCGGCGCTCCAGTTCCAGCAGCCGGATCGCGGCCAGCTCGTTGGTGACCAGAACATCGAGGAATCCGCCGTGCAGTGCGCCGAGAATCGCCGCGGTCTTGTGCAGCCCACCGGCCACGCCGACCACCTTGGGAATCTGCGCCAGATCGGACAGCTCGATGCCGATGCGGCGGTCGTGGATCGGCAGGTCGACGACGTTACCGGCGGAGTCAAAGAACTGGCCGAGGATGTCACCGACCACACCGCGCTCGCGCAGCCCGCGCGCCTCCTCGGCGTTGAGGTACCCCATGTGCACGATGGTCGCGTCGGCCGTCGGGGTGCCCACGCCGACGAGTGCGTACTCCACGGCGCACGCTTGCTTCAGTACCTGCTGGATGGTCGGCTCCTCGCGCAAGGCGGCCGCCAGTGCGGCGGTGGAGGCCATGATCGGGCTGGGGATCACGGTGGCCGAGGTGAGGTCGGACCGCTCCGCGGCAACCTCGCTCTGGGACGACAGGAAGGTTTGCAGGTAACTTTCCACCCCGCCGGTCAGCGTCACCATGTGGACCGGGCCGACCGTGCCGAAATTCGTGGCGGCGATCACCCGCGACACGGTTTCGCCCCAGCCCACCCCGAGGCTCGCGGCCGGGCGCAGGTGGGTGCTCATGAACTGGGCGCCGCCCAGGCCGATGCGGGCGTTGATGGCGTGATGATCGGCCGGCTCCTTCTCGTGGTCGGGCACGACGAGCGCCTCGGCGAGGCCGAAGACCCGCCGCAGCTCACCGCTGAGCTCGAACGCGTCGAGGTATTCGGTGTTGAGGTTGATCGACACCAGGCCGACTCTTCTGGCCCGGTCCAGCAGCCGCCCTACCGAGGCCCGGGACATCGACAGCCGCCGGGCGATCTCGTCCTGGGTCAGCTCGTCCTTGTAGTAGTACCAGGCCACCCGGAGCAGGAGTTCCTCCGAACTCCAGCGCCCCGGATCATCGACACGTTCTGCCTTCACCGCTTCACCTAGCTTCTCGCGCTTGTTCCCGGCCAGCACGCAGCCGGCTTCCGTAGCCTCGGACCAGCGACCCGGCCTAATCCGGCGTCAGGCACGCGGGATCACCTGTCCCCCGTCCAGCGGGATCACCGCCCCCGTCATGAACGACGACACCGGGCTCAGCAACAGCGCGATCCAGCGTGCGACCTCGTCGGCATCGCCGATCCGGCCGAGCGGGACCTGGTCCGCCAGCCACCGGTAAGCCAGGAAGTACGGCGCCCTGACGTTCGTCGTCCAATGCTCGTCGAATCCGATCCCGCTGCCTGCGCCGGTGACCACGACCGTCGAGCCCCGCAGGCCCAGGTCGATCAAGCCACCGGAACCCGGGGACCCGGCGGCAGCCATGAAGCCTCCTAAACGGACCGGAACACCGACGCGCGGTTTCAGCCAGGTCTGTGGCCTCGCGGGCATGAGGTCCGGCCTGACAAGGACTTTCCTATATGCTTCTGAGCAATTGTCAAGTCTGTGAGCGTTCGCTCGCGTGGGCCCGCGGTGCCTGGCGTACCCGCCGCGCCTCATCGCCGGCGGATCCGGCTCGCCTGCGGAGCCACAGGTCCGAGCGCGCATCGCATGAGGGAAATATTCCAGTTTTGCCGGGAGGGGCGCAGCATAGGGCCAGGAGGTGGCTCGCCGTGGGTGATGCAATCGTCGGGGTGGTGGCGAACCCGCTGTCCGGTCGCGACATCCGGCGCCTGACCACGCGGGCCTCGGTGTTCCCCACGGCCGAGAAGGCCAACATGATCCAGCGCATGCTCACGGCGTTCGACGCGGTCGGCGTGCACCGCGTTCTACTCGGCACCGACCTCGGCGGGATCTCGGCATCGGTGTTCCGCGCGATCGGCCAGCGGCGCGCTCAGGACGGCCGGTGGCCCGACGTCGAGTTTCTCGATGGCCAGCCGATCAGGCAGACCGCGCAGGACACGGTGGACGCCGTCCGGCGGATGGTCACCGCGGGCGCGCGTGTGATCGTCTGCCTTGGCGGTGACGGCACCGCCAGGGTCACGGCGTCAGCGGTTGGCGACGTGCCGATGCTGGCGCTGTCCACGGGAACCAACAACGCTTTCCCCGCGGTCAGGGAGGCGACGATCGCTGGCCTGGCGGCCGGCCTGGTCGCCACCGGCGCGGTCCCGGCCGACAGAGTGGTAACCCGCGCCAAGATGCTCGAGGTGCGGGCGGGTGACCGGGTAGAGACGGCGCTCATTGACGTCGCCGTGTCCACGCAGCGGCACGTGGGTGCGCGCGCGGTCTGGGATCCGGCCACGTTGACCCAGCTTTTCTGCGCGTTCGCCGAACCGGACGTGATCGGCTTGTCCAGCATTCTGGGCCAGTTGTCTCCCGTCACCCGGCACGAACCTCGCGGGGTCACCGCCCGCCTCGCGCCCGAAGCGGTGGCCCAGATCCTCGCTCCCATCGCCCCGGGGCTTGTCCAGCCGGTGGGAGTGCGAGACATCGAGTGGATGCGGCCTGGGTCCGTCCACCCGGTCGATGCGCGGGCGGGCGTCATCGCCGTCGACGGCGAGCGCGAACTCACGTTCGAACCGGGCGAGCGGCCTGCCGTCCGGCTGCGCGCCGACGGACCCCGTTGCGTCGACGTATCTGCGGTCCTGGCGGAAAGTGCCCGCCTGGGCCTGCTCAGACGACCGTCAACGGCCCCGGCCCGGTACCAGTTGCGCGAATCGACCGTTAGGAGGAGCACATGACCGAAACGGCGGAGCGGAAGGCTCTGACCCGGGAGCAACTGCTGAGCGCCTACCGGATAATGCGGGCGATCCGCGAGTTCGAAGAACGCGTGCACGCCGAATTCGCGACCGGCGAGATTCCCGGATTCGTCCACCTGTACGCGGGCGAGGAGGCTTCGGCGGTCGGCGTCTGCAGCAACCTCGATGACCGGGACACCATCGCCAGTACGCATCGCGGTCACGGCCACTGCATCGCCAAGGGCGTGGACGTCGGCGAGATGATGGCCGAGATCTACGGCCGCAAGACCGGAAGCTGCCACGGGAAGGGCGGCTCGATGCACATCGCCGACCTGTCCAAGGGCATGCTCGGCGCCAACGGCATCGTCGGCGGCGGGCCGCCGCTGATCTGCGGGACGGCGCTGGCCGCCAAGATCAAGGGCACCGGCGGGGTCGGCGTCGCGTTCTTCGGAGATGGCGCGAGCAACCAGGGCACGACGCTGGAGGCGATGAACCTGGCCTCGGTGTGGAATCTTCCGGCCATCTTCGTCGCCGAGAACAACGGATACGCCGAGACCACGTCCAGTACCTGGTCGGTGGCCAGCGACAACATCGCCGACCGTGCCGCCGGGTTCGGCATGCCCGGCGTCATTATCGACGGCTTCGACTTCTTCGCGGTGCACGAGGCGGCGAGCGAGGCGATCGCCCGCGCCCGGGAAGGCGGCGGCCCGACGCTCCTGGAGATGAAGTTCACCCGCTATTTCGGCCACTTCGAGGGCGACCAGCAAACCTACCGCGCCGGCGAGGTCGAGCATGCGCGGGCCGAACTTGACTGCCTGAAGCGCTTCGCGGCGCGGACGACCGAGACCGGCGAGCTCACCCAGTCCGACCTCGACGCCATCGACGCCGAGGTGGCAGCCGCGACCGACAGGGCCGTGATGGAGGCGAAGGCAGCCCCGCTGCCGACCGAGGCAGATCTGCTCACCGACGTCTACGTCCGCTACTGATCGGAGGCCGGCCATGGCACGCACCATCACCTACCGCGAGGCGATCAACGAGGCGCTGGCCCAGGAAATGGAGCGCGACGAGAGCGTCATCGTCATGGGCGAGGACAACGCGGGCGGCGAAGGATCGCCTGGCGAGATGGACGCCTGGGGCGGTGTGCTCGGCGTGACGAAAGGGCTGTACCACAGGTTCCCGGGCCGGGTACTCGATACCCCGATCTCCGAATCGGCGTTTATCGGCGCCGCGATCGGCGCGGCGACCGCCGGGATGCGCCCGGTCGCCGAGCTCATGTTCGTCGATTTCATGGGGGTCTGCTTCGACCAGATCTACAACCAGGCGGCGAAGTTCCGGTACATGTTTGGCGGCAAGGCGGTCACGCCGGTCGTGATCCGCACCATGTACGGGGCCGGGCTGCGTGCCGCCGCGCAGCACTCACAGTGCCTGTACCCGCTGTTCACACACATCCCGGGACTGAAGGTTGTCGTCCCAGCGACACCGTACGACGCGAAGGGCCTGCTGACGCAGGCGATCCGCGACGATGACCCGGTGATGTTCTTCGAGCACAAGGCGCTATATGACCTGGCCGGGCCGGTGCCGGAGGAGGGCTACGCGCTGCCGTTCGGCGAGGCGAACGTCGTGCGTGAAGGCGGCGACGTCACGATCGTCACGCTCGGCCGCATGGTGCACACCTCGCTTGAGGCCGCCGGACAGCTCGCCGGGGCCGGCGTGCAATGCGAGGTGATCGACCTGCGCACCACCAGCCCGCTCGACGAGGACACCGTACTGGAAAGCGTCGAGGGTACCGGCCGCCTCGTCGTGGTCGACGAGGCGCACCCGCGGTGCTCAATGGCCACCGACATCTCGGCGCTTGTCGCCAGGAAGGCCTTCGGCGCATTGCGGGCACCCATCGAGACGGTGACAGCCCCGCACACACCGGTGCCGTTCTCCAACACGCTCGAGGACCTCTACGTGCCTGACGCGCAGCGCATCGCCAACGCCGTCAAAGCCGTGGCGGAGTGGACCCGATGACCGATCCGCGGATCGTCGCCGTCACCATGCCGAAGTGGGGGCTGTCGATGCAGCTCGGCAAGATCACCGGCTGGATCGTCGCGGAGGGAGACGACGTGAGCGTCGGCGACGAGCTCGCTGATATCGAGACAGAAAAGATCGCCGGAACGCTGGAGGCAGCCGACGCCGGTACCCTGCGGCGGATCATCGCGAGAATCGGTGAGGACGTGCCGGTCAGCAGTACCATCGCGCTGATCGCTCCCCCCGGCGTCAGCGACGATGACCTCGACGCCGCCGTGGCGAAGGCACGCGCGGTGATCGACGCCGGCGTGCCCGACGATGCGGATGCCGGCCCCGCCGTCGAGACGGCCGACATTGGCGGACGAAGGATCTCTTACGTCGGGACCGGCCAGGACGGCGACGTGGTGCTGCTCGTCCACGGCTACGGCGGTGACCGCAACTCCTGGCTGTTCTTGCAGGAGCCACTGGCCGCCCGTCACCGCGTGTACGCACTCGACCTGCCCGGACATGGGACGTCATCCAAGGACGTCGGGGACGGCTCGGTCGGCACGCTGGCCGACGCCGTCCTCGGTGTCCTCGACGCGATCGGCGCAGAGCGTGGCCATCTGGTCGGTCACTCGCTGGGCGGCGCTGTCGCGGTCGCTGCCGCCGCCCGGGATCCGCGGCGGATCTCGTCGCTGACCCTGATCGCGCCATCCGGTTTCGGTCCGGAGATCAACGCCGGCTACCTGCGCGGTTTCGCCGACGCGCAGACGCGGCGCGAGCTCAAGCCGGTCGTCGGCCAGTTGTTCGCCGACGAGAGCCTGGTGACCCGCCAAGTAGTCGATGACCTGCTCGCGTACAAGCGGCTGGACGGGGCCGACGCGGCGCTGCACACCCTGGTGGACACCCTCCTGGACGGCGACAGGCAGCGCATGGACTCCGGGGCAGCCATCGCGGCGATCGGCGGTGCCGTGCCGGTCACGGTGGTCTGGGGCAGCGCGGACCGGATCATCCCCGCCGCACAGGCCGAGTCTGTGGCAGGCGCGGTCCGCCACCTGCTCGAAGGCACCGGGCACATGCCGCACATGGAGCGGCCAGCGGAGGTCCAGGCTGCGATCGAGGAGACCATTGCGAGGACAATGTGAGCAGCGCTGGCCGCAACACGCAGGCCGAACCGTGCCGCTCGCCATGTACGCACCTCTTGACCTGTGCAGACGTACGTCTATGGAGGCCACAGCTTCGTGAATGCATTCCTGGGGTCAAAGGGGCCGCCGGTTTCAATTCCGGCCGTCCCGACTAGAAAGTCCAGGTCAGAACCGGCGATTCTGCAGGCGCCGGGTGGATAGCAGCTGGCATGGTGGAGGCGGTGGGGCCGAATCAACGACACACCGATGACGCGAGGAACGATGAACCCCCAGCACAGGATGATCCTGGACTCGGACAACGGCGAGGAACTGCTGTTCGCCTGCCCGCACGAAGGATGCGGTCGCCGACTGGTGCTCAAGCGGTCGGGGGGACTGGTAGTGCTCGACCAGGGCGACTTCTTCGCACTGCACTCCGGCGGTACGGAAGGGCTGGCGATCTCGGCCGGGATCACCGGCTGACCAGGCCCTTTCCGCTTAGTAAAGGCTGAGCGCGGCCGCTCAGCGGCACTGCGGCTGCCGACTCAGGGCTGCTCTGTAGCCTCTCCTGCGTCACGACCCCGACCCGGGGCCGTCCACTGACAACAGGGAGTTGCCATGCAGCAGTTCGACCCCAACATCCCAGGCCTTATCGGTGGCGACGTCACCACCGTGGTAGTCATCGACCCCGCCGGGACATTCCCGGGCTTCGAAGTGGGCAACCACGTCCTGAATCGCGACGACTCATTCCAGGTCAACGTGGCTTGGGAAATCACCGGCCTGCTCAGGCCGCTCTGGCTGGCTGCTCTCGGCGGCAACTGGAACGTCCAGCTGTTCGCCGAGTCCATCGGCGGCGGCCCGGAGATCCTCCTCGCCCGCGACGACACCGTAGCGGCTGATCCGGCAGTCGCAAATTACTCCGTCACGCTCAATGTTGCGCCAAGCGCGTTGGACGAGGGCAACCCGGGCAGCAACGTCAGCGGGATCTACAAGCTGGTGGTCTCGGTGTTCCTCGACAGCACACTCGGGAGCCCGGGCTTCGACATGACGGGCTTCAACGAAGGCCCGATCATCCAGGTCGAGAACCCAGCCTGATCGAGCGCCGGTCTCTTCACGAGGTAGATCGAAGATGAGCGAATCGCTCGCGAGTTTCCGTGACCTAAAAGGCATCGGCCCGGCTACCGAGGCCCGGCTGCACGAGGCGGGCGTCTACACCTGGGAGGCGCTGGGCGCGGCGGCATCCGCCCTGGCGGCGGTCCGCGGCAACGGGGACACCCTGCATGAGGTGGCCAATCTTGTCGCGGCACAGCGCACCGAGGCGGGGGGCCAGGCGGCCCTCCGCCTGCCGGGCGGCGAGTGCCTCGAAGCGTTCGTGTTGCGGATGACACTGGCAGCCGACGGCGAACCGCGGCGCTGTACCGTGACGCACGTCCGGACGCTGGCCGAGCGGGCCTGGGCCGGCTGGCCTCCCGCCGAACTTGCCCGCTTCATCGAGGAGCACTCCGGCCTCCGGATCAAGCCGTCCCCGGCCGATGAGCCATCGCGCCACAGCGGCAGGGTCTCGCCGCCGTCTCAGCACCGTCGCGCCTCGGCATCACCGCAACGGCGGTCCCGGGACCATCTCGTCGTCCTCGATGCCGGTAAGGCAATCGGCGGGGCCAGCAGGGACGTCGATCTCGTGGTCACCAACACCCGCGCGGCCGGAGCGGACTTCGACTACCGGGCCACGCTGGCTGCTCGCCGACTCGGGGCGAGCGACACCAGCGACGGCTGGACGAGCATAGCCAGCCACGCCGGGACCGGCCACCCAGGACACGAGCTGGCGTTGCGATTCCCCGCGGTACAGCTGCCCACTGGCGTCCACCGCCTGCAGTTGCTTCTCGAGGTGAACCTACCTGCGCCGTCGCGCCAGCCCCCAGCGCTGGCGCTCGCCTAGCTTAAGGGGAACCGGGGCATCTGGATCCTCCCGAAACTCCCGGCCGAAGGGAGCCGGAAGTTGTGGATTAGCCGATCCCGGCAAGCTCCCGGGCGGAGCTGTAACGGATCGCTCGGTAGAGCCGGGTGGTGTCCGGCGCCGGGTCAGCGTCCACCGTTGCTTTGAGGATCCGCGAGCAGAACTCATACTGCCGCAGCGCCTGGTAGATCCGCCCCTGGCCGGCGTAGCAACGCATCAGCAGGCGGTGCGCGTCCTCACGGCAGGGGTCCACGCCGAGCATCCGGTGCGCGGTGGCGATGCAGTCGTCGATCCGGCGGTCGGCCAACTCGAGGCGGCTTAGCCGGTCCAAGGCGTCGACCAGCTTGATTCGCAGGCTTTCCCGCGGCAGCAGGGTCCATTGCTCAAAGGGCGCGTCAGCGGCGAAATCGCCACGGTAAAGCTCGACCGCTTCGTGGTAGGCCGTCCTGGCCCTGTCCCGATCTCCGGATCGCTCGGCGGCACTGGCGGCGCGCAGCCCTCGTTCGAAAAGCTCGACGTCGACCTCGACCCGAAGTTCCTGGTTGATCCGGTACCCTCCGTCGGCGTACTCCACGACGTTCAGCGCCGTCACGTCGCTGAACGCCCGGCGCAGGCCGCTGACCGCCACCTGCAGCCGGTTACGAGCGGCGGCACCGACCGGCACGTCGGGCCAGTACTCCTCAAGCAGTTCGTCCCGGGAGCAGGCGTGCTGCCGACGGGAGAGCAGATATCGCAGCACGCTCGCCCCCCGCTGACCATTCCAGGAGGCTACGGCCGCGCCATCCACGCACACCTCGAGTGAACCGAGCAGCCGCGCCTGAAGCAGGCCCGGCTGCGCTGCCGTTCGGGCAGAGGGCACGGTGCGGGCCTCTGGCGCGGCGACCGGCAGGGTGGCCGCGTGGACTGCTCGAGTGGCGTCCAAGACCTGCCAGGAACCGGCCGACCGAGCCAGTTCTCGCCGCAGGGGGCTCGCCCAGATCGGGCGCAGCCAGCCCCACTGCCGCTCCAGCGGCACCAACCAGGGCCGGAGCTGCTCAGCCGCAACCGGGCGGGTGCCCAGCTGAGGGTGCCAATAGCCGGTAACCAAGGCCACTTCCAGCGCGCTCCGCTGATCCGGCGTGAGTTGGTCGAGCAGCAGGGCGGTGAGCCGGTCCAGGAACGATGGGAGGCCATGTGAGGTGTCAAGAGCCTCGGCCACGACGTCCTGGGACCATAGCTGTCCGGCGGCCAGGACGTCGTGAACCACCGCCGCGCGGGGGCCGGCGTACTTGAGCAGCCGAGCCCGGTAGATGCACGAGTACCCATCACGAGCGTCAGAGCCGAGAAGGTCGGACGCCGAGGCCACCCAGTCAGGCGCGCGGCCGGCCGGCGGATGGAACCGGCTCTCGGCGACCATCACCACGCTGACTCCCCGATCGGTGGTGGCAGGCCGGATCGCTTTGACCAGCCGGGCGGCCCCCCTGGTTACCCGGCCGCCGAGCTCGATCACGATGATGGCGCCTTGGGGAGCCGCCTGGATCTCCTCGCTGAGCTGTGTCCCGGGAGCGGTCTGGACGTCGGTGCCCGCTCCGGATGACCAACGATGCCGGCACGCCGCGGCGAGGGCCTGCGTCAGTTCGACCGGGCGGCGGTCGCGGGCACGCAACCACACGCAATCCTGCAGCCGCTCCCAGCTGTCGATTACGCCGGCAAGCCGCTCCGCGACGTATGACCCCCGTGCCCCGCGGACTACCGAGAACGGCGCCTCCGAGATGCGCTGGGCAGCCGCGTTGACCGGACCGGCGGTTGGGAGCGGGCGCAGGACGGGCGGCAGGAACATTGCTCACCCCACTGGCCCAGTTCGGCCTAGGTGGTGACCCTTGGGCAGCCAAATCAAGGTCCGGTCATCGGCGACGGTGAATCCCTCGCGGACCTCGGGTCCTGCCTTGCCCGCGATCTTGTGCCCCTCCCGGGCGAGGTCCGCTAAAACCGGAGAGCCTGTGCAACGACGGCACACCACGATCGCGCCATATCGGTTAGTGGCCAATTTGCTTCCCCCGTCGTGGCTCTCGTGACAGCGCAACGCCACAGAGAACCCGAACTGAGCCGCGCAGTGCGCTGTGACTCCCAGTAAGCGGTCACGAATGCAGGCACGATGCGGTCCACATGGTGGCTAGATGGAGAAAGCCGCCACTTGATGATCTCCACGGTGAACGTGTGCGTGGAACTCAACACAACAAGGCCAGGCAGTCGCTCATAACCGGGCTCGCCGCGCGGGCCATGGGAGCCAGCTACGGGAGCTAAACGGATTCGCCCGGCTCCCCATTCAGCCGGGGAGCCGACCGGCCGCGTTCATCCCGAACTGGGCTTTGACCGGTTGCGTCGCATGATCAGGCGAAGCTGAGTGATGCGCGCGGTTCCCGCGGCGGCCATCACCAGCGCACCGGCGATGGCGGCGAGGAACAAGGCCACGGCCAGCGACAGCCGGAGGTGTGCGCCGAGGAAGCTGATGTTCACGGCGTGTGCGTTCTGGATGATGAAGATCAGCACCACGGTGAGGGCGAGGACGCCAACGATCAGCCAGGTACGCATGCCGCTGATCCGGGTGGAAAGCCGCTCGCGCTTTGGTGCTGTCGCCGGCGGCTTGGCCGGGGCGGAGCCGTTGGCTGAGGGCGGCGGCAGGGTACCGGTTGCCGGTCGGACGACCCTACGGTGGCCAGATGGTGTGGATACCAGGCATCCAAGAAAGGACGCAGCGCCTATC